>ENA-OXEE01000149-OXEE01000149.1-human-gut-metagenome-genome-assembly--contig:-NODE-149-length-44190-cov-19.632_pt1 | contig 44190 bp, 44 predicted proteins | sample MGYA00249824_ERZ652242 | MGnify/ENA primary metagenome ERZ652242 (study PRJEB26925, sample SAMN05826943) | human gut metagenome | biome: ENVO:2100002; feature: ENVO:00000062; material: ENVO:00002003... | reverse complement strand
AAATCTGCACTTTCCTGCCTTTTACAAACAATGCAGCGTTATGCAAATCAGAGCAGTTCCTCCTCATTATCAGTTAGTTCACACTAATTTCGATATTTCTCCATTTTCAGTGATTAGTTACCAAGGGAAAAATTGAACTTTTCAACACCAAAGCAGGAGTTTTACAAATATTATGCGTAATATTGCACTTGCTGGTTGACTCTTTACCCCCCTTACTTTATCACATTTCAAACAAAAAAAGAATAAAATATTTGGTCTTCTAAAATAATTCTCTTACCTTTGCACTGACTTCATGAAAGCAGGTTTCTCTGATATAATAGAGAATAGACAACAATATATAAAATTGTCCAACACATGAAGTCTTTTCCACATTGGAGAGATGGTAGAGTGGTCGATTACAACGGTCTTGAAAACCGTCGTACCGAGAGGTACCGGGGGTTCGAATCCCTCTCTCTCCGCAAATAGGCTTCAAAAGGACTTCACAAAGGTTGTCATTTTAGCCTTCAAAATTTAGATAATCGTTGTAAAATCAAGGTTTTACAACGATTTTTCTTTGTATATACCTCTATCGCCTGACGGCATAACCCTATGTTTTGACTATCATCATTCGGTCAAATTCTGCTACATAAACTGCTACACAAAAATTGTAGCAATAAAAAATGTAGCAATGACGGGATTTTGAATACCAAATTGAAGGCATCAATTCTTTCTGTTTCAGTATGTTATATATTAACTTTGCAGCCGAGTGCTACACAAAAGAATGATGTATTATGAGAACAAATTTCAAGGTATCCTTCTACCTACGCTCAAACTATGAGAACAAAGAAGGAAAGTCGCCTGTAATGCTCCGTGTATTCCTTAACGGAGAGATGGCTAATTTTGGCTCTACGAAAATTTTCGTGGATAAGACAATGTGGAATAATGCCACAAGCCGACTTAAAGGTCGGACGGCAGAAGGCTTGTCCATCAATGCGGCATTGGACTCTATTTCCACTACACTGAATGGAATTTACCGCAAGTTTGAGGATGACGAGTCCCTGTCATTGGAGAAAATCCGTTCTTTCTTTGTAGGAAAAGACAGGGAGTACACGACTTTTCTCCCGGTATTTGACAAGTTCAACGAAGACATCAAGCAGCGTGTCGGACACACCATCAGCAAAGACAGTCTGCAAAAGTACAGTGTTTTGAGAAGACATTTCTCAGAGTTCCTTATCCATAAATATGGAAGAAAGGATATTGGACTTACAGAATTTACTCCATCCGTGGTACAAGACTTTGAGTTATATCTGAGTACAGTGGCAGGCTGCGCTTACAATACATCGGTCAAGAAAATGAAGACGCTTAAAACCGTAACCATATATGCACAAAAGCGTGGCTATCTCCTTCACGATCCCTTCCTTAATCACCGCTTCCACTTGGAGCCGGTAAACCGTGGTTTCCTCACGGACGAGGAAATCATGAAGATAGCCAACAAGGATTTCGGCATCCAGCGTTTGGAACTGGTAAGGGATGTTTTCATCTTCTCCTGCTTCACAGGGTTGGCATATATCGACGTATCCAATCTCACACCGGACAACATCGTTACACTTGATGACAAGCAGTGGATTATGACCAAAAGGCAGAAAACAAGCGTGGAAGCAAATGTCCTACTTCTCGATATTCCGAAGCGCATCATTGCAAAGTATAGTGGAAAGACCTATCGGGATGGCAAATTATTCCCCATACTGACCAATCAGAAAACCAACGCATATTTGAAAGAAATAGCCGACCTTTGCGGTGTCAAGAAGAACCTGACCTTCCACCTTGCCCGGCATACATTTGCCACCATGTCTTTGACTAAGGGCGTTCCGATGGAAAGTGTATCGAAGATGCTGGGACATACCAACATAAAGACCACACAGATTTATGCTCGCATCACCAACAAGAAGATTGAGCATGACATGGAACAGCTTGCCGACAAACTCGGTAAGTTCAACAAGGCAATGGGAATCTGGTAATAGGCAATATAATAATGTATAACCCTAAAAATAAAATGATTTATGGAAACGACAAAGAAAGAACTGTCCTACTTTCGTCTGAAGTTGGAGAACTATCTCAGTGAGCATTTCCCCGAAATGCTGAGTAACAAACCATTCATAACGGCAAGAGCCGATGAAGCCCTTACCACCTACTGCGATGCCGTGGCACAAGGCTTTTCCCATCCCGAAGCAGAGAGTATGGTAAGCGAAGTGTTGCATCGAGGACTGCACTTCTCAAAGTACGACACGCTTGTATCTGTCTTGGAGAATGAGTTTGAGAAAGAACTTCCCAGTCCGCTCCCGGAAAGACTTTCCCCAGTACTTCTGAAGAACAAGGCTGTGCAAAGCATTTTTGACAAGTACGAACTCACGGACGATTTCGCCGCAAGTCCTAAGTATGAGAAACTCTACACCGAACTGACAGGTATAATCGTTCTGCTCATAGAGGTCAATGGTCTGCCAACGATAGGCGGTGAGAACATGATTTGATGTAACCCCATCGGGAGCTTTTGTAGTGTCAAGAGCCAAGATAAACGCTCCGCTCCACACGCCAAGAGTTTGTACAAACACTTGTCTTTGTGTAGCCAGAGCATCTTGTTATTGCTCTTGAACTATAAAAAGCTCCGATATGAATACAATCATCATGAATCAAGACGTTCTTAAAAATGCGATTTCTCGCCGAGACAATAGAAGCGAGCTTCCATTGTCCTCACGGCTTAACGAAGTCGTTCACACACCTGCCTTCATCAAGGCAGACGCATCGAACAAAACCGATAATATCAAGCAGCAATCGACTTCGCCCAAGCAAGTCCGCCGCTTCTTTTGGACACGCTTCATCGAACTCGCTATCCTGCTTTCCATCGTTATCGGTGTCATTTGGCTTATCTCGAAGATAGTAACACCGCAAGTCGTAACCACCGTTTCGGTTATCCTCGGTTTCCTGATACTACGTTTCATTGTCAGAATGATATTGCAAGTAACCTTTACTATCCTGCGTTATCTATTATGGACAGCAATCCTAATAATAATTTTATTATACTTACTTTAAGGTAAGCCATCTGTAAAGGCTTGCCTTTATCTACTTACAAATAATTGCAAATCAAATTTTTATTATTAAATTTTAGATGTAAATAAATGATCAAAGAAAGGATTGTTTCTGTCCCTGGCATTACGGAGCAAATCTTGAAACATAATAGCCTCTATATGCAAATTTTGGTCTGCATTAATTTTGTAATATGAATGATATGGAGTTGTGCGCCACCCTTTCCCCTTATTAAATTCAATAAGTTGTTCAGGCATTTCGTCCATAATTATGTAGCCAAATTTAGGGGTATCATTGTTTACTTTTACAACATTTCCTCTATAATTTTTCTTTTCCTTCTCTTTTCCATAAATAAAATCATCAAAATACTTCTCTACTAATTCTGAAAATTCCCATCTATAATTAGACTTCTTTTTTTGATGAGCGGTATCTCCTGGTCGTTTAAATTCAAAAATAACCATTGTACCAATCTCGCCAGAATCTTTGTCACCGAAGGAAATTCTGTTATCAACCAAATCCTTTTCATTATTGATTAAAAGGAGATCAGGTTCTTGTGAACTTTTAATTTGACTAAAGGATGTAATTGACTTATCTGATGCAATATATTTAAAAGATGAGAGACGATCATCCAGCAACCATAAGTTATGGTATTGATAAGTTATTTGGCGATTAGTTAATCCCATCGGAAAAATAAGATTATGTATCATACTTTCAAGCTCATATTTTCCATCTTCATGTGCATCAAGCATTTTCTCAAAAAGGTCTATGATAGCTTTCCGTCTAAACACATAGTCAGCTAATGAATCAGAATCATAAGCCGTTTTTTTCTTCACAGTGGTAATAATCTCGCTAATCTTTTCTTCATTAACATCTTGTAATTTTATAAATTCCTCTATTTTCTTAGAAATCTTGCTATTTTCTTTATATGCAATATTATGTAGATATTCGTCTTTCTTCTCATCTGTCAAATTTGGTGGCATAGCCTCTAATATGTCTTGCCGATATAAAAAGCTGCGATATTGTGGAGCTGAATTATTTATATAATTCTTCACTTCTTGAATATTTTTTTCTTTGGTGTTTTTTGCATAAGTAGAATAGAGTGAAGATATTTCTTTAGTTATTACTGTCATAATATCTTCAACAGAAATCAAATGCTCTTGTTCTTTAAAATCAAGTTGGTTTTCGTTCTTTTCAGGAATTCTAAATGCTGTTCGTGAATTGTTTATTTTGTCATCAAGATAATCAGAAACGACAAACACGTCCAAAAACCATGGCTCTCCATTTTCCACGATAGGATACGTATAAAGAGAATCGTATACTGCCAAATTTATCTTAGCGCCAACAGATCTAGAGTTGGCGCAAAGGGTTACATAATTATATTTTCGGCAAGTAGTCTTATCTGCTTTAATTATATAAAGATGGAATTTTTTATCATAAACAGTAATGTCTTTCTCTTTGTCTTTTGCCTCTTTTGCAAAATAATTCTGTACACTTAAAGACTTATCATTCTGTCTATCCTTGGATATCTCTACAATGTTAATTTCTGGCAAATTATTGCAGAGGTAATAGATAAAGCAATGTTCCATAATACCTTTAGCTATTTCATCAGCATTTTTTGCTGTAGCAGCTATTAGTTCCTCATTGCAACAATTACTTAAACAAACTTTTGTTTGAGGCCCACAAACTCCCTCTATAGGAGTATTTTTGGTCTCATGAATTTCGTTTTCTTTATCAAAGAGAAATTCACGTTTCCAATATTTCCCATCTTCTTGATAAATACTTGTAACAGATACATTTTCAAACATTGCAAGAATAGTGAAACGACCAATTCCTTTACAACCATATTTCTTATTAATAGGACTAAATGGCATTCCAAATGATTTGTAATTGGCAGTTGTAAACCCTTCTCCATTATCTACTATGGTGACATTTTGGATCACAGAAGTATTCTTCCCGAAAAGATCAGGAGTTGCCTCAAGTTCTTTGCGCTCAATAAAAATATCAATTTTCTTATTGTTACGTTTCACCTTGCTAAGGCTTATAATCGAATTGACAATTGATTCATATATCGGAAGCATAACTTCCGATTTGCTTAAATCTATTGACTCTACCAAATCCTTAACTCTTAGCTCCATAGGATAAATATTAAAGTAAAAAAGTAATTCACAATGGTTTTACTATCATCAAGCACTTACGTTGTTTACAAGATGTAATTTATCTGCAAATATAATAATATTTTAGAAAATATCATATTAGAAATCCTAATATAAAAGATTAATTGACATATCCGCCTTATTTTTGTTTGAATAGTTGAATGTTTCTTAGTCATATTGGTCATTAATGTATATATATCACACAATGTGAATAGAAGAACATCATTTCCTTTAATGCCGTTGCACTTTTGCTTCTTTTCCAATGCTCCACGATATGCGATGACAAGAAGACGGATGCTGTTCCCTTTTTATCCGCAAAGGTAGTACGGGGCTTGTGGCTTTCAAAAGGTCTATGCCGCTTGGTTTGTCTGGAAAATCTCCACACCTACGGGTAGTATTTTCCGCCAAAACCTTGTGCAAGCCTGCCCCGCTACCTCTATTTTGCTACAAAAAGGAATCAGCATACTCCGATCTTTGGACGCATAAAAAAAATGTCGCTATGGATAAGCAAAAAGTAAATACAACATCTTCGATGAACAGCAAAGGATATAGCTCCTCCTCTCATTACCGCATTAACCCTACGGCTGAAAAAAGTGAGCAAGTGTTGGCAATTAAGTTTGTACAATGGGACGTCCCCCCTTTGGAGAACCTTTGTAACAGCAAAGTATATCTCCTGCGTATGAAACTCTATCGTGGCGAAATGATGAGCCGTGAGGAAAAGAATTGGCTTTGTGAAGCAGTGAACTCAAACACCTATTTCCGAACAGCCGTTCCACTGCAAGGCTATCGCTTTGACTTCTTTGATGTACTGAAGAAATACCTTGTCAATCAGTACGGACAATGGACAGAGTATTACGCACCCGACAGAACAAGCCTAAGAGCCTACCTGTATGGACGCATCAATCAAATAGTAGAAATTCCCAAGTATTAACAACATCAAAACATATACGACAATGAAAGGAACAGAACATTTCACACGGACAATAGCCGAGTATCTCAATCAGCGTGCTATGACAGACCCTTTGTTTGCCCCTAACTTGATGAAACCGAACAAGAATATCGAGGAGTGCATCACCTACATTCTTAATGAAGTGCAGAAAAGCGGTTGCAACGGCTTTGATGATGATGAAATCTTCTCTATGGCTGTTCACTACTATGATGAAGACGATATAGAGGTGGGTAAGGCTATTTCCTGCCAAGTAGCCGTTAATCACGTTGTGGAACTCACGGAGGAAGAAAAAGCCGAAGCAAGGCAGGAAGCCATTAAGCAATATCAGCGTGAGGAACTTGCCAAAATACAGAGTCGTAACACACGAGTGAAAAAGACCGAGAACATAGCAACCCAAGTACAACCATCACTATTCGATTTTTAAGCTTATGAAACCAAGAAACAAATTTGAAGAGGCAGTTTTGGAACAAAGCAAGCATCTTCGCCCGATAACCACAACACAAAGCAAATGGGCATTCCGTGAGTGCATAGACCACTTCGCCTACCGCTTGCCAAAAGGTCGCACTACTTGTATGGATTGTGGGCATAGTTGGGTAATGAACAAACATAGAAAAACTTGCACTTGCCCTCATTGCAGGGCAAAGTTGCAGGTCAAGGAAACCTATGAGCGCAAGTTGCAGCAGAAGCAGTATTTCACCCTACTTACCACTTGTGGAGAGTTTCAAGTATTGCGTATGTTCCTACTTATTGTGGGTATGGAGAAAGGTTACAAAGCACAGACTTCCATAATTGAGATTGGACAATATTGGTGGAATATGCAGGGACGAAAAGCCGTGGTTGCCATACAGAGGGTATTGGGACACTATGTTGATACCTTTTCCTATTATAGTCCTATGGCGATACGCAACGACAATGAAGCCTATCAGCATATTGCCTACTCACCGATATATCCGAAGTTCAAGGTTACAGACATACTTCGTAGAAATGGTTTTAAGGATAAATTCTATGGCATCGTGCCTACCCAGTTTATTCCTGCATTGCTTACAGACAGCCGTGTGGAAACATTGCTAAAGGCAGGTAGCACAGACCATTTACGTTACTTTCTTGGTAACAGGAGGACTTTTGAGGAACTATGGCAGTCCTACAAGATTGCAGTTCGTAACGGCTATGAGATAGCAGATATTTCCCTTTGGAGTGATTATGTAGATACACTTAGAAGATTAGGAAAGGATATTCATAATCCAAAATATTTATGCCCAACAGACCTTAAAACCGAACACGACCGCAGGTACGATGAACTTCTCAGAGTGCGTGAAAGGGAGGAGATAGAACAGAAGCAAAAGAAGGCTATGGAAGATGAAAAGCGTTTCAAGGAACTCAAATCCAAGTTTTTCGGTATCTGTTTTACGGACGGCACAATCCAAGTCCACGTATTAGAGAGCGTGCAGGAGCATTTGGAAGAAGGTGTATCAATGCACCATTGTGTTTTTTCTAATGCATACTACCTTAAGGAGGACTCCCTTATCCTTTCGGCTACCATTGATGGCAAGCGAATAGAGACCATTGAAGTGTCGTTAAGAACTTTGGAGGTAGTGCAAAGTCGTGGGGTATGCAACAAAAACACGGAATACCACGAGCAGATAGTAAACCTTGTCAACGCTAATCGAGGACTTATAAGCCGAAGAATGAAAGCAACAGCATAAAGTATGAACCATTAAATTATCAGAAATATGAAAACAGAGATTGAAAACATCATCTATAACTATGCAGACGAGATACCGCATATTCTCATTAGGGTTATCAACGCAATAACCCTATCCGACAGCAAAGAGGAGTTAAGGTCAGCTATCAACAAAATAGCTGAAGAAACAGAACTTAACAAGTTCTTTGCCTACGGTTATAGTGCGTATCATTTTTGGCTTAAACACCGCAAATTATCCAATGGAGAGCCAAAGGAATACAGATTATTAAAAGTTGAATTTTAAGATTATGAAGAAGAAAGTTTACAGAGTTCGCACGCAATACATCTTCGAAGGAGTGTTTGAAGTGGTTGCGGAGAGTAAGGAAGATGCACGGCAGAAAGTCCTGCAAAATTGTGGGTTGGTTATGGGTGGCAGCATCCATAGTACTTTGCCTGATGATGGAATAAATTGGGCTTTTAACAAACACCCTAACACACGAATAGACAGAATAACGAAAGTGCAAAAATATCCTTCTGAATAACAGCAAAAGCCACGCAAATTTTCGGTTTGCGTGGCTTCTTTTCTTTATCTTTGAACGAGCAGGCGACCAAAGAAAAGAAGCAAAAGAAAGTTGCAGACATATTCTTTATCCACTTATCGCTTATTTTTTAGTAGTCATGCGTATGCGAAAAATATCCTTGTTTTTCCAAATAGGTCTCAAATAACTTCTTATAGATTTCATCTAATAGTATTATTATTGACATAAACAAAAAGTAATTTTGTAATTTATGCTCGGGAGACACCAATTCTTTTATGGATGGCAAATTATGTTGATACGAGCGAGTGTTATGAGCACAACGATTACGTTCTACATAGATATACTTTTTGAACAAACCCTGCAATCCCAGATTAAAAGTCTTTATTCTTGCTGCGCGGGAGATATTATCTTCCTTTGTAAATAATTGATTATTGTTCATAATCCATTCCTTATCCACATCTATGATAAGCTCTTTATATTCATCGTATTTTCTCTTAAAATTATGACAAAGAACGCTATGTTCAAAGAGCTGTCTTGTTGAATCTTTCCAAACATTGAGTATATTATCCTTGATATCATCAGTAATTAAAAAAGAGTCATCATGCTTTTTAATTGCATTCAAAATATCTTTATACACCATATTCTTATCACCGTAGTCAGAGCATTCGCTATAACGATTACGTTCAAACCGCTCGAAGCGATATTCATAATCTCGGCATGCAAGTTCCCAACATATGCATTTTAACTTCTGCTCTTGAGCACCAGTAAGTTTTAAAAAGAGAGAATGTAGCAAATAACTGCTAATTGGATATGTTTCTATACCATTATTTGTTGCATTAAGCGACCAAATGGCTTCTTTTACTATTTCCGTAGCAGGTTTCAGTATAAATAGTATATGATTATTGGACTGGACGTATTGCATAGCGATTGAAAATTTTTAAAGATTCTTCTACACGTTTACGCATGTGTTTTAAAAGAGAAGGAGAAGATTTATGACTATCAGAACTATTTTTGAACTGATGAATTTTTTGAGAAAGTCTTCTCAATAATTCCTCCTTGCGACGATAATCTATACTTTTTCCTTCTATCACGACATTATATACAAGTCCAAACATATAAACATCAGAATCAATAATAGATGTAAAATGCAACTCATCATATTTAAGGTCTTGTAGAGCCTCACTTAACTTTTCTATTCTAGGTTTAAAATCTTCATTAGGAAAAATAGTTGAAAATTGAGTAAATATCCCGTCATTTCTATTATTCACAACAGCATATATGTACTCCTCGTAGTATTTTTCCATTTTAGACTTATAATTTTGTGCAAGCCGATTGAATCGTTGTTCTTTCTTATATTGCGACAGAATAGAAATCGTTCTAACAAAATCGTATGCTTGATTCTTTGTTGTTAATTCTATTTTTAAACTCTTGCAACATTCGGGATTAAAGAAACTTTGTAGTTCCTTTTTAAGGAAGTAAAGTGATTGACGGCTTTCAAATAAGCTTAATGATGTTCCCAAAATATTTATATTGCGAAATAGAGATGAAAAAAACTCTATTTGTTCAGTTTCATTATTTGTATTGGGAATGATAAAAGAAAATGGGATATAATTATTTTCAAAAAAAGATTGGTCAACCCCATAATCTATCCTTTCATATTGTTGTTCTGTTATAGATACCCGTACTCCTTGTTCGGTGGGACCCTTTTCTGCAAACATACGAAGAGACCAATCAAGATACTCAACAGCTTCATCTTCATCGTCTTCTTCTGCCACACCGTCTGCCATAATTAATTCATTAACATTGCGTTGAAATGCGTTCTCTTTGGGATATACACCATAATAGGCTAACAGAATACTAGACAACCGTTGTTGTCCATCCAATATGAGATTATGGTTTCCTGCTTCAATGTTACATACACCAATAGTTACTGGCGGAATAAAGGAGCCATCTTTAACTCCTTTTATAAATTCCTTTACTTGCTCTTTCTTCCAGACAAAATTTCGTTGGTATGGAGGCAATTCTAAATTGCTTTTTAAGAGCAATTCGATCCAATGTTTAAGGGTGTATTCACCGTAATATACCTTTTTATCCATTTCTTTGTATCTTAAATTCAATCATTTGCATTCTTTAATGAGTTTAACACCAACTGCAAAGGTATACATTTTTATACGAATATTAACAACACGTTCTGTTATTTATAATACTTTATTATTTTACTACCGCGAATAAAACAACGAAAACTCTACCTTTCGTCGTTTGACAAGACTTTTTAGGAGTTTTCCTTTATATTGGCAGAACGAAATATACTCCCGATAGAAGTTCCTGTCTCCAGATTCTATCTTTCGCAGTAATCTACTCTTATGGTGCTTTCCATAACCAAGTAGTCGCCCTACACCCACATTATAGGCAAGCAAGGTCAGCAGCAGGGCATCCTTGCCATAACCCTTGAAGTGTTCAAAACATTTCCAAAGGTCGGCACGGAGCAGGGAGTCCGCCTGCCGTTCCGTCATATCCGCAGTGAAACGTTCTCTTGGTTGCAGCTGATGCCCATAGCCGACATACGGATAATTCTTCCAGCCGTGCATGCCCTCAAAGTATTTTACTACGACTACTGCACGCTCAAAAGGAGGCAAGTCTGTCAGCCGCACCCTGCGCTGGGCAAGGGTCGGCTGACAGAACAGGCAGAATACACAAAGTAAAATGAAAGCATTTATCGTTCGCATCAATTACGTTCTTAGTGGCGAGAAGATGTAGGCTTATCCTTATCCTTGCCCTCTTCTCGCTCGTTGTTAAAACTAAAAGTCAGCTGCTGCACCTTACCGAAACTATCCTCCACATATACATCTATCGTCTGGCGATCAGATGACAGAGAAGTGTAATATAAGCGGAACACATCTTTTGTCAGCGGATAGCGGTCGTTTGGCTTGAAAACCGTGCCGTTATCATTTCTTAGTATGCCCTTGCCATCAGACTGGAAGTAACGTATCGTATAGCGAGTGTCGGCAAACTCACCACCTCGCTTCAGCGTGCAGCGTATCTCTGCTGTCTGCCCTCTTATGATGTCCTTCTGAACCGGCATTGTCTCCACCGTAAACGGATAAGACTGCTGAACATCCAAATCCCTATCACAAGCAGATAGGCAAAACACGGCAAGGGTCAGCACACCCATTACCCAAATCGTATTCAATATCTTCTTCATCTTTTCTTCTACTTAAAAGTTAAACCTTAGTCCTGCTAAAACAGCCGGACGAAAACGATGCACGTCCGAGCCGAAGAGCAACCGCCCCTGCGCCTTTACAAGAAAGAGAACTCTGTCTGTTAGCAACACTTCTACCGAACCATGCACGGCACCGCCATAGACAAAGCGAGAGCGGTCGAGCAGTGTTGCCCCATCGGGCAGCAGCTTTTTATCCTCGTTCAGCTGCTCATAGCCACCCAAGGCGGATATGCCACCATAGAGAAATACATTCTTACCTCTATCGGAAAGAACAGGGTGCATATAGCCCACCTGCAAGAGAGCATCCTTGAGTTTTACGTTATAACTTCTGTACGGCATATTCTGCTGTTCATACTCTGCCATAACAAAGGTATAATTCTCACGACTCAAATATCGGGTGAGTGATGCTCCCATGCCGAAATTGTCAGCTGCAAGGAACTTTTCACCCTTAATAAGCGGAACACTCCCTACAACCTCTATTCCCCTTTGCTTGGGTATCAGTCGCTGTGCCTGCGATGGCAAGCTAAAAGCTATTGCCACCGCTGCACAAACCGATAAAATGATTTTCTTCTTCATAATGTCTACCATTTCAGTTTGAGGTTATCAATCTTCTTTGCCAACTGCAGATCTTCTGCCGTTACATAAAAAGTCAATGTACGACCGCCATTTCTCTCATAGAGCGTCACTTCAAGCTGCTTGTCTTCTGCAAGAGAGAACTGCTCGAGAGCAAACACAGCGTGTTCACTACCCATGCCACGCACCTGCATCACCTGATGATAGGCGCGAAGCGGCTGTAATACTTGTTCCTGTATAGCAGTACGCTTTGCCATCTTCTTATCAACCACCTTGAATGTGATAAAATCCACCGAGTACGGCATATTCGTACCGTTTTCCATACGAGTGTGGAAATACAGCAAGCCGTTATGGGCATATAAGCCACGAAGCAGGAACTTCATACCAAACTGCTGTGCACCGATATGTTTGATGGTATGCTTGTCGTTCTGATAGATAGTCTGCATCATCAGCTTTACTAATACGGGCGACTCATTGCCGAGTTCCTTAAAGTAAATATCAGAGCGATTGCTTGGCAGTCTACCTTCCGTCGTGGAAAGAAAGTCTTTCATCTCAATGCTTAACTTCTCTGGCTCATCAGCATACTTCACGTTGAAAGCATAGAAAGAGCCGTCGTCGCAGATGACACTCATATTGGTTTCCGTCTCAAAGTCCTTCACGGCAGCCTTTACACGCAGTACGTTCTCTGCATCCTCCGCCTTTCCCGCGATGATGTTCTGCGAACCTAAGTCTACATAACGAATGGCAGAAGGAAAGATAAGATGCACGGTCTTGTCAAAGGTAACGTCCAGACCATACGGTAGTACGACACGCCCCGTTGGTATGGCACGGCTCATACCTTGAAAAAGCTCTCCCGAAGTAAGCGGACGGCTTGGTGTCAGACCATCATTGTTTTCCTGTGCTGTGGCTGTTGCTCCCACCATGGCAAGCATAGCCATTGATAAAATAATTTTCTTCATTGTTCCTTTTGATTTGATGTTATTTTTTACTTATCATTTTCGATTGTTTTATTTAGACTGAGCCAAGAAAAGGCGGTAGCCACCCTTGAGCGTTACCTTGATGGTGCGAAGTTTCTTCTGAAGCAGCTGACTTGCACCCTGCATCACCCCACGGGCAGCCTCCGATATAATCTGGTCCTTGGCAGAGGAAGCGAAGGTAAAGGATGTTCCCATTGAACCACCGATATTCGCCCCAACTTCCTTAAGCGCATTGATATCCTCCGAACCTGGTATATACACGCCCTCCTGTCCGTCTGTGTCGTATGCCGAGAGTTTGACGGCTATGATATGCCCGTCTACCTCAATGCTTTTGATAAGCAGGTGCATACGGTTGCCTTCTATCTTGGCGACGGCTATCAGTCGGCTCTGCCGTGGAATGTGCAGCCCCTCTACCTTGGCACTTTCAAGCAGACGGAGTACGACATTGTCACCCTCCTTAAGAACTGTAGTCCTGTCCACTACTACTTTGAGCGTATTGCGCATTGTAGGTACAGCCGTGCTTGCAAGCGAATGAAAGCCCATATTACGAGCCTTCTTGCCGTATTCCTCCATAAAGTACACATCGCTCATAGGCTGATCAAGTGAAGATACTATCTGTCTACGCTCCGGCAGCACCTCCATTGCAGGCTTTTCAGTCTGCATGGTCTTGCCCTTAGCGGCGTCAGAGCCACCAGAAGCCCCTTCTGTCTTCTCTTTTTCAGCAGTCAGACCATTAGTGAAGGTAGGTGGAGTTGATGCTTTAGGAAGATACTTCGCTGCCATCTGATAGCTTTTTTCCATCAGGGCAAGCTGCCGTTTCTCTTCATTATCCTCCCTGCTATCTTTGGCAGAGAGTTCCTTTTTAAGGTTATCTATCTCCGAGCGTAAGGCTTCACGCTCCTGCTCGTGTGGATCGGGAGCGTAGAAGGAGTTCAAGAGGCGATTGTTCTCCTCATAGCGATGCATGGAGTTTTCTATCTTTGCCGTAGAAGCAGCTGTCTCTGCACGCTGCTCCTCTGATGGAGCTGTGTTCTGTGCAAAATAGTCCGATAGTCTGCCCATCTCCTCACGGGTCTGTTCTTCCTCGTGTGCCTTGTCACCTAATTCATAGGCTTTGAGCTTGTTTTCGGTGAGCTTTTCTGTCGTTGCCTGTGGGATGCTGTCATTGAGTCCCTGCTCCGCAGCAGTCTTATCCTTGCCCGAAGGTGCGAAGATAAACCACATTGAAAGGGCAAACAGCAGTCCCAGACCTCCGAAGACCAAGCCTTTCTTCATTTGTTCTTTCTGTTTATTATCCATTTTCCTTGATTGTTTGATGATGTTGTAGGTAAAAATTGCCGTGTAACTCTTGTAAAGTACTGTCCGTCCGTATCGGACTGTCCGTCAGCTTTCCCATGGGGATGGGTAGTTTTTCCTTCTTTGGAGGAAGGAAAAACTGCGCTATCATCCAGAGTGAGCAGAGCAGATAGATGAAACTCAGCCCATAGACGATTTCCTTTCTCTGCCTTATCGTGAGCCGTTCACACCGATGGCGGAGCCACAGGTGAAAGCGCAGATAGTGACGTGAGAGTAAAAAGTTTCTTTTCCTTGCCATAGCCTTATCGTTTATAAGTCTGTATGTCCCTGTTCTCCTTGACGAGGAAGTTCTCCATCAGGAAGCCTTGCGGGTTGTTGTCCGAACGGACAGAGTTCTGCAGCGTGCAGGTCGTAACAAGACTGCGCTCTGTAACGTTGCTCTGACGGACGATAAACTCCCGTGCATAAGTCGTTACCGTATAAGGGTAAGTATTGAAGTTGCAGTGGATAGAGTCCACCTCTATGCGCTGATTGACATTGCCCGATATGGCACGGTTATAATAGCCCTTCTCTGCCAAGTCCTTGTAATAGTTGAAAGCCGACTTGTCACACAGTACGAAGGCACGTTCCATGTTCTTCTCAATGGCATCCTTGTCAGGCGCAATGGTGAAGAACAGCTCATGGAAGCGACGTACATGCTCCCTTGCCTCTACGGGACGATTACGACTTGCATCCTGACTGAGGGCAAGCATGAGCGACTTTCCCTGGTCAAGCACATAGATTTTCTCCCGCTGCTCCTTAGCGAAACTGTACGAGGCATAGAGGGCATAACCACTTACTGCCACGCAGACGATGGCAAAGACAAAGGCGTAGAGCCTTATCTGTCTGAATGAGGTCTCGATATTACCAAGTGATTTGAATTCCATTTCTTTTTCCTTTTATAGCTGTTGATTAATTAAGCATAGTTGCTTGATTTCTATTTTCCTTTGAGCAGCGCACCCTTGATACGTCCACCGACATTGCCGATAACCGACCCGGCACCTGCTGCGGCATATCTTCCGCCCGTGTAGGCACTTTGTGCACCGCGCTGTGCAGCTTGATTGACATTGCGACCATAAGAGCCGATACCGCCTCCTGCTTCGATAATCCAGCCTGCAACGGTGGGAACGCAGAAGTAACCCACGATACCGATAAGGAAGAAGACGATGTAGTACCACGTCCCCGAATCAGGCAGGTAGTTGGGGTCACTGAGCGCTTCGATGTCCTTCTGTACCATCAGCACCTGTATCTTCGTAAGCAGTGCCGTAAGGATAGAACTGACAGGCAGCCACAGGTAGACAGAGATATAGCGTGAGAACCAAGCCGTGAGCGAACCTGCAAGACCGTCCCATACGGCTATGCCGAAGACAATCGGGCCGAGGATGGAAAGGACGATGAGCATGAACGTGCGCAGCGTGTCGATGATAAGCCCTGCGGCATGGAACAGCAGCTCCATGAGGTCGTGCACCATTTTCATCACCCACTGCTTGGTCTGATAGGCAGCACGCTCGGCATACATACCCGCTATCGTCACGGCATCTTCAGGTCCGATGATACCCATTTCCTCTATCTTTTGGTCGAACTTCTCGTTGGATACCAAGTAGGCTGTTTCGGGATTGCGCAGGTAGGCTTCCTCCTGCAGACGGTTACGCTTGGCGGTAAGCTCCGCCAAGTTGGTCTCCTGCTGATGCACCATGCTTTCCGTTCCCTGCACTACGGGCGAGAGAACGGCATTCATCGTACCCAGTACGACTGTCGGGAAGAACATGATGCAGAAACCCAAGACAAAGGGACGGAGAAGGGGAAAGACGTCTATCGCCTCGGCACGGGCTATGGAAGCCCATACCCGAAGGGCAATATAAAAGAGTGCACCCAAGCCCGCAATACCCTTGGCAATGCCCGTCATCTGGGCACAGAGCGGCATCATCTCATCATAGGTGGAGCGGAGCAGCTCATGTAAACTGGCAAAATCCATAAGCAAAAGTTTTTTATGAAAGTTCTTTTTTATTCTGTAGATTTACCAATACCTGCTTGCCGTATTACCATAGAGCGCCTTGACAGAAGCAAGGTTGTTCTTTTCCCTTGCACGCACGTAGCTTACGGAAATATTTTTCCTTGTGTAGTAGGACACGAGCGAACGGTTTTCCCTAAGCGTGGTATAAATACGGTCGATTGCCTGCATACGCTCGTGGTCGTTCATCGAGAGAACACCCGACTTGACGATGGACTTTAGTTCCTTGAGACTCTCACCGCTCTGCTCCAGAAGCTTGGCATAGCCCGAAGCCATCGCAGCGAGTTCCGAAGGGCGGAAGTTCTTGTCCGAGAGCATTTTCTTATACGAGGTAACGTAAATCTCCGAGATATCGCCCACCATCAGGATGCACTCCTTGACTTTGTAGGCATCGCCGATGAGGTTGTTCACCTTCTTCAGCGCATCGTAATACTTCTTGGTGTCGTTGTAGAGTTTCTCCACTTCCTTGAACCCGTCCAAGGTGTTCTTCACCGTCTTGGAGGCGGTGGCAATCTCCTTGACCGAATTGACGATGTTGCCGGCGAAGTTACCGGGATCGGTTACCACCCACTGTGCGTGGGCCTTTCCGCTGAATAAAAGGACGATGCCCATCAGCAGCATTAAAATTCTTGTTTTCATTGTTCTTTTTGTTTATGATGTGAATACTATGTTTGTCTGAATGTCCACTAAGGGATGTCTATTCAGCTTGCTGTTATAGGGATAAGTTGGACAAGTTAGTCCAAGTATTTGGACACGACTGTCTAATTGATTGGACACGTTTGTCCAATTGTTTATCCACGTTTGGCTAAACCAATACATTTTTTACATGTCTTGTCCGATTAACGATTTCGTGCAACCCGTTTCTCTTGTGCAAGCTGCCGGATAGCCGTTTCGATATCCCCACCAAGCTGTGCCGCCCTGTTCATTACCTCCACCTTCTCGGTTTCCTCCGTGGTGTAGGTGAGGTATTCCTCCATGCTCACTTCCGTGGCATAGACTGCACTCTGCATACCGCCTAGACCTATCCACACTTCCTTGTAGAGTCGGTTGGGGTCGTTGTTCTGGTTGATGGATAGTATCTGGCTCTTTTCCTTTTCCGACAAGCCGAGCATCGCCTGTATACCGTCGAACTTAGTCATGTACTTGCGCTGGTCGAGCAGTATCTTGCAGTCGGAGTTGTTGATGATGCTCTCCTTGACGATGGGTGACTGGATGATGTCGTCCACCTCCTGCGTTACGACAATGGCTTCCCCGAAATATTTTCTCACCGTCTTATACAAATACTTGATATAGTCCGCCATGTTTGCCGAAGCTATGGCTTTCCATGCTTCCTCAATGAGTATCATCTTGCGGATACCCTTTAATCGGCGCATCTTGTTGATGAAGGCTTCCATGATGATAATCGTTACCACAGGAAAGAGGTCTTTATTATCCTTCACTTGATCGATTTCAAAGACGATGAAGCGTTTGGAGAGTAGATCGATGTTCTTGTCCGAGTTCAGTAGGAAATCATATCTTCCGCCTTTATAGTATTGCTTCAATGTCGTAAGGAGATTATTGATATTGAAGTCCGAGAGCGTTACCTTGATGTCACGCTTTTCCATATCCTTGCGGTACACGTCCCGCAGATACTCATAGAAGGTATTAAAACAGGGTGTAACGCTGTGGTCTGCACATATCAGCTCGATATAGGAGTTGACGGCAGAACCAAGTTCACCAGCTTCGGTCTTCGTGATATGCTCATCTGCACTCTTCCAAAGTGTAAGCAGCAGCGTACAGATACTCTCTCTCTTCTCTACATCGAAGAAATAATCATCCGTATAAAAAGGGTTGAAAGATATAGGACTTTCATTGGTATAGGTGAAATACACGCCGTCCTCACCCTTGGTCTTGCGGTGGATAAGTTCACACAAGCCTTGATATGAGTTTCCCGTATCAACCAAAAGGACGTGCGCCCCCTGTTCGTAATACTGACGTACCATGTGGTTGGTAAAGAAAGACTTGCCGCTACCCGAAGGTCCCAAGATAAACTTGTTACGGTTAGTGATGACTCCCTTTTTCATCGGCAAATCCGATATGTCTAAGTGGACGGGCTTTCCTGAAAGGCGGTCTGCCATCTTGATACCGAAGGGTGATAGCGAATCCTTATAGTTCGTCTCTGCCGTAAAGAAACAGAGAGCAGGCTCGATGAAAGTATAAAATGACTCTTCTGCTGGAAAGTCTGCCGCATTGCCGGGAATGCCTGCCCAGTAGAGCGTTGCCGCATCAATGGTGTTGTGGCGTGGGTGGCATTCCATAAGAGCAAGTGCAGAACCCACATCATTCTTGATCTGGCGAAGTTCTTCCTTATCGCTACTCCATGCCAATACGTTGAAGTGAGCACGGATGGAGGTCAGTCCCTGTGAATGGGCAATATTGAGATACTCCTGTATCCACTCCTCGTTGATTTGGTTGCTACGGCTGTAGCGTGCCAGCGAGTGCATATTCCTTGCCTGCTTCTCGAAGCGTTCCAAGTTGGCATCGCTATCCTCGATGAAGAGGTACTGGTTATAGATATGGTTGCAGGGTAGCATCAACCCTACGGGAGAGGCAAAGGAAAGACGACAATCGCTCCTGTCTGTTGATAGTCGCTCATACCGACTGTCCGTGTTGACCGTTGTCGGTAGGTCATCCGTGTCGGAGAGTGTGTGTAGACAAAGCATATTGTCGCCCACACGCACAAGGTCTGCGCCCAGACGGATGTCCTCCAAAGACGCGTGTCCTTCTTCAGATAGAGAGAAATACCTGTCGAGTAGTCCACCCTTTTCATTTGTGCCAACCAACTCGTCTTCAATCATGCGGATAATCCTTATCTGTTCGGTATCATTGATGATACGCTCGAACTGGTCCACTGCTTCCATAAACTTCATCACTTCATCCTTGTTGGTAATCTCTTTTGGTAGCAGATGTCCACGGCAGAGCGAAGAAAAGTTGCTCTGCTGCGCCATACGCTGCTTGTTGGTCTTGGTCAGGAAGAGATAGACTGAGTGGTGGAGATACGGACGTTCGTTGAAATGCCGTTCAGAGGAACGGGCAAGGAAGCTTAGTCCGCCATCGGAGAGTTTTCCTTGATAGTCCTCCTTGATAAACCAGTCCTGCTTGTGTACGATGCTGTAATTGGGTAGCACTTTTATAGCCTTGTGCCAAGCAGAGTGCATTGCTTCGTATTCTATAGAAGTGACGGTAAAGAGTTCGGGCAGCTCCACACGGAAAGCTACCGTGATGTCAGCATCCTTGCTCACCATGCAGCCCTGCTCGATGGAGAGCAGCGGGAACTTTGATTCAAGAGTCGTTATCTTGCTTTTGTTTCTCATTTCTTTGCTTTCTTTGGTTGAAGATTACGGATAAGGTGGCAGACCGTACGGCGGTTCACAAGGTAGCGTGGGTGCATACGTACTGCTCCTTTTTTCATCAGCCCATATTGCCCGTACTTTCTATTCATGGTGAACGTTTGCCACACCACTATGGTGGCACCCACTACACCTATGACAAGACAGGCTATCTGGCTGATGCCACAGAGATAGAGAATGACCACAAGAATGAAGACAGCCAGCAGACCTCCTGCAAAGAGGAAGAGGTACTGCGCCTTCAAGCCCTTGAACTCCACCGTCCGGCCTACACCTTTGTTGATTTCAAATGCTGCCATCGCTTACAGGAAGAAACTTCTCAAGATAGTGGCAGCCACAATGAGGAAGATACACGCACCGAACCAAGAGGCTGCGGTCTTGCTCGTATCGGGGTCACCACTTGAGAACTTGTTGTACACTTTAATGCCTCCAATCAACCCCACTACCGCCCCTACGGCATAAATAAGTTTCGTGCCGGGATCGAAGTAGGAGGTTACCATTTTTGTAGCTTCATTGATACCGGCAATACCATTGCCTTGTGCGTATGCTCCTATGGTGGCAGTCATCAGCAGGAGCATCATCAGTGTAATTTTTTTGTTCATTTGTATGTTATAATTTTAAGTGTGATAAAATTGCTTGTTCTTAAAAGGAAGGGGAAAGAGAGGCACATTTTCATGTAGAAACCTTGTAGCTGTTAATGAGCCGTTTTCTTTTCCCGCTTCCATCGTTGATTGTTTACAGATAATATGAAAGAGGCTTGTCGTCGTCATTATCGGATGAAGTGTCAGAAGCGCTTGAATCTGCCGGTATTGAGTTTTGAGAAAACAACATTGCTTGTTGCTCGCTTTGTTCTTCCGCTTTACGGATTTTCTCCAATAGCGAAGTTTGCTCACCCTGCATCTTGGCGATGTTCTCCTTGTACTTATCCAATAGATCTGAGTCTTGAAGCTGCCGAATGGTCTCTTTGACTTCTTTCTCATCAGCCTCCTCACAGTTCTTTGCCCATTTTTGCAGGCGGACTAAGTCACGTGCGAGGACGGACTGCCCTGACATCTCGGTTTCGTCCGATGTGAGCTCAATGGGCAGAATTAATTCCTCACGGGCGACCTCATCCTCATCAACTCGCTCCATCTCGAAATCAACGTCCATCTCGTTGTCCTCTTCCTTCATGTCCTCTTTCTTTTCGGAGTTCTGAGGTGCAAAATTATTACTATTCTGCTCTGAATTTTCAGATGAAGAAGCAGAGGGAACTTGTGGGATAATAGGGGAAATGGAACGGCTTTTGCCAATCAGTACAAACTCGGCTTGATCTTCTGTTCCTTCTCCTTTTTGTCCGTCTTTTTCCTTCGTCGCTTCATTCTCCTTAGTCTGCTCATTGCCCTTTTTATTTTTCTTGATAAGGATGCCATACGGAGATACATACCGCATATAGAAGTACAGGATACCCAGCATTATCCAAATGATGATGAGTATCAGTATAAAACTGAAAAGTATTGTTTCCATCATAGTGTTATTGTTGTCTTGCGTCTTTGTTTTGCTGCCGCACTGTTGAGCAATTCCAAATGTTCACGCAGGTGTTCCCTAAGAATGTTGTCTATATATGCGGCTATGGAAACACGCTCCCCCAAGTCCTGCAACACGTTGCGCAGGTTCTGTAGCGTTTCCAGATTAACGGAGAAGGCTGTCCGCATTTGGGAGCGGACGGGATGAAAGTACAGGGAACGGTAGTCCTCTATGGAAAGGGAGGACACGCCGGGCTTTTCCATTCTCGGCTTCCTTTCCCGTTTCTGTTCCGTGTTCCCCGTTTCCTCTCTTTCTATTTCATCTACCGGTTTTTCTTTTGCTGTTTTCGTTTCTTTCGTCTCTTCTAAATTATTGTCTTCCTCCCCTGATGTTGCAGGGGAGGACTCAGTATCCTCGGAAGGGTCGAAGGAGTTTGGTATCGTGACAGGTTTCACCACGACATTGTCCTCTGCCATTTTCTTCAGCTTGTTTTCCAGCTGTTGCTTTCTTTCCTCAATCGTTGCCATTTTCTGTTTTCGTTTTTAGTTTGAGACGTTGAATTATCTCATTGACGAGTTCGTCCAGCCCCGTACCCGTTCGTAATCCCCTTGCAGGAGGCTGATAGGTAGAGCGGAACACTCCGCGCAGTCCGTATGTGGAAAGTTCGTGAGAGAAGCGGTGCGTGGCATATACATAGTTGGGCAGGAGCGTGAGTTCGTATTCATGGATGAGCTTTGTATATTCATCGATGATGATGTTCCTTACTCTTCTGTCCACCTTGTTCCAGAACAGGATAATGTCCTTTATCCGAGAGTCGGACATCGAAACTCCAATCTCCGTGATAGTCTTGGCGTATGCCAGACATGAAACCAGCGACTGAATATCGGCTTCAATCGGAGAAAGGATATAGTCCATCTGAAGGGACAGTTCCATCAGTTCGGTTGTTCCGGCATGTCCCGGGAAATCAAATATAACCAACTGGTACTTCTCGTTGCTGATTCCGTCGATTTTACTTCGTGCAGTCCTGACGGCTTCCTTGGGTGCAGACTTGTAAATTCTGTATGCTTTTTTGCCGAGATGATGAAAGTACTCCTGCATGGATTTGGAAAGCTCTTCGCTCTCCTGAACGATACTTTTCTCACGTTCCCTCAGTTTGTAGAAAGAGTCTTGCGACAGGTCGCAGTCCATCACGAAGAGGCTGATGCCTTGTTCGTAGTACAATATGCTGCTTACGATTTCGGCAAGAGTACTTTTTCCCACTCCTCCCTTTTGGGAAGAGAAGCCCAGAAAAAGGGGGCGTTGTTGTTTGTTCTCCATAATGATAATTTCTTAGTTCATATTATTTGTCTATTTGATGTTTTGATATTCTCTCATTATTAAGAGTCATCAGCAGACAGTTTGCTCTGACTGCGTATGGTTCGGGCGATAGTCCAAAAGGACGATTTCAAGTTCTTACAATTTGTTGTATTGACAATAGTTTGTTATGACAATAAATTGTTATGAATATGTATTGTTCCTTCTTGTCATCTTTGGTGCAAGCCAACGGTAATATGATATATCTTTTGCTTGTGTTATCATACCATTGTTCGCTCGTTCTGACTGCAAAATAAATGATATTTCTGCTGATTTTATTACAGCGATGAAGTGCAGAGAAATGCAAGGAAAAAGAGTGAATATCTCTGATAATGAGATATTTGAAAATCTGCCGTAACTTTGCAGGCGAGAATAATACATGGAGGTAACGTCCCGAAGCAGACACCCCAAAAGGGTGGATACTTCAATCGTATCAACTCTTGATATTGGCAAGGTGTGTCTTTGTAACACAAACCGCTGTTTGTACCACAAAGACCCTTGCCTCGGTGCGAGGGAATAATTACTCCAAAGTCGTAATTAAAGAAGAAAACAACAGTGGATAAGCAGACGGAAAAGGGCAAAGTGGAGAAAGCTCCTGATAAGCCGCGTTGGGACAACTGGCATGTACGGCTACCCAACCCCAAAGACCAGCAAAGGGCAATTGATTTGTTTCAGCGTTCAGGCGCCGAGACCAAGTCGGATTTCGTGCGCGGGCGTATTCTCGGAGAGCATTTCAAGGTGATTACGGTGGATAAATCCGCCGTGGAATACTACAGAAAACTCTCTGAACTGACGGCACAAATTCATAAAATTGGTGTGCTGTATAACCAAACCGTGCGTGCTATCAACAGCTATCACAGCATAAAGACTGCACAGATTATGCTTGAGAAGTTGGAGAAATTGTCGGCTCAAATCATTGCCTTGCAAGAGCAGGCTATCAATCTAACCATTGATTATAGAAAGAAGAAGTATTGAGAATTTAGTTAAAAAAATGATAGCAAAAATTTCAGCAACGGAAAACCTTGGAGGGGCACTCGGCTACAACTTCAAAAAGGTTGAAAAAGGAGAAGCGAATATTCTTCTTGCCGCTGAATTGTATCAGAGCAAGGAAGGACGTTATACGATGGAGGACGTGCTTGCTGATATGGAGGCATTGATACCGAAGAACTGTCGTACCAAGAAAACGGTGTTCCATTGCTCGCTCAATCCTCACCCAGACGAGAAACTCTCAGATGAAAGGCTCACACAGATAGCCAAGGAGTATATGGAGGCACTCGGCTATGGCAACCAACCCTATATCGTGTTCAAACATAATGACATTGCCCGTGAGCATATCCACATCGTGTCGCTTCGGGTGGACAGTCGTGGTCAGAAGATTAATGATAAGTTTGAGAAACGGCGGAGCAAGAAGATTACCGATGCCTTGGAGAGGAAGTATAACCTTATTCCGAGTTCAAAGGTTAGTGAGAAAGCGGTAACAGAAACGCCCAAGGTGGATACCACAAAAGGAAATATCAAAGAGCAGGTGGCAAGTGCCCTCCGCATGGTGCTGAAGCATTATTGTTTCTGTTCCTTGGGCGAACTGAACGCCATTCTGAACAAATATAATCTTGCCGTAGAAGAAGTAAAAACGGAGTTCCGAGGAAAGAAATATGACGGACTGGTCTATGTTCCGACAGCTGACAAGAGCAATAAAGTAAGCACACCCATCCATGCCTCGGACATTGGCCGTGGTGTGGGCTATACTGCCATACTGAACAGGATACAGAAGTCGAAACAAACCGTCAAACCACTGATACCAACCATAAGGAACAAGGTGTTACAAACAATGCGTACCTCTCCAAAGACAGAGGAAGAACTTCGGCAACGATTGGAGGAACAGAGTTTGCGTGTGTTTATCCGAAAGAACGAAAGCGGGCGCATCTATGGCATCACGTTCATTGACGACAAGGAGGGCGTTGCGCTCAATGGCTCACGCTTGGGCAAGGGATATGCTGCCAATATATTCAATGGTTATTTCTCCAATCCAACGGACAACCCATTCTTGGACGAAACGCTGTACGGCAGTCCGTCTGTACATTTGGATCAATCTGCAACCGTTCACCCTTCGCAGCTAAATACGGAGGAAAGCGACAACCTTGTCGATGAACTTATCGAGGATATGGCAGATGGTTCTTTCCTGTCTACGGGCAACGATGATTGGAAGGAAGCGGCATGGCAACGTAAACTCCGCAGACAAAGTAAGATAAAACTTAGACGAAGAAAACATTAAATAAACGAGCATTTCTATCTCCCCTCCCTTCGGAGGGGTTGGGGGAGAGGCTTCAAAAACATTGCATTATGGCACAAGAAGATGATTTAAGGGCATTAGGCAAAGTCATGGACTTTATGCGGGGTATATCGGTGATATTCTTCCTCGTTAACTGTTATTGGTTCTGTTACGAGGCTTTTCATGTCTGGGGTTTTACGCTTGGAATCATTGATAAGATACTGATGAATTTCCAGCGTACCACAGGATTGTTTTCATCCATCCTTTGGACAAAACTCTTTTGTGTGGTTTTCCTTGCCTTGTCCTGCCTTGGGACAAAAGGCGTGAAAGAGGAGAAAATCACTTGGCCAAAGATTTGGACGGTGCTTTTCTCAGGCTTCGTCTTTTTCTTTCTCAATTGGTGGCTGCTGGCACTGCCCATCGGAAAGGTTGGGGCAGCTACTCTATATATCTTCACACTGTCCGTGGGTTATATCTGCCTGCTGATGGGTGGTGTGTGGATGAGTCGATTGCTGAAGAACAACCTGATGGATGATGTGTTCAATACGGAGAATGAAAGCTTCATGCAGGAAACACGGTTGATGGAAAATGAATACTCGGTCAATCTTCCTACACGCTTCTACTATAAGAAGAAATGGAACAAGGGTTGGATTAACGTAGTCAATCCATTCCGTGCCTCGATGGTGCTGGGTACTCCGGGGTCGGGTAAGTCATATGCTATCGTGAACAACTATATCAAGCAACAGATAGAGAAAGGCTTTGCCATGTACATCTACGACTATAAATTTCCCGACCTTTCAGAGATAGCTTACAATCACCTGCTTCATCATTTAGATGCCTACAAGATAAAGCCGCAGTTCTATGTCATCAACTTCGATGATCCGAGAAAGTCGCATCGCTGCAATCCCATCAATCCAGCCTTTATGACGGACATATCCGATGCTTATGAGAGTGCCTACACCATTATGCTCAACCTTAACCGCTCGTGGATACAAAAACAGGGTGATTTCTTCGTAGAGTCACCGATTATCTTGTTGGCAGCTATCATTTGGTTCCTGAAAATCTATGAGAATGGGACGTATTGCACCTTTCCTCATGCTATCGAGTTCCTGAACCGCCCCTATGCACAGATTTTCCCTATACTCACCTCCTACGATGAGCTTGCCAACTACCTTTCTCCCTTCATGGATGCTTGGGAGGGCGGAGCACAAGACCAGTTGCAGGGACAGATAGCCAGTGCCAAAATACCACTGTCTCGTATGATAAGCCCTGCCCTTTATTGGGTAATGACGGGTGATGATTTTTCGCTTGACATCAACAATCCCAATGAGCCGAAGGTGCTGGTTGTAGGTAATAATCCTGATCGTCAGAATATCTACTCGGCAGCCCTCGGTCTGTATAACAGCCGTATCGTAAAACTCATCAACAAGAAGAAACAACTCAAATCCTCAGTGATTATCGACGAGTTGCCGACAATCTACTTCCGTGGCTTGGACAATCTGATTGCCACTGCCCGAAGCAACAAGGTAGCGGTGTGTTTGGGCTTTCAGGATTTCTCGCAACTTACTCGCGATTATGGAGACAAAGAAAGTAAAGTGATACAAAATACCGTAGGCAACGTGTTCAGTGGTCAAGTCGTGGGAGAAACCGCCAAGACCCTTTCTGAGCGATTTGGAAAGGTTCTCCAGCAACGGCAGTCTATGACCATCAACCGTAATGATAAATCCACCTCTATCTCTACACAAATGGACTGTCTTATCCCCGCATCGAAAATCAGTAACCTTACACAAGGAATGTTCGTGGGTGCAGTGTCCGATAACTTTGACGAACGCATCGACCAAAAGATTTTCCATGCGGAGATAGTAGTGGACAGTGCCAGGGTATTGGCAGAAATGAAAGCATATCAACCCGTCCCCGTGATAGCTAACTTCATAAACGAAGATGGCTTCGATAATCTCAAAGAGACTATCGAAGCCAACTACAAATCAATCAAACAAGAGATTCTCTCGCTCGTGGAATTGGAAACGGAACGCATCAAAGCGGATCCAGCTCTTGCCCACTTAATCAAAGAGTAGATAATTTACTAGCCTATGTTCTCAAGTTTTTTGCGAGAGATAATCATTTTGAGATAGCATTTCATTCTGTATTCATGTAAGGAGATTGTAAGTTTGCACTTTTTGCTGAAAATCTCCCCTATCCGTTGTTTGATAAGAGATGATAAAACACAAATATCCTAACAGAAAGTGTGTCAATAAGCATTTATCACAAAGTTCGGAAAACAAAGGACTACTCTCGGAATTTGGTTGGAGACGTTCCCAAATGCTTCTGCACAAATCGGCTGAAATAGGCAGGTGAGGAGAAATCAAAAAAATCGGAAATCTGAGTAAATGTCATTTTTCTCTCTTGCAGCAGACGACGGATATGAATGGTTGTAAAGCGGGATATCCAATAGTTGGCGGTTTTTCCACTCACGCTCTTGCAGACCTCGGAGAGATACTTGGGGGTGACGTAGAGCTTATCAGCATAATAACCCACCTCGCGATGCTTCACATAATCTCCATGTTCAAGCATCTGCATGAAGCGCGTGATGATGTCGGTGTCTTGAAACGAGACATTTGATAAGCCGTTGTGGAAGGCATGGACATCAAAAAAATCAAGAAACATCATCTGTGTGGCACATATCAGTATATCTTCGTGGAACAGACTTTGGTCGTTTGCCAGCCTCTGTTCTATCTGTATGAAGTCTTGCCAGATCCGTTCAAACTGCTCTTTGTCCATTTCTATCACTGGGCAGGAAAAGAGAGCCAATGAGCCTTTGATGCCATAGTTGTTGCGCGGTGTACACAACTCCAAAAACTCAGGTGCCGTGTAGATACACATGACCTCCAGGTCGGCCGAAGGCTGCATATTCTCCAGCAAATGTTGAAACCCTACAATCATCGCTTCGCCTGATTTCAACTGAAACGGATGCCCGTCAAAAGTAAAATCAAACCGACCACGCATGCAGATAATGTGCGCCACATTATCTGCATGCGTGGTCGTACCGAAACCTTTGAGTCCGTGTTCGACAATGAGTTTAGCTTTGTTGAACGGCATAATATGTTTTTTTGATCAATCACTGCAAAGATAACCTTTTTTCTTGAATCAAAAAGCATTATGGCTAAAAATATGGTTCTTCTGTTAAATGTGTGAACGCTTTTCGTATTGCTTTAGTGAAAGAACCAAAGTTACTCGCTAAACAAAAAACATTGCTAAGATTGTCAACTATCTATCTTATTATTATCCTCTGACATTGAAAACCATTTCTTTTTATACTTCGAAAATATGCAGATAAGGATTTGAAAAATCATTACATAATTTCAAAGAAAACATCTATAACTAACGGTAAAAACATATATATGAATCGAGTTTGTAACCATAAGGAAATCAATTAGTTATAAAGTGGTAAGGTAAAAGATGCTTAATTGGACTTCAAAAGGGCGTTGGTAAGGATCTTAAAGGGCACCTTTTGAAAGTTAATTAGGCATCTTTTAGAAGCCAAAAGAGCATGTATCGGATTCGAACTGCATGAAAATAACTTACAAACTTCACGTAATAAAGGAATACGTTGTTTGTTGAAGACAGATAGACGATGTACCTAATTACATTTATCATGTAGTTTATCCACCTTTGTAAAACCATCTATTTAAGGCTAATCATACCGTGTATACGGATTAATTTCATTCTATTAACCTGTCTACGCATTTAACGGAAGAACCAAAAATATTGCCATAATGCTTCAATTTGATATTTCGTTTTACTGATTTCGGTTAGGAAGATCTATCAAAGATGCTTCCCGAAGAAATTCAAAAGTTCGTTTACATTCTCTTTCACATATTTCTCCATGTCGTACATTTCAAAGTGCGTGGCACCTAAGGTAAGGTGGAAATATTTGGGATTGGGGGCATTCTCAAACATTTTCTTTGCTCCCTCAGTGGTAAAGGCTTTTTCTCCCGCTATGACGAGATAGGGCACTTTCAGTTCGCGCACCGTCTCAGTGGGGTGGAACTGGTGCCATGCCAGCTGACTCCAAGCTGGTGTAGGACATGCCTGAACGGCAGCTCCTCGGTCGGGGTTGCGATAGTAGGCCTCTCCCTCACTGCCCTTTATCAGATCGAGTCGCTGCACTTCACCTCCCTTTTCATAATCAGCTTTCATTTTCATCAGATTCTCATCAGTATTGGTTTTAATGTCAGTCATCATGATGAATGGCGCAATGCTGGCGATGGCTTTCACGCGATTGTCGTTGCGTAGTCCATTGGGAACATATACGCCCGAGCCGCAGATACCCACAGCACCGATGTGGTCTTTATCTATGTTGTCGAGTGTTTGTAAAAAACTGACAGCTGACCGTAAATCAGCTCCTTTTATCTCGGGATCTTCGTAGCCACGCGGATGTCCCTCGCTGGCACCGATATAGCTATGGTCGAACACCAGCGTGGCATATCCTGCCTCGGCCAAAAGCTGTGCATAGATGCTCTGCGTCTGTTCCTTCACACTGTACATCGGACCGTCCACGATGATGGCCTTGAGTTTCTCGCCTTGCTTCCATGTACGAGGATGATAGAGAATACCTGCCAATATGAAACCATTTTCCTGCTGTTTGAACACAACGGGAGTACGGTCTACATTCTCTACGGGTGCTTTGATTACTTGTACTTCTTCTGCCATATTATTGTTTGTTTTGTTAATATTTATTGCTTGTGCTATCATTGTTGCTGTGGTTATCGACAGCAATCCGGTCAATAAAATTCTTTTTGTTTTCATTGTCTTTATTCGCTTTTAAAATTATGCTTGCAAAGATACAGATGGTTTGAGAGAAAAACCTTATAGAAAAGTCGGTTGTGAAGCACAAAATATCGGAGGTTACGATTGCCGCACCTGATAGTGTAGCCACACGCAGCCTGCGCCAAGCCGTTCCACATCGAGCAGGCGGAGCGTCAGTCCTTGCGGCCAATCGGTTTCTTCACCCCGATATTCTATGATGGACGGTGCTCCCTGACAGCCGTCGAGCTGCGGACTGACCACAACGCTCAGCTCACTAACAAGTCCGGCTTGGAAAAACCTTCCGTTAATGAAACCATCGCCTTGCAGTGATATGTTCCATAGGCCAAACTCATTGCAGATGCTTTCCATGGCTTTTCCAAGATCCATTCCGTCTAATCCCGCGAAGACATAACTTATCTGCATATCCTCCAGGAACTCTATGTAATCAGCGCTGACATTCTCTCCAACAACGGCGATGATATTGTCGCCACGAAGCTGATTTGCTGTAAACCGTATATCGCCGTCGGGTACGAGGGCTATCATCTGCCGCCGGCTGCTACAGTCGCCTACAAACGTGTGCAGTTGGTCTGGAAAAACCTTGTGGCATGCACATGCGTCGAATCTTTCTGGGAAGAACTGTTTCACGGTATTGGTTCCAAAAATCCACGCATCTGTTCCTAACCGCTGCCCGATAGCATGATATTGCGCCATCATCTCACTGGCGTCGTATTCTTTATCTGGCGCGGTCCAGCGGCTGTTGTCAACTTTGCCATCTATGGGTGTCATGATATGGCAAATTATCTGTGGTTTCATTTTCTATCTTACAGTTTTTATTTTACAGTTTTATTTCTGTTCGTTATCTCTTGGTCATCTTTTTGCCTTTCATTACATTGATACCCTTTTGCAGGTTATCGCGACGCATACCATCAATGCCGTATATGGTGTCTCCCTTAGTTTGGTACTCTATATTTTGCCGTATGCCTGTTATACCAGCTTGCTTTTGCCAAAATCTTACGGCATCGTTCAGCCATCCCTCTGCTGCTGTTCCCTGTCCAAGTCCGAAACCGTGAGGCAGACCGTCATAAGCGTGAAACTCTGTGTCGATGCCCATTGAGGATAGAGTTTGCAATCGGTTCCGCATGGTTTGCCATGGTGCGATGCCATCGGCCGTACCCACACAGGCATATGTGGGTGCATCGGCGGTTGATGTAGTTGCATATCCCGTGTATTGCATCACCACGGCGGCAGCCCGTGCGATGTCCGTCCGTCCAGTCAGATGGCGCAGATTGTCGGCATTGCCCAATGTGGCAGCCATGCGTGCGCCGGCACTGCCGCCCCAAAGAGAATAACCATCGGGACGAACGTCCAGCTCGTCGGCATGGTCAATAACAAATGTGATGGCTCGTGCCAGGTCTTCCATTGCGGTCTGTGCTCCAGGGCGATAGATGAGTGCAAAGGCATTATAGCCTTGTTTACTGAGTTCCTGTGCGTGAGGGAAACTGTCGTGCATTGCTCCTACATAGGCAAAACCTCCGCCGGCGTTACAGATGGCGAAAGGAGCACTGGCATTGCCTCGGAAAAAGAACAACCCTGTGTAGCGTTTCTGCGGGTCGGAGGCCTTCTCCTCATCGGTATAGATATTGTAGAAGATGTGCTCGCCGGCATCTGCCTTTCGCTTCATATCGTTCACAATCTCCACCGTTTTGTCGGCATTGATGTAGCTATACCATGTCAGTTGTAGTTGTTCAAGTGTTTCGCCACTCCAATAGCTTCGGTTTATGGGGAAAATCAACTGTCCAAAATTGTCGAAAGCAGCATCTGCCATCACGTCTTCAATACGACTCGCTCGAGTATAAGTCTTCGCTTCTTGTTGGTTCTTTGGAGGAAAGAAGAGGGGCAAAGCATTATAGCAGAACTCCCATACAGCGTTGAAATCGTGCCTTCCACCTGGTTTCTGGTGATAAGAGAAGTTGGTGCTGTTGAAAGTCTCGGTCAGTTCCGCCATGGCGAGTGCCTGGTTATGTGTCTGCGGCAGGCGCACGTCGTCGCTCCCCACGGCATACCACACGTAGAAATCGTTCTTATAGGGAGATGCCTTCACCATGTCTGCCAAGAAAGCCGCTGTCTCTTCTGGCCTGCTTGCCCCGCCAAACATTTCTATGTGCCAGTTGTCTCCGCTCATAGGCAGGTACCAGCGGCTGTAGGGAAAGGCTTGTTCGAAGATATACCACGTGGTAATTGCACCGAGCGAGAAGCCGCCTATGGCGCGATGGGCACGTGACGCGATAATACCCGCCTCGTCAGTACTCTCCGCGTAAGTGCTATAGCGGCTTTCCACAGCAGGTATGAGGTCGTTTATATATTCGCTGGAGAATACGGCAGCCTCACGCGTGCTCTCTCCCCAGTCTTTGGCACGGTTGTCCTTGTCCCAAGTGGGCGATACGGCAATGAATGGCTTTGTGAGTCCTCGGGCTATCATGTTGTCGAAGAGGTTCTTCATCTGAGGCAAGTTCTCCTGGGCGAAGTATTGTTCGGCAGTTCCCGTCCAGCCGTGTAGCAGATAGATGATGTCGTACTTCTTTGAGGCGTCATAGCCGTATGGCAGATAGATGTAGGCGGGCTTATGCGTCGCAGGCCGGTCAGCTTGGGTATAGTCCTTCGCCTCATATTGTAGCAGTTCTACCGTTCCCTGGTCTGCAGCAGGTTGAAAACAATCCGCGGGCACGGGTGTGGTTGTCTGCACAACAGTCTTTGTCGGATTATCACCGATCATATTTTCAGGTGCATGGAAATTTTCTGAACAAGCTGCACAGCAAAGTTCCGATGCAGCAAACAGTATATATGTTGACATTGACTTTTTCATTTTTCGTTGCTTGTTGGTTTCCTACTGCAAAGGTAGAGAGAAAGCAAGAAGCCAGCTTTATACAAAAGTCGGCTTCTCGTTCCCTTTTCAGATATAATCCATGTTTAGCGTGGAGCGAATCCCATGAACATCTTGGTGATTTCAGGGTCGTGATGGCTCGGCATGATGATAGGCTGGCCAGTGTCCAACTTTAAGATTTCATTCATTTCCTTGTCGGTTAGCGTGAAGTCGAAGAGTTGTAGGTTTTGCGCCATGCGCTCCTTGTGGGTCGATTTCGGTATGACGATTATGCCACGCTGCAACAGATAGCGCAGGGCCACCTGTGGTCCAGTCTTACCGTGAGCAGCTCCGATAGCAGCCAAGGTTTCATTGGAGAAGAATCCATTCTTACCTTCAGCCAATGGTCCCCACGACATGTGTGCTACGCCCAGCTCGTCCATATACTTGCGAGCCTCTGTCTGCTGGAAGAATACATGTGTTTCCACCTGGTTTACTGCTGGAACGACATCCACAAAGTGGCTGAGGTCAATGAGATGGTCGGGGTAGAAATTGCTCACACCGATAGCTCTCACCTTGCCCGCTTTCAAGGCGTCTTCCAGCGCGCGATAAGCGTTGTAGCGGTCGCCGAAAGGCTGATGGAGCAGCATCAGGTCGATGTAGTCGGTGCCGAGCTTGCGCAGACTCTCGTCGATGCTGCGTGCCGCTGCGTCGTCCTCGTAGTTGCCCATCCAAACTTTATCTACCAAGAAAACGTTCTCGCGCTTGATGCCGCTCTTCCTGATGGCAGTGCCCACGCCTTCCTCGTTTTGATAGGCCTGAGCCGTGTCGATCATTCTGTACCCCACGCTCAACGCATCGGCCACACAACGCTCAGCCTCTACAGGCGATACTTGAAACACGCCGTAGCCCAGCTGCGGCATTTCCACTCCATTGTTCAGTTTGATTGTATCCATATTCATCATTTTAATTGTTATTGTTTTTTTTATTTCCGAGTGCAAAGATACGCCGTTTATGTGTAATCAGCTTTACACAAAAGTCTGTTTACCATGCATTTTTTATAGAAAGTAAATGCCATAGGCTTGCTTGTCTTTATAAAATTACCAAGCATTGGTAAAATCGACTCGCCTGTTAGTATGAATTCAGACTTCTGTTTTTTCGGAAAGTTACACATTATTTCTCTGTCAGGTAAGATGCACTTATTAAAATATTCGGGTAGTTTGTTTTTTCGGGAAAAATGTCTCAAGCAACCGAATTTTGTGTAAAAGGCAGCTGGAAATTACAGTGTAACTTTGCAGCATTGAACAACAATTAAACTATTTGAAGATATGAAGAAGTCATTTTTATTTATGCTGATGATGCTGGCAACAATCAGCACAATGCGGGCAAATAACATTCTCGTAGTCTATTTCAGTTGGGGAGGCAACACACAGGCACTTGCCGAAGAGATACAGCGGCAAACGGGTGGCGACATCTATCGCATAGAACCCACTGTACCTTACACCACTGACTACAATACGCTGGCCTACACCGTTGCACGGAATGAAAAAGATGCCAATGCACGTCCGCCACTGAAAGAAACAGACAGAGACTTCAGCCAGTACAACTATATCTTCGTTGGCTGACCGGTCTGGTGGTTCGATGTCCCGATGATTATGCACACGTTCTACGACACATACCGTAAGCAGCTGCAAGGCAGGAAGATCATTCCCTTCGGCACTCACGAGATGAGCGGAATAGGTGGACTGGTGAGAGCCATACAAACCGACTTGGGTATCTCTGGTATCACCTACCTGCAAGAACTCGGGCTCATAGGGCGCACCATCGGTACTGCCGACTCTCAACAGCAGGTGGAGACATGGCTCGCCCAACTTGGATTCAGTGAGAACAGATAAAAAAGGATACAGAAAAAGGAGTGTTGTGCTAATCCAGTGTACCTTTCTGAAAAAATGATAAGAGCGACCGAATTTTGTGTAAAGACTCCTTGCTCTAAATATTATACCTTTGCATTGTGACCAATAAAGAAAGAACAGGTGAACAAATTTTTAATCATCCTTGCATTGCTGCTCGTTGTAGTAGGCTGCAAGGGCAAAGTAAAGGAAAGCAATATGCAAAACAACAACATGGGGCAAAAAGTCCTCGTAGCTTATTTTTCTTATTCGGGCACCACCAAGGGATATGCCGAGAAAATAGCCAAAATGACCAATGCCGACCTCTTTGAAATACAAGCCGCGCAGCCCTATACCGATGCAGATGTGAACTGGCAAAATGACAACGCCCGCGTGAACCAAGAGATGAAGGCTCATCCCGACAGCCGGCCAGCCATTGCCCGAAAGGTGGACAACATGAAAGATTACGACGTGGTATTCGTGGGCTTTCCCATCTGGTGGTACATAGCTCCAAACATCATCAACACCTTCCTCGAAGCACACGACTTCAAGGGGAAGACAATCATTCCCTTCTTCACCTCCTACAGCAGCGGTCCGGGTGAAACCGACAAGAATCTACACAAGTCAATCAATTATGACGTTACATGGAAATCCGCCGTGCGCGTGAACCGGTGGAACGACAAAGAGTTGGAAGACTGGGTCAGTCACTGCGGTAAGTTTGTGTCCCATTTATGATGAATGACAAAACGCAAATATGATGATGAATAGATTAGCAAAGACGGGCATTTTGCTGCTTACGGCAATACTTATGGCTGCCTGTTCGGGAGATAATGAGAATGTACCAGAGCAGGAGGCAGACACGATTTCTAATTCCGCAGATGGCAAGGCACTTGTCATGTACTTCTCGCAGACCATCCCCGAGGGTGTAGATGCCACCACGGGGGCCACGAATGTGGTGCGAGAGAATGGCAACGACTATGGCGCAGCACAGTATCTTGCACTGATGGTGGCACGTAAGACAGCTGCCGATACGCTACGTCTCACCGTGGCGCGTGGATATTACCCTGTAGAGTACAACAACTTGGCGGACTTTGCCCGCACCGAGCGCGACAATAATTCGCACCCCACGCTTACCTCACGCCGTGTGAACATGTCGGATTATACCAACATTATTGTCGTGACACCAGTCTGGTGGTATACGGTAACCATGCCCATTTACAGTTTCCTTGATGCTTATGACCTGAGTAACAAGAACGTATTCTCGGCCACCACCCAAGCGGGAAGCGGACTGGCTGACGCACTTACCGTGATACGCCATGAGGAACCTCAAGCCAATGTCTCGTCAGTAGCGTTCACCATCGCTGCAAACCAGGTCTCCAGTGGAAGTTCTTCTGCGGTAGACGACTGGCTCGAACGTGCAGGTTTTTAGAAACTGATGACACCTGTGGCGAAACGCGATGAAAGACAAAAGAGGTAATGCTACAGATGCATATCCTTTCTTGTTTTCTGAAGAGACATCATCATCAGCAGAGTTTTGTGTAAGAAATAACCATTTTGAAAATCGTAACTTTGCAGCATCAAATGATAAATAAAATGTTCTTGTGAAATGGAAACGGTATTACACCAACATTCATGATATACAATAAACAAATATAAAGACTATGATGAGTATGATTAGAAAAATGTTTTTATTGCTGGCGTTCTTCGGATGCATGAGTGTCGCATCGGCTCAGAAAAGCGAAGCTGTAAAGGTGCCTTATCTTACGCTCGGCAATGGCGTGAAGATGCCACAGTTCGGACTTGGTACATTCCGCATGCCCGATAATGCCACTTGCAAAGATGCTGTTCTCACGGCATTGCGTCTGGGCTATCGCCACATCGACACCGCTCATGCCTATATGGACGAGGCGGGTGTGGGCGAAGCCGTCAATGAGTTTATCAAAGAGAGCGGCGTGAAGCGCGAGGATATTTGGATAACCTCTAAGCTCTGGCCCTCGGAATATGCCAACCCTCAGGCTATCGACAACATGCTCAAGCGTCTGAACCTCGACTATATTGACCTCGTTTACCCTCACCAGCCCGTGGGTGATGTGAAAGCGGCATGGCGAAATATGGAGACTGCGGTGAAGGCTGGCAAGGTGAGATGTCTCGGACTGTCTAATTTTGAGGTGAATGGGGCAGAAAGCATTTATCGCTGGTGTGTTGATTCTACGGAAATAAAGCCCGTAATATTGCAAATGGAGTGCCACCCTTATGCGCAACGCCTGAAAGAGAAAGAGCAGATATGGAAAGACGGCTTGGCTGTGGAGTGCTGGTATCCGCTGGGAGGTACCGCCAGCAACGGCGCACTTTTCAAAGACCCGGTTATAGTGTCTATAGCAAAAGCCCACAAGGTGAGCCCTGCACAGGTCATCATTCGCTGGCATATACAGGAAGGGCACTCAGTAATTCCGGGCGCGACCGACCATGGATATATCAAGGAAAATATCGAGGCAATGAACTTCCAGTTGTCGAAGGCCGAGATGAAGCAGATGCGCGGGCTCAACAAGGAGAAGCGTTTCTATGAGTTCAACATCGAAGCCACCAAGGAGTTTGCCAAGATGAAACTGCCTGACGAGACTGCTGGGAGCAACGACGAATGGCAACAGAAGATGAATGACGAGTTGCAACAGAAGAACAACATGGGTGATAAGCAGACCTTCAAGGCGCTTTCGCAGAACATCTGGAAACTGATGGCTGACAAAAATACCGACGCCTTGAAAGAGATTTTCCACCCCAACTGCATGTTTGTACACATGGGAGGTTTCTGGGGAACGCAGCAAGAACTGCAAATTATAGCAAGCGGAATGATACACTACAAGCATGCCGAGGTAAGCGATGTGCAGGTGAAGCAAATCAACAACGACAACTGGGCGGTTTACAGCACGATCGTGCTTGATGCCGTGGTGGGTGGAAATACCACCAGTCACCCTTTCTTCACCACCCAAATATTTACCTGCGAGAACGGTAAATGGCTGCTTGCCTCGTTTGTGTTCACCACGAGACTTGCAGGGCCAGACGCAAATCGGTAGAATGCAGATACAATTGATGTTGAACCCGAATGTCAGAGACGTAAGACATTTGCAATCAAACATTTAGAATGAATAAATTAATAACAGGAATAATAGTAATAATGATGACAACCAATATTTATGCACAGCATTATGGCGAAGAGGGACCGACACTGACGCCGAACAATCTCGGACTGGTCTATGAGAACGCTATTGAGAAGAACGAGGACGGCAAGGTAAACATTCATAAAGTGAAATATACCGTAGACGGGATTGACGTCGTGGGCAATGTCTATACACCAGCAGGCTACACGCCGCAAGGAAACTACGCAGCCATTGTGGTGGCACATCCTAACGGAGGAAGTAAGGATCAGACTGCCGGGCTCTATGCCCAACGATTAGCGGAAGCGGGCTTTGTAACCCTGGCTTTCGACGCACGCTATCAAGGAGAAAGCGGTGGCGAACCACGTCGCACCGACAAGCCGGCTTTCCGAATCGGTGACATCAGCGGTGCCGTGGACTTCATACAGAACTATCCTGGTGTCGCCCCAGAACGAATCGGAGCTTTCGGCATCTGTGGCGGTGGCGGTTATACGTTTGCTACGGCTCAGGCGGATAAGCGCATCAAAGCTGTGGCTACATTGAGCCTGTTCAATACGGGCGAAGTACGCCGCAACGGCTTTATGCGCACTCAGATGAACACCATCCAGGAACGACAGAAAGAGGCATCACTGGCAAGACAGAAAGAAGCTGCAGGCGAAAAGCCCGAAGTACTGGGCTTTGCAGATATGTCGCCAGAGGAGGCACGCAAAATAAAGATAGACCTTTATCGCGAGGGCTTTTTCTATTATGCCGTTACACACCGTACACCTAACGCGCCAGGCAGTTACCTGAAAAGTTCGTTGATGGATATGATGGCATGGGACGCTACCGACCATGCTGACCTCATCAGCCAACCTCTGCTTATGATTGCAGGCGAAAAGGCAGACAGCAGATATATGTCAGAAGAGGCTTTTGCCAAGGCAACGGGCACGGCAGACAAGGCTCTCTTTATCGTTCCAGGCGCTACACATATCCAGACATATTTTGTCAAGGAGTATGTCGAGCAGATTGTTAGCAAGATAGACCAGTTTTTCATCAACCATCTGTAATAAAGAATTTGCAGCGAACCGCTACATTGGCATCAATGCTCTTACAGACAAATATAGCAAACATCATTTATATTTACATGAACAATCAAATAAGAAAAGAATAATGGAAAAGAGAATATTAGGCAAAGACCTTGAAGCGTCGGCAATAGGATTGGGTTGTATGGGCATGAGCCACGGATATGGTGAACCAAAGGACAAGAAAGAGATGATCGCCCTTATCCGCAAGGCACATGATTTGGGTGTCGACTTCTTCGATACCGCAGAGTGTTATGGCCCTTATGTCAACGAAGAACTCGTTGGCGAAGCCTTAGAGCCTATTCGCAATGAAGTGAAGATTGCAACGAAGTTTGGTATCCAGCTGAGGGGCTTCAAGCAGATACACGACTCTTCTCCAGCAACAATCCGTGAGAGCGTGGAGGGTTCGCTGCGCCGACTTCGCACAGATCATATCGACCTTTATTATCAACACCGTGTGGACAAGAATACACCGATTGAGGAGGTAGCCGATGCAGTAGCTCAACTCATGAGAGAAGGGAAAGTGCTCCACTGGGGAATGTCGGAAGCAGGTATAGACAATATCCGTCGTGCCAATGCCGTTCTTCCACTTACCGCTATACAGAGTGAATACTCTATGTTTTGGCGTGAATCGGAAGAGAAACTCTTAGGGACATTGGAGGAATGGGGTATAGGACTCGTACCTTTCAGCCCGTTAGGCAAAGGATTCCTCACTGGTACAATAACAAAAGATGCCAAATTTGGAAATAACGACTTCCGTTCTACGGTGCCTCGCTTCTCACAAGAGAATATTGAAGCAAATATGGTTATCGTAGATTTGGTCAAAACTATAGCCCAACGAAAGAATATCACTCCAGCACAGGTGGCTCTCTCATGGCTTAAAGCGCAGCGACCATTCATTGTTCCAATCCCCGGTAGTAGGAGCTTGAGACACTTGGAGGATAACATTGCCGCTGCCGAAGTCACTTACACCGAGGCTGAAATGGCGGAAATCAACAAAGCTTTGGACAACATTGTCTTGAAAGGTGACCGGTATTCGGCGGAAAGTCAGAAGAATATAGACAGATAAAGTCAAACATAGAAAGCACTTAGAGAAATGAGAACAAGACAAATTATTATCGCTGCCATGCTGGTGATGTCGGCTGGCGCAATGGCACAACAGCCCTTGTCAATAGCCAGGCAGGGTAGCTTCTCGGTGGGTGGGAAGACGATTCTTCATAAAGGAAAGTATGATAATTCGAAGTTTATCGGCTGGGCTGAACAAGATGAAACGGGACAGAGCTGCCGGGTGGACCATGCTTTTGTTAATTATCAGGTGCCAGCTGATGCCCGTAAGCTCCCACTCATATTCGTGCATGGCTATGGCGGCTCAGGTGTTTGCTGGGAAATGACGCCTGATGGTCGTGAGGGCTTCTCTACGCTTATGCTGCGTCATGGCTATCCAACCTATGTAATGGATCTTCCTGGGCGCGGGCGGGCAGGAAGAACATCGTCCACAACAACAGTAAAACCCTTGGCCGACGAAATGTTCTGGTTTGATATTTGGCGCATTGGTGTATGGCCTAAATATAATAAAGGTGTACAGTTCAAGACCGACTCAACCTATCTGAGCCAGTTCTTCCGCGAGATGACACCTGATATTAGCGACCATACGCAGGACATCCCCGCCATCGACGCTTTGGTGGAGGAACTCGACTCTGCCATACTCGTCACCCATTCAGCAGGTGGCTTCCCTGGTTGGATGGCTGCGATGCAGAATCCTAAGGTAAAGGCAGTGGCTGCTTATGAGCCTGGAGTATATGTTTTCCCAGAGGGTGAAGTGCCTGCCAAGATTGACGGGTTGACTGGCGGCAGTACCGGAGTCCCTGTGCCAATGAGCCTTTTCAGGCGCTTGACGGAGATTCCCATAGTGATGTATTTCGGCGATTACATTCCGGAGAAACCCAGCAAGAATCTTGGTGATGAGAACTGGCGAGTGCGCTTGCAGATGGGACGTAAGTTTGTTGAATGTATCAATCGTCATGGTGGTAATGCCAAGTTAGTTGAGCTTCCAAAGGAGGGAATTCATGGTAACACCCACTTCTTGATGCAGGACTTGAACAATGATGTCCTCGCTGATATTTTTGCGAGGTGGCTAAGTCAGAATCATTTAGATATTAAGTAGTCATTGGAAAGCGTATGAAAAAGAAAATAATCATAGCACTGATGACTATTGTAACAACTGCTTCAGCGATGGCACAGACTCATGTCGAAGAGTTCCAACAACCTTATCCGGCAGGGCAGAAAAATCCCCCAACGGCTAATTTTACGGGGGATGTGTGGCTGTCTCCAGTAATAAAGAACGACAGTCTGCAACTCCCAGCTATCAATGTGACCTTTGCTCCTGGTTGTATCAACTCATGGCATTACCACACAGGCGGTCAGATTCTCGTTGCGACGGCAGGTACTGGCTACTATCAAGAGCAAGGAAAGCCTGCCCGCCGTCTGCATGCCGGTGACATTGTGGAGATTGCCCCAGGGGTGGTTCACTGGCATGGCGCGACACCCGACAACTGGTTTGCCCACGTGGCAGTCATTCCCAACAGTAAGACAAACAGGACTGTATGGCAGAATCCTGTGGGAAAAACTGCTTATCATGCAGCTGTCAAGGAGAGCGACAGCGTATCTGCCGCCAAAAGTCTCACAGCTCGTGAGCGAGCAATTATCGCACTCGGCTCATATACGGGTAAAGGCGACTTGAACGGGCTTCGCGTTGCCATTGCGCATGGCTTCGAGGCAGGAATGACACAAAACGAAATAAAGGAAGTTCTTATTCATGCCTATGCTTATTGTGGCTTCCCACGCTCATTACGTGCCATACAAACAATGATGGAAGTGGTCGAGGCTCGCAAGGCTGAAGGTATCAACGATCCTGTAGGGCGTGAAGCAAGTCCAGTGAAGGCAAAAGGTGACAAATATCGACGTGGAGCCGATATATTGGCAGAGTTGACAGGCGTACCATTCAGCGCATCTAAAGTCGGTTATGCGGCTTTTGCCCCAGCGATAGACACTTTCTTGAAAGAACATCTCTTTGCTGACATTTTCGAGCGTGATTTGCTCAGCTATCGGGAAAGGGAACTTGGCACGGTTTCTATCCTTGCTGGCGTGGGTGGTGTAGAGCCGATGCTGAGGGCGCACATGACTATCTGTCAGAATCTTGGTGTCACTCACAATCAGCTGAGCGAATTGATAGATATAATCGAATTCAATCTTGGGAAACAATATGCAGCCCCAGCTATTAAAGTACATAATCTTTTGACAGATAAGGGATAGATATATACTGTAGATATAAATGGGCAGGGATTCTTGAAAAGGATTTCTGCTCTTTTTGTCTATACTGAATTGGAGTTAGTGTTTATCCCCATTCCTTATCTCCTAAATTACACTTTCCTTTTAATATCTTAAATTCTCTTTTTCTTTTATCTCCCTGTCTTTCCTATGATTTCCCTAAGTCTTAGATAGACGAAATTTTACTTATATATTTGCTGTTCAATAACGAATTATTAATCTCAAAAAGTTATGGAATCAAACAGCAATGACAACTATGTGCTGGTCTTGGAAGACCGCACGGAAGTAAAGAACGAAAAGGAAATGGGAAAACTCTCCGTAGTTTCAGGTATCGACGACAAGGGCAATCTTAAGACCACTGAAGCAACAGCTGCCAATCAGGCAGCGTTCTTGAAGTTCAACAACAAGGACGGACTTCTGAAAAACTTCATGACCAACTTCCTCAAACAGTTCAATAATCCGACTCATTTCGGGTTATACAAGGTCGTGGCAGACAATGTGGAACAGGGCGTGGACAACCTGCGTACCATGCTCCAAAGCCGTGAAAAGCCCGAAAGCAAACAGCAACTGGCTGAGATGGGCGTTCCCTTTGGGGACTATCTGCCCCAGCAGAAGAATGCTACTGCCATCGATGAGTCGAAGATTGATTGGAAGCAACTCGATAATCTCGGACTTACCCGTGAGCGATTGGAGCAGAGTGGAGAATTGGAAAAGATGCTCAATTGGCAGAAGAGCAATCTCTTGACGATTGCCGTTCCCATTGGCGACACGACCATCTACACCGAAGCCCGCCTTGCTTTTCGCACGGACGATAGCGGCAATATCGGTTTGGCAATTCATCCTTTGAGAAAAGAACCACAGCTTGACTTTCCCTATATGGGTTACAAGTTCTCTCCCGAAGAAAAGGAGCAACTCCTTGCTACGGGTAATCTTGGCAAGACCATTGAGGTAACACCTAAGAACGGAGAGCCTTTCTCTGCCTACGTATCTATCGATCCGCAGACCAATGAAATCATAGCCCTGCGTGCTGACCGTGTGAATATCCTTAAGGAAATCAAGGGTGTTACTCTTTCCGATGCACAATACAAAGACCTTGTGGAAGGTAAAGCCGTGAAGGTGGAAGGTATGACTGCCAAGAGCGGCAAGTCTTTCAACGCCACCCTGCAGGTCAATGCCGAGAAGAAAGGCATTGAGTTTATCTTTGACAATAACCGTGGTTTTAAGGAACGCCAGCAGCAGACACAGCAGCAAGGTGTACCGCATAAGCTTTGTGGCTTGGAGTTATCAGAAAAACAGCGTGAAGCCTTGGATAGCGGTCGTACACTATATCTAAAGAATATGGTGGACAAACAGGGACAACCATTCAACGCATACGTTCGCATGGACAAGGAACAGAACCGCACACGCTTTTACAAGTGGAATCCTGACAAGAAGCAGGAAACCGGCAAAGAAAAGGTCGTTGCCGTAGCCGAAGAACACAAAACACAGGTAGCTGTCAATAACCACGGCAAGACGAATGAAGCCACCAAGGATGTGAAAGAGCCTCTCAAAACGGGACAGACACAACCTACTGCCGAGCAGAGGCAAAAGAAGGACGAGAACAAGCAAAAGAAGTCTCGTGGACGTAAGGTATAACCTTAAAACCATTCTGCACTATGACAACTTGTATTATTGCCGAGAAACCCTCGGTAGCCAGAGATATTGCCCGCATCGTTGGGGCAAACAGCAAGCAGGACGGATACATAGATGGCAACGGTTACCTCGTTACTTGGGCAATGGGACACCTCATCGCCCTTGCTATGCCAGAAGTCTATGGTTTTACAGCCTATAAAGCGGAAGACCTGCCCATCCGTCCCAATCCTTTCCAATTAATCGTCCGCCAAGTGCGCAAGGACAAGGAGTATATATCCGACCCAGCAGCATTAAAGCAGCTCAAAATTATCCGAAGTTGCTTCGACAGAACCGATCGTATCATTGTGGCCACCGATGCAGGGCGTGAGGGTGAGCTCATCTTTCGCTATATCTACCCAATAGTGTCCAAAATAAATTTGCGTAAAATCACGCTAAGACGCATCAATTCTGG
>ENA-OXEE01000136-OXEE01000136.1-human-gut-metagenome-genome-assembly--contig:-NODE-136-length-46935-cov-19.5031_pt1 | contig 46935 bp, 37 predicted proteins | sample MGYA00249824_ERZ652242 | MGnify/ENA primary metagenome ERZ652242 (study PRJEB26925, sample SAMN05826943) | human gut metagenome | biome: ENVO:2100002; feature: ENVO:00000062; material: ENVO:00002003... | reverse complement strand
CATACGGGTTAGAAAGCTGACGAAGCTAGCTTCGTCAGCTTTCTAACCCGTATGCATTTTTATCTGTATTTAACTTCTCACGCGAGTTTGTTCGTAAGCGTATCAGGGAAAATAACCGAAGGCTTGAATTGTTTGGCTTCTTCAAAATCCATCAAAGCATACGACATAATGATAACCACGTCCCCTACTTGCACTTTGCGTGCAGCAGCACCGTTCAAGCAAATACATCCCGAACCGCGTTCTCCTTTTATTATATAGGTTTCGAAACGCTCGCCATTATTGTTATCCACAATCTGGACTTTCTCTCCTGCTATCATATTGGCAGCATCCAACAAATCCTCGTCTACCGTAATGCTACCCATATAATTCAAGTTTGCTTCGGTCACCGTCACGCAATGTATTTTTGATTTCAACACTTGTATCATCATCCCGCTATCACTCCTTATATTTAATGTTATCAATCAAACGGACTTCTCCACAAAATACGGTAATACATCCTACGATATAATCGCTTTCTTCCCACGCATGTACGGTCTGTAACGTATTTCCGTCCACGATTTCAAAATATTCCAAGCGCAAGCCTTCCGCATCGTCAATACATTTTTCTACAAAAGCCTTGGTATCAGCCAATGTATGTGTCTTAGCATAATCTACACTGGCAAATAACGTCTTGGATATTTGCAAAGCCTGTTGCCGTTGTTCTTGGCTAAGCCGTGCATTCCGGCTGCTCAATGCCAAACCATCGGCTTCACGCACAATGGGACAACCCACAATCTGCAAGTCGAACGGATATTTCCGAACCATTTCACGGATAATAGCAAGTTGCTGGAAATCTTTCTCTCCAAAATAAGCACGCGTAGGTTCTACAATCAAGAACAATTTACTTACAATCTGACATACTCCATTGAAATGCCCCGGACGGTATTTACCCTCCATTACAGTATCCAGCGGCGCATAGCTGAATGTACGCGTATCCGGTTCCGGATAAATTTCTTCTACCGAGGGAGCAAATACGAATGTCACTCCACACGATTCCAACAATTGGCAATCGGCATCCAAAGTACGCGGATATTTAGCCAAATCATTCTTATCATTAAACTGGGTGGGATTAACAAAATCGCTTACCACCACTACATCATTCTCAGCGACGGCGCGTTTCACCAACGAAGCGTGACCGGCATGCAAAGCCCCCATAGTGGGAACCAGCCCAATGGTTTTCCCTTCTTTGCGAAGCAAATCCAGCTTCGAACGAAGTTCCCGAATAGTTTGAATTAATTCCATTTTTTTGATAATTAAACGCAATGCTTTTCAAAAATCGGGTGCAAAGTAACCACATTTTTGGCAGATAACGAAACAGATTGCGAAAAAATGCACGTATAACCCATACATTAACAAACTATAAGGTAAATAACACTTATAAATTAAAGGTGACGTCTGTTTTTTTTGTATCTTTGCACATCTTTATATGAGCAATAGTAAAAACATGAGCGCAAAGAAAGTTTTATTCATTACACAAGAAATTACTCCTTACGTACCCGAAAGTGAACTATCGTTAATTGGGCAAAACCTGCCTCAGGCTATCCAGGACAAAGGACGGGAAATCCGTACTTTCATGCCCAAATGGGGAAATGTAAATGAACGGCGTAACCAGTTGCATGAAGTCATCCGTTTATCGGGAATGAATATCATCATTGATGATACAGACCATCCTTTAATTATAAAGGTAGCGTCTATTCAGGCTGCACGCCGGCAAGTTTATTTTATCGACAACGATGATTATTTCCAACACCGCTTAATGGAAGCCGATGAAGACGGAAAAGAGTATGAAGATAATGGCGAACGTGCTATTTTCTATGCCCGAGGCGTATTGGAAACAGTAAAGAAACTTCGTTGGTGTCCGGATATTATCCATTGCCATGGCTGGATGAGTGCCGTAGTGCCTCTTTTTATAAAGAAAGCATATTACGACGAACCTTCTTTCCGGGATTCAAAAGTAATATTCTCTGTATATGAAGACGGATTTAAATCGAATCTGACACCAGACTTCACCAAACAATTAATATACAGAGAAATCACTCCGGACGATGTAAGCATGATTCAGAATCCTGTCAACTACGAAGAATTGTGCAAACTGGCAATCACTTATTCAGATGGAGTTATCCAAAATAGCGAAAAAGTAAATCCAGCAATTATGGACTACGCACGTAGCCTGAACATTCCTGTTGTAGACTATCAAGCCGATGAAAACGAATATGCAGAGGCTTGCAATACTCTCTACGACAAAATATGGGAAGAGGCTGAATAACACGAAAATATAACAATTAATCAAACGAAAATGAAATTCAAGTTCTTGGCGGCATTGGGATGTATTGCCGCTACACTCTATAGCTGTGACGATGAGACAACGGGTATCGGACAATTTATCGTGAATGAAGATTTTATTCAAGCTAAATCCGATTCGTACACGGTAGAAACCGAGTCTTTTCTGCTTGATTCGGTATATTCACGTTCCAGCACAGCCTATTTAGGCAAATTTACAGATGAAGACTACGGGACTTTCACTTCCGACTTCTTGGTGCAAATCAATTGTCCCGAAAGTTTCCAACTTCCCGACCGTTTGCAAAGCATTGACAATGCGACATTAGGATTATATTACACAAGCTATTTCGGCGATTCATTAGCAACACTACGGGTACAGGTCGATACATTGACCGTTCCCATTCAAGACAATGGGACGGACAAAAACTTATATTACACAAACTTAGACCCAACACGCTATTACAACCCGCAAAATCCGCCTTTAGCTACAAAAGATTATACTGCATACGACCGGACTGAAAGCGACTCCATACACCAAACAAGCGATTATTACCCGCATGTATCTATTGAATTGGGGGAAGCTTTCTGCAATAACTTTAAGAGCAAATACGATGTGACAGCTATAGAAAACGGAACAACAATCCATCCGAACTTCAAAGATTCTGAGGCTTTTATTAATAATGTGCTGAAAGGATTTTATGTACATGTAACGAATGGTGAAGGCTCTATCCTATATCTCTCAGACATCTACTTGCACCTCACCGTATCTTATATGGGACGCAATGAAGCGGATACTGCCGACTCTTTGCTTAGTGCAGTCATCCCCATGACCGCAACCAAAGAAGTCTTCATGTCTACCCGCTTCCAAAACGCAGGTCTGAAAGAACTGATGAAGGACCGTACATGTACATATCTAAAAACTCCTGCCGGGCTTTGCACCAAAGTGACACTTCCTATCGAAGAAATGTACGAAGAACACCGGACAGATACATTAAACTCCATTTCACTCTCGTTCCAAAAGATGAGAGACCCAAGCACCAGCCCGTATAAAATGGGAACTCCAGCCAACTTGTTAATGGTTCGGGCGGACAACATGAAAAGCTTTTTTGAAAACAATGAAGTATACAATGAACGCACCTCATTCCTTTCGTCATACAATAGTTCAACCAACACGTATGCTTTCTCAAGACTTAACCGTTTGATTGCGGCTATATTCAGCGAAATCCGTCCGGAAATAGAGAAAGGCGAAGCGGAATGGGAACAATGGAAAGCAGAACATCCGAACTGGAATAAAGTGCTGCTCGTTCCGGTAACTACCGAAACGGACTCGCAAGGAAATATTATCGGAGTAGGAAACGACTTAAGTGTCAACTCCGCTATGCTGGTAGGAGGACAAGACCTCAACGAATCTACCGACGAGAGCGGAAAGATACACATGGATGTCATTTATACACAACCCAAGCAAGAGTAAGTAAAATTTAAAAATGAGAATTGAAAGTTGAAAATCAATCACACGGTATTGCTATTTTCAACTTTCAATTCTCATTTTTTCAATTAATAAAAGATTATGAAACTAGGGAAATGGATTGGCGGAATAATGGGCTTTATGACCATGGGACCGTTGGGAGCTTTGGCTGGTTATGCTATAGGTTCCTTATTTGATAAAGCAAACGATGCACAAGCGGAGTTCGAGGAAGGAGGACAAGACACGGCATACACCAATGCCGGACACCGCAATAGCTTCCTCTTCTCTATGCTCGTCATGGCTTCGTATATAATTCGCGCCGATGGAAGAATCATGCATAGCGAAATGGAATTCGTACGCCGTTTCCTCCGTACGAATTTCGGAGAAGATGCAGTAAACGAAGGGCAACAAATCTTATTAAATCTGTTCGAAGAACAAAAACGCATGGACGCTTCCAATCCTTACGCTTTTCGTAATACCATCCACGAATGCGGCGCACAAATCGCTGCCAATCTCTCGTATGGCGAACGCTTGCAACTTTTGGATTTCCTGGTCAAAATCTCCCAAAGCGACGGGCACGTATGTCAGCAAGAGATAGAAGCCCTGAAAGAAGTGGCACAAGCCATGCAGCTCTCCGAAAAAGAAGTGGAATCCATGCTGAACCTCGGAGGAGATTCGCTTGCCGATGCCTATAAAGTACTGGAAATCGACCCGTCAGCCACTGACGAAGAAGTGCGTGCCGCTTACCGCCGTCTTGCCCTAAAGCATCACCCCGACCGGGTAGCGACATTAGGAGAAGACATACGTAAAGCTGCCGAAGAGAAATTCCAAAACATCAACAACGCAAAAGAACGCATCTACAAGGCAAGAGGAATGAAATGACGATAGTTAATAGTTAAAAATTAATAGTTAATAACGTAGGTATTGCCTTTAGAGGTTAGCTTCCGTTATTAACTATTAATTTTTAACTATTAACTAATCACGTGCGGCACAAATTCTGATAGATTATCGGTAATTTCAGTACGGTTCTCACGGATGCCGATACCTGCAGGCTCCCCTCCTACTATCCACGAACCGATAACCGGATAACGCCCACCATATACCGTAGGCTTCACATACTTCTGATAGACGTATGCACCTGTATTATAATCACCTTCCGTCTCACGTATCAGCGGACGTTCTTCCCAATTACGAATATCCACCACACTTACGTTGTGCCCTTCGCGGGCAAATACCGGCTTCTTGCAATACACTCCTGACTCGGGACGCGACAAGAAACAAGGCAACACATAGGGAGAATCGGGATATAACTCAAACAACGTAGCTAAAATAGCTTTGTTCGACATCACTAACTTCCATATCGGCTCTATCCAAGCCACCGAAGCCAAACATCCGTCCGGACTTTCGTCTACCATCCATTCCCAAGGATACAACTTGAAGCAATGTTCCACCCGCTCACCGCTCGGATCGTAAAAACATCCGTCCTGCAAATTCATGTCGTTCATATCCAACACACGGGTCGAATATCCGGCTTCCATAGCCGTACTTGCCAAATATTGCAATGTCCCCGTATCTTCATGATTCTCCAACACACCGGCAAAATGCACATTACTTCCTACCGGAATCATGTCCTTCCACGACTGAACCAAACCTTCATGGATACCGTTATACTGGTCAAGCTCCGGGAATACATCTTCCTTCCATTGCCATTGGATTACCGATGCTTCCAACAACGATGTAGGCGTATCGGCATTGAATTCCAAAATGCGAGGCACACCGTTTTCGTCTAACATGAAATCGAAACGCCCGTATAAACTCAGTTCGTCCGCATCCCACGATTCCCGGATTCTCTGGCAAACTTCAAATGGAAGTCCCAAAAAGCGTTCCATCCATTCCGGATTCCGTTCGATGATATGCCCCGCTGCCTCACAATACATGCGGTAAGCCTCTGCTGTCGCTTTTTCCAGCCGCTCGACTTCTTCCGCCGTAAAGCGGTAATAGGCTTCCTCACGCCAATAATCTCCATGAAAATCAAAGCCTAAAGCCTCTATCTTTTCCTTATAGCCCCAACGCGGGGAAACAAGTTTTCTTTCCATACGAAAATAGTTAATAGTGAATAGAGAATAATGAATAATACTACAATCATTAAATCGTTATTAATTACTAACTATTAATTATTAACTAATACCCGATGACCGCCGCGTTGTACCAAACACATGTCCGCTTGATTTCGATTTACTTGTTCCCGACGGGCTGACCTTCACTCCCGAAGGCGCATTTACCCGCGTACCATTGGCATCCGTCCATGAGCCTGTATTCGGATAATAATAATGAGTCGTAGAAAGCCCGTTCATCGCCGAAGGCATCAATGCCCAGCGCATCAGCATGGCGTTATAAATCCAACTATTCCCTTGACTATCACGATATTCTTCTTTATCTTTCGGATTTTCGGGCAATTCCGTCTTTTGCGTACAACTGGCAAGCGTCATCAAACACATAGCAGCCACCAGATAATGCCTTTTCTTCATATTCTTACTTCTCATTTTAAGTTTACGCCACAAATATAATCTTTTTAATTGAAAGAAATCTTTGCCGATATACAAAAAAAGATTTACTTTGCAACATCTAATCAAAATATACACAACATGAAAGGTATAGTTTTAGCCGGCGGTTCGGGCACACGCCTCTACCCTATTACAAAAGGAGTATCGAAACAATTGTTGCCCATTTTCGACAAACCAATGGTTTACTACCCCATTTCAACCTTGATGCTTGCGGGTATACGTGATATAATGATAATCTCTACACCGTATGATCTTCCGGGATTCCGCCGCCTGCTGGGAGACGGAAGCGATTTCGGCGTACGATTCACATACGCTGAACAACCCTCGCCCGATGGACTGGCACAAGCCTTCATTATTGGAGAAAAGTTCATCGGAAACGATTGCGCCTGTCTCGTATTGGGTGATAACATTTTCCACGGGAACGGATTTACACACCTTCTGCAAGAAGCTGTGCGCACCGCTGAAGAAGAAGGCAAAGCTACTGTATTCGGATACTGGGTGAGCGACCCCGAACGTTATGGTGTAGCGGAATTCGATAAAGGAGGAAACTGCCTAAGCATCGAAGAAAAACCTGAGCACCCTAAGTCCAATTATGCCGTCACCGGACTCTATTTCTACCCTAATAAGGTAGTAGACATAGCCAAGCACATCAAGCCCTCAGCACGCGGTGAACTGGAAATCACCACCGTCAACCAGACTTTCCTCGCCTCAGGTGAATTAAAAGTGCAAACCTTAGGGCGTGGATTCGCATGGCTCGATACCGGCACGCATGATTCACTTGCCGAAGCCTCTACCTACATCGAAGTCATCGAAAAACGACAAGGGCTGAAAGTGGCATGCCTCGAAGGAATCGCCCTCCGCCAAGGCTGGATTACCCCTGAAAAGATGCGCCAGTTGGCACAACCCATGCTCAAAAACCCCTACGGGCAATATTTGCTCAAAGTCATTGACGAAATAGAACGAACAGGAGAAAAGAACTTAGACTAACCATTATCAACTAAAGAACTATCAACTAATTAAAGGATGAACATAATTAAAACAGAAATAGAAGGCGTAGTTATCATTGAACCACGCCTCTTTAAAGACGAACGGGGATATTTCTTCGAATCGTTTTCAGAAAGGGATTTCAACACCCAAGTGCGTACCATACACTTCGTACAAGACAACGAGAGTAAGTCATCTTACGGTGTATTACGCGGTCTGCATTTCCAAAAACCTCCTTATGCTCAAAGTAAACTAGTGAGAGTAATTAAAGGTGCCGTGCTCGATGTAGCCGTAGACATCCGTAAAGGTTCGCCCACCTTCGGACAACACATAGCCGTAGAACTCACCGAGGACAATCACCGCCAGTTCTTCATTCCACGAGGCTTCGCCCACGGATTCAGCGTACTCACTCCCGAAGTCATCTTCCAGTACAAATGTGACAACTTCTACGCTCCTCAAAGTGAAGGAGCTATCGCATGGAACGATCCTGACCTGCATATTGACTGGCGCATACCGAAAGACAAAATAATTCTTTCGGAAAAAGACAAACATCACCCTTTCCTGAAAGATGCCACAGATTTGTTCGACTACACAGAAAAGCTGTATGATTGAGATTTGAAAATAAGCATTGTTTTTATGCTATCTGCCGAATATTATTAAGAATGAAGAATTCCCCTCCGGCATTCTTCATTCTTAATTCTTCATTTCAAAGATTCTTCTATTAATCGTTGTCATTATCCATATCAATGAGGTTGAAGTTCAGATCGAAAGTCAATTCCCAAAAATTGGAGAGCTTTACTTCGTATTCGTAGCGGTCTTTCTCGATTTTCAGCACCTTAGCTTCGGGATAGTTGCTCTTTACAAACTCCTGAATCTTAGCTGGAACTACGGCTTGCGGCACCGTCATGCGGCGGCAACTCACTTCTTTCCAATTCCCTTTCTTGTCAAACTCTACCTTATCGCCGTTGATAAACACTACGTCGTAAGAAGAATCGAGGAACTCTTTCTCCATCTTCACAAAGGCTACTTTCGCATCGGAGAAATGCTGCTTGATAAAGGTCTGGGCAGTAGCCGGAAGCTGTTCAAAAGCAATTGGTTTGTCGTTGTCCGCCATTGCCATTTGCATCGTAAATAAACTCACTAATAAAAACATCCACTTTTTCATAAGGCTTACTTTTTAAAAGGTTAATGATTCGTTTCGTTTAATTTTCTAATGCAAAGCAAAGCAACAAATCTGAAAGAATTTAGGAATTGAAAGGATTAAGATAAGCATTAATATATTTTATAATTATCGAGAGGGTCTCAAAATAGACTTTGAGATAATCTTTTTTGTGTTTGTAAAATAATTGAACAATAGACCTAGAGAAAACTACATTTTAACACGCCTAAATTGTGTTTTTTCAAAAGTCTTATCTAATTTTGCATTTGCTGTTGGATTCTGCAGTAAATTCAGACGGCATCCTTTTATGGTTTCCGTCCCAAAACCGTACGTTCTTGGTTCGGAAACCATACGGTTTTGGGACGGAGAACGTACGGTTTTGGAACGGAAAACGTAAAAGGGAAATTACTTAAAACAGAATTTAACCTATTCAATCATACATTGATTCGTATCCTGCAAAACAAATTGATGTTTTTTGCCATACTTTTTGCGCAATCCAAGCTGTGTACGGCGATTTATCGGTAATATTCCCCTCAACTTCCACGATTTTCTTCTAACTTCCTAATTCCCAATTTCTACTGCATTAATCTGCCGGAATCCGTCGGATATTTCACAGATTTTTAGTAAATCTGTATAAGGAATATACCTCCTTGAAATCAAGATAGTTAGAAGAATTACCTCGTTTTGGGGTAATGAGTAGGCAACCGTCCTAATTGCTGCGGTCTGCATCACTTTGCTTGTTTGGGTAACTCTTACGGATGCAAAGATAGACTTTTTTCTGTAATGTATGGTAGGTTTTATGTAAAATAGTTTATCTCGTAATAAAAAAGATAGCGCGCACTTTCAAGTACTACCTAATTCTTGTTTGAGAAATTCTCGGACTTCAAAACGTATGAATTAGATTCTTTCTGAACTTCCTGATATTCCGCCAGCATTGTTCTTTTCGTCTGCCATAATTGCAATAAACAAAGATTAGTAATTTAATGAGTTTAGAATAATTGTAATTTCCTTGTCCATTCGTGGTACTTCATACTTGACATATCTTTCATATTCGTGATGAAGAACAATCAAATACATCTTATTTATTTTTATACCATAGTTGCTTTCAAGGATGTATTTATATAGATTTTGCTGTAAAGCATATTTGTAAAACGATATATCAGGAATATGTTCCAAACCATTTATTCCATGTTGCCAAACTGTTTCATTTGGAGAGGCTTTGGTCGAGCGTTTCCAATCGTAGATGTCAAACTGAGAACCATTTCTGCAAATCAGGTCTATTGTTCCCGCAATCTTGTTTTTTTCATCGAAGATTCTCCATTCACTGCGGAACGGCCTTACTTCAGAATCTCGCATAAAGTCTAAGAAATAGCCAAATTCCTTTTCTATAGAAATGGTCTTTTTATAATTAACAATTTCGCCATTATATTCAAAAGAATAGTCAGACAACGCTTTTTCCCCCTTCAGATAGTTTTCTATTTGTTCGTGCAAAAATGTTCCGACATTGCGAGATTCAACTCCTTTTGCATCCCATATTTCAATCACTTCTGTTTGACTCATTCCATTTTTGTAGGCATACCGCTTCGACTGTTCCAGAATATTAAAAGAACGGAAGAAATGAGCGATGACATCGCTAACTGCCTTAAGCTGAAGAACTCCGTCGAGGACATAAATATGCTCCTTTGGCTCAAACCTAATACGATTGTCTAAACTATATTTTGTTGCAGAGTCATCAATATTTAGAATTTTATTTTGTGGCAAGGCGACTGTTTGCACATGTTTAGCTGCTTCTTTCTCAAGTTTTGTTTGCTTGATATCCGATGTTGTCAATTTCGCATTATCAGTATCTTCTGGCCTGTTGAACTGATGATGCAAGTAAGCCTCTCGATATCCTTTTGCTGCCATTATAACAGCCTCTGTCGAAGTCCATTTTTTATCCGCTTGTGGCGAAACAAAGTTTGAGCATGACAAAGAATTGTCAATTAAGGACAAAACGTGCTTTATATAACCAATACATTTTTCCGCTTCTGTATATACCTGCTTCTCGGAAAAGCGAATAACAATCCAACCAAGATTGCACAGATTGGCATCTCTATATTCATCGCCACACCCTATAAAGTGTATGGCTTTCTGCTCATATCCAGTGTATGGTTCATCAATTTCTATATCAATTCGAATTCCTAAATGATGTTCTTTCTCAATGATGGCAATATCAGGTTCATATGGATGAGCATCCTCCACTGGTAAGATACAAACATCGCCAAGCACTTTATAATTAATAAATTCAGCAAGGCCAGCTCTTAGTTTTGTCTCAAAACCCGTTTCTGTATAGCCACGCTTTTCAATTCTTCGGCTTCTGTATGGGAATACAGTTGTTCCTGTTTTCGGGAATAGTACAAAGCAATAATATCCTTCCTTTTGTTTTACATTCGGCACAGGATAATTAGTTTGAAAGATTTTCTGTTCTGGGATTATTCCGGGTTGATACCCATTGTTTATAACAGATACAATCTGACCTTTATTATTGGGCTTAGATAAGCGAGAATTTATTTGTGAAGATTTGTTAGCAGCTGATGAACGCGGACTTGCTAAATTTGTATTTTCCTGAGTTTCTGTGTGTTGTTGGGCTCTGGAATAATTGGGAGAAACTGAAGGTTTGACAGTCCCGTTAGATTTCTTTATGGTGCTACTGGTCGGTCTGACTTGGGAAGAGGCTGATTCGGGAATAGCCTTCCCCTTAGAGTCTTCGGCTTGTTTACATGGAATGGGACTGTTTTTTAGTGCTTTACGTTTTTTGTTGTTTTTTCCAACTATAAAAAGTAATAGAAAAATAAAGACGATAACGATTAGTATTATTAGCCATGAATACGAAGTGGCAGATTCCTGTTTGTAATCAACAATATTCCATTTGCCCCAATCAGATTTTGGCTTGGAGTTATCCTCTCGATTTAGGGAAATTTGATTGTATTCGGTATTTTGCCAAACAATCTTATTATTCCGGTCAATGTAAGAAGTAATCTTAACTTTATCTTGAGATTGATAAACTTTGGAAAGATTTCTACCGGCCTGACAGCAAGAATCATATTGACATGGTATTACGAAATCGAATTTATCGTCAATATATCCCCATTGACTATTCTTTTTTACAGCCGCAATACCGTTAGAAAACGGTCCAGCATCTTGAAATACTTCCTCACCCTCTTTACCATACACAATGAGGTGTTTGTCAACAAATACCCAAGCCTCATCACCGAGTTTCACGGCTGCAAATCCATTAGTAAACCTTGTGGCATCAAGAATATTAATATCTTGTGGTAAAGCCCCCCTTACTAAATCAAGTTGAAAAAGACTGTCAAGCTGTGTCTTTGATAATTCAGCTAATGGTTTCAAATAGTTACCATTTTTATTGATAAAACCATATCCGGTACCCCAAAAAACACCTAAACGGTTTGGAATGGCGACTGCAATATCTTCGTCACTAAAATTTGAATATGATTGCCTCATATCCAATCGCTTAATGATGTTACCATTCTCGTCTACGAGGTAAATAGAACACCCTAATTCAGGAGAACCATCGCTTTCAATTTTTCTCCTTTTGGACTTATCAATTGTAATACTGCCGTTCGCATTTTTTTCAAGTTCTCCTTCAATTTCATATCCATCGTCATTATACGATGTATATCCAATAACGCCAATTGACCTATTACGTCGTAACGTGTTAAGAGAAATAAAATTGAATTTAGAAACTTCTTTTCCGTTATTATCTATAAATCCACATTTATATGAGTCGAGATTTACCCGATGTTTAATGGTATCATATGAAAATGCTTTTTTTACAACAGCTCTATTTTCTGAAAAGATTTTAGCATCAAAATAGATACATGGTATAATAGTGTCACCTTCAAGATTCCTATATCCGTATAAAAATGTTTTATTTTCCACAACAGCCAAACCATTCGAGAATGAGTGATTTACACAAAAGTCTTGGAGGAGATAATCTATATTAGGAGACTCCGCCGGAACTTTAATTTCTGAAAAGGATGGCTCTTGAAACAAAAATTTACCGAAGCCATTAACATAGCCGTATTTAACTTTGATAACATCATAAGTATTAATCCCCAATATAGTAGAATCGCATCGATTCGTTATTAATGTATCTATAATGGCTGTTGCATACCCATTTTTCGTAATAGGGGTTATTTCAACGAAACGAGGTTCGACAATAACGTTACCGATAGAGTCTATTAAACCTTTTTTCCCATCAACCTCAATAATATAACTATCCTGATATTTGTTCCTTTGAGTACAACTTGCTAAAAGCAATAATAATGTAAAGAATATTGCAAATAGACTTTTTATACGATGAGATTCAAATGTTTGTTTCATAATTGAATGATATTAATTTAAACGAAACGTGGAACTGTAGGCCACACTTCTTAATGTACAGGCCCTGAGAAAACCTTTGGAAACAGATGTGGGAATAACAGCCCCACGCATATGCGTGGAGACCATTATATCATCTCTTGTTTCCATTGTTTGAAGGTTCTCAGGCTTCGTACATACAAGGAGAAGACATAACGCCTCTTATTTTCAATATGTCTTGGAAAGAGTTGCCTCAATCCAATTACAAAGATAGAGGATTTTTTTCGGTAACCCACTATCTTCTAATGTTTTTATTTGATTTTGGAGCGTTTTTTGAGTACATCCTATATTTTCAGTCCTTTACCCTGCTTTGTTGGTGTAATTCCCAAACCGTTTCTCCATTCTTTTGCTTTCTGCCTGAACCGTTGCACAAGCGGAATGTCGTTAACGCATATGTGGTAATATCCTTTTCTGTTCTTGTCCTCTTCAAACGAGAAAGCTGCACTCTCGTCACGGAATTTTCGGTTGAACTCTGGGGAATAGAAATCACCTTTCAGCCTAACTTTCTTCAACTTGCACAACTCTTGGATTACCCTTTCAGAGAATTTCAAGGTGTTCCGGCAGAAGTCAATCAACGGCAACAGCTTCTCCACATGAGGGAAGTAACGCTGTATCTTGTCCATATACTCATTGAACTTGGTACGCTCTTCCCTATGTTCTTGCTCCATTGTCTTGATATGCCGTACCAATTCTTCATTCTGACTTTCAAGGGCGGATATGCGTTGCTGCAATTCCTCCCTTTCCGCTTTCAATCTATTGCTGCCCAAAAGAGAACCGACCTTTGCCACGAGTGCCGCTTTCGCCTCGGTCTTGGCGGCTTCCAGCTTCTCCGACTTGATTCCCTTTTTCATGTTGTATCACCCGTAATCCCGCAGGATTTGCCCCGAAAATGCCTCGGACAGAGCTAATCCGTCCCGATTGATGCTGTCGGAGCCTCGGACGATGCCAATCCTGTCGGAGAAGCACTAAAAAAGGCTCGGACAACGGAAATCCTACAGGATTCGTGCTGTCCGAGCCTCGGACAGGTGAAATCCGCGCCGATTAGAGCTGTCGGAGGGAACGACGGTGCTTATCGGGCAGGATTGGACTTGTCCTTAGCCCAGCAGGGTCTCCGTCTGCCCCTCATCATCTTTCGCTCACCAGCGAACGGGTATCTAACTTCCTAATTCCCAATTTCTACTGCATTAATCTACCGATACCCAGCGGATATTTCACAGATTTTACGTAATTTTGCCCCACAAAAAAAACAAAAGATATAATTGGTTGATATTTAATTGGCAAAAGAAAAGAAACATATCAGATTTTTCCGGTTTTTCTTTCTACTGGTATTTGTCGTACATTTAGGAAGCGTTACTCTATTCAGTCATACTCATGTGATAAACGGAGTAATTATCGTGCATTCCCATATCAACACAGGCGAACATACCCACTCCAAGCAAAGCCTTGAAACAATTTTCTTTTTATCAAACATATTTACTTCCGGTGATTTCCCATCACCGTTCATGCCGGTATTATGGCTTTTTCTCGTCAGGATAATACTTCTTCCGGCATTATCCGACATTATAGTCATAACCCGCGGAACTCTTTCCTTGCGTGCTCCTCCCGCTTTGTTTTGATGCTATTATAAATCAGGCTTCCCGGTCGTTTGACTGGGAAAGAGCCGTTATATGCTTTTTCAAATCAAAACAACCATATAAAACAAATGAAGCTATTATATATTATCTTGTTGGGAGCAATGCTTGTATTGTTCCCCCAGCTATCTTATTCATACGAATATCCCATAAAAGATTCAGACGCGAATATCGTAGGGCACGTGGTAAACAAACATACGAACGAACACCTTCCCTATATCACAGTCATGTTAGAAGGAACCACCATAGGCACTACAACGGATGCGACCGGGCACTACCATCTTGTCAATCTCCCGGAAGGGAATTTCACAATCAAAGTTTCCTCGATAGGTTATAAGTCCATAACCCGTGAAGTGAACTTGAAGAAAGGAAAAACGTTGGAAATGAACTTCGAGATTGAAGAAGATATGGTTTCCTTGGAGGGAGTGGTGGTTTCTGCCAATAGAAGCGAGACCACGCGCCGCACAGCCCCTACTCTCGTAAATGTGATGAACATGAAGACTTTTGAATATACAAATTCTTGCAACTTAGCACAGGGACTGAACTTCCAGCCCGGCGTAAGGGTAGAAAACAACTGCCAGAATTGCGGCTTTCAACAAGTGCGGATAAACGGCCTTGACGGTCCGTATACCCAGATTCTCATTGATTCACGCCCTATCTTCACCGCGCTCTCAGGCGTGTACGGCCTTGAGCAGCTTCCCGCCAACATGATTGACCGCGTGGAAGTGATGCGGGGAGGAGGGTCCGCCCTTTTCGGCTCGTCTGCCATTGCCGGAACGATAAACATCATAACCAAGGAGCCGACGAGAAATTCCGCTCAAATCTCACATACGTTGACCGGCGTTGGCGACGGAACGGCTTTTGACAACAACACGATGCTCAATGCATCACTGGTCACCGATGACCACAAAATGGGCATTGCCGTGTTCGGGCAAAACAGGGAAAGAGCCGGATATGACCACGACGGTGACGGATTCACCGAACTTCCCGAACTCAAAAGCCAGACATTGGGCATGCGTTCGTACATCAAGACGGGCACTTATTCAAAACTGACCTTTGAATACCATCATCTTCAAGAATACAGAAGGGGCGGCGATTTGCTTGACCGTCCGGCACACGAGGCAAACATTGCGGAACAAGTGCGGCACAGCATCAATACCGGAGGAATCAAGTATGACTATTTCAGTCCTGATGAAAAACACCGCATGAGTGTATTTGCGTCGGCGCAGCACATTGACAGGGAAAGTTATTACGGAGGAGGACAAGACCCTAACGCGTACGGAGCGACGAAAGACCTGACCTTTGTAGTCGGTTCTCAATATGTATATCGTGCCGCCCAGTGCTTGTTTATGCCTGCCGACTTTACCGCCGGAATAGAATATAACCAAGAAAACCTTGAAGATTCGCAATGGGGATATGACAGGTTCATATCGCAGAAAGCAAAAATCGGAAGCGTCTTCGCGCAAAACGAATGGAAGAACGACAAGTGGGGAATTTTGATCGGTGGTCGCCTGGACTGGCACAGCATGCTCGAAAAGCCGGTGTTCAGTCCCCGTGCGAACATCCGTTTCAACCCGAACGAGAATATCAACCTGCGTGCAAGCTACTCGTTCGGATTCCGTGCCCCGCAAGCTTTTGACGAAGACCTTCACATCGAGAATGTAGGCGGAACGGTCTCCATGATCCGGCTGGCCGACAATCTTGAAGAGGAAAAATCACAAAGCCTGAGTGTTTCGGCAGATATGTACCACAGTTGGGGCGACTGGCAGGGAAACCTTCTCATAGAAGGCTTTTTTACCACTATAGACGATGTGTTCGCCCTCACTGAGATTGGCAAGGAAAACGGTGTCATCATTCTGGAACGGGGCAATGAAGATGGAGCAAACGTATATGGCATGACGCTGGAAGGGAAACTTGCCTGGCGCAACAAATGGCAGCTGCAAGCCGGATTCACTCTTCAAAACGCCGAATACAAGAAAGCCCGTTCATGGGATGACGGAGGAGTGGCAGAAGAGAAAAGAATGTTCCGCACCCCTAACACTTACGGTTACTTCACCATGATTTATACACCCATAAAGCCGTTGAATATCGCACTGTCCGGGACATACACAGGCTCCATGCTCGTGGAACACCATTCCGGCTATATTGAAACGAACCGGACGGAAAAAACCGGAACTTTCATGGACGTGGGATTCAAGGCATCGTATGACTTCAACTTGTACAAGGGTACAACCCTTCAGCTTAATGCAGGGATTCAGAATCTGTTCAACGCTTATCAGAACGACTTTGACAAAGGAGCTGACAGAGACTCTGGATATATATACGGTCCAGGCATGCCCCGTTCGTTTTTTGCAGGGGTAAAATTGAGTTATTAATATTTAATCAGACAGGAGGCAAATGCTTTTTGTGATTAGCATTTGCCTCCTGTTTTTCATATAATCCATACCCAACTACATTTCAATATTTTAATCATTGTCGTTATCCATGTCAATGAGATTGAAACTGGTGTCGAAAGTCAGTTCCCAAAAATTGGAGAGCTTTACTTCGTATTCGTAGCGGTCTTTCTCGATTTTCAGCACCTTAGCTTCGGGATAGTTGCTCTTTACAAACTCCTGAATCTTAGCTGGAACTACGGCTTGCGGCACCGTCATGCGGCGGCAACTCACTTCTTTCCAATTCCCTTTCTTGTCAAACTCTACCTTATCGCCGTTGATAAACACTACGTCGTAAGAAGAATCGAGGAACTCTTTCTCCATCTTCACAAAGGCTACTTTCGCATCGGAGAAATGCTGCTTGATAAAGGTCTGGGCAGTAGCCGGAAGCTGTTCAAAAGCAATTGGTTTGTCGTTGTCCGCCATTGCCATTTGCATCGTAAATAAACTCACTAATAAAAACATCCACTTTTTCATAAGGCTTACTTTTTAAAGGGTTAATGATTCGTTTCGTTTTATTTTCTAATGCAAAGCAAAGCAACAAATCTGAAAGAATTTAGGAATTGAAAGAGTTATACGAGGAATTAACGTATTTTGACGTATTAAGAAAAAACAAATGCAAAGACGCCAAAACGCAGAAATAATATTAATTCATTTTGCGCTTCTGCATCTCTGCATTCAATTTTAAAACTACTCTTGCGCACTCTTCTTCATCCGAAGCTCGTAAAGGTCATTCCGGCGATCGCGCAAGTTGCGTACGCTTCCGTATGTGTGAAGCTCATTCAACAGGTCAAGATCGACATCCGAGACGAGAATCATTTCTGTGTTCGGCGTAGCTTCAGCACGCTTGCCGTCGGTAGGGAAAGCGAAATCGCAAGGAGTGAACACACCTGACTGGGCATACTGAATATCCATATTGTGCACACGAGGCAAGTTGCCCACACTTCCGGCTATCACCACAAAACACTCGTTCTCGATGGCACGTGCCTGCGCACATACCCTGACGCGCGAATATCCGTTCTGCGTATCGGTGAGGAAAGGCACGAAGAGGATTTGCATACCTTGGTCTGCCATGAGACGGGAAAGTTCGGGAAACTCCACATCGTAGCAAATCAGCACACCGATTTTGGCACAATCGGTATCAAAAGTACGCACCATCTTACCGCCGCTTAACCCCCAACTCTTCACTTCATCGGGAGTAACGTGGACTTTCTCGTACATCTCTACCGACCCGTCCCGCCGACAAAGGAAACCCACATTATACAAGCTTCCGTCTTCTTTTACATAAGGCATACTTCCGGTAATAATATTGATGTTGTAACTGATGGCAAGCTCCATAAAGCGGTCTCGCACTTCTTCGGTGTATTGTGCCAAAGCACGGATGGATTGCGCTTCGCCCATATCGTTAAACTTTGCCATCAAAGGCGCGTTGAAGTATTCAGGGAAAAGAACAAAATCGCTTTTATAGCCCGACACGGCATCGACGAAGAATTCTACTTGTTCGAACACATCATCAAGTGTCTTGTAAGAACGCATCTGCCATTGTACCAAACCGACACGCACCGTGGTTTTCTTGTCGACATACGAATCTGTAGGCGGCTGGTAATAGATGTTATCCCACTGAAGAAGCGTAGCGCAATGACGCGACTCCTCATCATTGGGCAAATAATTGCGCATCACGCGGCGCACGTGAAAATCATTCGAAAGCTGGAAAGTGAGCACTGGGTCGTAGATTTCACGCAAGCGTACCTTTTCAATGTATTCCTTGGGACGCATCGTATCGGCATACTTGTAATAGTTAGGGATACGTCCGCCGAACATAATGGCTTTCAAGTTCAGCTTCTCGCAAAGCTCCTTGCGGTAATCATACATTCGGCGTGCCAGCCGGAGCCCACGGTATTCGGGATGGATAAACACCTCGATGCCATAAAGGATATTCCCTTTCGGGTTGTGGGTATTGAACGTCTCGTTCCCCGTCACTTTAGCGTAAGTATGATCCCCTTTCACCATATCGTAATCGACAATAATCGAAAGGGCACATCCTACGATTTTGTCATCTGCCACGGTCACAATCTGCCCTTCGGGGAAAATGGTTATCAGTTTCTTTATCTGGGCACGTGTCCAGAACACGTCTTTGTCGGCATACACACGTGTGAACGATTGCGCCAACTGGTCGTAATCCTCCATACGGAGGTTACGAATTTCAATCTTGTTGATTTTATGTGTCTGTTCCATAAGTGTTTATAGTTAATAATTCATAGTTGACAGTTCATAATTGATAGTTAAATCAGATATTATCAACTATAAACTGCAACTATCAACTAATCTCAATTTCTCACTAAATAAAGCCGGTCGGTGATGCAGGCGGGAAGTTCTTCCTGATAGTGCGTCACCATGATGAGCGTCTTATCCTTACGCTCGCAAAAGGCTTCGATGATGTCTTTCACCATTCTCCGGTTATACAAGTCAAGTCCGTGGAGCGGTTCATCCAATATCAGAAGTTCGGGATCTTTTACGAAGGCACGCGCCAACAAGACCAAACGTTGCTCTCCGCTGGAAAGCTGAAGAAAACTACGGTCTTTCAAATCAAGAATGCCGAAGATATCCATCCACCATTCACATACTTTCCGCTCGGTTTCATTCGATTTCTTATAAAGCCCGATGGAATCATGTAAGCCACTCGCCACAATATCAATGGCAGGCAAATTCTTCAAGTATGCCCGGTGCATTTCGGGACTGACATAGCCGATGTGTTTCTTGATTTCCCAAATACTCTCCCCGCTCCCGCGCTTCCGCCCGAAAAGCGAAATATCACACGCATAGCTTTGGGGATTGTCGGCACATACAAGGCTGAGCAAAGTGGACTTTCCTGACCCATTGTCTCCGCTCAATGCCCATTTCTCGCCGCACCTTACCGTCCAATCCAGGTCTTTTAATATTGTACGTTCGCCATAGCAGATGCTTACCTTACGAAGGTCAACAATATGTTCGGTGTGATACAGATTATTGGCATAAGGCAAGTTCAGAATGCGTTCACGCTTTTCTTCTGACAATACGTGGGGAGGGATTGCGGGACATGATGCCAAGTATTCCGAGAGCGTCATTTTAGTTCCGCAAGTACGGTCAAATACCGGCACTACGTGGGTGATGAAAGAAGGGATATCGTCCGATTTCGAGAGCACAAGGATGATTTGCAGGTCAGCCATTTCTGTTAATTTCTTCAAGAGCACTTGTAGCAAGTCGCGTGTCTTAGCATCCAATCCGATGAAAGGATTGTCCATAATCAATACCCGTGGATGGCTCAAGAGTGTCTTAGTAAGCTGGAATTTCCGAAGCTCCCCACTCGAAAGCAGGATAATATGCTTATCAAGCATTGCCTCTACCCCGAACAAGTCGAACAAAGTGCGTTTCAAAGCTTCATCCTTGCACGGTGGAAGCAAATCACGCACCACGGGCGTATCGTCCACATCATGCGTGTTCCATCGTTGCTGATAATAATACGTAGCGTCCGAATCGCCATACGAATCACGGAAAGTGATGTACTTGATGTTGTCGGACACCATTTTCGATGCAGATGGAGAGAAATCATACTTCACCTCGTTCATCATCAGGAGCGGATAACGTCCCGTAAGGGTATCGACCAAAAGGCTTTTCCCTCCTCCGTTCGGTCCCACGATAGCAATGTGCTCGTCCGCTCCGAATTGTAAGTTAATGGGTTCCCGCAAGCGGTATGCCGGATGCCGGGTTACACCATTTTCAATTGTAATGATATTTTGCATTGTTCTCTATTTTATATTTCATATCTTATCTTATTGATGAATGATTGTTGCCGAACGGGGAGATACCACCAATTGGTTCCCTACAACTGTTCCAAATCCCATAATCAAGTCTATCTTTCCGCCTTGGCACACAATCCAATATTTTCCTTCAGGAATATCCACCGTTACCGGCTCGGTCCGTGCATTCAATACTATAATCGTGTTCATCCATGCGTCTCCGCACGGATTTCCCTTCAAGCGGAAAGCCACTACATTCCTTGCCTCCACCGGAAGAAACTCCAAATGTTCCTTTATCAAACTGGTATCACCCATACGGAAAGCGGGATGTGCCTTGCGCATCGCTATCAGCCCCCGGTAATAATCGAAGACCTCCCGATGAAGCATCTTGTTGTGCCAATTGATAGCATTCACCTCATCAGATAAGTTATACGGATTCGGTTCACCCTTCCGGTCGCGTAAGAATTCGTCTCCTGCAAAAAGAAAAGGAATACCTTGCGAAGTTAGGATAGCCGTTGTACCTAACTTCTGCAACGCACACAACTCTTGCACGGAAGCACCGGGCAAAGTCGCCTTCAAGCGGTCGGTAAGGCACAAATCATCATGGCAACTCACATAGCTGATAAATTGTGCAGGAGAAAGCGAAACCGAATCATTAGGAGTCAAAGGATATACTCCACCCGACAAACCGAAGCGAATCCCCCGCTCATATCCCAGACGCCCAATAAGGAACGCCCCTTTCTTATCATCACCGAAAGGTCCGCGCAAGCTATCGCGAAACTCATCACGGAAAACCGCTATGCCAGGTATTTTATCTACATTCGCCTTCATGGCAAGACTATCTGGAGAAAGTCCGGGAGCCGACGCCGACCAGCCTTCGCCTCCTATATAAATAGTAGGGTCAATGCGGTCAAGGGCACGGCGCACAGCATTCATCGTTTCTATATCGTGCAGACCCATGAGGTCGAAACGGAAACCATCGATGTGATATTCTTTTGCCCAATAGCATACAGACTCCACGATGAATCTCCGCATCATCGCCCGTTCACTGGCGGTCTCGTTTCCGCATCCCGAACCATTGGCAAAATTTCCGTCAGCATCCTTGCGATAGAAATAGCCGGGAACGGTACGCTCGAAGATTCCTCCTTGTGTGGTGAACGTATGGTTATAGACCACATCCATAATCACCCGAATACCCGCCTCATGCAAAGCTTGCACCATTTGCTTAAACTCACGGATGCGTGTTTCGGGAGTGTAAGGGTCGGTGGCATACGAGCCTTCGGGTACGTTGTAGTTCTTCGGATCATATCCCCAATTATATTGAATCCGTTCAGGTTTACTCTCATCTATCGAAGCAAAATCCGCTACGGGCATCAATTGGACATGAGTCACACCCAATTCCTTCAAATGGGCAAGTCCCGTCCGTTCGCCCGTCCACGTATGCGTGCTATCTTCCGCCAACGCCAAATACTTGCCTCGATGCTTCATTCCGCCTACGGTATCAACAGAGAAATCACGGAGATGCAATTCGTAAATCACCATATCCAAGAAGTTTCTCAGAGGAGGACACTTATCCTGCTCCCATCCTTCGGGATCGGTAGTCCGCATATCGAGGATAGCCGCCCGATTCCCGTTCACTCCTACCGCCTTTGCCCATAATCCGGGCGTATCACCTTGCCATGCATCATCTATCCGCACATTGAATGCGTAGAAATATCCTTTCAAATCGCCTTCTACCGACACTTTCCACATTCCGTCCTCCGCAGGTTGCATATCAATCATCCACTTAGCAGAACCTCCTTGTCCCGTTTCGTAGACCAGCACCCGCACCGCTTGAGCGGTAGGTGCCCACAAGGCAAAATCAGTACGTGCAGGAGTGTACTCCATCTCTTCCCACACCCCTTCATACACCGGATATTCCTCGTAAGAAGCATACGAAGCGGCATGCGGGCGGCAAGCGGAAATCATCGTGACCAGTATTGCCATCAGTACTATCGGTTTAATGTTCATAGTTATTCTTGTTTTTCACCACAGATTACACAGATTTTATCAATGAATTACATTTTTCTTCATTATCTAATCACTTATTTTAATCTGTGTAATCTGTGGTGAACCCATTTTCATTTCACAATCTTCTCCGGGTGCTTGCGGATATAATCTTTCCACCCCGAATAAGCATCGGGAAGCGAGGGACGCCCCATCTGCAGGTAATGGCAATATGCGGCACCCAAGGCATCGGTAGCATCCATGAAAGGACCCATTTCCGATTCAGGAATGTGAAGCATCCGTTTCAGCATACTTGCCACCTGCTCCTTGCTCGCCTGTCCGTTTCCCGTTATCGCCATTTTGATTTTCAAAGGCGCATATTCGGTCACGGGAATATCCCGGCATAGGGCAGCCACTATCGCCACACCTTGCGCCCGCCCTAACTTCAACATTGACTGGACGTTCTTGCCATAAAAAGGAGCTTCGATAGCAAGTTCATCGGGCAAATACGAAGATATAACGCCCTGCACCCGCTGGTAAATGTGCTTTAATTTCAAGTATGGGTCTTCACACTTACGCAGGTCTATCACGCCTAACGTCATCACCTCAGGCTTGATGCCGGTCACCTTCAGCACCCCATACCCCATGATGTTCGTACCGGGGTCGATGCCCAAGATAATCTTTTCCTTTACGGGCTGTATCACGCTATGACCTCCATCAAGGTAGGAAAACCGATAACCTTGTCTTTAAATGTCTTCATCAGTTCCTCGTTCAGGCGTGCTCCCGTCTGCGTATGCCAGCGGTGGAGCGCGGCACTATCTTCCACTTCCCATTGCACGGAGAAACACTCGCTATCTTGCTCCTTATGACTCAAGATACGCAAGATGCGGGGATTCTTCAACTCACCCGATTTCTCCGCTTCGGGTATATAACATTCGTGAAGCCAAATGACGAAATTGCGTGCGTCCGCTAACTCCACATGATAAGTCGTATTATAAATCAGCATAAATTTCTTTTTTCCAGCAAAGGTACGAATAAATGAAAAATGAAGAATAAAGAATAAAGAATTTATTTTTGTGCATAGTCCAAGATTTAGTAAAACAACTCATTTTTCGTACTATTCTTCTACAAATATAGAAATAATTCCTACAACATATACACAAACAAGCATAATTTTATTACTTTTGCGCACAATTACACGACAATTGTGCAATTCATAACAAAAATGGAAACCAAGGAAAGCCTAATACAACTGATAGAAGAAAGCGTCCGCCAGAACTGGAACTTGGACGCAATGACCGATTACAAAGGAGCCACCCTACAATATCGTGATGTGGCACGTAAGATAGAAAAGATGCATATTCTTTTCGAGTTTGCCGGGATAAAGCCAGGAGACAAAATTGCTCTGTGTGGACGAAACAGTGCCAACTGGACCGCTGTATTTTTGAGCATCATTACCTATGGAGCTGTGGCAGTACCCATTCTTCACGAATTCAAAGCGGATAATGTACACAATATCGTCAATCACTCCGAAGCCCGCATGATGTTTGTAGGTGACCAAGTATGGGAAAACTTCAATGAAGCTGCTATGCCTCATTTGGAAGGCATTATTGAATTGAAGAATTTCGATCTCGTTGTGTCGCGTTCCAAACAACTCACCTACGCCCGTGAACACCTGAATGAAGAGTTCGGGAAACGATATCCGTGCCGTTTTCGAGCCGAAAACGTTTCTTATCGACGTGAAGACCCTGAAGAACTGGCAGTCATCAACTATACCTCCGGTACCACAGGATATTCAAAAGGCGTGATGCTCCCCTACCGCTGCATCACTTCAAACATCCAGCACATCCGCATGAAAGTGGGACTTCAGCCGGGAGATAACGTGGTATCAATGCTCCCGTTAGGACACATCTTCGGACTGACCTTTGATTTCCTTTATGGTGTAACTGCTGGTGTACATTTGTGGTTCCTCACCCGTATGCCATCGCCTAAAATTATTGCCGAATCGTTCTCAGAAATACGTCCTCGTGTCATTGCGTGCGTACCTCTCATCGTGGAAAAGATATTCAAGAAGAACATTCTTCCGAAAGTAGACAACAAATTAGGCAAGCTCTTACTGAAACTTCCAATTGTAAGCGACAAAATAAAAGAACAAATACGCACCCAAGCAATGGAAGTATTCGGCAACAATTTTATCGAAATCGTCATCGGAGGCGCGCCTTTCAATGCCGAGGTGGAAGCCTTCCTGCGCAAGATAAATTTCCCCTATACTATCGCTTATGGTATGACCGAAGCTGCCCCACTCATCTGCCATAGCCGATGGGATGAAATTGAATACACCTCATGCGGAAAGACTGTAATAAACATGGAGACTAAAGTACTTTCACCCGACCCCGAACGCATTCCCGGAGAATTGGTATGCCGCGGGGAAAACGTCATGTCGGGTTACTTTAAAAATCCTGAAGCCACCGCCCAAGCCATTGATGCTGAAGGTTGGCTTCACACGGGTGATATGGCGATAAAAGATGCCGAAGGGAACATCTTCATCAAGGGACGATGCAAAAACATGCTTCTCACGGCATCAGGTCAGAACATTTACCCCGAAGAAATCGAAGCGCGCCTAAACAACATGCCTTTTGTTGGCGAATCGCTCGTTCTGCTTTCAGGAGACAAGCTCATTGCCTTAGTTTATCCTGACCATGAAGAAACCTTTGCCCACGGACTAAGCAAAACCCAATTGGAACAAGTGATGGAAGTGAATCGAGGCGAATTAAACAAGCAATTACCTGCCTACTCACAAATCACTCGCATTCGCCTCTATCCCGAGGAATTCGAAAAGACGGCAAAGAAGAGCATCAAACGTTTCCTTTATCAGAACATCGAGGAATAAGCCCGTAGTGGCAATCATTAATTATTCGGCTAACCCAATAGCCAAACCTAACTTTAATTGAGAGTTTCTGCTTATTAACGGATTTTACTCTTAAATTTGTTTATGCCAAAATATAAGCGTACATTTGTAGAGAGTAAAAAATGAAAGCAGAATAACAAATGACTGATTATCCTCAATTATTAGTTTACAAAGCATCGGCAGGTTCAGGAAAGACCTTTACCCTTGCCATACACTATATCAAACAATTGGTGGAAGACCCAACAGCCTACCGCCGTATTTTGGCGGTGACTTTCACCAATAAAGCGACAGCTGAGATGAAGACTCGCATTCTGGAGCAACTATACGGACTGGGATATAATTTACCTACATCGGAAAGTTACCTAAACGAGTTAAAAAAAGCAAGTACGCTAAGCGAAACAGAAATACGGCAAGCAGCACGCCGGGCATTACACAACATCATCCACGACTATAACCGTTTTCGTATCGAGACCATTGATTCGTTCTTTCAAACGGTATTGCGTAACTTGGCACGCGAGTTGGAACTAGGTGCCAATATGACGGTAGAATTGAATAATATTGACGTACTCTCAGATGCCGTAGATGCAATGATAGAGAAATTAGACCGTCTTTCACCGGTATTGAGTTGGCTGCTAGAATACATCGACCAACGTATTTCTGACGACAAACGTTGGGACATATCAAGTGAAATTAAAGGATTCGGGCGAAACATTCTTGATGAAGGATACATTGAAAAAGGAGAAGGATTGCGCAAAAAACTAGAAGACCCAACATTCATTCCTGCCTACCGCAAGAAATTGGAAATCCTGCTCAAAGATGTATTGGAACAGATGAAAAGCTTTAGCCAACAGTTCTTCGACACGCTGGAACTGAATAGACTAAGTCCTACCGATCTGAAAAATGGAGTACGTGGCATTAGCAGCTATTTTGATAAACTAAGTAAAGGAAAACTAAGCAATGATGTGCGTAACATCACAGTGGAAAATGGTTTGGCAAGTGCAGAAAACTGGGCGACAAAGACTTCACCCAAACGTACCGAAATACTTGCCTTAGCTACACAAGAATTAATACCTTTACTGAATACCGCCGAAGAATTCCGCATGAAAAATAACCTGATAGCTAATTCGTGCGACCTCTCACTCCGGTACTTGAATAATCTGCGCCTGCTTGCTCATATCGACAAGGAACTACGATTGCAAAACCAACAGCATAACCGTTTTCTCCTTTCAGATACAAATGCCTTACTACACAGCTTGATAAACGAAGGTGATGCTGCGTTTGTTTATGAAAAAATAGGCACCAGCATTGATACGGTGATGATAGACGAATTTCAAGATACTTCACGTATGCAATGGGAAAACTTCCATCTGCTTTTAGAAGAAAGCTTGGCACAACGAGAAGGAAGCCTCATCGTAGGAGACATCAAACAAAGTATCTACCGCTGGCGGAACGGAGACTGGAAAATACTAGCAGGACTGAATGCCGATCCTACTTTACGCATCCGCGAATTGACCTTACAAACCAACTGGCGAAGTGAGGCACGCATTGTACGCTTTAATAATGCCCTTTTCACTTCAGCCTGCCAAGCACTGAACCAACGTTATGAAGAAGAAAAAGGAGAATCGTGCCTGCCCTTACTTAACGCTTATAGCGATGTATGCCAACAGACCGCAAAACAGAGTGAAAAAGGATATGTAAAGCTTACTTTTCTCACCGATACCGAAGAATTGACCTATACCGAAGCAACTCTGGAAGAACTAGCAAAAGAAACCGACTCGCTCATCCGACAAGGAGTCCGTACAAATGACATTGCTATTCTGGTACGCAAGAACAAAGTAATTCCCGCCATAGCTGATTATTTCGATAAGCATACGCCCTACCGCATCGTATCCGATGAAGCTTTCCGGCTAGATGCCTCATTAGCAGTATGTATGATGATAGACGGACTGCGTTATCTCACTTCCCTCGAAGACCGTATTGCGGGAGCACGCCTTGCCGTGGCATACCAACATGAAATTCTGCATACCTGCACAGAGTTAAATCAAATTTTGCAAGACAATATCAAAGCTTATCTGCCATCCGGTTTTACAGAACATATACCTGAATTGCGCCTGATGCCCCTATATGAACTGTTAGAGAAACTTTTCATCCTGTTCGATATGGAAAAAATCAATCATCAGGATGCTTATCTTTGCGCCTTCTATGATGCTGTGACCGAATATGTACAACAACACTCATCGGAACCTACCGCTTTCATTGCTTATTGGGACGAACGTCTACACGAAAAAACTATCCCTTCAGGCGAGATAGAAGGCATTCGCATCCTCTCCATTCACAAGTCGAAAGGATTAGAGTTCCATACCGTCCTGATTCCTTTTTGCGATTGGAAAATGGAAAACGAAACCAACAACCATCTGATATGGTGTCAAGCCCAAGCCGATGCTCCAGAACCGTTTAACCAATTAGACCTTGTTCCGGTAAACTATTCTTCAGCCATGAAGGAATCGGTATTTAATGAAAACTACTGGGATGAACGCCTTCAATTATGGGTAGACAATTTGAACCTGCTTTATGTAGCATTCACCCGCGCCTGCAAGAATCTCATTGTTTGGGGAAGAACTGGAAACCGCCAAAAGGGAACCGTAGCTGAATTACTGGAACAAACAGCTCCTCTACTTCCAATATGGAAAAAACAAGAAGAAACCGAAGAAGGCATTCCAGCCACATATTCCTTCGGCGAACGTTGCCTTTCGGAAACAAATAAAGAAAAACAAACTGACAATCCGTTGGCAACTTTGCCCGAAAGTATCACCGTACGAGTAGAATCGATAGAAACGCCCATCGAATTCAAACAATCAAACCAATCGGCAGATTTTATCCAAAACGAAGATGAAGACGAAAAAGAACAGAAACGTTATATCCGGCAAGGACAATTGCTACATCGAGTCTTTGCTTCTATCCGCACTGGACAAGAATTGCCACAAGCCTTGGCACGCCTAACCTTTGAAGGAATATTAGAATCAAAGGAACAAGCGGAACAAATCGAGAAACTGGCACGCTGGGCACTCGCTCATCCGCAGGTAAAGGACTGGTATGACGGAACATGGGACTTATATAATGAATGCAGCATCATCTATACCGATAAGGCAGGCAACTTCCAAACCCGACGCCCTGACCGAGTCATGATGAAAGGCAAAAAAGTAATCGTAGTTGATTTCAAGTTCGGAAAAAAGAAAGAAAACTATAACCGCCAAGTTAAAGAATACATGAACTTGCTTACCAGTATGGGATACGCCGATGTGAAAGGGTATTTGTGGTATGTATTCGAGAACGAATTGGAGAAAGTATGATTGATTTAAAAGCACTAAATATCGACAAACAAAATGAAAACATTTCTGCAAGAAGTAGCACACGATTTATATCAGAAGACTGGAGGTGATTTTAGCCATGTTGCGGTGGTCTTCCCCAACAAACGTGCCAGCTTGTTTTTCAACGAACACCTGGTACAGGAAAGTGAACGTCCCCTTTGGTCACCCTCCTATATCAGCATCAGCGAATTGTTCCGCCAAAACTCTCCGTGGCAAACCGGAGACCCCATTAAACTAATATGCGACTTATATAAAATATTCCGTCAAGTGACTGGAAGTACCGAACCCCTTGATGACTTTTATTTTTGGGGAGAAATGCTGATAGCTGATTTCGATGATGCCGATAAGAACATGGCAGATACCGATGCCTTATTCAGTAATCTGAAAGACCTAAATGCATTGACAGATAATTACGATTTTTTGGAAGAAGGACAAAAAGAAGCCCTTGCGCAATTCTTCCATAATTTCTCCATTGACCGCGTGACCGAACTGAAGCAACGTTTTATCTCGATATGGGATACGTTAGGCGACATCTACACCTGTTATAAAGCATTACTCGAAAATCAAGGCATTGCTTACGAAGGCATGATGTACCGGCAAGTCATCGAAACAATAGATATCGAACAACTTCCTTATAAGACATACGTTTTTGTTGGATTCAACGTATTAAATAAGGTAGAGCATACGCTTTTCAAAAAATTAAACGATGCGGGAAGAGCCCTATTCTACTGGGATTACGATACATTTTATATGGAACGTACTCCTCATGAGGCTGGCGAATTTATCCGCAGAAATCTACGCGATTTCCCTTCAGAACTTCCTCCTACATTATTCAAGAACCTAAACCGTTCTAAAGAAATAATCTTTGCCGAATCGCCCACCGAAAACGGACAAGTGCGATTTTTGCCTCAATGGCTCCGCCAAAACCTGACCGAGAAAGAAAAAGAAACTGCCGTAGTGCTTTGCAATGAAGCTTTACTCCAGCCAGTGCTCCATTCACTCCCGGAAAATGTAAACCACATCAACATCACCATGGGATTCCCGCTTTCGCAAACTCCTGCCTATAGCTTCGTAAATGCCTTGTTGGAGCTTCATACTTCCGGTTACGATACCCGGAACGGACGTTATCATTTTGCCGAAACGGTAAGTCTTCTAAAACATCCCTATACCCGCCTGCTTTCTTCCGAAGCGGAAAAATTAGAGATAGAACTGACCAAAAACAACCGTTTTTATCCCTTTCCGTCCGAACTAGGAAAAGACGAAGCACTGGAATTACTTTTTAAGCCTTGCAATTCCAATGAAGCACTATGCAACACGCTTTCGAAAGCGTTAGAACAAGTCGCCTTGCTTTATCAAAGACAACAAACAGATGAAAAAAATGCATTCGACCAACTCTACCGCGAAGCTTTATTCAAAACTTATACCTTGACCAACCGCTTCCATACTTTGCTCGAAAATAAAGAATTCAATGTGAAACCCGATACCTTCCAGCGCTTGCTAACCCGTGTCATGGCTTCTTCCAGCATCCCGTTCCATGGCGAACCAGCCATCGGCTTGCAAGTAATGGGCGTATTAGAGACCCGAAATCTAGACTTCCGCCATTTGATTATGCTTTCAGTCAACGAAGGAAAACTTCCTAAAACGGGAAGCGATGCTTCGTTTATTCCTTATAATTTGCGGAAAGCCTTCGGCATGACCACCATCGACCATAAGATAGCCGTCTATGCCTACTATTTCTACCGCCTCCTGCAACGCACGGAGAAAGCTACATTGGTATTCAATACCGCTACTGATGGCATCAATCGGGGCGAAATGTCACGCTTCATGCTTCAATTCCTTATTGAATGGGGTTATCCCATACGCCGCATCCGGTTGGAAACCGCCCAATCGCCTCAAGGCTCTACACCCATTCGTATCGAAAAAAATCCAGATGTCTTACTTCGTATGAGGCAAAGTTTCGACTTGAAAAACAATCCCAATGCCGTACTTTCGCCCTCTGCCTTAAATACATATTTGGACTGCCCACTGAAATTCTATTATAAATATGTAGCACGCCTAAGCACTCCCGATGAAGTTACATCTGAAATCGATGCTGCTACGTTTGGCAGTATCTTTCACTATGCCGCCGAACATATTTATAAAGATTTGACCGCACACGGAAAAGTCATCAACAAAGAAGCACTCGAAAAACTATTGAAAGATGAAATTCGTTTACAAACATACGTAGACAATGGTTTCAAGAAACTCTTTTTCCACCTTCCTCTTGAAGAGAAACCAGAGTATAATGGAATTCAACTCATCAACTCTGCTGTAATCCTGCGTTATATCAAGCAACTGCTTGGCAAAGACATGAACTATGCACCTTTTACGTTCATCAATTCGGAATACCCAGTACAAGAAGATATTGAAATTCATTCAACAGCAGGCACATTCCGTTCACGCATCGGAGGTACAATCGACCGTTTGGACTTGAAAGATAATATCTTCCGTATCGTAGACTATAAAACAGGAGGTCATGCCGATACCCCATTAAATGTAAAATCACTTTTCACCCCTGATGCCAAGCGGTCGAATTATGTGTTCCAAACCTTCCTCTATGCCGCTATCGTATGCCGGATGTTACGGGAAAAGCACGATGACCGCCAAGTAGCACCCTCACTTTTGTACATCCACCAAGCGGCATCCGAAGATTATACTCCGATTATCCGAATGGGTGAACCACGGAAAACCGAACCTGTAGAAGATTTTGCAAAATATGAAGCAGAATTCCGAAACAACCTGGACCAATTGCTCACGCATATCTTCTCTCCAGAAATACCGTTCACACAAACCGAAGAAACCGACAAATGCGCATTTTGTGACTTTAAGGGATTATGCAAAAGAAGTTAAAATGCAAAGAAATTCATAAGAACGGCTCAACAAAATAGAAGAACAATACGTTATATAAATGTTTTTCATAGTAATTTCAATTTTAGTCCCAGCTTGTGAAAGTCCGGACTGAAAGAGACAAAAGCGTTTGCCTCTTATAGAAAAAGAGATTGCCTTCCCCTGCAATCTCTTTTTTCTTTTACTTATTTATAAGAAATAACTACAAAATCTGTAAATAAGGAGACTAGGAAAAAGCATTTTTTCTTTACCTTTGAAGACACATTAAAATCATAACACATATGGAAAACTATCTTTTCTGGATTGCTCCAGCCGCCTCGTTCCTGGCACTGGCTTTGGCAGCTTTCTTCTACAAGCAAATGAAAGAAGAAAGCGAAGGAACACCCGAAATGCAGGAAATCGCTGAACACGTAAGACGCGGTGCCATGTCATACCTCAAACAACAATACAAAGTGGTGACAATGGTATTCATTGGACTAGCTATTATGTTTGCTATCATGGCTTACGGATTCAATCTTCAAAACCATTGGGTTCCCGTAGCATTCCTTACCGGAGGTTTCTTCTCCGGATTATCCGGCTATTTAGGTATGAAAACTGCAACATACGCATCGGCACGTACAGCCAATGCCGCACGAAGTTCACTTGACAAAGGCTTGCGCATCGCTTTCCGGAGCGGAGCTGTCATGGGGTTGGTTGTAGTAGGATTAGGACTATTCGATATATCTTTTTGGTATTTACTTCTGGAATGGTGTATCCCCGATGATATGCTAAACCCGACTTCAAAACTTTGTGTCATCACTACCACGATGCTAACCTTCGGAATGGGAGCTTCTACACAAGCCCTCTTTGCCCGTGTAGGCGGAGGTATCTATACAAAAGCAGCCGATGTAGGAGCCGACCTTGTAGGAAAAGTAGAAGCCGGAATTCCCGAAGATGACCCGCGCAATCCTGCGACGATCGCCGATAATGTAGGAGATAATGTAGGAGATGTAGCTGGAATGGGTGCCGACCTTTACGAATCCTATTGCGGTTCTATCTTAGCAACTTCTGCTTTAGGTGCAGCGGCTTTCATCGGATACAACAACACAGAAATGCAATTTAAAGCGGTTATCGCTCCAATGCTGATTGCCGCTATCGGAATCATTCTATCCATCATCGGTATTTTTGCCGTTCGTACCCGTGAAAATGCTACAATGAAAGAACTTTTAAAAGCCTTATCAACAGGCACTAATTTAAGTTCTATCCTAATTATCATAGGCACTTTCCTTATCCTTTGGTTGCTTGATTTTGAAAATTGGGTAAATATCTCTTTAGCTGTAGTCATTGGCTTATTGGTGGGCATTATTATCGGACGCTCTACCGAATACTACACTTCCCAATCTTATAAACCGACCCAAAAACTTTCTGAAAGCGGCAAAACAGGACCGGCTACGGTTATTATTTCAGGTATCGGGCTAGGAATGATTTCCACCACAATTCCCGTCATCGCTGTTGTTGCGGGAATTATCCTTTCTTATTGGCTTGCTTCTGGATTCGACTTTACCAATATCGGAATGGGATTATATGGTATTGGCATCGCCTCGGTCGGCATGTTGTCTACTTTAGGCATCACCCTTGCTACAGATGCCTACGGTCCAATAGCTGACAATGCAGGAGGAAATGCCGAAATGAGTAAACTGGGCGAAGAAGTCCGCCGACGCACCGACGCACTCGATTCTCTAGGAAATACTACAGCTGCCACCGGAAAAGGATTTGCCATCGGTTCTGCAGCACTTACCGGACTTGCACTTTTAGCATCTTATATCGAAGAAATACGCATCGGTTTAGACCGTATCGGTACAACAATTCTCCAATTACCCAATAACATTGAAGTAGCGATCCATGAAGCAGGCTTCAGTGATTTCATGATATATTACGATGTGACACTAATGAATCCGAAAGTGCTTTCAGGCATGTTTATCGGAAGCATGATGGCTTTCTTATTCTGTGGATTGACCATGAATGCTGTAGGACGTGCTGCATCCAGTATGGTAGAAGAGGTCCGCAAGCAATTCCGCGAAATCAAAGGTATTTTGGAAGGGAAAGCCGAACCTGATTATGCCCGCTGTGTACAAATTTCTACCCAAGGCGCACAACGCGAAATGGTATTCCCCTCACTTCTTGCAATTATTGCCCCGATAGCTACCGGATTGATATTTGGTGTTCCAGGTGTTATCGGCTTGCTGATTGGCGGTCTTTCATCAGGCTTCGTATTGGCTATTTTCATGGCTAATGCAGGAGGCGCATGGGATAATGCTAAAAAATATGTAGAAGAAGGAAATTTCGGAGGAAAAGGGAGTGAAGTCCATCGTGCTACAGTAGTAGGCGATACAGTAGGCGATCCGTTCAAAGATACATCCGGTCCGAGCCTGAATATCCTCATCAAACTGATGAGTATGGTGGCTATTGTTATGGCAGGACTTACGGTATCCTGGAGCCTGTTCTAATAATATGTAAAAAGAGGGTGTATCAAAATAAAATTTAGCTTTCATTTTGAGACACCCTCTTTCCTTTTTATAGCCAAGGCTTCACAATCTCTTCTGTTCTGTCCCAAAGTTCTTGCATCTGTACATGATGCACATATTTGTCTGAAAGCCGTTTGGCATGACAGCTTACATTCAATGTTCCGGTCCGCTTGCCTGCCTCTTCATCCAATAACAGATGAATAGCCGTAGCTGCTCCTTTTCGTGGAGTACGGATAAAAGGACGGAAAAGAATATCTGTCAACGGGTCAAACCATGCATGCATCGTAATGATATCAGTCGAAACGATACCCGGATCGGCTGCATTGACCACAATTCCCTTTTCACGCACACGATTAGCAAGATCGATAGTGAAAAGCGTCAGAGCTAATTTGGTATTGCTATAAATCGGAATACGCCAAAATGCGCCTTTCTTCCCCTTGGTAAAGAAATCAGGGAAATCCAGCCTGCCGATGGCATACGTACACGACACCATATTGACAATACGGCTTCCCTCTTTCATTAAAGGGAGCAATTTGCGCGTCAAGAGGTAATGCCCTACATAATTTACACTAACCGTTCGTTCTAATCCGTCTTCCGTGACATGCCTGCCCGTTTCCATTGTTCCGGCATCATTCATCAACAAGCTTACCGACACATTCTCGGATAATAACCGCTCGGCAAAAGCCGAAACGGAAGCAAGCGAAGCCAAATCGAGTTCACGGATTTCCAGTTGCAAGTCGTTTTGTTCCTGAAGCAACATCCGGCGTACTTCTTCTGCTTTCCAAGGACGGCAACTTGCCATTATCACTCGATAACCAGCCATAGCCACCGCACGGGTTATCTCCGTCCCCATACCTCCGTCGGCACCGGTGATAACCGCCAATTTCTTCTCATTTTCCATATCCTACCGCTTGTCTTTTCTCGATTTGTTCTATCTCTTTCTTCAGGCACGGAGGCAATTCTTCTTTCAAATGCTGATGACATGCCATTTCAATGGAATACATACGCGCGATGCAATAATTGCTATGCTTACAATTACACTGGGCATTTTCTTCTTCCCGCATACGGTTGACAAATCCCGGTTCATTCAGTAAGGCACGTGCCATTTGGACGGCTTCGAAACCACAATCAAGCACTTCGTCTATTTTCTCACGTGATACCAAACCGCCTACATAGACCAACGGCATCTTGATTTCTTTCCGGAACTTCAATGCATCTTCCAAGAAATAAGCCTCTTTGAAAGGAACAGTGGGAATCATCCACTTGCCTACCATTCGTACCCCATACTTCAACCACCAGCAGGTCATATAGTGCGTCATCGTCCGGATAGGCATTTCGCCACGCATTACATACATCGGAGCCTTGCTCACGAATCCTCCACTCAATACCAACGCATGTGCGCCCGATTGCTCCAAACGCTTTGCCACTTGCAACGTTTCGTCCAGTTCCATACCTCCCTTGAATCCGTCGCGCATGTTCATCTTGACCAATACTGCCATATCATTGCCTGCTGCTTTCATCACTTCGTCCATAACCATGTCCATGAAACGCATCCGATTCTGAAGCGAACCGCCATATTCATCTTTCCGGTGATTGGTAGACGGAGAAAGGAACTGGCTAATCAGATAACCATGACCGGCATGAATCTCTACGGCATCAAAACCGGCTTCACGAGCCAAATTGACCGAACGTCCATACGCACGTGCCATTTCGGGCAACTCATCGGCACGAAGTCCGCGCACAAATGTAGGAGAATACAAATTAAATCCGCTGCTGGCACCTACAGGCGTACACCCGCAAATGCTTTTATGTGACATATTTCCACAATGTCCCAACTGAATGCCCGCGGCAGCCCCTTCTTTATGCACCGCATCGGTCAATTCACGCAAACCCGGAATAATCTCAGGACGCATCCACAACTGACGGTCGAAAGACAAACCGCTTTGCGTAACGGCAGCATACGCCACCGTAGTCATACCTACTCCGCCAGCCGCTACCGACCGATGATAATCCAGCAACATCTGCGAAGGTTTATTTCCCGGACACATACTCTCGAACGCTGCCGAACGAATCGTACGGTTACGCAACGTCAAAGGTCCCAATGTGACCGGAGTAAACAATTTCGAATCTTTCATATTTTTCAATATATATAAGGTATAATCCGTTTCCGTTTCCCTACAGCCTTCGTACCGAATTCATCACAATACCGATGATAAATGGCATTGGCACGTGGAACCAAATTGGCAGCCGTCCACCACACAAACACCCATGCGGCAGGCGAAGCCGTGAGTACGGCAAATCCCGTCCATTCCACCAGTTCCCCGAAATAATTGGCAGAAGTAACATAGCGGTACATCCCCCTCTGCGGAAGATAATGACGGGTATCGCCGGGCTTACGCAACGTCCGAATCACATGGTCGGAGTGCAAGTTTATCCCCATTCCGATAAAAAACAAGAGAAGCCCGATGAGCGCATGCGGTTCCGACAGATAGCTCCATCCGATTCCTATAGGTACATTCCCGTTAAAATAAAAAAGCCCTCCTGCCTGCATCATCCCGTTCAACACATTGAAGACGATACCCATCGCCATAATAGCCACCGGCATCTTGCTTTTCCCTTTCATCAGAAAAGGAAAAACAAACGAACGCTGGAAATAATGCAACAAGAAAAGCAACAGGAACAAGAACTGAGGCAACGCAACCCCTACCCCGCTACAAGCCCATAAGGCAAGCATCACAATAAACACAGGCGACTCCATCAGCACCCATGCCGCCTTGTTATTGATAGACCATCCCCACGAAGGTGTACGGAATATGCCATAACCGGCTTTTACAAAGTAAAGGGCAATAAATACAAGCAAGGCGATGCCCGACATTACCCACAAGAAAAGATGAAAAGTTTCCTGCTCCATGTCTTCAGATTTTTAAACGGCAATAAAGATACATCAAAACCACGAAATAAAGCACGGATTTACGGAAAAACCCACAAAATCATACAAATTAACCACCTGCCAATATCCTTCTCGCAATATCCAAATACCGGGTCATATCTACCGTGAAGGGTCCTTCGTAGACATCATGCCGCTTGCGCCCCAAACGTACTACAATCGCATCTTCCGACGGTATAGCGTAAATGTATTGCCCTAACATCCCCCTCATGCAAGGGATTGCCTCGCCATGGTAACGCATAATCCAAGTCTGCAAACCATAGTAATCGAGCGGATTCTTTCCCCATTGGTCTTTCAGGTAAGAAGCCGAACGGAGCATCTCGTCCATATAGGCTTGCGACACAAGCTGCTCCCCGTTCCAATTTCCACGATGCAGCATCAGCCTTCCGAAACGTGCCACATCACGGGCGGTCGTATGAAAACAACAAAACGCTTTCTCATCGCCTCCCTCTTTATCCAATAACCAATAGGCATCCCGCTCCGCCTGCATCGGCTTCCATAACTTCTCTTCCGCATACCGGCTCAACGTCTCTCCCGTAGCCGCTTCAAGGACAAATGCCAAAAGTTGCGTTTCTCCGCTCCGATACGAGAATTGCACACCGGGACGGTCTGTCACCTCCAGTCCGGTCACCAGCCGATACAAATCATTCCCGTAATAGCCATGCGTCGTGACCGAAAAAAGCGAAGCATACGATTCGTCCCATGCCATACCTCCGCTCATCGTAAGCAAATCCCGAACCGTGACATCCGCCTGCATACCTTTGGTATAAGAAGGGATGTAGCGCGAAACCTTATCGTCCAAACTATGTATCTTCCCCTCGTCCAGCGCGATGCCGGTCAGAAGCCCCACTATCGTTTTCGTAGCCGAATACAGATTCGAGGTCAGCGTATCGTTCCACCCGTCCCGATAACTTTCGAACAAAATACTATCGTGCCGGATAACCAAGAAAGAAACGGTATGCAGGCTATCCAGGTAAGCCGAATCAGCCGGAAGGAGCCGATAGCGGTTATAGTTCTCCGCCCGCTCCCAATGCCAGACATCACCGGTGGCATGATGCACCACGTTCCGGTGGAAAGTCTCCAAATCATCAATCACAGGCATCCAGTGCACCAAAGCCTGCCGGGCATAATAAGGCAAGGACATATAAACTACGGAAAGCAAAAGCACCGTCCCAATACTCCCACAAAGCCATTTCTTTTTCCTTGATAAAGACATACGCATATTGTTTTTAGATTTCCGCCAAAACGACAGAAAGATACTGTCAAAAAGACATACGGCTGCATCGCCCGACGCATACGGCTGCATCAGCCTTCTTACCCTGCTTCATCAGCCGATGCACCCTGCTTCGTTTATCTACACATTTAGCATTTCTGCAAATGTATGCATTTTTATCGGTTTCCACCACGGATTACACAGATTATTTCATTGACATGTACAAGACGAATGTGATTTCCCCTCATCCCACCCTCGTTCCTTATCAGAATAGTCGACGTATGGTAATGCGCTGTAATGCAACCTATCTGGTGCATATGCACTTTGCGTTTGTGCGCTATGCTGGAAATGCACGATAACACGACCCGCAAATCACCTTTGCTCATAAGTTGTTTGTTTTTCTCTCTGTATCTTTCTCAAAAAGACAACAGAAGAACGCCGCCACTATTCGAATGAAACTACACCTGTTCTCTCAAATTAAATCTACCGTCCAGTTCAGACTTTGAAGTTTCAAGTCCAACTCCCTGAGCTGCTTGGCATAAGCATCCATTTCTTTCCGGAATGCAGATACGTCGATGGTGCGTATGTATTTGATTTCATTCCGTCCGTAACGGTCATTCTCGATGACGTGGCTCAAAACATCGCGCATAACGGATATGCGGAGTGTAAGCATGTCTTTCCGGGCAATCATCCGTGTCAATGTCTCCCCTTCATGCACGGTCTGCATGTTGGTATGGTTAATCCGATAAGTCAATTCATCCAATTGCATCAAGCAATCGTCCAATTCCTTATACAAATCGTTTACGTCTTCGGCGGGCGTATTGTTCTATAATATCTGCGGAAAAAACTTTTTGTAGAAATTCAAAACTACCTCTTAAATGAAAGAACCGCGTGGCGCGATTACAAAGATTTTTGTCATAAGCTTGCCAATTACATATTTTATACTTACTTTTGTTCGAGTTTATTAAGAAACTGTCTTGCGTCGCGACTAAGTCAATATGCGTAAGAATTTGCCTAATTAAGACGATTACAAACGCTGAGGATATAGAACGCTATCTGAACGACTTACTCCAGCAATTGGAATGCCTGCTCATCGACCAAGACGAAGTGATGATTATGATAATAGTAATCAAAAAACAGAATATATGTCACTGTCAAGAATATCGGAAGTAAATATCGACCTTTGGGAAAAACAGAAGGTTCAGTTTCCGGCACATCCCGATGTCAACATTATTATGGGAGTGAATGGAAGTGGTAAAACCACATTTCTGAATAACCTCTACAAGTCATTGACGGCTGATAACAATAAACAAAATGGAGACATCGTTTATCTGCCTTCCATTGATAATATTTCAATGAGAGATAAGCGGAAGACTGCTACTGCATTAGCACAAGACCTGGAATATTTCATCTATGACATGAAAACCGGTCCTTCGCTAATGAGCCTTCGTATGTCCATGATAGATAGTTCTGCAAAAGAACAAGAAGATTTAAAAACACAGATTGCTGATTTTCAGAAAACAATTAATGACTTATTCGCTTTAACCAACAAACGGATAGAAATAGAGGGAAGCAAGTTCTCTGTAATCACGAATCACGGTACGTTACCTGTGGGAGCACTTTCTTCTGGAGAGATGCAAGTACTGTTGATTTTACTCCGTGTATTCTTATTAGGTCAACGTAAATCCATCGTTTTGATTGATGAACCGGAAAACTCACTGGATATAGATTGGCAATTTGAGCTCATCAACCTGTTAGTTCATTTCAATCCGAATGCACAGTTTTTCATTACGACTCATTCCCCCGCTCTGTTTGGAGATGGATGGGGTGATAAAGTCTGGTATATGGAACAAATCACAAAGTGACACGGCGTATGGAAAGAACCAATTGGATAGAGAAGCAAGCTAAGCTTTATCGGAACCTTGCCTTGACAGGACGTTACCAGGCAGTGGTACATTTGGAAGATAAAGAAGACGAGACCTTTTGGAATTACCAGCTTCAAAGTATCAAACCGGGACGTTACCGCTACCTGTATTTCAGCAAAAGCAATGACGGAAAGGATACACGCGGATGCGAGCAATGTCTGAAGTTCAGACCATACCTCACTACACGTTTTTTTATCTGCATAGACAGTGATTTACGCTTGTTAAGGGGCGAAACTGAACTTTCAGCAAAGAACTTCATAGCCCAAACATACACTTATTCTTGGGAGAATCACTTATGCGAGGCTTCTCATTTCAATGAACGTATGAAGCAGGTACAAATGAAGATAGATTTTGATACACAAGCATTTCTGACATCGTTTTCAAGAATCGTTTATCAGCCGTTGTTGTATCTGATTCGATATGGTGCGGATTGTCGCATCAATCAGCTGTGGAATGTATCAAAATTCAATGCCTGTATTCCCTTGCAGCCTAAACGTACTGATTTAGCTGATAATGGCAAAGAATATTTGAAAACCGTTCAATCTTTATTTGACACCGCCATAAGTGGACTGACTGAAGAACCGGCAAATGCAAATGGAACTTTGACCCCGCAAAATGCCTATTTGCATATTCAAGGCCACCAACTGTATAAACTGATGCTGCATATCGGAACTTTGCTATGCAAAGGAACAGGTATTGCTTTCAGGACAAACATACTTAATGAAGGATTGCATACCACAGGATATGACGAGATTGAAATGTTACAGCATGACTTAAAATCTATCTTAAATAATTAATCAAAAAAGCACCCTAAATATTTTGCACAAGCGATAAAACAAGACATCCTAATTTCTCACCGTCTTGTACACAAATCTTTATTTTCATGCAAATATTCTGCAAGAAACAGGACAGACTCTTCTCCTTTTTATTTTGTAGAAAAGTTCAAGCTTTATTGGCTTCTACACGCCATAAACGTGTTACCATAATGAATCTAATTTATTAATTTATGATTCGGAACAAAAGAAATGCAAAGATGTGTAGGATTGAAACAGAAGTAAAAAATAGGGAACAACCTATTTTCAACTTTCTGTTTTTATAGTCAAAAAACTCAGCCTCTGCCGTGATGTTGCATAATCTTATCTTAACTTTGCGCCGCATTCTCAAGAAAGATTCGCAACACTTTATGCAGTCCGTGATATATTGAGGCGGCTATTCTTTTTTATTTCGAAAGAATTTTGTAGCTTTGCATAAACTATAAAAACGAAAAAACAAAAGAAGTAGACAAACCGAAACATATTGCATAACTTGCTGGCGTATTATCAGACCTGGTTAAATCTGGAAAATTTGAACAATGGAGTCTATGATAATTCGGCAAAGCACGTTCTGTATCCTTCATCGAAGGACATGGACTGCTTTTCCTTATTCTGACTCCAAAGGTTTTTCCAGAACCTAACCAGAAGGATAAGAGAAAATCGGCAGGAAGTGTCCTTTTTTCTTTTCCTTGTGCAATGGTTTGGCATATCGTCCACTTAACTTTGCCGCATCGATTCAGATAAACCGAAAGTTAAACATTAAAACAAAAACGTTATGTCAAAAGTATTTCAAATCATTCCGAAGCGCACGAAACGTGCAAACGGAACCGTCCTTACACCCGACATGGTAGTGACCGTAACCACCCAATCGCACACCAACACACCTTTTTATAATGGAGCGAAAGAAGTGCAGGAAGCCTACATGCGCCTGTACGGATTCGACTATAAGAAAGCCTGCTGTTCGGCGAACGATTTTGAGTTTAAGAAACTGGACTGACCTTAACTACAAAGACTATGGACAACAACCGAATTTATCAGAAAATATACGACATTGCCAGCCAATTGCTGAAAGAAAATGCCGTTTATACACGAGCCGACTTGGCATACGAATTACAAGAATTCGGCATCAAAACGGATTCGTTCGAAATAGGCATGCTGGTATGGGAAGCCTACAAACGCTTCAACGACAACGAAGCCATCCGACGTTCTTTCTACGACAATGAAAAGAAAGACCCGTTGGTAGACGAATACCGGACAGACTATCTGATAGAAACCAATGACATCCCTTCGCTCTTCCCTTTACTCCAGCAAAAGCTAACCAACGGGAATCATGCGTTGAGCCAATTGGAAAACATTGTAACGCAAACCTTGCGGGAACAAACCGTTAGCGGAAGTATCGGTGCGCTCAATACCCTTACGGGCACACAGGGGGTTGTTAAAGTAAAAAACGAAGCTACCGCCGTATTCAACCTTTACTCGGAATTGGTCGGCAACTATGATGATGCCAAGCATCAAATCCAAGCAGTCACGACCGACTTTGTAAAACTGCGGGGACAAATCTGCGATACATACCGCCAATATGCCCTTGTACTGACCGATGCCTTCGGCGATTCCATCAAAACGGTCAGTCCCGAACTGTTCGACTTCGATTCCATCGAATGGCTTGACGTACACGGGATGCTGCAAAACGTAAAGTTAGACTACGACAAGATAAACAAGAAATGTTCCGTCCTGATGAGCAGCATTACCGATAGTTTTGCCCAATCGCTGAAAACGGCAAGCCAATCGTATAAGGCAGCGGGCAGCAAGCAAATAGGGCTGGTACTCGCTGGGCTTAACATGGTATCGCACTACATCAATGCCGGACAGAAAACTGCTGAACTGAAGCAAGACTTGCTCACATTGAAAAACAGCGTGAAGCATGATGTAACCCTCATTAAAGGAGACATGGGAAGGCTATTCGTCATTTATAAAACCCTGAATGACCTGTATATCCCGCAAGCCGAAGCCTTCTGCAGGTTCAGCAAACAAATCCTTTCTGGCGAATGGCAACGATTAACCCAAGCTCTCTACGCTAATACGGACATACAACCGCTTAAAGAAGAAAGAGATGAGGCACTCGAATCTTATAAAACCCTTGAGCGGGAAATGACCGATGAGCAACTGAACATCGACTATTACACGACCCGTATTGAAGAATATCGCCAACTGTTAGACGGAATGCAAACCCAATACCAACAAGCCAAAGCAAGCAAACCCGAAAAACCGTTCTTCTTGACCAACCTACTTACATTAGGCTCCGCCAATCAAAAATACAACCGGGACATCTACGACTGGAATCAAGCCTGTGCGCCTGTCATTTCCCAATACGAAGAAATACGGACCGATGTAAAATTGGATAACGACGAACTGGAACAGCTCCAACGACACCTGAACGAAAACAAACGGATGCATCAGCAACTGAAAGAAAAACTGCGCCGCCTCAACCGGGAAATCATGAGCAAGATAAGCGTAAGCCCCGACCTGCAAATGAAAATGCTACCCCACTTAGAGTCAATGGTCAAGCTGTTGCGAATCGCAAGAGAAATAGCAAGTTGCAAATTAGACAGCAAACTGGTGAAGACCGTATCCATCGCCCGACAAGATACCGAACTGCCCCAAGAACTGAAACAAAATCTTCAGCTTTTCACTAATACTTTACGGGAACATGTAGCCATAGATAACGAAACCGCAAAAAGCTCGTTTTATGCCGTATCAGGTGAAGCCCCGACCGGTTCTGAACAACCCACCTCAAGCGGAAATGCAAGCGAAGCGGATTTCGCACAATTATCGGATGCGGAAAATACCGCAATACAAAACACGGTAAACCTGCTCGAATCGTGGAGCCGCCTGAAAGCGATGCAAGAACAAAGTGCAATAGCCCATCAGGCATACGACAAGGAATTGGAAAAACTTCAGGAAGCATTCCGAAGCAACTTAGCCGATATCGACAACCGAGGCATTATCTTGCGCGAAAGCCTGAAGAAAATCAATACTACTACCAGCGAAGAAGAACTGAAAAAAGGCTTGTTATCGCTGGCGCAAAAAGAAGGCGAATCCTTCAGCAAAGAAGACTGGAACGAATTTTTAAACGGAACTAAAACCATCGAACTATGAGTGAATTACAAAGTAACCGGAGACGTCAGGCACAAAGAGAGTTAGGCTTGACCGACGAACACGAACAGGCACAACTGGAACGTGCCCTCCACCAAGAAGAGGAACGGCAACGGAAAAAGGAACTAAGACGTATGGAAATAGAAGAATCTTCTGCCTACCAAGCTACCCAAACCATAGCCAAATGGATGGACAAGTATTTCCTCGACCCGATATTAGGTTTCATCCTGCCTGCCGGAATGGGCGATACCTTAACCTCCATATTCGTGATACCTTATATTTATGTAGCGGTATGTAAGGTACGTTCGTTCCCACTGACTTTAGCTGTAATATTCAACATACTTCGCGACGTAGCTCTCGGACTGATACCGTTTTGTATTGGCGATATCATCGATACGTTCAACCGTTCCTACGTGCAAAACGCCCGGCTAATAGTAGGCTTCGTAGAAGACGACAAAAGCATTATCGAGGAGGTAAACCGAAAAGCCTTTTGGACCGGAGTGCTTATTCTCATTTTCTGTGCCATCATCTACCTGCTGGTCCGGCTTGCTATACAAGTCGGCTCATGGATAGGCAGCCTTTTCTGATTTAAGTCCAACACAGAGGATATAGAGGATTTACCATCAATCTCCGTAAATTCCTCTTTATCCTCTGTTATAAAATGTAAAACGTATTGCGCACATAAAGACTTTTCCTTAACTTTGAAATGAAGTAAATACTCGATACCTATGAGTGTACACACCTTACAACTAATGATAATCCTTATGGTCTTACCCCTGACAGGAAATAATATGAACCGACCGGATAAAGAAAAACAGCACTATTATTGCGAATATTGCGGAAAGAAGTTTCCTGATGTCCGCCAACTCACCTCCGCTACCTGTCCCCGTCATCCTGACGGCAGCAACAAAGGCCGTCACAAGCTCTACGAAGGCAGCGAGAAGCAGGAATACACCTGCAAGTATTGCGGAAAGAAATTCCCCAACATCATGGTTATGACCGGAGGGCAATGCGTGAACCACCCCAAAGGCGCAAACAAAGGGGCGCATGCTCCGGCATTGTAGTTTTTCTGTATCATTATAAATATACCTTTGCTATTAAATTGGAAGAAGAATATGAACACTCAAACAAATGATACATTAGCAGGCAGTTTCAGTGGTTATGCGAAACTACTCCGCCAGATCAAACAGAGAGTACTGCTCGCACAACAACGAGCGATTTATGCCGCCAACGAGGAAATGCTACGGATGTATTGGGACATTGGCAAGATGCTGCAACAAAGTCAGGATGCTGATGGATGGGGCAAGAAAACCCTGCAACCAGTGGTTGCGCAATTGGTCAAAGGCTCAAAGCCAATCACGAAATCACTGATTTCGCAATTAGACGGTTATAATTTCACTCTTCCCATCAAACATCTGGGTTTCCTGCACCTATATTGGGTGATTGAGCTGAAATATGTCTTGCGCGATATTCAGAAACCAATAGGTATTTCCGACTATGAATTAGGACAAGCTTTGCCAAAAGATTTCCGGGGCAGCCTGCCAACTATAGAGGAAATAGAAAAAGAGTTAGAATCCGATGTCGAACTATCCCAACGGGAGCAACAAAAGGACGCTCATGCTCCGGCATTGTAAGTCCCTATATATAATTAAGGAGTAAAAAGACATGCTAAGAGGAATCACAACATTCAAATGCACGCAATGCGGGCATACTTTCAAAGCTCCCGATGTGGAGTATATGGCTACGGTATATGCTATGCCGCAGAAATGCCCGAAGTGTGGAAGCATCCAGACAAGACCTGACAGCTTGCTTGGGAAGTTGAAGGAAGAAGGGTATCGGAAGATTTGGGAGAAGATGGAAAAACAAAATTTAAACTACAAATTAAAATAAATCACAATGAAAAAAATAACATACAAATTTACTATAGTATTAGCTATATTGACTATTTCTTTTATAGGTATAAGCTGTACTTCACAAAAAAAGGAACAATTAGAAATTAAAAATATTGCAGAGAAATATGCAAGTGATTTAAACATTACTCAACTAATAGATGCTTTACTTCTACAAGCTAATAATGACACAAATAAAATTTGTTATGCTCTTGTGATGCCCAAACAAACATTAATTCGATTAGCAAAACAAGAAACTCACCCCAAAACATTTACACTTGACAAAGCACGTGAATTATTCGTAAATGCTAATGTCCATGGAACGACTTTCATGGATTCATGTGCTAATAACAAAAAAGACAAAAAAGATTGGTTAATAAATAACTCTATAAATGAACCTATAAACCCAATATGGGAACAAATAACAAAAGAACAATGAAAAAGCTATATTATATAATTTTATTAACGTTCTGTTTTGGATGTTCTTCAAAACATCAATATAATTTTACAGAAGATGACATTAAAAATAAACTTCAAGAACTTTATGTAGACTGTCTCTTATACACATCTGACGCTGCCGACGATCTTACGC
>ENA-OXEE01000129-OXEE01000129.1-human-gut-metagenome-genome-assembly--contig:-NODE-129-length-48796-cov-24.5113_pt1 | contig 48796 bp, 35 predicted proteins | sample MGYA00249824_ERZ652242 | MGnify/ENA primary metagenome ERZ652242 (study PRJEB26925, sample SAMN05826943) | human gut metagenome | biome: ENVO:2100002; feature: ENVO:00000062; material: ENVO:00002003... | reverse complement strand
AACGGATACATCAAGCCAAGAAAAACTTTTTGGAGAAATTCAAAACAGCTTCTAAAATTGAAATAAAATGAAAAAGACAAATATGTTTAAATTATTGGGGACTATGTTGCTATTTGCCGGCATGGTTTCTTGTTCGGAAGATAATGCATTAATAGAAGAGCTTGATAATGATACTCCAGTTGAAACAGAAGAAAAAAAGGAAACTTCTTTCAGTGCTACAACCGAAGAAATAATGGAAGATACCATCAATACGCCTCTATTACCTACTCGTACAATACTTCGAACAGGTAATGTTGCTATTTGGGCAGCTAATGACGCTATTAGTGTATGGATGAACGATGGCATGCAAAAATTCGTTACCTTATCAGGCGGTGAACGTGCTGTATTTGAAGGATTAACAGCAGCAATGTCCACTCTAAGTGATGCCTATGCACTTTATCCGTATGATGAACACGCTGCTCTTTCAGGTACAACAATGACTACTGTATTAAATGCAGATCAAAAAGCATACGAAAATAGTTATGATATTCATTCAGCAGTAGCTGTGTCTCAATTGGTAGCAAGTGAGCAAGAAGCTGGAGGGTTATTCCGTAATGTCTGCTCATTTATTCGCTTTTCAATTTCTTCGGAATATAGCGGAGAAAAGGTTATGTCGGCTACATTTAGTGGAAGAAATGGTGAAGCTTTGGCTGGAGATTTAAGTATTGATGTTACTAATATAGAACAACCTGTAGGTCGTATAATTGGAAATGAAAAAACTTCAGTTACAATTGATGCGAATGGGACTATGGATGGAGAACTTTTAAATGATGGAACAACCTATGTTTTTATCATTTTACCTCAAACATTGTCAAAAGGATTTGAAATAAAGTTAACATCAGAATCCGGTAAAACATGTACATTTAAATCTTCTGCTTCAAATTCATTCCTGCGTTCTGGAGTAAAAAATCTCGGAGCATTAAATCCTGTATGGCAGAATGACTATGAAGATAAAGGAGATCATTGGATAGTTTATACAGCTAAAGGATTATATGAATGGGCAACAACTGTCAATGGAGGCGATTTTGATACTGACAAATACGGTGAAGGAGATACGGATTTAGGTTTAATATTAGCTAATGATATTGATTTGAATGATTATATTTATAATGGTGCTTGGAAACCTGTCTGCTCACAAGAGCATCCATATGAAGGAATAATTAACGGTCAAAATCATACTATAAAGAATATGAAGATAGAAGGAAGGGAACATCCGATGAATCAAGGCTTTTTGGGATGGATACAGGAGCATTCATCTGTAAGCAATTTGAATTTTGAAACCCCTGTAATTGTATCATATCAAAAAGGGACTGATGATAATGAACGTTATGATGATTCATATGTAGGAGTAGTTGTAGGTGCAATGAATATTATGGGAGATATACATATTTATGAAGGGGCTACAATTAGTAACTGTCATGTAACAGGCGGATCTGTTACAGGAGGTGAAGGTGTAGGCGGTATTGTCGGACGTAGTTTTGCTACTCGTGATGTAATTACTGGCTGCACTTATTCAGGAGAAGTAAACGGCATTATGTTTGCAGGTGGTATTATAGGAAGTAATGAAGGTTTTGTAACAGATTGTCATTTTAACGGAACTGTAACTTTTGATGCTGAAAGATCAACCGGTGTAGGACGAATTGGCGGTATAGTCGGTTCTAATAATTCGGCTGGAGTTATCGGATGTACAGCACAAGGTGTTGTTAATGGAGATGACGAGCGTTATGTAGGAGGTATTGTTGGAGTAAACAACGGACCTTTGTATGGATGTGCTTCTGCTGTAACCGTTAATGGTGAACACGGAGGAGCTATTGCAGGTGTAACATTAGGTACGATGGGAGCTTCTTATGCAGTGAAAGCTTCTGCTCATTGGGGTATTGTTTGGTGGGTAGAAAGCAATGGTGTAGTAAATAATTGTTACACTACAGTGACAACAGTTTCTGCTGCAAGTAATGCTGAATTAGACGGATTTATGATATTAGAAAATGAGATTTCGGGTCATATCTATGAAATGAATGCTACCTTGGAAGATTCTCCGACAGCTTCGGAATGGAAATTTATACAAAATGACGGTTCCGTTGTAGATTCATCTGTATTCCCCATAATAGCAGTAAGACAATAATTATTACGATTCTTATAGAAGAGGGATGAAAGGTCGAAAATATTACACAGTTGCCCAACATACTTTCTGTGTGGAAGTGTCGGATAATTTACCGGTGGACAACTTAATGCGACCTTATCAACCTTTTGCAGAAACAGAGGCGAAAGTGCCTCTGTTTTCTTTGCAAATAGAGGTGTGCAGAAAGCTTCCCTTGGAACAGGCGGGCGGATTGGTACGCCGTTTTGATGATGATGCCGCTTTCATTTGGTTGTATAAGCGTGGTGATAGATATGCTTTTGGTTTTTCCAACCATATAGATGTTCCTATGTCGGTATTGGTTGTAGATCCGAATTTCCGTAATGGGAAACTCTTTGTCGGGGAAGCACAAGCCTTATCTTTGTTGGCATTCGGAATAAATAATAGTTTGATGTTGCTGTTTGCACTCAATACTGCCAGACTGAATACCTTGTTAATTCATGCCTCTGTCATCAGATATCGAGGAAATGGGTTCGTCTTTTTAGGTAAAAGCGGTACAGGGAAAAGTACACATGCACGGCTTTGGTTAGAAAATGTAGAAGATACATCACTACTGAATGATGATAATCCGGTTATTCGGTTGGAAGATGATGGCGTTTTTGTTTATGGTTCGCCATGGAGTGGGAAAACTCCATGCTATAAGAATGAACGAATAAAGTTGAAGGCAATTGTCCGTTTGTCGCAAGCGCCAATGAATCGGATAGTGAAATTGAACCGTTTGGAAGCGTATGCTTCGCTGATTTCTTCTTGTTCATGTATGAAATGGGTAAGAAGCATGTCAGACGGTGTATGTGATACGGTAGAAAAGGTTATCGGGCAGTGTGGCTGTTATTTTTTGGAATGCCTTCCGGATAAGCAGGCAGCTTTGTTGGCACTTCATACAGTAGAAACAGTTGAGGTTTGATTGCTGTCATTTTAGTATAATCAGAAAATGATACAGTTATAATATGCGGATAAGGAAAGGTTTTGTTCTTCGGAAGATATGTGGCGAATGGGTCATAGAAGGAGAAGGATTGGAACAAATTGATTTCAATAAACTGGTGATATTGAATACTTCTGCTGCTTATCTTTGGGAACAAGTAGAAGAAAAAGAATTTAGTGTAGAGCAATTGGCGGATTTATTGATAAAAAGATATGGCATTGCACGGGAATTAGCTGTGCGGGATGCTGCTTCCTTGTGTGAGCAATGGGTAAAAGTGGGACTGGTGGAATAGAACGCTTGGAGCAGCAATTTTTTGCTTTGCTTCGTTCTGGATTGTGGAACAAAGCAATTGATGTAACACTTTTTGAGGGAGAGGTCGCATGGCGTAACCTTCTTGAAATGGGGCAAAAACAGACGGTGCTAGGTGTTTTGGCAGACGGTATAGAGAAACTGCCGGTTGCCTATCGTCCACCTCTTTCAGAAATACGTTGGTTGCAGATGCAGGTAGTGGCTATGAAGCGGCATTATGTGCTGTTGAATCATACTTTAAAAGAAATAAGCAAGGATTTGCGGACGGCTGGGATTCATGCAGTTTTATTAAAAGGGCAGGGAGTTGCGCAATATTACCGCTATCCGGAACAGCGCCAGTGTGGGGATATTGATTTATATGTTTCTTCAGAGGAATATGTTCAAGCTTGTAATGTCGTACGGAATTATGGGATTGCAACAGGAGAAGAAAGCGAAAATAGAGCGCATTGCCATTTTAGCCGGAATCAGGTGATAGTGGAAGTGCATCGGTTGGTTACTTATTCGGATGATCCGTTTATGGATTGCAAGTTGCAAGGTATAGTCAATCGGTATTTTCAAAATACATTGTCCTATAAAGTTTTAGCAGAAACAGATATTTGGCTTCCACCGATTAATTTTAATGCGTTTTATCTGTTTTTTCACTTGGTGAAACATTTCATTATGGAAGGTGTAGGATTACGCCAAATTTGTGATTGGGCATTGTTTTTGCATGTTCATCAACGGGAGATAGATAAAGAACAGTTATTGGATGACGTGCGCTCTGTTGGCATGTTAAAGCTTTGGAAGATATTTGGCTGTATAGCTGTTAATTATATTGGCTTGCCTATGGAAGAGTTTCCCGGCTTCCAGCCAGTTGCGGAAAAGAGAGTCCGGCGGGTTATAAACTTAATTTTTTACGTTGGTAATTTTGGACATTATACACCTCAAAACGGGACACGACCAGCGAATTATTATAAAGGGAAATTGTATTCGTTTCATAAAAGATATTGGTGGAAAAGACAGATAATGCCATTATGCCCGATGTTAATCGGACGTTGGACTTTTTTTTCACTATTTCATAGTATAAAAGTAGTGCTTTTGCACCGATGAGAAAATTCTGTTCAAACAAATATAGATTAATGTGTATTAGTGTGATGAAAAAACAAAAAGTATGGTTCTGTTTGGCAATGATATCATTAGTGCTGGTATCTTGCCGTTCGACTAAGAATGTCGTTTATTTACAGGATGTTGATCCCTTGAAACAGCAAGAGATTGAACAAAAATACGAAGTGATTATCCATAAAGACGACTTGTTGGCTATTATGGTTAATAGTAAAGACCCGGAATTGGCTGTTCCGTTCAATATGCCATTGGTCACTTATGAATTGGGGAAAGAAACAAGCGGACAAAACCGTGTGCTGGGCTATTTGGTTGACTCTAACGGTTATATTGATTTCCCTATTTTAGGACAATTGTATGTGGAGGGATTAACCCGTTTGCAGTTGACAGACCTGATTAAACGGCGTCTGATAGAAGAAGATTTGATAAAAGATCCGATTGTAACAATACAGTTTTTGAATTTTAAGATTTCTGTAATGGGTGAAGTTGCCCGTCCTGGAAGTTTTACGATTTCAGGTGACCGTATTACGTTACTCGAAGCACTGAGTATGGCAGGCGATTTGACGATTTACGGGCGGCGAGACCGTGTGGCGGTTATTCGTGAAAAGGATGGCATACGTACAGTCCTATTCCATGACCTTCGTTCAGCCGAGCTTTTTAATTCACCTTGCTATTATTTGCAACAAAATGATATTGTTTATGTGGAGCCGAACAAAGCAAAGGCTGGACAAAGTAATATCAATCAGAATAATTCTGCCAGCATTTGGTTGTCTGTTATATCTGTTTTAGCAACGGTTGCTTCGTTGATTGTGACATTAACAAATTAGAATGAAGATGATTTTCCGCTATTGTTCTATCTGATGGTTGTAGCCTCTATGTAAGATTGTGTCGCGGTTTCTCTATTCCTGAATTAGCCAACTAATTTGCAATAAGTTAGTTGGCTAATTTGGTATAGATATCTATTGTGGCTAATGCTTCGTAATTATTTCTCTTAATTATTTTAGTTCCAAGTAAAAATATTTTTAGAAACGCATAAACACTTTACGAGTTTATTCCTATTTTTGCAAGAAATTATTAAGCAAGCATGGAAGAAAGTATAAAAGTGATAATCAGCGGAGGAGGAACCGGCGGACATATTTTTCCGGCGATATCCATAGCGAATGCTATCAAGGAGCAGCATCCCGATGCCAAAATCCTGTTTGTAGGTGCTGAGGGAAGGATGGAGATGCAGCGCGTTCCTGCCGCCGGATACGATATAATCGGGTTGCCCGTAGCGGGATTCGACCGGAAAAACCTGTTGAAGAACTTTGGGGTAATCCTCAAACTGATGCGGAGCCAAATCAAGGCTCGCAAAATTATCAAGGACTTCAAGCCCGATGTAGCCGTGGGTGTGGGCGGATATGCCAGTGGACCGACTCTGAAGGTGGCGGGAACGATGGGTATCCCGACCCTGATTCAGGAACAAAACTCGTATGCGGGTGTGACCAACAAGCTTTTGGCAAAGCAGGCGCATAAGATTTGCGTGGCATACGAGGGCATGGAGCGTTTCTTTGATAAAGACAAAATTATCCTGACGGGAAATCCCGTACGCCAAGGATTGCTGAATCCTGCGGTAAGCCGGGAGGACGCTATCCGTTCGTTCGGGCTCGACCCGGAGAAGAAAACGGTTCTGATTATCGGCGGAAGTTTAGGGGCACGCACCATCAACAATTGCGTCATGCAAGGGCTGGAGCAAATCAAGCAATCGGGCGTGCAATTCATCTGGCAGACCGGAAAGATATACATCGACGAAGCCCGTGCGGCGGTTGCCCGTGCCGGTGAGATGTCAATGCTTTACGTGACCGATTTCATTTCGGACATGTCGACGGCCTATCGTGCGGCAGACTTGATAATCAGCCGTGCCGGAGCTGGCTCTATTTCAGAGCTTTGTCTTTTGGCAAAACCCGTGATATTAGTGCCTTCGCCCAATGTAGCCGAAGATCATCAGACGAAAAATGCGTTGGCGTTGGTAAACAAAAAAGCCGCTTTGTATGTAAAAGATGCGGAGGCAGGTGAGAAATTGCTCGATACTGCCATCGGGACGGTGCAACAAGCGGACACATTGAACGAATTGAGTACAAACATAGCTAAGTTAGCTTTTAAGGACTCGGCGAATATCATTGCGCGTGAGGTGTATAAGCTGGCTATCAAATATCGGAAAGAACATGGACGTTAATACACTGAAAGCGGTTTATTTCATCGGCGCAGGAGGTATCGGCATGAGTGCGTTGGTACGCTATTTCCTTTCGAAGGGGAAAGCGGTGGGTGGCTATGACCGTACGCCCAGCGAGTTGACCGAGAAGTTGAAGGAAGAAGGCGCATGGATTCATTACGAAGACAATGTGTCGCTCATCCCGTCCCTTTTCTTGGATGCGCAAACCGCACTCGTCGTGTACACGCCCGCTATCCCGTCAGACCATTCGGAATTGGCTTATTTCCACGAGCATGGGTTTGAAATCCAAAAACGTGCTCAGGTATTGGGTATGCTGACACAGACCGAACGGGGCTTGTGTGTGGCGGGGACGCACGGGAAGACCACGACCTCGACCATGGCGGCTTATCTGCTGGACCATTCGCACGTGGGATGCAACGCATTTTTAGGCGGCATATCGAAGAACTATGAGACCAACCTCTTGCTTTCGGAGAAGAGTGATTTTGTGGTGATTGAAGCCGATGAGTTCGACCGTTCTTTCCATTGGCTGACCCCGTACGCTTCGGTGATAACCGCTACGGACTCTGACCATTTGGACATCTACGGAGACCATGCTTCCTACTTGGAAAGTTTCCGCAAGTACACGTCCCTCATCAAGCCGGGAGGTTACCTCATTATGAAGCAAGGCATCGACCTGTGTCCCGATGTGCAGGAAGGCGTGACCGTTTATACGTACTCGACCGAATCCGGTGATTTTCATGCCGATAACATCCGTATCGGGAACGGGGAAATCTATTTCGATTACGTTTCTCCGTTAGGCAATATCAAAGATATCCGGTTGGGTGTCCCCGTATATGTAAACATTGAGAACGGTATTGCCGCTATGGCTTTGGCACAATTAGGCGGGGCTACGGAGGAGGAAATCAAAACCGCCATGCCCGGTTTCAAGGGAGTGGACCGCCGGTTCGACTTTAAACTGAAGAACGAACGGATTGTGTTCTTGAGCGATTATGCCCATCATCCGGCTGAAATCCGCCAAAGTGTCAGTTCTATCCGGATGCTGTATCCGGACAAAAAGATAACCGCCGTGTTCCAACCTCATTTATACACCCGTACCCGCGATTTCTATCAGGAATTTGCGGATAGCTTGTCGCTCTTGGACGAGGTGATTCTTTTGGATATTTATCCGGCACGTGAGAAGCCGATAGAAGGCGTTTCCAGCCGGTTGATATTCGACCATTTGCGTCCCGGAATCGAAAAGAGCTTGTGCCGGAAAGAAGAATTGCTGGACGTATTGCGGAGCAAGAAGTTAGAAGTCCTGATTACGTTAGGGGCAGGAGATATTGATAATTATGTACCACAAATTTGTGAAATATTGAAAGAAAGATGATGAAACGGATTCTGATACTCTGCATTCTTTTGGTGGTTTCAGCCTACTTGGTCGTATCTGCCACCCTGTTCAACCGCGAGCCCGGCAATCAGGTTTGCAAGGGTATAGAACTGACCATAAAAGACAGTATTGACTATGATTTCATCACATTGCAGGGCATCAATCAGATACTGAACCGGAAAGGGCTTTCTCCGAAGGACAAACGCTTGAAAGACATCAACGTGCGCCAAATAGAAGAAGTTCTTACGCAACATCCGTTTATTGCTAGGGCGGAATGCTATCAGACATCAGGAGGAGAAATTGCCGTAGACATTTACCAGCGCATTCCCCTTTTGCGTATTATGGGCAATAACGGAGATGAATATTATTTAGACAATACTGGAAAAATCATCGCATCGTTAGGAAAACCAGTGCATGTAGCTGTAGCTACCGGTTTCATTGACCGGAAGTTTGCGCAAGACCAGTTGTATCAGTTGGGTAAGTATTTACAGGCGGACGCTTTTTGGAATGCACAAATAGAACAAATTAACGTAACTCCTAAACAAGAGTTGGAATTAGTGCCTAGAGTAGGTAATCATATACTCTTTTTAGGAAAAGCCGAGGATTATAACGAAAAATTCCGTAAATTGCAGACGTTCTACGAAAAAGTGCTGAGCCAAGTAGGATGGAACAAATACGAACGGATCAGCGTAGAATTTAATAACCAGATTATTTGTACAAAAAAAGAGAAGTAAGATATGGCAGTAACAGATTTTATAGCAGCGATCGAACTGGGGTCAAGTAAAATCACAGGCATTGCAGGGAAGAAAAATGCCGATGGAAGCATTCAAATACTTGCATACGCCAGTGAGCATTCTTCAGACTGTATAAAAAAAGGAATTATCTACAATCTGGACAAGACTACCCAATGCCTGACTTCGGTTATCCAACGCCTGGAAGAACAATTGCAAGCATCTATTAAGAAAGTTTATGTGGGGATTGGTGGGCAATCACTCAGGAGCATTCGTAATTGTGAGACAAAGCAATTGAATGAGGAAGTGAAAATTTCACAAGCCTTGATTGATGAGTTGATGAAAAACAATCGTGAAATGGCATTGATAGACCAGGAAATCCTTGCTGTCGAGCCACAAGAATATAAAGTAGGAAATCAACTTACTACAGAACCAGTCGGTATCCCTACAGACCATATTGAAGGGCACTATGTGAATGTTATTGCACGCAATACGCTGAAAAGCAATATCCGCCAATGTTTCCGTCAAGCCGGATACGAGGTGGCAGACTATTTGCTTTCACCTTTGGTAACGGCTAATGTTGTATTGACTGAAAGTGAGAAACGTTCGGGATGTGCTTTAGTTGATTTCGGGGCTGATACAACTACTGTGTCTGTTTATAAGAACAATATTCTTCGTCACGTTGCGGTAATCCCTTTAGGAAGTAGCAATATTACAAAAGACATAGCCAGTTTCCAGATTGAAGAAGAAGATGCGGAGCAATTAAAGTTGCACTATGCAAGTGCTTATACTGAATCGCTGGAGGAAGAAGATATCAATCAAGAATATGTTCTTGATGGGAAATGTGCTATCCGGGCAAGGAAACTGGAGGATATTGTAGAAGCACGTGTTATTGAAATTTTAGAGAATGCTTGGAATCAAATCAAGCTTTCTGGTTATGGAAGTGAATTACATGCCGGTATTGTCATTACCGGTGGGGCTTCCCGTTTACCAAACTTGTGTAAGGCATTTACCACTATTACTAAAATAGATAAAATTCGCATTGCCCCAATTGGGAATATAGAATTGAAAGACGAGGAACAATATGTTACTCCTAATGGCTCGCAAAATACATTGATAGGATTGCTTGCTGCAGGGAAAGATAATTGCTGTAAAATAGACCCTCATAAAAGTCAGTTGAGTTGGATTCAGCAGCAAGAGGAAGAAAACGAAGCTAAGAAAAAGGCGGAAGATGAGCGCAAGCGGAAAGAGGACGAAATAAAACGTCAAAAAGCGGAGGAAGAACGTAAGAAGCAATTGGAAGAAGAACGTATCCGTCAAGAACAGGAACGTGCTCAAAAACGTTTGCGTGATTGTGATGCATTGATTGTTGAAGCCCAACGTTTGGTAGAACGGAAGAAGTTTAAAGAAGCGTTGAATAAAATAGAAGAAGCACAAGCTATGAATATCGCTCAAAAGCAGGAAGAACTTGCAGCTTTGCGTGAAAAAGTTGTACAACTGAAAAAAGCGAATAATCCGATTACTGTATGGCTTAATAAGCTGAAAGAAGGAGCGGATGACTTTATGAATGAATAAAAAGAGAACAAAATTATTCACCGAACTAAATAAAAGGAACTATGTCTGATGAAACAACAATGCCTTTCGATTTTTCGAATGGCGGAACACCCAGTATTATTAAAGTAATCGGTGTAGGAGGGGGAGGCGGAAACGCAGTCAACCACATGTACAGAGAAGGAATCCACGACGTGACATTCGTCGTATGCAATACAGATAACCAGGCACTTCGGAAATCGCCTGTTCCTGTGAAACTTCAATTAGGACGGGAAGGACTAGGAGCTGGAAATCGTCCCGCACGCGCTAAAGCTGCGGCTGAGGAAAGCATGGAAGACATTGAAAACATGCTGAATGACGGATGTAAAATGGTCTTCATTACGGCTGGAATGGGTGGTGGAACCGGGACTGGAGCCGCTCCGATAATTGCCAAAACAGCTAAGGATATGGGTATCCTGACCGTAGGTATCGTAACGATTCCGTTCCTCTTTGAAGGAAACAAGAAAATCGATCAGGCACTCGATGGTGTAGAAGAAATGAGTAAACACGTAGATGCCTTATTGGTTATTAATAATGAGCGCCTGCGGGATGTGTATTCCGACCTTAGCGTTATGAATGCATTTGCCAAAGCTGATGATACATTGTCTGTTGCGGCTAAGAGCATTGCCGAAATTATTACGATTGAAGGCATTATCAACCTCGACTTCAACGATGTGAAAACCGTGTTGAAAGACGGCGGAGTCGCTTTGATGAGTACCGGATACGGAGATGGGGAAGGACGTGTTACCCAAGCCATTAACGATGCCATGCACTCTCCTTTATTGAACAATAACGACATTTTTAATTCGAAGAAGATTCTGTTCAATATCTCGTATAGTACGAACAATGACCTGATGATGGAAGAGATGAACGAGGTACACGAGTTCATGAGTCGTTTCGGGGATGATGTAGAGACTAAGTGGGGACTTTACATCGACGATAGCTTGGAAGGGAAAGTCAAGTTTACTATTCTTGCTACAGGCTTCGGCATCAAGGACATCCCCGAAATGGACGATGCCCTGACCAAAAAGCATACGGCTGAGGAACTCAAACGCCGGGAAGAAGAAGAGCGCATCCGGCAAGCGAAAGAAAAACGTCGCGATGATATCTACCGTTCCGGATTACAGAACGGGAAGAAAAAAGGCAACTATAAGATTTACATTTTCAAACAAGACGATTTGGATAATGATGATGTAATTAGTATGGTAGATGCCACACCGACCTATAAGCGTTCGAAAACCGTGCTCGAAAGCATCCAGTTGCGTGCGTCTGCTAATGAGACGCATATCGCTAATACATCGGTGAACGAGAGCGGTTCGACAAAAATCATATTTTAATAACCCTTTAAAACAATACAATTATGGATTTATTTGAACAAATCAGCAACGATATTAAAGAAGCCATGAAGGCAAAAGATAAGGTGAGATTAGAAACCTTGCGCAACGTAAAGAAAGTGTTCCTCGAAGCGAAAACTGCTCCGGGAGCAAACGATACTCTGACCGATGATGCTGCCCTGAAATTGATGCAGAAATTGGTGAAACAAGGAAAAGACTCTGCCGAGAGCTACATTCAGGCAGGACGTCCCGAATTGGCGGAAGCGGAAATGGCGCAAGTGCATGTCATTGAAGCTTATCTTCCCAAACAACTTTCACCTGAGGAACTGGAAGTTAAATTGAAAGATATCATTAGCCGTGTAGGTGCCACTAGCGGTAAAGATATGGGGAAAGTGATGGGAGTAGCCACCAAAGAATTGGCAGGACTTGCTGAAGGTCGTGCAATTTCAGCTAAAGTAAAAGAATTGTTAGGTTAAGACTTCAGATTTTTCATTTTTTGTCATCCTAAACGTTGAAGAGGTTGTCTCAAAATTGAAATAAGCTTTCATTTTGTCATCCTGAACGGAGTGAAGAATCTCGGATGCACAAGCTGATGTACATGAGATTCTTCGCTACGCTTAGAATGACATTACTTTTTGATAAGCAATTTTTATTTTGAGACATCCTTTTCATTATTAATAGTGGTGCCACTAGAAATTGAATATTTATCCAATTGGCTGAATATCTTTGATTTATGATTCAGCAAGTAGTATAATTTCTCACTATTGATTCAGTGGATTGTTGCAGCGTTCTGCGTCGGATTGCGTGGAGGTTTCCGGGGGTAAAGATAAACTTTTATCCTCAAAGTCGTACAAGTCTTCGTAGGCACTTTCTCCTTTGATTCTTTCAAGCTCGTTTTGAAAACGTTCCTATGCCATCAAATCCTCGTGCCAACTTTCAAATTCTTCCAAATCGTCCATAATCCTTTATTCTATAATTTGCCAATATCCTTGCTTCCTGCCTCCTATACGTTTCAGTAAGCCAAGCTCTTGAAGGCGGGAAAGATTGTGAATGATACCTCCCATTGTCGCATCAGGAATCTTTTCACATAATTCTTTTCGTGTGGCATTGGGGTGTTCATTCAGATAGACCAATATAGCTTGTTGTTGCTCCGTTAGCTTTTGTATGGTCTTTTGTATGGTCTTTTGTATGGTCTTTGGGGTAGTGTTTTGTCCGTTTTGGGTAGTTGCCCTCTCCGGATACTCAAACTTAAAGGTTGTCCATATACCCGAAGCATCATAGCGGAACTCCGGCGTGGAGAATCCATCATTCTTACAAGCTGTGATGATACGCTCAATGCCGCGTCCCCATGCTTCAATCTCACCAGCACGGAAGAAGGTGTTGGCAATATCAGGGTTGTAAGGCATACTCCGATGTGAGGACAATAAGGTTTCCACCGTCCACCCTTCGGGCAATACTCCACCATTTATTATCTCCAATTTGTTTTCATACACGCGGATTTGAATGGGAGAAGGTTCTGCATAGTCTTTGTTAATGCAGGCATTCAGCAACGCTTCACGCAGAGCCTCACGAGGCATGGGTAAATTTCTATCCGTTGGATGCCTTCGTAGGTAATGATGGCTTTCATGTACTTGGTACACAGCAAATCCATCAATTTCACGATTTGCTGGAACAGATTGCCATGCACTTCGTCCTGATATACCAAATCCATGCTTTCACGGAAGAAGCCGACCTTTACAAACGCACCGGTCACATACTTTTCCGGGTCAGGATGGAACAGCAAGGCGGCAGCACGTTTCAGATAACTGCCCTCATAAAGCCGAAGCTTCTCCAACAGTCCGTGATTGTCGTCCATCAAGTCCGCTTCCTCCATGCGTCCGCTTCGTTTGGCATACTTGCGGAACAAATCAAACGTGGTGTTGTCCAAGTCCTCCGCTTTCAGATAAGGCACAGGCACACCGTCCCAAGTCTTTCCCTGCTTGCGAAGCATGAAGCGGTCGAGTGCCGCTCCTTTCAGTTCTTGATTAGTCGCACCGCTTCGTTGATAATACTTTCCACGGAAACTGACAGGATAAGGATAAGCCTCCGTCACTATTTCCAAATAAGACTTCCCGTCTTTCTCTTTCAGATTGACATCCACTAAGATGCCCATCATGTCGCGCACCTTATTCGGAATGTCTTCCATCAGCTTCTTGGCATCCTGCACACCGCACACCTCGCCATTATCCTTTACGCCCACGTAAAGGACACCGCCTTGTGCATTGGCAAAGCCACAAATCCATTTCTGGTATTCGTCGCGCCAAGATTCTTTGAACTCTATGTTTTGGGATTCGGTTGGCATAACTTGATTTATTTCTTATACTTAAGAGTCTATGTTTTAATTAATTCCAAGATTTCCCCATTCTTAATTTGTACTGTATTTGTAGGGTAAAAATGTATGTGATATTCAGTATAAAGTCTTTTATATTCAGTATAATCCGTAAAAATAGTTTCATTAAAACCTGTTTTCCTTTTCCGGGGGAATGATATGATACCGTATATTTTTTGCTGTCCTGTTGTTATGTGAGCGTTTCTGAAAAGTTGTACTGTCGAGATTATCTGTTCCTTGACTTTCTCCTTATAGTCTGCAATGTTTTTAGGCTTGCAATCTTTGATTTCAACAAAAGCAACCCATGATATGTCGTCATTTGCCGCTGGGAACAGACAACATTCGCAGTGTTGAATATCTCTGCCTTCTTCGTCTTTGAATTGATTGTCTTCAAAAACATTAAATTCAATAGTTAGCGTATGGGGATTATTGACAGTCAAACAATCCATGTTTTGAAACCTGTCAGGTGTCTGAGGAATTGTTTCATGTATTTCTACCTTACGCAGACTTTCCGTCCGTTCTGTAAAATCGGCAATATAGAAAACGGAAGCATTACCTTGCCTAAATTGTGACCTTGGATATGCAGTTAATATTCTACTCTTCATCTTCATAATAGTTTAAAAGTGAAAGATACTCTTCCGAATTCTTTTTATAAGCCTTGTTCAAATAGTTGTCTTCGATGATGCCGTCCTTGTCCTGAATGCGTCTGATACTTCCGTTTTCTATTTCAAAAACGGAGACCGTTTGAGGCTTGATCCAGGCTGCATGGGAAGGAAAGTTTTCTGCCTTATCCTGTGGAATATTGTTTTTCACTAAACCGCCCATCATGCAATTGTTCAGTGCAAACAGTATATAGGGACTATGTGTGGTCAATACCACGGCATGTTTGTGTTCGTTTTTTGAAAGGTTCTCAATGAGCCAGTAAACGAACTCTTGTTGGGTATCAGGGAAAAGGTTTTGCTCGGGTTCTTCAATAAACAATTGCGTAAAATGATAATCGAAAAGTTTATTGAGCAAGGCAGAGGCTTCAGAAACATTTTTTTCTAACTCCTCAGGCGTTAGTTTTGATAGTTTATCAACAGCCTTTACTCCCGGTTGTTCCAAGCTATTGAAAACCGTCAATAGAATGCGCTGTGCATCGTTATGTAACGAGCTATTCTTCTGTCCTTTTACCACCCCATATAGCGAAGTCCATGCGGCATATAATTGCTTTTGGGCAAATTCCTTGGACGGAGAGAGGGTTCTCGCTTTCGTATAGACATTGGATAGCATGTATAAAATGGTCTGATATAAAGGTAGAATGGATTGTACTCCACTAGAAGCGTTTACTAACTGTATCTTTGAACCATGGTCAAAAATATAGTCTTGATCGTTCAGATTTTCGTAAACTACTTCTCGATTAAGTAATTGAGATATATCCAGTCGGGTAATATCTCGTTTTGCTTCCGACCAATCATAACCAAAATACAAAATGACATTGTTCCCTTCGTTGTATTTGCTAAAGTTTGAAACTCCTGTTACAAAGTTTCTTTCAGACGGGATATAGCTTATCTTAGGATAGGCATACGCAGCCTTATTTTGTAACTTAATGGTTATTTTTTTTGAACTGTGTGTATAAGTAAGCGTGAGGTAGTCACCTACATATTTGATGCTTGCATTTCGGTTAAAATACCCTTCCAGTTTATGATGCTCTATCAATGAATTGAAGAACACACCTGGTTTCTGGTAATATTCTAACTCTTGCTTGTTGAGAAAGCATGATTTCTCAACCCATTGGCAGTGGCAAAGGATTTTAGAGATTGTACTCTTGCCGGACGATTGTGGTCCCATAAACACATTGATTCGATTGACATCAAATTCAACAGTTTTAATAGCTCCGATATTCTTTATACTTAATTTGCTCATAGCATTTATAATTATAAGTCATTCGTTATTTTGAATAGGCATTTTTTGAATGATTTTGCCCTCTAGTAATTTTCCGTTTGCTTTTTTACTTCTTCTAATTCCGTCATTTCCCCAAGTTCCCCATTGTTTAAAGAAAAATGGAATATGATTAGTCTCAGCTTGTCTTTTAATGTTCAAAACCCATTCTTCTTTCATTGGTCGAGCTTGAACACCACTTTCTCCACCAACTATAATCCAATTTATGCCTGAAAGATTTATCTCTCCTAAATCTTCCAACAAAGGTTCGCAAGAAATAAATTTCACTTTCGCGTCAAGATTTCTAATATAATCCATTCTGCACTTTGTTTGCATATTCTCTACTGTAACACCAACCCATGCATTTGATGGAATTGTTCGTTCATTAAAATATAGATTCATACGCTCAGCTCTTTTAGTTAAAATTTGATATATGTGTTGAGGTGTATTTCGAATGACATCAAATATTCTATCTATAAATTCGAAAGGCACATCCTTATGAAAAAGATCACTCATCGAACATACAAAAACCATAGAGGGATTTCTCCATTTTGTTGGTTCAAGCAAATCATTAGGATGCAAAGTCAGCTTAAAACCTCGATTATATTTAGGATTATTCATTCCTTGTAATCGGTTTGCCATAACATTGGCATAGCAATGAATGCATCCTGCGGAAATCTTGGTACATCCAGTAATTGGATTCCAAGTTTTATCAGTCCATTCTATTGATGTTGTTGCCATTTATTTAAAATTCAGTATACAATCTTTTGAAATAAGAACAGTGACGATATGATTTTTTTCGTCTATAAATGAAGCCTCTAATAATCCTTCAGAAACTAATTTCCTTAGAGCTTTAGCATAATGAGATCTACAATAATTGCCCGTTATTTGATGCTCTTCGAATAAATCAAAAGCTGAAATCTTTTTCCCACGATATAAAGCATAAATGTCTTGTTTTAAGTTATCTATATTTTGTTCCCCCATATCAAATAGTTCAGAGATAGGGTTGTTTATTTTCTTTACATCAAAAGTGTAAGTATTTACACCATCAAAAATAGTACCGACATTAGCAAAATCGTTGTAAATTGTTTTTATTAAATCGAAGCCTCTTTTACCCTTTGTAATATGTAAAATATAATGACTTGTAGTGTCCGCATCTTCTTCTTGAAAACGAAATGCAGTATAATATATTCTTTTGCCTAATATTTTTTGATATTCCGCACCCAAATTATCTATAATAAGTTGGAGTCTTTCAGGTACCGATTGCTTGAATTTTCGATCTAACTTAATCCTTTCATATGTTGTTGGGAATAAATCACGCATCAAAGGCTCAAACTTTTCATTCTCTAATGCAGGATGTATTCTTTTAGTGTTTATGAACAGAAAAATTTCATTTCCCCAATTCTGTAAAAACTGAGCAAGTACATTTGTTTCAATACCTTTATATCCAAAAGGATCTATAAAAAGTAACGCTGGGGCCTCATTGAGATGCCCATGATGTGTACTCCTTGTTAGAAATTTTGTTATAGATTCACATTCCCCAACTGTACGATTGGCAAAAAAGGGGTTAATAGCAAAAGTCCCGTTAGGAAATTCTGCTAGGAAATTTGCTTCTAATTGTTCTTTATAAGTATTATCATTGAACATAAATCGTACATGTTGTTGCAAAAAACTATTTTTAAGACAATTCCGTGCAACTAATAAGGGAGTTGAAACATTGCCGTCTTCATACTTACCAGGACCGGCGAACAAGTCTATATATCTTAATTCTTTGGGCTTATGTTTATTAATTATGATATTGCAATATTTAGGAAAATACTCAGACACAATACTTGCCTTAACTCTTGAAGACATAGTTTGCTGTTCAAAAAACTGATTTTCTTTCATATTCTTAAAATTTTAATTTCGGTAATTCCTTTACAATCTCCACCGTCTGTACCGACACATTAATCACGCGGAGCAGGAGGTTGAGAATGTATTTCTCATCGTTATGCTCGCGTGCCCAGTCGTTCGGGTCGTTGGTGATGCCGCTTTTTTTGTCGGTGGTGATAGCATAGCGTTCCATTATCCATTCGATAGCAGACTTCCCGTTTACCACATACTCGTAGGCTTCTGCGGGAATGCCGGTAATGGTGATGGAATGGTTATAATGGATAACGCTCTTGTCGGAGGTCTTACTGTCTATTTTGCCGAAACGCATTTTCTCTACGTGATAGTTCATCTTGTCTCCTTTGTTTGTCAATGGTGCGAACGAGACAATACATTTTCGATAAGGCTCTATCGTTTCATAATTCAGATGCAGGTCGGCAAGCTCACGTCCGACTTTGCTAAATGCCCAAAAGTCATCCGCTTTTTCCACTAACGGTAGGCGAGGCAAGGACTTTTTCAAATCTGTGGCAAAAGTGGTACGATAGTCGGGTGAATGGAGCAGCCCGTAGACGTAATAGAAGATGTCTTCTTTCGTCACTTTGTAGCCGTATTGCTTACGGGCTGAATTTAATATCCAATCGGTTACTCCGTCTTTACGCACATATCTATTCATCGGCTTTTCCGCTCCTTGATTGAACAGGTCGGCAACATCAGCATCACTGCTGTCATACCAATAGAGAGGAAAGCACTGAGATTTTCCTATTAATTCTAAGTCAGGCAATGTATCTGTAATTATGCAAGAAAAATCTTTAGTAACTCCTATTCCGGACACACAAATCACAAGATTTTTGTGGTCGGGAGTTGGAAATAGTTTGGGAATTTGATACATCATTTCATTAAGTGGCTTATAATAAAGTAGGTATTGTTTGAAGAAAGGGCGATATATACTTTCTCTATATGCACAATCTTTTAAACAATAATTTTTCTTTCGTTGTATATCTACAAGTACAGCACGTGTCCAGCTTATTTTACTTGTATCATAATCTATTTCAACTATTTCTTTTTGATCCAATTTACTCAATTGTTCATTATAGAAATCTATCTGTTCTTTGGCCTTTTCTTTTACTGTGTTTATAGAGCTGTTGTAACACCACGGGTCTCGTTGTGTCTTTAGCCCATTGGAATAATACGGCACAAAGAAAGTCCGTTTATTCTTTTTATCATCTTTATCACCCAAAAGGATAAAATCTTTGAACATTTCATTCCGGTGGTTAATCCAATCCCCATGTTCATTCGGTTCAAGGATAGTCCAAGGAATGTTTTCCACGCTTCCGAATTGCTTGATGATGCGTAGCTTGTCTTCACGACTCTGGTAGTCGCCTATATCGTAATAATGTATCTTTGCCTTGCTCATTTTTTTCTGCTCTTTTTGATCTATGGATTTATTTTGCAAATAAGATTCAGCTCATTTTCAATTGATTACATTACAATTGGATTATCGTTGCAAATAAAAGATATCAGCCATAGTATGGAATATAAGTAGCATACTTTTTTGATGTGATGTCCGCATCTGCCAACTTTATCAACCCGGCTTCTACCGTATCGGCAATAATGCGTGAAGCCACCGAAGACTTGTTCTTATCCAAATTAAACCGCTCACGCACGGATTGATTATTGATAGCCTTATTGTCTTCATACATCAGACATGCATGCTGATAACAAGCATTTATTTTCTCGCTTTTGGTCATATTTTTCAAGTCCTTCCTTGGGAAAAGAAAAACTCGAGTGAAATTCTCTCCTTTCGTGATTTTCGCTGCCGGCAGAAACATTTTTTCTATGGCTTCCACCGCACGGTCTATACCGCTACCTCTCCGCTCGCAAATACCCAATAAAAACAGACTTTGCGCCAAAACTTCATTACGAGAATAGGGGGGTAAATCTATCAGACGGTTTATATCGTTAAGAGGAATCCCCGGATTGGTAATGACCAATCTGTTTGAAAAAATTTCGATGGTTATGGGCATTCCTGATATGGAAAAATCTTGATGCACCAAAGCGTTGGCTACAAATTCACGGATAGCCACACGAGGATAGGTTGGCACATCTTGGCGAAGAACATCTATGTCTTCTGTGGAAGAACTTTTCATGATAAAGTCTATCATATCCTCAAAATCTACAGCATATCCACAATTACTGGGTCGTTCGCTAAGCTGATTCCGGTTGTTTGTGCCTATATATTTCCTTATAGTGACGACTCTTTTGGCCAACTCCGGAAAATCATTGTTACGAGCGGCAAACAAGATAGCCCCCAGATTGGTAATGTTCCACAACGTGTCGTTTTGCTTTGCACAAAATCCATATTCTTCCATCTTATTTATAATCATCTCGATAGATGACGGCACATTCTTACCCAATAGCTCATACATTTTTCTATAATCCAACGCATCCAGCACCTGCTCGGCAGTCAGATTGTTCTTGGCTGCCTGCTCCTCAAATGTAAAGCCTTGCGATTCTGCAATCATAGCTTTCACTTGATTGCGGGACATCTTAACCGTCTGCCCTGCCGAACGAATATAAGAATCGAATATGTCTTTTCCACGCAGACTAACCGGCTTATCTTGTTGCTCCGGTATATAGATGAAAAGCAATGCCGAGTTTTGATAAGTCAATATCGCATGTTCGATAGATATGGAGTAAGCCAAATTGTTTTTGGCAATATTACCTAATAATTGGATTGTTTTATCAGCTTCCTCTTTTGTAATGGACGAACATATTCCATCATTGTTTACCCCAAATACTAATATGCCTCCCCCCTTTAAATTAGCAAAAGCCGAGATATGTTGTGCCAATCGCTCTGTCTTACATGATAAGCCACTCTTCCAATCCAATTCATTCAATTCTGCCGGTATGGGAGTCAGACTATCTTGTAGTTTTTTTAAAGCCCATTCTTTCCAATCCATAACTTTATTCTCCTTTCTTTACTAAAATAGTAATTGCTATCGGTGTGCGAGACCCCAAACCAAAAATTCCGTCACCTTCTTTCCGTCTAAGTTCTCCACTTGTACGACAATTTCCTCTTAAATTGAATACATAGATAGATGAAAATTCCCGCTCAAAACATTTACGCATACCATCCTGTGCATTACCATCCAACCAATTACCATTAGTCACAAAACCAATAATGCCTCCATGTGTTTTGTCCAAACGGTCTGTTGCCCAGCGGAAAGCCTTGATGTAGCTGTCGTAAAGCGAGTTTTTGTTGGTGGCATCAGTACCTGCCACGTATGTCCGCTCTATGCTGGCATCCAGCCGAGGGTATTTCTGGTTCTGCGCGTTGTCGTTGGCAGAACGTTGACCTACGGAGTAAGGAGGGTTGCCTATAATCACCGTAATAGGGCATTTCTTCTGCGCAATGACACGCTTAGAATTGGTAGGAAACTGTTCAGAAAATAAGTTATCATCAGAATCTTTTTCTCCCAACTGGAACGTATCAGTCAAGCAAATACCGTCAAAAGCCCGGTATTCTTCTTCCGGCATTAGCGAATGGAATACATTTTCTATATTAATGGACGCAATGTAATAAGCCATTAACACAATTTCATTGGCATGGATTTCCTTGCGATACTTCCGTACCAATGCTTCCCGACTTATCAGTCCACTCTGAAGCAAGCGAGTGATGAATGTACCCGTACCTGTGAATGGATCGAGTATATGTACATTCTCGTCAGAGAGCGAACGCCCAAATTCCTTCTGTATAATGTAAGCCACTGAGCGGATGATAAAATCCACCACCTCGACAGGCGTATAAACAATACCTAATTTCTCCACCGTCTTAGGCGAAGCCACCTTGAAGAACTTATCGTAAAGCTCCACTATCAGGCGTTGGCGTCCTTCAGCATCTTTAATGTCACCTACCGTAGTCCGCACGTAATCATAGAATTTTTGCAGGCGTTCATTTTCTTCTTCCGTCTTGGCTTCGTCATCCAACAAGGCAAGCATCTTTTGCATGGCTTTCGATACAGGATTACTGACCGCAAACTCGTAATTGCCAAAGAGGGCTTCAAACACTGGCATAGCTATCAGATGCTGCGATAACATTTCGATGACTTCTTGTTCGGTGAGGTTGGGATTGATATTCTTGCGCAGTCCGCGCATCAGCTGCTCAAATGCTTTCTTGTGCTTGCCTTCGTCTGCAATCAATGTTTTGATGCGCTCAATGTGTTCCTCTGCTATTTTAGCAATGTCTTTCGCCCAAAGCTCCCAGTAACGTTTACTACCTACTTTGGTTACCATTTTGGCATAGAAAACATTCTGCAAGTCCTCGAATTGCAAGGAAAGTTGTTGCGCCATTTGCATGGCAGCACTGGTAGTGTCTTGCTTTTCGTTATTGGCAAGGCTACGGTCTATACTATCGTCATCTTGCGCACTACCCACCCCTCCAAAGAGAATATGCTTAGGTTTCTGTTTGGAAAGTTCTATCTTATTCACTTCAGCATTAAAACGGTCATCATGGGCACGCAAAGCATTGAGCACCGTCCATACCACTTTAAAATTGGGATGCTTGCTCAATATCTCATCACCTTCTACATTTTCCGGTATCACTACCGGAATAATGATGTAGCCGTATTTCTTGCCGGGACTGCGACGCATCACACGTCCGACGGACTGCACCACATCAACCTGGGAGTTTTTGGGTGAAACGAAAACAACCGCATCCAACGAAGGCACATCAACCCCCTCACTCAGACAACGGGCATTTGTCAACATACGGCATTCCATTTCATTGTCAGATTGCCCTTTAAGCCACATCAGTTTCTGGTCACGTTCTGTGGCAGACATCGTACCATCCACATGTTCAGCTACAACATCTACCATCTGAGCCTTGTCTTTCGCACTAACATCTTCCATATAGGCAGACTTGCAGTCAGTAAAAACACGTGCCGTTGCTTTTGAGGCTTTGATTGTAGAACAGAAAGCTACCGCACGGCGCATTGGCAACGGGTCTGCCGCCTTGATAAGCCCCTCATCTCCCAATACCCTTTTAGACAAAGCGTTAATGCAACCTACAAATTTGGAAGCATCATCTACGGTTATCGTGCCGTCTTCGTTGGTAATTACATCGCGCAAAGCTGGAGTAATATCCTTGTCGCCTACGGCAAGAATCAATACTTTATAATCCGTAAGCAATTGTTTCTCTACGGCTTCGCCAAAACCTATGCGATAAATCTCGTCACCATACAAGGAAACATCATCCATCGAGCACAATACAACATCGCTTTCTTCGGCTTTTTTGCGTGCCTCATCCGTATAAAGACGTGGGGTAGCAGTCATATAAAGCCGATGTTTCGCCTGAATAAAATTATTGTCGTGCACTTTAATAAAGGCACTTTCTTCTGCTCCTTTAAGCGATATGCCTGTCGTGCGGTGAGCCTCATCGCAAATAATCAGGTCGAAAACGCCGTATTCACCTTTCGTGCGTTTTAATAATTCTTGCTGCGCATGTGATATGACTTCGATAGATTGATAAGTGGAGAACACAACAGTCATTCCTTTGCGTCCTTCATGTCGGATGGCTTCAAGTTGATAGAGGATATAATCAGTATTTGTGGAGGCAGGCAAAGCCAGGTCGATAACGCTCACTCCCTCTTCGTCATTCTTTATTTTCTGTTGCGAGACTTGTCCGTCCGAACAGATGCACACGGCATGGATAGGAACGTCGGCTTGCGCAGACCATGCCCGCAAAGTTTGTCCCAACAAAGCAATAGAAGGGACGAGGAAAAGAACGAACCCGTTACTTTGGGTTTCGTTTTCGGCTATTTTGAGTGAGGTGAATGTCTTACCTGTGCCACACGCCATAATCAGTTTGCCTCGGTCACGGGTCTTGAAGTATTCGTGTACGCAATTGATAGCTTTTTGTTGGTGTTCCATAATGGCAAAAGGTTTGGGACGGGATGCCTTGCCATACAACCCCTGTTCCAATTTTTCCCAATCTACATCATCCGCTTCAAGGTCAATCAAGTTGAGGCGTGTTACCTGCGGTGTCTGTTTTTTGATTGTCAGTTCTGCCACACTGTTCCACTTATTGGTGGTAGAAATCCACAACCGCTGGGCAAAAGCGTGTTCTACACCCTCTACTTCAAATGTCTTACCCGAAGTGGAAAGAAAGGTGTCTACATCTGGCTTTGTAATATATTTGTCATCGGCATAGCACTTACATTGTACCGCCCAATACTCACCAGAAAAGGTTTTGGCCACTAAATCAATGCCTATGTCTTTCCCTCCAAACTGGTCATGGCAAGGGAACTCTGACCATAGCCAAACTTCTTCAAAGCGTCCTGCATACAAGGAGGTTGTTTTAAGGTAAGTCTGCATCAGGCGCTCAAAACGGAAACCTTTGTCACGCTCAGACCATGCTTCACGGCGGAACTTATCTATTATCTTTGTAAATGTTGTCATCATATTTCTTTATTAATTCCATCGTTAATCAATCTTCTCGCATCTACATTCAATATGGAGGCTATCTTCATTAGCATCTCCAAAGAGGGTTGACTTGTATTGGAACACCAGCGCGAAACGGTCGCTTCGTTCTTTCCCAACTGTTCAGCCAGCCATTTCCCGGTTTTACCTTGTTCTACTAATACAATTTTTAGTCTGTTTATCTTTTCTGTTCCCATATTAAAATGTATTGCAATTGTGCAATAATAATTGACTGTATATGCAAAGATAGTGATTGCTCACCAAAATCATTCAGGTTTTGATAAGAAATTACTCTTAGATTGAAATTCGAGTATTGCTGTTTTCTTATGGAGATTGTACATTTTAGCGTAATCTTCCAAATATTCAAACTGAGCCGTTTAAAATCTGTGCCGTAAAAACAATAAAAAAAGAGAGTTACATCGCTGTAACTCTCTGACTTTCAAAGTGGTGCCACCAGGAATCGAACCGGGGACACAAGGATTTTCAGTCCTTTGCTCTACCAACTGAGCTATGGCACCGTTGTTTCTTGTTTGCGGGTGCAAAGGTAGGCAAAGTTTTTGAAACTGCAAACATTTCAGGAACTTTTTTATCAAAAGTGTAAAAATGGTGCAAAAATGGTGGCTTTGCCTAATTTTTCTTTTTAGTTATATATTAGGTAAATTAAAACGCAGAGACGCAAAAGCGCAGAGTAATAATTTTTGAAAATAATAACTTTGCACTTTTGCGTCTCTGCGTTTGATTTATCTTACTTCAGCGGATTCCAGCCTTGCGCTTTCAACTCCAGTTCGGTCCCGTCTCGGGTAAGCAAAGCACAACCCAATTCGGGTTTCGTGATATAACCGATTACTTTTACGCCTTCTATTTGCAACACCTGCTCGTGCGCCGTGAGGGGGACGGTGAAGAGCAGTTCGTAGTCTTCGCCTCCGTTGAGGGCACAGGTCGAAAGGTTCATGTTGAATTCTTCCGCCATGACGGCGGTCTGGTAATCTATCGGGATGCGCTCCTCGTAAACTCGGCATCCTACCTTGCTTTGCGTGCAGATGTGCAACAATTCAGAAGAAAGCCCGTCGGAGATGTCCATCATTGCCGTGGGCTTGATTCCGGCTTTTGCCAGGCTTTCGATAATGTCGCGCCGTGCTTCCGGTTTCAGGAAACGTTCCAACAGGTATTCTTTTCCTGCAAAGTCGGGTTGCACATCCTTTTCTCCTTGGAACACGGCTTTCTCACGTTCCATCAGCTGGAGGCCCATGTAGGCAGCTCCCAAGTCGCCTGTCACGCAAATCAAGTCGGTTTCTTTCGCACCGTTGCGGTACACAACCTGGTCTTTTGCCGCCTCGCCGATGCAGGTGATAGAAATGGCAAGGCCTGTGACCGAAGAAGTGGTATCACCTCCTACGATGTCCACATGGTGTTGGCGGCACGCCAGCTTTACCCCGTCGTAGAAGTCTTCGAGGTCCTCTATGCAGAAGCGTTTCGATACGGCAAGCGATACGGTAATCTGCTTCGGCATGCCGTTCATGGCATAGATATCCGAGAAGTTTACCATTGCCGATTTGTACCCCAAGTGCTTGAGTGGAGTATATACTAAGTCGAAATGTACGCCTTCCATCAGCAGGTCGGTGGTGACCAATACTTGCTTATCCGAGTAAGAAAGCACGGCGGCATCATCACCTATGCCATACACCGACTCTTTATTTTCCAATTTAATATCTTCCGTCAGGTGTTTGATTAAGCCAAATTCGCCTAACGTGGCTATTTCGGTTCTGTTTCCTTCGTGCATGGTTTTACGCTCTGTTAATCAATTCTTTCATAATGGTAGTCATACGCGGTTGAGCGGCATCGGCTGCCTTTTGCACTTCTTCGTGTGATACTTCTACGATTTGTCCTTCTATGCCCAGATCAGTAATGACCGATACGCCAAACACCTTGATGCCACAATGGTTGGCAACAATCACTTCAGGTACGGTCGACATACCTACGGCATCACCGCCCAAGATATGGAACATCTTGTATTCAGCCGGAGTTTCGAACGTAGGGCCTTGTGTGCCTACATAGACGCCTTGCTGCACCTTGATGCCTTTTTCCTTTGCGATTTCCAGTGCTTTAGCGATTAATTCTCTTGAATAAGCTTCGCTCATGTCCGGGAAGCGGGGACCGTAATCGATGTTCTTTCCGCGCAACGGATGTTCGGGGAAGAGGTTGATATGGTCGGTGATAATCATCAGGTCACCTATCTCGAAGTTCGGGTTCATGCCTCCGGCTGCATTTGACACGAAAAGTGTCTTGATGCCCAATTCACGCATCACACGTACCGGGAAGGTCACTTGTTGCATGGAATAACCTTCATAAAAGTGGAAACGTCCTTGCATAGCCAAGATGTCTTTACCACCCAACTTGCCGAATATCAGTTTCCCGCTATGCCCTTCTACCGTTGAAAGAGGAAAGTTGGGGATATCTTTGTAGCTTATTTCGTATTTATCTGTAATTTCATGCACTAAGCTTCCCAAACCGGTTCCCAATATAATGGCGGTTTCGGGATGAGTCTGCATCTTAGCCTTCAGAAAGGCTGCTGTTTCTTGAATTTTCTCTAACATAATCCGTGATGTTTTGGTTAAACATAATTCTTTCTTCCTCGTTGAGGAAACTTACCTCAACGGGCAATACATATATATAAGGTGTCAATTCCGGTACTATGTCCGGATGCCCGATAAGCCTTGCGGCATCTTTTTCGGTGGTAATAATCAGCCGTTTCCCTTCCGGAAGCTTTTCGAATGCGGTTTGAATGCGTTGCATATCATTGGCATCGAAAGCATGGTGGTCGGGGAAAGTCAGCGGTATGACATGAGAAGTATATCCCGATAATTTTTCGATAAGCGGGGCTGGCGAGGCAATGCCTGTTAATAGCAAGATGTGTTCATCCGGTCCGATACTTTCCAGTTTGCGTTCTGGAGAAGAGACGAACAAGGCTTGAAATCGTCCGTATGCTAACGTTGTAAAGAAAAGAAGCTGACCTTGTTTGGGAGCGATTTCTCTTCGCACCTCCGCTTGTTCTTCTTTCGTCAGAGTAGAAGGACATTTGCTAATCAAGATCATGTCCGCCCGGTTTTTCCCATCAACGGGTTCGCGCAAACGTCCTGCCGGAAGCAACCGGTCTCTTGTTATCAACCGGTTGTAATCGGTAAGCAAGATATTCACACCTGCCTTCACATACCGATGTTGAAAAGCATCGTCTAAAAGGATGACTCGTGTGCCGGGAGCCGTATGCCCATCTGTTAAGAAACGAATGCCTTCACATCGTTTTTCGTCTACCGCTACATAAATGTCGGGAAACTTATGTAACATTTGGTAAGGTTCGTCGCCAATCTCTTCAATCGGTGTTTCGGGATTCCCCAATACAAACCCTTTTGATTTCCGTTTATAGCCCCGGCTAAGTACCGCCACTTGATATTCCGGACGCAACAAACGAATCAGGTATTCGGTATGCGGAGTCTTGCCTGTACCTCCTACCGTCAGGTTCCCGATGCAGATAACCGGAACAGGAAATGTATGCTGACGCAATATTCCTTTATCGAAAAGGAAGTTGCGCAAGCGCACGCCTGCCCCGTATAGCCAGGCTATAGGGAGCAGGCTGCGATATATCTTTATTTTCTTCCAGTTATTGCTCATGCTATTTGCTTTGATTTTCAACGCAGATTAACTCAGATTTCCGCAGATTAATAGATTTATAGTGAGACAAAATTGGTTTGCGAAAAATATCAATGTAATGTCATCCTGAACAAAGGATCTCGTATACATCCACGTGGACGCATTCGAGATGCTTCACTAACATTCAGCATGACAAATGATTTTCGTAATTCATACCTTATTGACTATAAAAATCCGCGAGAATCTGCGTTTTAGACATAAAATACTACTATTTAATCGTTAGCATAAACGGCAGGCGTGCCTGAATCCGGTCACTTTCTTTGATGGTTTGCAAATAACGGAACGGTTCATACAATGCCCCCAGTTCGGTTTTCAGGCGTGCCGATAAATAACGTTCTTTCCCGGAACTCATCAAGCTGGTAAAGAAATCCTCTTGTTTGGGATAACTCATTACGGTATAGTCTTCTATTTCTGCTCGTTCGGCTGCAACTTCTATTGCCCGGTCAATGCCTCCCAATTCGTCTACTAATTTCAAGTCTTTTGCCATTTCGCCGGTCCATACCCGACCTTCGGCGATTTGCTTTATTTCGTCTACCGACATCTTACGTCCATCAGCACAACGTTGGGTAAAGAGCTCATAGCCACGGTTTATCATTCCCTGCATCAAGGCCTTCTCTTCTTCATTGAAGGGGCGGTTAATGACACCGAAATCAGCCAACTTATTGGTCTTTACGCCATCGAAATGGATTCCCAACTTATCGTTCAGCAATTTATCGGCATTAGGTATGGCACCGTAGATGCCGATAGAACCGGTCAGCGTAGTAGGCTGTGCTACAATCCAGTCGGCTGCACACGAGATGTAGTAACCGCCCGATGCCGCATAGTCGCCCATCGAAACAATAACGGGCTTCTTTTCCTTCAATAAGGTAATCTCACGCCAGATTTCTTCCGAACCGAACGCACTTCCTCCCGGTGAGTTCACGCGGAACACTACAGCCTTTATGCTCTCGTCTTCACGCAAGCGGCGTAAATCTTTCGTCACCTTTTCCGGATTAATCCCTTCGTCTGTAGAGAAACCGCCCGTACCGATGGTGCCCGCCGCATAATACACCGCAAGCACGTTTCCGCTCTTGTCCTTCGGCACATTGCGCTGCACGTTCACCATGTCTTCCAGGTAAAGCTTGTTCAGCGCATCGTCCTCATCGGTTTCGGTCAGTTGCTTCAGGTAAGCGAGCATCCCGTCCTGATATATCAAGGTGTCGGCAAGCCCTGTGGCGATGTAGGTCTCGGTAGACTGAAGGTCCATATTCCGGTCTGCCAATGCGTTGAGGCTGTCTGCCGGGATATTGCGCGAAGCGGAAACATCAGCCACCATCTGATTCCATATCGAGTTGGCGAAGGCTTGCGTCTGTTCACGGTTGGCGTCGCTCATTTGAGTGGCGATGTAAGGTTCTACTGCCGATTTATACGTGCCGACACGGAATATCTGCATTTCTACACCGATTTTATCCAACAAATCTTTCAAGAAATACGTTTGCGTAGCCAGCCCGTGCCAGCCGAGGCTTCCTTGCGGATTGATAGCAATCTTATCGGCTACACTTGCCAAGTAATACGTGCTTTGAAGATAGTTTCCTCCGTAGGCAACGATGAATTTCCCGCTTTCTTTAAAATCCGCCAAAGCGTTCCGTATCTCTTCCAATGAAGCCGGAGAGCAAGCGAAAGCGCCCGCGTTCAGGCAGATACCTTTTATCTTTTCGTTCTCTTTTGCTTTTTTTATCGAGCTGAGGATGTCGTTCAACCCGTATGTCTCGAAATTATCGCCCATCAGTTGACTCAGCGGATTGGGTTGCGCGCGTTCTTCCACACTTCCGCTCAAGTTAAGGATAAATACAGAATTATCGCTTACTTTCGTTTCGCTTCCCGATGAAGAAGCGACCATTCCGGCAATGCTCATGATGCCGATAATGGTAAATACAACTCCTACGATGCAGACCCCGACAATGGCAGCCAGCATGTACTTTAAGAAATCTTTCATTTTTTGTTTGGTATTTGGTTTAATTTTCTTTTGCACAAAGATAACGATTTTCATGTACTTTGCAAATTATTTGTATGTAAACCGATTTTCATCCGTATGCGTTGCCCATTTCATCCGTATGTGTTGCCGTTTTCATCCGTATGTGTTGCCCTTGTCAGCCGTATGAAAAAAGAAAGCCGCCGGTTGACTTGTATCACACAAGTTTGCCGGCGGCACAAGGTAATCTAAGAGAATTTATGGAGCGATGTTGTTAGTAAATAGTTAAAAGTTAATAGTGAATAACGACTTGGTTTTCACCACAGATTACACGGATTAAAATAATTGATTAAATCTGTGTAATCTGTGGTGAACCCTTATCTCATTCTGTCTTCAGGTTTTCCACCGGATTCTCCCGTGTGGCTTTCCGGCTGATGAGATAGACCGAAGCTAAGGAGACGAAGGCGATGAAGGCGATAGACGCTATCGGTACCCACCACGGGAAAGCACTGTCGAAGGTCACAATCTTGTCTATCTGGTGTACGCCGAATATCATCAGCGGGACGGCTATTGCTAAGCTGATACCCAGGGAACCGAGCGAGAACTTCATCAGCCTCTCCTGCTCGCCCAGCGAGCTGGAGCCGAATACCTTGCGTATCGCCATGTCGCGCTTGCGCTGGGCGATGAAGTAAAGGCTCATGGCGGTTAGTCCCAAGAGGGAGATAAGCAGGGCGGCGCCGGTAAAGACAAGCATCAGGCGGTTCATGCGGCTGAAGTCGGCGTAGAGGTCACGAAGCTGGTCGCCGTACCATGCCGATTCGAAAGCGAAATCCTTGGCGGCTATCTTGAAAAGCTGGTCCAGCTGTTTCTTGTAAGCGTTCAGGTCGCCGTCCTGTACTTCCACCGAAATGTTCCATGGATAGATGCTGTCGGGATGCTCTATCTGTATCTGGAGCGGATGGATATCGTGGTCTATCAGGCTTCGGCTGATGACAAAATCCTTGAACACGCCGGCTATCTGGGTGCGTCCGTAATTGTTGCTCGTGAAATAATCTTTGGTCCCGACAGGTTCCAACATCTTCATCGCCCGTTCGCTTAGAAAGAAATTGTTGCCTCCTATCGGCGTATGACGGTCTTCGGTTATCTGTATGTGGTAGATGTCGAGGAACGCCGAATCAACGATAAAGGTCTGGAAACTCATCTCCAAGGTGCTGTCCGCCGAAGGAATATAGGTGGTATTGTTGTTCCCTCCGTCCAAGGGTACGCCGCATGAGAAAGAAACATGCTTCACGAAGGGCAGCTTCTTTGCTTCGGTGCGGAAGAGTTGCAGGTTCTTTTGAGAGCCGTAGGACGGATAAGTCAGCACGTTGCCGTATTCGTAACCCAACGGTGCGTGTACGATGCGGTATATCTGCACGGAGAGATAGGCGGAACAAGTGAGCAGGGCGATAGTCAGTCCACACTGCACGATGTTGAGCACTCGCAGGTAGACGGCTTTCGTCTTGCGTCGGAAAGTCCCTTTTACTACATCCATAGGGTTGTAGTTGGAAAGTATCGTAGCCGGGATAAAGCCCGAAAGCAAGGTCAGTGCTGCGATGAACAGGATATAGACAATAACGGTTGTGGCATTGAGATCGCCCGTAATGTCAAGCTTGGCGTGAAGCAAGTCGATAGCCACAGGTTCGGCGGCTTTGGCAAGGAGGAAGCCTATGATAAACGAAACCAATGTGAGCAGTGCTGATTCGGCTATCATGCGCCAGAAAATGTCGGGGCGTGACGAACCGAGCAGGCGGCGTGTAGCCATTTCCTTGGCACGGTAGCTGGTCTGCGCCACGCTCATGCTGATGTAGTTCAGTACCGCCATCAAGAGGATAAGCACGCCGATGGTGATGAAAATCACTACCAGCTTGAAGTCGTACTGGTTGAGGTAGACAGTGGCAGGAGTTTCGGAAAAGTAGAAATCATGCCATGGGATGAATTGGACTTTCTTGAAGCTGTCACTGTCTCTGAACAACCAGTAAAACTCTCTCAGGAATGCCACTACATCATCGGCTTTCCGGTTCAGGTCAGCTCCCGGAGCGGTGCGGAAGAAGAGGGTGCTCCCCGCCGCATTGTTCATCTCGGTGCATTCCATCGAACAACTCCATTGGATGTATTTCATGTTCTCGAACGGGATGAAGATGTCGATGTCCGAAGGGATAATAGAATTGTTGATGTCCTCAACGATACCCGTCACGGTAAATATCCCGTTATTACAAGGGATGATTTTTAGGGTCTTGCCTACGGCGTGCTCGGTGCCGAACAGACGAAGGGCGGCGGAGCGGGTAAGCACGACACTGTTGTCATCGGTAAGCAGTTGTTCGCGGTTCCCTTCCAGCAAAGGGAAGCGGAAGAACTCGAAAAAGTTCTTCTTCACGCTGGCACCTAATACCTGTACCGGCTTGTCGTCCGGTTGCACATACGGATTTGATACTTTGATGGCGCACCAGTCCTCTATCTCGGGATAGCGGCTTTGCAGACGGTCGCCCAAGTTGTAATGTCCTCCTGCCCAGTGTTCGTTGGCAAACACATAGATGCGGTCGGCATCGGGCAGATCTTTGTCTACGGTAAGCTGGCGGGTCACCATGTTGGCGATAAGGAGTACGAACATCAGTGAGATGCTCAACCCCGCCACATTGACGAATGTAAAGAGCTTGTTGCGCTCCAAGAAGGTGAAATAGGTTTTCATGTGGTTATTTACTATTTAGCAATTTACTATTTACGGTTTTTGGGTTTCCTGTAGGGGCGTATCGCATACGCCCTAAATACATCCACGTGAATGCATTCGGGCGTATGCGATACGCCCCTACAAGTTTTATTCTGTTTTAATCGAGTTCGCCGGATTCTCGTTGGCGTTCTTCCAGCTTTGCACCGTGACCGTAATCATGGTGATGGCGGTGACGAGGAGGAAGGAGGTGAGGAATATCCAGGCACGGATAGGTGTGCGTTCGGCGAATCCTTCCAGCCAGTGCTGTCCTATCCACCAGCCGAAGGGAGCGGCAACGATGAAGCATCCTATCAGTATATACAGGTAACGGCGGTTGAACATACGGAGGATTTCGCCCGTGGTGCTTCCGAATATTTTCCGGATGCCGATTTCCTTGCGGCGGTACTCGCTCTCGAACATGGTCAAGCCGAATACGCCGATGATGCTGATGACAATGGCAAGCAGGGAAAAGAGCAGGATTTGCTTGGTGAATCGCAGCTCGTTGCGGTACGCATTGTCGAGCACCTGGTCCATGAAGCGGAAATGGAAGTCGTGTCCCGGTGTGAATTTTTCCATTGCCTTTTGCAGCGAACGGATGATTTCCACTTTGTCTGTTCCGGCGGAGACGCGGACATTGACGGTGTTTTCCCAACCTTCCCAACCTAAATCTTTGGTAGAGAAGAATGCCATGGGGCGTTCATCGTTATCGTTGCGGAACGAGGTAAACTTGATATTCTCGCAGAAACCTATGACAGGGAAAGCCATGCTCTTTTGGAATGGAGGCTGGTTCAGTGTGAGCCATGGGTATTTCTTTCTTGCGGCTTCGTTGAAAATGAATCCGCTGCCGTCTGTAGATTTAAAATTACGTCCTTCGGTCAAGCGGATGCCCATTACATCCAAGTAACGGTAGTCTACTGGCATCACCTCATAGTTCATTGTCCGTTCTCCTTCGGAGATGCCCCAGCTCATATAAGTGTCGGATGAACTGAGAACGAATTGCGAGAACGCCACGCCTTCCACACCCGAAATGCGTGACAGTTCGTCTACGACGGCATTCATTTGTTGCTTGACTTCTTTGGTTGTTTCGCCCACAATGATGGCATCTTTGTCATAACCGTATTCCGAAGTGCGGATGTATCGGCTTTGAGCATACATGATACCGATAGCGATAATCAGCATAAAGGAGATGAAGAACTGGAAACAAACCAGTGTTGTGCGCAACTTCCGTCCCTTGGGTGATAAGCCGAACGAGCCTTTCAGTACGAGGGCAGGAGGGAAAGAGGTAACGTAGAACGATGGATATAGCCCTGCCAGTATGCCTATTAATACACTGATGCCGAAGGTGGCGATTAAGAGAATCACATGTTTGCCTAAACTCAAGTCGGCACTGACCAAATCTTCTACGCCCGAATCGCGCAAAGCCAGTATCAAAACAAGGCTGAGGGCAAAGGCAAGGATGCTGACGAGCACCGATTCCATAATCAGGCTGGTGCGGAGCGAGCCGGTAGTTGCCCCTAACACTTTTTGCGTATTGATGCTTTTGATACGCATCGGCGTTTCGGCAAGCGAGAAATTCATAAAGTTGATAGCGGCGATGATGACGATGAGAAACGACACGCAGATAAGCAGATAGACCGTAGTACGGCTGCTGGCACTCTTATTCCCTATTTTCGAGAAATGGACTTCCGATAAGGGAGTAAGGCGGAAGAAAGGAGTGCCTTCCTTCAGTTCGATTCCTCCCGTGAAAGGTTTCATTTCTAACAGTTTTTGGCTGACTATTTTCTCGATGCTTTCCGCTTGCGTGGCATCGCTTAGGCGTACATAGCAGATATAGTTGAAATTGTTCCAGTTGTCTTTGTTCTCGTTCTTGTCGAGCGGTTTGAGGAGCATGTTTCCTAACTGTGTGTTTTCGGGGAAATCCTTATATACTCCACCTATGGTCAGCGGTTTGTTGTCCGCTTGTTTGCCTTCGAAGATGGTTTTACCTACGGCGTCTGTGCTTCCGAAAAAGCGTATCGCCATCGATTGGGGAATCAGGATATTCCCTTCTTGGTTGAGCGCATCGGCAGAACCGGCAATCATTTCGGGTTGGAAAGTCTTTATAAAGTTGCCGAAGCCGGTTTGTGTGGTTTCGTTGAACAGATGTCCGTTCACTTCATAATCGTAACCACTGTTCCAAATCATTGCGTTAGAAACAGCTTCAACGTAGGGAGAACTGTTCTCGATTATTTCTCCAAACGGACGGGATAACCATGTTTGCCAGTCTCTGTCTTCCCCTCCTTTAAATTCGGCGCGGAATATCTTTTCATAATCCTTATACCCTTTATTGAAATTCAAATCATAGTCTACCTGCGTCATGATGACGAAGAAGGAGGCGAAGGCGATAGCCAGCCCGATGATGTTGAGGACGCTTGCCGTGAGGAAGCGCCGGAAGGTATGCGAGAAGTTGCGTGCTAAGGTGTTCATGTGGTTATTTACGATTTAGCGATTTACGATTTCTTTTCACCACAGATTACACAGATTTTTTAATTGATATTTCTGTGTATCCTGTGGTCCTGTGTTTTAAATTTATTAATCTGTGTAATCTGTGTTGAACTTTATTTCATTCTGTCTTGATGCTGTTCGCCGGATTCTCGTTGGCGTTCTTCCAGCTTTGCACCGTAACCGTAATCATGGTGATGGCAGAAACGAGCAGGAAGGAAGCGAGGAATATCCAGGCACGGATAGGTGTGCGTTCGGCAAAACCTTCCAGCCAGTGCTGTCCTATCCACCAGCCGAAGGGGGCGGCAACGATGAAGCATCCTATCAGTATATACAGGTATCGCTTGTTGAACATGCGGAGGATTTCGCCCGTGGTGCTTCCGAATATTTTCCGGATGCCGATTTCCTTGCGGCGGTACTCGCTCTCGAACATGGTCAAGCCGAATACGCCGATGATGCTGATGACAATGGCAAGCAGGGAAAAGAGCAGGATTTGCTTGGTGAATCGCAGCTCGTTGCGGTACGCATTGTCGAGCACCTGGTCCATGAAGCGGAAATGGAAGTCGTGTCCCGGTGTGAATTTTTCCATTGCCTTTTGCAGCGAACGGATGATTTCCACCTTGTCTGTTCCGGCGGAAATGCGGACGTTGACGAAGTTTTCCCAGCGTCCCCAGTCGGCATAAGCTTTACCGTAAATGAAGAAACCCATCGGTTGGGCATCGTTGTCATTGCGGAACGTACTGTATTTTATGTTCTCACAAAAACCTACTACAGGGAAGTCGCCGGGAGTAGCAAGTTGGTCAACTTTCATCCACGGATATTTCTGGCGGGCGGCTTCATTGAATATATACACATCGCCATCGCCAGGCTTGAAGTCGCGTCCTTCAGTGATCCGGATACCCATTACTTTTAGGTAGCGGTAATCTACTGGAAGCACATCGAACTGGATATGCTTGTCATCGCTTCCGCGTCCCCAGCCCATGTAAGAATCACTTGAGCTTAGGATAAACTGGGAGAACGCTACGCCTTCTACTCCCGAAATGCGGGACAGTTCGCCGACTACCGCTTCCCGCTGGAGAATTGCGTCCCATGACATATTGCCTACCACGATGGCATCTTTGGCATAACCATAATCAGTGGTACGGATGTAGCGGCTTTGGGTGTACATAATTCCGATGGCGATGATGAGCATGAATGCCACAAAGAATTGGATGCATACCAAGACTGTGCGCAGCTTTCGTCCCTTAGGCGATAAGCCGAACGAGCCTTTCAGAGCCAATGCCGGCGGGAAAGACGTTACATAGTAAGCGGGATAAAGTCCTGCTAACGCACCCATCACGATGCTTATGCCGAAGGTGGATGCCAATAGAATCGGATGTTTCATCAGGTTCAAGTCGGCTGTAACCAAGTCTTGCATACCTGAGCCACGCAGCGTCAGCAGGATGAGGATAGACAGACCGAAAGCGATAATGCTAATCAAAACCGCTTCCGAAATCAGACTGATGCGGAGCGAACCTACAGTAGCTCCCAATACCTTTTGTGTATTGATGCTTTTCACCCGCATTGGGGTCTCGGCAAGGGTGAAGTTCATGAAGTTAATGGTGGCGATGATGACGATGAGGAACGAGACGCACAACAACAGGTAGACCGTGGTGCGGCTGCTGGCACTCTTGTTGTCTACTTTCGAGAAGTGTACGTCCGCTATTGGGGTAAAGTGCAGGAATTCGGAAGAATCTTCATCGTCCGTTGCGTTTACCCGTTCCGGAACCAGTTCCGCCATTCTTTTATAGACTAACTTGCTCAGTTCGTCCGGATTCAGTGTGCCGTCAGTCCGGAAATAACAGTTGTAGTTCCAGTTCCGCCAGTTGTCTTTGTTGTCGTTGGGCGAGAGAGGCAGGAAGATGTAGTTGCCTATCTGTGAATTTTCGGGAAAATCCTTGTACACTCCGCCTATGGTCAGCGGTCGGTTGTCCGCCTGTTTGCCTTCGAAAATGGTTTTTCCTACAGCGTCTGTACTTCCGAAGAACCGTATTGCCATTGATTGAGGAATCAGGATGTTTCTTTCTATATTGAGCGCATCGGCGGTGCCGGCAATCATTTCAGGCTGGAATGTCTCCATAAAGTTGCCGAATCCGGTAAGGGTCGTTTCCCTGAATGAGTGTCCGTTGATTTCGTATTCCACTTCTCCGGAGAAAGATGAAACAATGGTAAGTGCTTGGATGTGGGGCGAACTGCTGCTTATTAGTTCACATAGCGGGCGTGCCATCCACGTCTGCCAGCCATTGTCATCGTTGGGATAAACCTCTACCCGATAGATGTTCTGGTAGTCCTTATACCCTTTATTGAAATTCAAATCATAGTCTACTTGCGTCATGATGACGAAGAAGGAGGCGAAGGCGATTGCCAGCCCGATGATGTTCAGGACGCTTGCCGTGAAGAAGCGCCGGAAGGTATGCGAGAAGTTGCGTGCTAAGGTGTTCATTTTATTCAGTTAATAGTTAAAAGTTAATAGTGAATAACGGGTCGTTTTTTCACCACAGATTACTTGGATTTAATCAATTATTTTAATCTGTGTAATCTGTGGTGAAACTTATTCTTCTACTTTCAGCCGGCGGTTGTCGATTTTGCCCAAGAAACTGTCGCGGAGGTTTGCCGTGCGGGCTTTGCCGCTCAGCTTGAGCGAGCTGACACCGTCGGCAGTGGCTTTCAGGTGGTCGCAATATACGTTGATGCTGCCTTTGCCCACTCCGTCAATATCTATTTGTGCTGTCTGGCAATGCAGGTCGGCGATTTCCACCGTGCCTACACCGTCTATTTCGAAACGGATGTTTCCGGCTTTCAGCGTGCCTTCGCATTCGAATTTGCCTACGCCGTCTATTCCCACTTTTTCCAATGCGGGGGCAGAGAGGTAGAGGGTTGCGCCTTGGATGTTCTGTTCCCGTTTGTGGTCTATTCGTTGTTCGATGGTCAGGATGCCGTTCTCTACCGTGGTCGTGAGCCTTGCCAGTTCTTTTGCCTTGCCTTCGATGCGGCACGAGTAAGTGTCGCTTTGTGTGAAGCAGACAGTTGCCACGCCGTCGATGTGAATGGAGGTATATCCGCTGAGGTTGCGTGTTTCGCTGGTTTCGATGTCTTTTGCCATGCAGGCGTTGAGGCTTGCGCCGATGAATGCGATAAGTGAAAGGATAATCTGTTTCATGATTCGTAGTTTTTAAGTTGTTGTTATGCTGTTTAGGGCCGTAAATTGGGCTTCCGTGGTCCGGAAAATGCAATTTACGGGCGTAAATTCTATTTTTTTCGTTCCGGAAGCCCAATTCGACCCCTCGAATTCCATTTTTTTTCATTCGTGAAGCCAAATTCAGCCCCCTGAATTGTATTTTTTTGTCCGGAAAGCCCGATTTACGCCCGTAAATTCCGTTTTTTTCTTCTGTGAAGCCAAATTCGTCCCCTCGAATCGGGGTTTTCACCACAGATTACACAGATTTTAATCAATTATTTTAATCCGTGTAATCTGTGGTGAAAAAGTTATTTCAGGATGAGCACTTCGTTGTCTTTGTAGCTTTCGTAGCCGGAGACGATGACCCGTTCGCCTTTCTCCAGGCCTTCTAATACCTCGTAGTATTGCGGGTTCTGGCGTCCGATGCGGATTTGGCGGCGGTAGGCTTTCTTGCCGTCTTTGTCGAGGACGAAAATCCAGTTGCCTCCCGTCACTTGGAAGAAGGTGCCTTTCGGGATGAGGACGCTTTGGGTGGGTTCGCCCAGTTGCAGGTCGATGTAGTAGGTCTGTCCGCTGCGGATGTTTTCGGGGCGGGTGCCTTCGAAGACGAGGTCGGTGCGGAATCGGCCTTCGCGCACTTCGGGGTAGACTTTGCGTACCTTGAGGCGGAACGTTGCACCTTGGCGTTCGAAGGTGGCGGGCAGTCCGTTGGTGACGCGGTCGATGTAGTGTTCGTCTATCATTGCTTCAATCTTGAAGTCGGAGAGGTCGTTGATTTGCCCTACCATTTGTCCGGCGGTGATGTTCTGTCCTAACTCGACGTCGAGCAGTCCCAGTTCGCCGTCTATCGGGGCGCGCACTTCCAGTTTGTCTTTGCGTTCGCGGATGAGGAGGACGTTCTGCCGCATGTTGTGGAGGTTGTCTTCCATTTGGTCCATTTGGATGGTGCGGTAGATAGAGTCTTGGATGAGGCGTTCGCTGATGAGTGCATGCTGCTTTTGGGCTACCTGGTAGTCCTCTTCTGCTTGCAGGAACTCTTCGCGGCTGATGAGTCGTTCGCGGTAGAGGCGTTCGTATTGCTGGAAGGTGCGGAGCTTGCGGCGGGTGTCTACGTCGAGCTGCACTTTTTCGGTCTCGTTGTTCAGCTTGTCTTGCTGCATGGTTACTTGCGTGTTGCGCAGGAGGTTTTGCTTTTCGGCGAGTTCCGATTCGGCGTTCAGTATTTGCAGGTCGAGGTTGGAGTTGCTCAGGCGCAGGATGATGTCGCCTTTCTTCACGTGCGCTCCTTCTTCTACGACTTTTTCCTGCACGATGCCTCCTTCTTCGGGGCTGAGCTGGACGATAGAGATGGGTTGCACTTGTCCGTTGAGGCGGATGTAGTCGTTAAATTCGCCGTAGGTCACGTCGGCGATGTTGAGCGCGTCGCCATCGATGCGCAAGGTTGAGGCGTGGTTGCCGAAGATAATCCAAATCAGCAGAAACAGTACGACAGCTCCCCCGGCGATGTAAGGGATGTGTTTCTTCTGGATGCCTTTTTTCTTTTCGAGTTGTATGTCCATATCTTTTCTAATTAATAGTTAACAGTTAATAGTTAATAACGGCGGGTGTTTCTCTTTTCGTTATTCACTTTTCATTATTCATTATTCACTGGTCTGATGATTTCCTCTCCTTTATAATATTCCACTAAGCGGCATTTCATCACGTAGGTGAGCTTGCTTTGCAGCAGTCCGGTTTGGCTTTCGAGGAGGGTTGCGGCGTTGTTTTGCACGTCGAGCGAAGTCATCAAGCCTTCTTCGTACTTGCGGCGGGTGACGCGGTAGGCAATGGAGTCGGAGGTGACTTTCTTTTCCATTTGCAGGCTTTCTTTCAGGAATCCTTCGCGGTCTTGCACGGCTTGGAGCACCAGTTTTTGCAGGGCTTCTTTTTGTGCTTCGTATTGCTGGGAGGCGATGAGGTAGTTGTTTTTCGCCTGCTTCACGTTGATAGACCCCGACATCCGGTTGAAGATAGGGATGCTTAGGCTGATGCCGAAGTAGGAACCGAAGTTGTTGCTCATCTGGTCGGCGAAGTTGTTGTAGCCCGTCTTGTGCAGTTCCTTATAATAAGAGGAAGAGATGCCTCCGAAGATGCTGATGCTGGGGAAGAGCGAGCCCCATGAGATTTTGCGTGCCATCAGCGCGGCTTTCTTTTGCATTTCGCTTTGCCGCAGGGTGGGATTGAATCGGAGGGCGAGGCGGAACACATCGTTGGCTTGCTCGCTGCTCAGCTGCACTTGTTCGATAGCGGGCGTGTCTATCAGGCGGGTGTCGAGCACGAGGGTGTCTTCTACGGGATAGTTCATCGTCTGTTTCAGGGTGAGCATTGCCGTTTCGTAGAGGTTGCGCTGGTGGGTGAGGTTGTAGGCATCAGTAGCCTGTTGGGCTTCCATTTGTGCCACGTCTGCCATGCCTTTCAGCCCCAACATCTCTTGGCGTTTGGTCTTATATACTAAGGAGTCGCTTTCCAAGAGTTTTTTCTCCGCCAGTCGGGTGGTGCCGAAGTAGTAGAGGGCATCGATGTATGCTTGGAAGGTTTCGAGGGCGGTATTGTCGCGCGCTTCCTGCAAGGCGGCTTTGCCTAACAGTTCATTGGCACGCGATTGGCGCACTTGGTTGATGAGGCTTCCCCCACGAAAGACGGTCATCGAACCTTCCATTCCATATCCGTTGTTGAAGTTCGATTGTGAGACGTAAGTATTGGTCGCCGGGTCAACCGAACGTCCGTAGCTATACTGTGCGCTCACACTTCCGCTCACTCCGGGCAGGAATTGCCCGATGGCTTTCATTTTGTCGAGCCGGTAGTTGTCGGCTTCCAGTTTGCGTTGCTTTACCGTGCGGTTATGCTCTACGGCGTAAGCCATGCAGCGGTCGATGTCCCACGCTTCTTGGGCGGCTGCCGAAAGGCTGCAAAAGCAGAGCATCACGGCGATTGATTTCTGTATATTCATAGGTCTGTTCATTATTTCGTTCTTGTTTTTGCTAAATTACATGCAAATATCGTGCCAAAATATTAAGGTGTTGATATGTAGTAGGTTATATATTTTAACATTTCAAGAAGTGTCAAAAAATTAGACAGTGAGTGTCAAAAAATTAGACACTTGTCAAGATTGGACGTATTGTTTCTTTGTGTATCTTTGCAGAGAAGTTTTTAACGCAGAGGCGCGAAGACGCAAAGTTTTCAATTGAGAGAAAGCAAAGGACACAGAGAGAAAATATAAGGTCTCCGTGTTCTTTGCCTTCTCTAAAATAATCTTCTGCGCTTTTGCGTCTCTGCGTTGAATTTATTATTTAAATATAAACGACAATGACGAAACAAGGGACTTTATTGGTTGTAGACGATAACCGCAATATATTGACTTCTTTGCGATACCTATTGATAGACTATTTCGCACGCATACTGACGCTCGATTCACCGGTGACGATTCCTACGGTATTGTCGCAAAATGAAGTGGATGTCGTATTGTTGGATATGAACTTCGCTTCAGGCATCAACAATGGAAACGAAGGGCTTTATTGGCTGAAGGAAATCCGTCGCATCCGTCCGCAGGCAGGAGTGGTATTGTTTACGGCGTATGCCGATATCGATTTGGCTGTGACAGGCATCAAGGAAGGAGCGGCGGATTTTGTGGTCAAGCCATGGAACAACGACAAGCTGATTCAGACTTTGACGGATGTATATAATAAGGTATGTGCGTCTAAGAAAGAAAAGAAGCGCACGACGGTAAAGTCGAACGGAACCGATGCGGCGATGTATTGGGGGAATTCGCCTGCTATCCGTCCTTTGCGGAAACTGGTGGAAAAAGTAAGCATTACGGATGCTAATATTTTGATTACCGGCGAGAATGGAACTGGAAAAGATATGCTGGCACGCGAAATTCATCGTCTTTCGAACCGGAAAGACGGTCCGATGGTAGTGGTGGATATGGGTGCCATTACCGAATCGTTGTTCGAAAGCGAATTGTTCGGTCATGTGAAAGGCTCGTTTACCGATGCGCACGCCGACCGTATCGGGCGTTTCGAAGCGGCTGATGGCGGGACGTTGTTCTTGGACGAAATAGCCAATCTGCCTTATTATCTGCAAGCAAAGCTGTTGACGGCTATTCAAAAGCGGAGTTTCATTAAAGTGGGAAGCAATACGCCCCAGCCTACCAATATCCGCCTGATTTGTGCTACGAACCGTGATTTGGACGAAATGGTGCGCAAAGGCGAGTTCCGCGAAGACTTGCTTTACCGTATCAATACCATTCACTTGCATATCCCTTCGCTTCGGGAACGGAAAGAAGATATTCTTCCATTGGCACGGCTGTTTTTGGAACGTTATGCCAAACAATACGGACGGACAAACGGAACGTTTGCCCCCGATGCGGCAGCACGTTTGTTGGCACATCCGTGGTATGGCAATATCCGCGAATTGCAACACACGATAGAGAAGGCAGTAATTCTTTCTGATAGCGGCGAATTGCGTGCAGAGTCATTGCAATTGCCGGTTGCCGAAAAAGTGGAAACCGCGGTGGTGGAAGAAAAAGAGGAAATAGCCTTTCATACGTTGGACGAGATGGAGCGGACTATGATTCAGCAAGCCCTCGACCAATGTGGCAGTAATTTGTCGCAAGCTGCGGCTAAGTTAGGGATAACCCGTCAGACTTTGTATAATAAGATGAAGCGTTATGGGTTATAAATGGATTTATTCTACATTTGTGCGGTTAACGGTGCTGGCAGCAGGGGTTTCCTTACTTACCGTTGGTATTCTGAAAGAGAATTGGTGGGTAGGTATAGTGGGTGGAATTTTGTGTGTGGTGATGTTGTTTGTTTCTTATTGGATGCAGCAGCAGTTGCGAGAGAAAAGTTGGCTGATGTTGGAAGCCATTCGCAATCGGGATTATTCATTCCGTCTTCCGCTTTCTGGATTTTCGGGGGGTGAGCGGGTCTTGCAAGAAACGCTGAATCAGTTTGGTAACCTGATGGGGGAGCAAAAACAATTGATGGAACAGCGGGAGCGTTTTTATGAACAAATACTTTCGGTAGTCAGTTCAGGTATTGTTGTGTTTGATGAAAACCAAAGCATCGTACAAACCAACCCGGCAGCAGCACGTTTATTAGGACTCCCAATTCTCAGTACCTTGCGGCAGTTGGAACGTTATGGGTCTGATATTCCGCAATTGTTGCGTATGTTAAAAGCGGGGGAACGTTGTAATCTTCAATACACTACAGCGAAAGGCGAAGTGCAATTGTCGGTACATGCGACTGAAATGCAAGTGGGTGAGGAGACGGTCCGTATCCTTACTTTAAATGATATCCGTAACGAATTGGATGCAAAGGAATTGGATTCGTGGATAAAACTGACACGGGTGCTGACACATGAAATCATGAATTCGATTGCTCCTATATCGTCGTTGAGCGAAACTTTTTTGAAGCGGAAAGATGTGATAGATAGTCCGATTTATGAGGGCATCCGTGCGATACACGAGACATCTACCGGATTGATTTCTTTTGTCGACAGTTACCGGAAATTCTCTGCTTTGCAAAAGCCTTCGCCCGAACCTTTTTATTTGCTGGATTTGCTTTGCCAGATACAAGAGCTAAGTTTGATACCTGATAACATTTCGCTCACTTTGCAGATAGAGCCTTCCGAATTGATGTTGTATGCCGATCCGAACCTTATCCGGCAGGTGTTGATAAATATTTTGAAGAATGCGGTGCAATCCATTGGCGAGGTAAAAGGACGTATTCATGTGCGTGCTTATAGTGCCTCGGATGAACATATCTTTATTTATATTAGTAACGATGGACCTACGATTCCAGAAGCGGAAGCCGAGCAGATTTTCGTGCCTTTCTTTACGACCCGTGCAGGTGGAAGTGGTATCGGACTTTCGCTTTCCCGTCAGATTATGAAGCTTTCAAATGGTAGTATCAGTTTGCTCCGTGCAGGAACAAACGGTTGGAATACGACGTTTGTGCTGGAATTTGAATAAGGAAATATAAGTGAATATCCAGTCCTACCTAGGTAGTACTGCAGTACTACCCTAGTAAAACTGGAGCAGATACATCCAGTTTTCCTTCCGAAACCAATTGGTCAATCAGCGGGCTTTTCCCGATTGTTCCTATTAAGATAGTTGGGGTAGAAGAGGAGGTGTTTTTTATTAATTGCGGTTCTGCGCCCGATACCATTCGAATATCGTTCACCAAGTCTCCTGCTGCACGAACGACTCCTTCCCAGTCTTCGGAAGAGACGCAAACGGCAGTCGCTTTGCCTTTGGCTGCTATGCAAAAAGCATCAGCCGATTTTTCATATTGAATGTATTGAGGTACCGTACTGAGCAAATCGGTCTTTACAGGCTCGCTCTTATCGGTACATCCTACTGCTAAAAAAATACTGAGGATAAAGAGAAGTTGTTTCATTATTTGATACTATTTAAAAGGTTAATTATTAGATGCCAATTAAGAAACAGTTTCTAAATGAAGTGTGTTTATTTGTAACATGCGGAATGTATAATTGCTTTAATTCATTGTTATCCTGAACGTTAGTGAAGGATCTCAGAGACATCTACGTGACGTATCCGAGATGCTTCACTACGTTCAGCATGACAACTGATTTTTCGCAATTTATTTTTGATTAACTAAAGAGCCAATGCTTTTATAATAGAACTATTGGCTTTTAACTCCTCTAACTCTTAATTCTTTATTCTTAATTCTTCATTACTACCGTGTATGTCTTCACCATACCGTTGTAATCGAATTTCACGATAGCTTTGCCGTCTTGAGCTTCAGGCTGGGTGATTTCGATTTTTACATTCGGGTTGTTCGATGAAGCGGTGAACTGTGGAATAGCAGTTGTTCCGGCAGGAAGGGTATAAGTTGCTTCATATTGGTCGTAACCTGTATAACCGTTGGCATTGGTTGAGCGGACAGGAATTGTCGGAAGTTCGATTTCCTGACCATCTGCTTGAATGCTGACTGTCGGTGCAGCCGGATAAACCAAGCTATTCTTATCAGCACTGAAGCCCAATCCCTGCAAAGTGCATACTTGACCTTCAGCATCGCTTTCGGCAACAAGATAAATGGCATGTTTCTTGTCTAAAGCCTTCACCGCATCGGTTACATCAATGGTGTATTTCGAAACTTCGCCCTTATTTGAACCGGCAGGAACTGTAATTTCACCGATTTTCTTGCCTTTCCATACTTCGTTGTCCCACGGACCGTCTATCCATACATTTACTTTGAATGCGGCATCGGTTTGTGCTGTTAAGAAGAGGTTGAAATACGTTTTGTCATAATTCTTGGCTCCGGCAAACGGTTTCAGTCCCTTCTGAGCTTGCTCCAATCCTCCGAATCCGAAGTATTTGTAGCCGATGATATCGCCTGGATTGACGTTGATAGGCATATCATTGCTCCAAATGTCCCATGAATCCTGTTGGCTGCCTACGTTTGACAAATAGCAAGCATAACCGGCAGAATAGTATTTATACGGGTCCATACCGAAGATTTGGAAACCTTCTGAAGTTACTTCTGCACCTGTGTAGGTATCGCCGTTGCTGGCTTTGGCTTGCCAAATGCTGTCGGGAGCGTATGGGTCGTAACCGGAAATAGTTACTTTTCCGCCTTCTGCTACGGGTGTTTCATCCCATTGGATGATGACAGGGGCTACCATTGCCTGACGGGCAAATCCGAAACCACGTGGCGGGCGATGATAGAATACATACCATTGGCCGTTGATTTCCTGCAGGCTGCCGTGGGTGTTGTGTGCGGCATTGGTAGCCTGTAATTTGCTTCCGTCTTCGTTCAGAACTACTCCGCGGGAGTCTACTAATACGCCTCCGCTGCGCCACGGACCTAACGGGCTATCGCCGAATGCATAGCGTAAAGTCGAATTGGTGCTTCCCAATCCATAGTCCGGACCTGAATAGCCAGAGAATATCATCACGTATTTGTTGCCCACCTGACGGATAGATGATGCTTCGAAGAAATTGAAATCTTCGGGTTTCTGTTCTTTATACAGTGCCGGATATTTAGTTCCTTTCGGGTCACGTATTTCGCCGTATCTGGCACTGGCAGGAATGAAATAAGGAATAATTTTTGTTCCCGGACGGACAGAATACATCGTATTTTGGTCTAGTTGGGCAGCCGATGAGTGTTGGAAGCCCCAGAAACCATAAGCACGGAAACCGATTTCATAATCCGGGTCTTTCGGGTCGGTAATGTTCTCTACAAAGATAGAAGGGTCAAAACCCAAGATGCTTCCTTCTACGGTACGTGTTCCGTCCTCGTTCAGATTGACCGGAGTAAAAGGACCGTCCGGGCGGCTTCCTTTACAAACCATGGCTTCACGGTTAGCTCCGCGGCTGTGTGGGTATAGGTAATATTCCTTTGTTCCGTCTTTTTTCTTGATTTCTACCAAGTCTGGTGCATACATCACGTCCCATTGGCCTTCTATCTGGTAAGTGAAAATCGGGCCTTCGTCACGCCAGTCGGTCAAGTCTTCTACCGGTGCCGACCACATACGGATGTCTGCACCACAATAGCTGTCATAGCGCAAATCGTGCGAACCGATGATGTAGGCACGGAATTTGCCCGGATTGTCAGGGTCTTCAAACACGCGGGGCTCTCCATCGGGAAGATGTTCCCAAAGCGGAAGATACGGATTTCCTGTTCCCATCAGTTGTGGGTCGAGTGTCTCTTGTGATGAACTTCCACACGAGGTAGTGAGGGTTAGTCCGAAAGCGAAAGCCAATGCTGCTTTCATGGGATAAAATTTCTTCATATTTATAAGAGGTTTAAATTTATGCTTACTAATTATTTCCGTGTACAAGGCGATTCTTCTCCAAACAAGTATGACGGTTCATAGCCTCCGTAGTCAACTACGATTTTTTCGAGGACAATGCCTGGGTCTTTCGGTTCGAAATTCAGTGTATAAGTGCCGTCTGCCGATTCTGGAAGTTTCATCCGTACAGTCTTTTCTACTACGCGGCGGGCTACGGTCGGATAGTAAATGCTGTAGATGTTTTCCGGGTCTTCGTTCAAGTTATGGTTGAAGTTGATAGCTTCTTCCTGTCCTCCTTCAAATCCGATGTTGTATGTATGTCCGGTTTGGTTGTGGAAGGCAAGGGTTGATTTCACGATAACATGTACGGTTACCGAATCCGTTTTTTCAGGGATTTGCAGTTTATATGACAACGATGCTCCGTCTGTCGGAACAGTATAAGGCATCAATATCATGGCGCTTAATGTACGTCCCATGTACGGCAATACCGTCCATTGGGCTTCTGCTGCATCGGTACGGGCAAAGTAATGTTCGGCTTCCATTGCTACAAAACCGTCCTTTCCGGTAAAGACATAGTTGCCTATGGCTTGTTCCGGTTGGTCTATCCGGTGGATTTCGGGCAGCTTATCGGCGGGGAAATTATCGTTCCATGAGGTATATCCGATGTGTTTCTGCGTCATCATGCCGTTCCATTTGCCGTTTGCCATGGTGTGGTTATAGTCGTCACACAATTGTTTGTCTCTTGCAAAAGCTTTTTCCACTTTGTCTGCCCATTCATTGGCTGCCGGATTTCCTTCAGCATACAGTTTCAGGTTCATAGCCTGTGCATAATACATTTCGTGCAGGTTTGCCATAGCCTGAACGGGGAAGAGAATCAGTTGCTTATACGCATCGCGGTATTCCGGTTTCAGACTGATGTATTGTCTGAGGGCTTCTGCTTCCAGTTGGGCATAGTCGCCGACCACCTGACGCCATTCGCCGGTTTCCAGATTATATACGGTGCGGTCCAGCATTTCGGCTGTGCTTCTTCCGTTGTATTTGCAGCAGAGGTTCAAGATGCGGGTAGCTTCGTCTGCCTGGTCTTCGCCAAAGGCAGCGGCACAGAATTGGCGGGTATGGCTTAGCAGGTTTTCTGCATTGTAGGTTTTCGGATTCCAAGCCATATCCAGGAAAAGGGTAATCGGATATTCCATCGGCTTTAGGTCACCCACGTTCAATATCCAAAGTTTGTCTACTCCGTAGTCGTAAGTCAGTTGCAGTTGTTCCCACATATTCTGTATCGGAGTTGCGTTGAGCCATTTCGAGTTACGGGGAGCACCTACATAGTCTACATGGTAATACATGCCCCATCCGCCTGGATGTTTACGTTCTTCGGCATTCGGCAGACGGCGTATATCGCCCCAGTTGTCATCACATAACAGCAAAATCACATCATCGGGCACGCGCAGTCCGCGGTCATAATATTCCAATACCTCTTTATATAAAGCCTGTCTCTTATACACATCTCCGAGCCCACGAGACGGAG
>ENA-OXEE01000127-OXEE01000127.1-human-gut-metagenome-genome-assembly--contig:-NODE-127-length-49183-cov-19.1126_pt1 | contig 49183 bp, 43 predicted proteins | sample MGYA00249824_ERZ652242 | MGnify/ENA primary metagenome ERZ652242 (study PRJEB26925, sample SAMN05826943) | human gut metagenome | biome: ENVO:2100002; feature: ENVO:00000062; material: ENVO:00002003... | reverse complement strand
ATAAAAAGAAACACCGGAAGCGGTGCTTCCTGCATCGCTGTGCGCAAAAATAATGGTTTTTCGGAGAATAACAAGGATTATAGAGGTTGTTTTAAATGAAGCCGTGGGTAAGCAAAAATAAAAAACGCTCATTCCGCCTTTTATTCGATAAATTGTACTACCTTTGGATAACAAGGGTTGTTTGACAGAAAGAAACGCAGCGTATATCGCAGAATTTGAGACCGTTGCCAAATCATTACTTGTCTTTTGAGAAGTGCTCATAAGTAGCTTATTTCTAATTTATTCCTATTTTAATATCCAAATTTTCAGGAAAAATGTTTGTTCATTCCGCAAAAAGTAACGTCCTTTGCAGGCGATAACTAAAAAAGAAAGATTATGGCAGACAATTATATTGAGAAGCAATTCGAGTCATATCAGGCACGGAAGGCTGCTTGGGAGAAAGAGAGCAAATACAAACGGAAAAAAACGGTTCACCAAACATCGGGAAGCCCTGCTAATCATCCATGTGAACGGCTTTTCCATAATCATGGGAAGAAAATTGTGGCTGTGCATGACCTTTCGGGCGTAGGGCGTGTTTCGCTTATGGCGGTAATTCCGATTCTTACTTCCATGGGATTTCAGGTATGTCCGCTTCCTACGGCTATTCTTTCCAATCATACCCAGTATCCGATTTATTCTTTTCTTGATTTGACCGATGAAATGAAAAGCATCATAGAGAAATGGGAACAATTGGATATCCGTTTTGATGCATTTTATTCGGGCTATTTGGGTTCGCCCCGACAAGCGCAGATTGTAGAAGACTTTATCCAAAAGTTCCGGCGTCCGACAGATTTGGTGGTGGTAGACCCCGTTATGGGGGATAACGGAAGTTTGTATAAGGGGATATCTGAAGAAATGGTGACTGAGATGAAAAAGCTGATTTGTCTGGCAGATATCATTACTCCGAATATGACGGAATTGTTTCGTTTGCTTGACCTTCCTTTTCAAGAAAACATTAGTGATGCAGATTTGAAAGCAGCTTTAAAAGCATTGTCCGATAAAGGTCCGAGTATTGTTATTGTGACCAGTGTACCTGTGAAAGATGATCCGCATTCTACTTCTGTGTATGCTTATAACCGTTTCGGAGGACGTTATTGGAAAGTGACTTGCCCTTATCTTCCTGCCCATTATCCCGGAACAGGCGATACGTTTACCAGTGTCATTACCGGTTCGTTGATGCAAGGAGACAGTTTGCCCATTGCGCTTGACCGTGCCACCCAATTTATCCTTCAAGGTATCCGTGCGACATTCGGTTATGAATATAATAATTTGGAAGGCATTATGCTGGAGAAAGTGCTTCACAATCTTGATATGCCTATTCAAGTAAGCAGTTACGAATTGGTGGAATAGTACGGGTGAATGAGGGTGTCTCAAAATGAAAGCTAAATTTCATTTTGAGACACCCTCATTTACTTACTCTTCTTCCGATTCCAGCAATAATTCCATGATTTGGCATGCCGATTTAGCTACCGAAGTACCCGGTCCGAAGATTGCCATGACGCCTGCTTGATAGAGGAAATCATAGTCTTGCGGGGGGATGACTCCTCCGGCAAATACGAGGATGTCTTCACGTCCCAGGCGTTTCAGTTCGGCGATGATTTGCGGAATAAGCGTTTTGTGTCCTGCTGCAAGCGATGATACACCTACGGCGTGTACATCGTTTTCTACGGCTTCGCGTGCCGCTTCTTCGGGGGTTTGGAACAAAGGTCCCATATCCACATCAAATCCGCAATCGGCAAAGCCGGTCGCTACTACTTTCGCACCACGGTCGTGTCCGTCTTGTCCCATCTTGGCTATCATGACACGCGGGCGTCTTCCTTCTTTCTTTGCAAACTCTTCGGTCAGTCCGCACGCCCGTGCGAAATCTGCATCCTTTTTACTTTCTGATGAATACACGCCTGAAATAGTTCTGATTACTGCTTTATATCTTCCTACAATCTTTTCGCACGCATCGGATATTTCACCTAATGTGGCACGCACACGGGCTGCTTCTACAGCCAGTTCCAACAAGTTGCCTTTTCCGGTGCGGACGCATTCGGTAATAACTTCCAATGCCTTGTCTACTTCCGCTTGGTTGCGTCCTTCGCGCAGACGGCGTAAGTTCTCTATCTGTTCTTGACGCACGGCGGTGTTGTCTACTTCTAAGATGTCGATAGGGTCTTCTTTCTCCAACCGGTATTTATTCGTACCCACAATGGTTTGTTCGCCTGAGTCGATACGTGCCTGAGTACGTGCGGCTGCTTCTTCGATACGCATCTTGGGAATGCCGGTCTCAATCGCTTTTGCCATACCGCCTAATTTCTCGATTTCTTGGATATGTTCCCAAGCACGGTGTGCCAGTTCGTTGGTAAGCGATTCTACGTAATAAGAACCTGCCCACGGGTCTATTCCACGGCAAATCTGGGTTTCTTCTTGGATATAGATTTGCGTATTGCGTGCGATACGTGCCGAGAAGTCGGTAGGCAAGGCAATGGCTTCATCCAGTGCATTGGTATGGAGCGATTGGGTATGTCCAAGTGCAGCAGCCATAGCTTCGATGCAAGTACGTCCTACATTATTGAACGGGTCTTGTTCGGTGAGCGACCAACCCGAAGTTTGCGAGTGGGTACGCAAGGCAAGTGATTTAGGATTCTTCGGATTGAATTGTTTTACAATCTTCGCCCACAACATACGTGCGGCACGCATCTTAGCTATTTCCATGAAGTGGTTCATGCCGATGGCCCAGAAGAAGGAGAGGCGGGGAGCAAAGGCGTCGATATCGATTCCGGCGGCGATTCCGGCGCGGAGGTATTCCAGTCCGTCGGCAAGCGTATATGCCAATTCAATATCAGCTGTAGCTCCGGCTTCCTGCATGTGATAACCCGAAATGGATATGGAGTTGAACTTCGGCATCTTTTGTGAAGTGTATTCGAAGATGTCGGAAATGATTTTCATCGAGAATGCGGGCGGATAAATATACGTGTTGCGCACCATGAATTCCTTCAGGATATCGTTCTGAATGGTACCAGCCATTTCCTCTAATTTAGCTCCTTGTTCCAGCCCTGCATTGATGTAGAATGCCATAATGGGCAATACCGCACCGTTCATGGTCATGGAAACGGACATTTTATTTAAAGGAATGCCGTCGAACAATACTTTCATGTTTTCGAGCGAACAAATAGATACACCGGCTTTACCTACATCGCCTACTACGCGCGGATGGTCGGGGTCATAACCACGGTGTGTGGGGAGGTCGAAAGCTACGGAAAGGCCTTTTTGTCCCGAAGCCAGATTGCGTCGGTAGAAGGCGTTTGATTCTTCTGCGGTAGAGAATCCGGCATATTGGCGGATAGTCCACGGGCGGAAGGCATACATCATCGAGTAGGGACCATGCAGGTAAGGGGGAATACCTGCGGCATAGTTGAGGTGTTCCATTCCTTCGAGGTCTTCTTTGGTGTATACGGGTTTTACTTGTATTTGTTCGGGTGTTTTCCAATTGGCAGTAATGCCATTGGCTTTTTGCCATTCCATTCCGTTTTGGGGATGGAATCCGGCATATATGTCTATGTTTCTAAAATTCGGTTTCATAGTTTGTATGTATCATTTAAACGCAGAGACGCAAAAACGCAGAGTTTATCTTTTTTGAGTGAGCAAAGTTTACAGAGTATCAAAGTCCGTTTACTTTGCGTTTGATTCCTTTTGTAAGATAAGCTACATTGAAGTTTATTAGTAGACCTAATTTCTTTTTTGTAAGTTTTAAATAAGTCACTAATTGCACTTCGTGAATGTCTTTTAATTCCTCTACCGCCTTTAATTCTACGATAACTTTGTCTTCTACCAAAAGATCCAAACGGAACTCTTTATCAAGTTTTTCTCCTTTATAATAAAGTGGAATGGATACTTGGTTTTCAACATGCAATCCTCTATTTCGTAATTCTTGAATAAGACAGGCTTCATAGACACATTCCAATAAACCGGGACCCAGTTCTTTGTGAACTTCAATGGCTGCACCTATGATTTCCCGACTTAAGAAATTATGTATGTCATATTTACTCTCCATGTCTTTGAAAAACTCTAAAAAAGAATTTCGGCGTTTTTGCGCCTTTGCGTTTTTATTTAACTAATAATTGTTTGTTGAACTCACGTAAGGTTTCCAGTACGTTGCAACGGACGTGGATGAAGTTTTCTATGCCTGCGGCTTTCAGCTCTTCCATGCATGCGGGGGCACCTGCAACGATGAACATCGCCCTGCCCGCCAAGGCTTGATAAGCCGGAATGGCGTATTGTGCATATTCATCATCGCTGGAACAGAGAACTACGATATCTGCCTGAGCTTTCAATGCCGCTTCGATACCTTCTTCTACTGATGCAAAACCCAAATTGTCGATAACCTCGTATCCGGCACATGCCAAGAAGTTGCATGAGAACTGGGCGCGGGCTTGGCGCATGGCAAGGTTTCCAATGGTCAGCATGAATGCTTTCGGACGTTTGCCCGAATGTTCCGTTTCGAGGCGTAACGCTTCAAATTCACTTGCCGCACGGGCGGTATCCAGCTTGGCGAAAGACGCTTCTTCATCGTGGTGATGTTCTTTTCCTCCGCATCCGCATACATGTTCCAATGGAGCTTTGCCGCCTGCCAGTTCGGTAAAATTCGGGTATTGGTTGGTTCCCAGCAAGATCTCCTTGCGGCGCGATACGGCTTCATGGCGTGCCTTGTTGCTTTGGTTTATAGCGTTCTGCACACTTTCTCCCAATACGGCTTTCACCATACCGCCTTCGTCTTCTGTTTTCAGGAAAAGATTCCATGCTTCTTTAGCGATCGATACGGTAAGATTTTCGATGTAATACGAACCTCCGGCAGGGTCTACGATGCGGTTGAAATGGGATTCTTCTTTCAATAATAATTGTTGGTTCCGTGCCAGACGTTCCGAGAATTCATTGGGCGTTTCGTATACCGAGTCAAAAGGAGTGACGGTCATAGAGTCTACTCCGGCAATAGCGGCACTCATAGCTTCGGTTTGTGAACGGAGCAGGTTCACGTATGAATCGAATAAAGTCAGATTAAAGGAAGAAGTGGTGGCATGTACATTCATCTGGCATGCGCTGTCTTCTTTCGGCTGGTAAGCTTTTACGATATCTGCCCAAAGCATACGTGCCGCACGGAATTTGGCTATCTCCATAAAATAATTGGAACTGATGCCGAAATTGAATTTGATTTTACGGGCGGCAAGGTCAACGGGAACACCAGCATCGATGAGCCGGTTCAGATATTCGTTTCCCCAAGCCAAGGCATATCCTAATTCTTGATAAATATAGGCTCCCGAATTGTTTAACCGGAGCGCGTCGACACCGATGCAACGGAAGTGAGGCCATTCAGCCAATGCGTTTACCACTTCCGAGGCTAAACCGATGATAGGGCTTACGTCCTTGCCCTTTTGGAGCATTTTGCTGATAGGGTCGAAATTGACAGAGCCGTATATATTCTTCGGGTCATATCCTTTTTCCTTGAAATATGCAGCCAGTAATTGAGCCAGTTCTACCGTATGCCGTTGGCATGTGGTGAAATTCAGTTCGATGCAATCGCAATGGATGTCTTTCAATAATGTATCGAGAAGTTCGCGGCTGACATCTTTCCCCTTCAGGTGGAAGCCTAAAGAGTCTATTCCTTTATTGAGAAGGTCTAATGCCTTGCGGTTGGCTTCTTCTGGATTTTCCACTCGAATGTTTTGGCGGATGTACCAAGTATTGTCATTCTTTTTATTTCCTCTTACATAAGGGAACTCTCCGGGAAGAGCATCGATGGTTTTCAGGCCTTCTATGTCTTCTTGGCGGTAGAACGGTTTTACTTTGAAACCTTCGTTGGTTTTCCATACCAATTTCTTTTCATAATCGGCTCCTTTCAAGTCGGTTTGGATTTTGTCCATCCATTCCTGAGTCGAGACTTCAGGAAAATCAGAAAAGAGTTTTTCTTTTTTATCTGCCATACTTTGTGTTTTTAATGATTACGATTCAAGTTCATTTGCATGCCGGTTGGAAGTGCATGCAGTGGCAAATATACAAATAAATTGCACATAACAGGCAAAAGTGTGATGTTTTTGTGGCTTTTATCTTACTGGCTTCGTATTTTTTGGTTGGAAAAGTTTTGACTTCTTGTTTGATTTGCCTACATTTGCGCAACTTTAAAACTATAATATCATGAATTGGTTACAAGATTTATTGACGAATCCTAACTCTATAGCGCATATTGTGGCGTTATATGCCTTTGTGATTTCGGGCGGAGTTCTGTTAGGGAAAATCAAGGTCTTCGGCATCTCGCTGGGGGTTACTTTCGTCTTGTTCGTGGGAATCTTGGTGGGACACTTTGGATTTACGGGTAACCCTGCCATTCTTTCCTTCTTACAAGACTTCGGATTGATATTGTTTGTCTTCTGCATCGGTTTGCAGGTGGGACCGTCGTTTTTCTCTTCTTTCAAGGAGGGAGGAATCCGGCTCAACTTGCTGGCGACGGGCATTGTGGCATTCAATATCATTGTCGCACTCATTATTTATTATGCGTTGCAGGGGCGTATCGAGGTGCCGATGATAGTCGGTATCCTTTGCGGTGCCGTGACGAACACGCCGGGGCTTGGTGCTGCCAACGAGGCATTGCAGCAGTTGAACTACGACGGTCCGGAAATCGCCATGGGGTATGCCTGCGCCTATCCGTTGGGTGTCATCGGCATCATCCTTTCGATGATTCTCATCCGCTACATCTGCCGGGTAGACTTAGACAAAGAGTCGGAAGCTATCCAGCAGGCTGAAGAAGCCAATCCGCACCTGAAACCTTTCCGCATCCAGCTCCGTGTGGAGAATCCGGCTTTGAACGGAAAGACCATCCTGCAGTTGCAGAACTTCCTGGCGCGTAACCTGGTATGTTCGCGTATCTTGCAGAACGGTGAAGTGCATATCCCGACGTCGAAAACCGTGCTTCATATCGGAGATGAGATGAACATCGTATGCGCCGAAGACGATTCGGAAGCTATCGAGGCTTTCATCGGTTCGAAGATTGAAGTCGATTGGGAACATCAAAACACTGAAAACAAGCCGATGGTGTCACGCCGTATTTTGGTGACGCAGCCTTCTATTAACGGCAAGACGGTGGGTGAGTTGCATTTCAGCAGCATGTATGGCGTGAACGTGACGCGTGTCAACCGTTCGGGTATGGACTTGTTCGCCGCCCGGAGCCTGACCTTGCAGGTAGGCGACCGTGTGATGGTGGTAGGGCCGCAGGATGCCATCGAGCGTGTGGCGGGTATGCTGGGTAACCAGTTGAAGCGTCTGGACCATCCGAATATCGTGACTATCTTTGTCGGCATTCTGTGCGGTATCTTGTTCGGAAGTATTCCTATCGCTTTTCCGGGTGTCCCCACTCCGGTGAAGTTAGGTCTTGCAGGCGGTCCGTTGATTATCGCCATCTTAATCGGACGTTTCGGCTATAAGGTACGTCTGGTGACTTATACCACGATGAGTGCCAACCTGATGCTGCGCGAAGTGGGGCTTGTGCTTTTCTTGGCGAGTGTCGGCATCAAGGCGGGCGAGAACTTCGTGCAGACCGTGGTCGAGGGAGACGGCTTGCTTTATGTAGGTATGGGATTCCTGATTACGTTGCTCCCGCTGATGATTATCGGCTTGATAGCACGCTTGTATTACAAGATTAATTACTATACGCTTATCGGTCTGATAGCCGGTAGTACCACCGACCCTCCCGCATTGGCTTATTCTAATCAGGTGTCGGGCAACGACGCTCCGGCGGTAGGTTATTCTACGGTATATCCGTTGGTAATGTTCTTGCGTATCCTGACCGCACAGCTCTTCATCTTGTTTATGGCTTAGATATGTTATAATTGAACGCGGAGACGCGAAGGCGCAGAGTTTTTATTTATATTCTTTGCGCCTTTGCGTCTTTGCTTTTTTTACAATTAATCAATCCGTGCAAGCAATTCTTCTACTTCTTCCCGCCAGTCGGAAGCGTTTTCGGGCTGAAAGGTTTGCAACCCTGCGTTTTTCCCTGCGGTGATGTTCGATGTGCTATCGTCGATGAAAAGCGTTTCCTCGGGGCGGATTTGCGCATCTTTTATCATCTGGCGGAAGATTTCCGGTTCCGGTTTCATGCAGCCCATTTCGAATGAAAGATACAGCTTGTCGAAATATGCGTCTATGCTGTTTTCCTGCGGAGTGAATTGTGGCGTGCGTGCCCAGTAGTCCATTAAGTAGGGATTGGTGTTGCTGAGCAAGAAGGTGCGGTAGCCCCTTTGGCGTAATTGGGCGATGTAGTCCAGCTTACGGATGTCCATTCCGCTTACGAAGCCCATCCACGCTTGCCGCACTTCTTCGCGTTCCAGCGGCTTGCCGCACAATATGCCCAGCTTTTCCCGGAAGGATTCTTCACTGAGCTTTCCTTCTTCCAATTCCTGGAAGATTCCTGTCTGATGATATTTGTCGAGGATGCGGCCGGCATTTTCCAGTCCTAACCGGATAAATGCCTGTACCGCTTCTTCACGGTCGAGGTCTACGATGACCCCGCCGAAATCGAATGCAATGTTTTTAATCATGTTTTATTAAAGGGAAAAAGAACGCAGAGGCACAGAGACACAGAGAATTTCTTTAAATAATACTCTGTGTCTTTGTGTCTCTGCGTTCGGTTAAATCAGTTTTTCAGCCACTTATCCAGCCAGCGGAAGAAGATGCGTTGCCACAACACGCCGTTCTGAGGCTTCAGCACCCAGTGGTTCTCGTCGGGGAAGATGAGCAGTTCGGCGGGCACGCCTCTCAGTTTCGCTGCATTGAATGCCGCCATGCCTTGCGAGGCGAGGATGCGGAAATCCTTTTCGCCGTGGATGCAGAGGATAGGCGTGTCCCATTTGTCTACGAAAAGGTGGGGCGAATTGGCGTAGCTGCGTTGCACGGCAGGGTTGTCCTTTTCCCAATACGGGCCGCCCAAGTCCCAGTTGGTGAACCAAAGCTCTTCGGTTTCCAGGTATTGTTGCTCCATGTTGAAGAATCCGTCGTGTGCGATGAATGCCTTGAAGCGTTTGTCGTGATGTCCGGCAAGCCAGTACACCGAATAGCCTCCGAAGCTGGCTCCTACGCATCCCAGCCGGTCTTTGTCTACGTAAGGTTCCTTCGAGATGTCGTCTATCGCGCTCAGGTAATCATCCATGCAATGCCCGCCGTAGTTGGTGCTGATTTCTTCCAGCCATTCCATGCCGAAGCCCGGCAGTCCGCGGCGGTTGGGAGCGATGATGATGTAATCGTTAGCTGCCATAATCTGCAGGTTCCAGCGGTAGCTCCAGAACTGGCTGACGGGGCTTTGCGGTCCGCCTTCGCAGAAGAGGAGGGTAGGGTATTTCTTGTTCGGGTCGAAATCGACGGGATAGACCACCCACGAAAGCATGTCTTTGCCGTCTACCGTCTTGGTCCAGCGCGGCTCTACCTTGCCTTTCTTCAGTTGGCTGAAGATATGGTCGTTCTCCGAAGTGATGCGGGTCACTTTGTGGTCTTTCTTCAGGTCTACCGTGAAGAGTTCGTCGGCTTCGCTCAACGAATGGCGCATGGTGAGCAGCTGCTTGTCGTTCAGCATTTTCACCGATGCATAGTCGTACATGCCTTCGGTGAGTTGCTTTACTTCTCCCTTCAGGTTGGTGCTGTGAATCATGCTGGTGGCGTGCCATACGCCTGTGAAATAAAGGGTTTTGCTATCGGGCGCCCAGCAATAATCGTCCACACCCGACTGGAAGGCTTCGGTGACGTAGGTCTTCTCGCCGTTACTCAGATTCATTACGCACAGGCGGTTGCGGTCGCTTTCATATCCGTCGCGCTCCATGCTTTGCCAGGCGATGCAAGTGCCGTCGGGCGAGAATTTCGGGTTGGTGTCGTAGCCCATGTTCTTGTCTTGGGCATCTTCCTTACACAGGTTTCGGGTCTGCTTGGTTGCTATATTATAAAGGTAGATGTCCGAGTCGGTCGATTGCGAATACGCCACGCCCGTCTTCTTGCGGCAGGTATAAGCAATCTGTTTCGAGTCGTTGCTCCATGCTAATTGTTCGATGCCTCCGAAAGGCTTCATGGGCGATTCGTAGGGTTCGCCTGCCAAGATGTCGGTGGCTTCGCCCACTTTATTTCCGTCAAAACTTGCCACGAACGGATGCGGGATTGTTTCTACCCATTCGTCCCAATGCTTGTACATCAGGTCGTCTATCACCCGTCCGCTTGCCTTGTCGAGGTCGGGATAAAGGTCGGAAGTGCGTTCGCCGTATTTCACCTGTGCAATAAAGAGCACCTTGCTTTCATCGGGCGAGAACTTAAAACCTTCGATGTCTCCTTGGTATTCCGAGAGTTGCTTGCGTCCGGTTCCGTCGGGATTCATTTCCCACAGCTGGTTGCTTCCGCTTTGTGCGGTGAGGAAAGCGATTTTCGTACCTCCTTTTATCCAAGCGGGTTCGCTTTCGCTGGCTGCGGATGTGGTGAGCAGGCGGTTATTGCTTCCGTCGGCATTCATCACGTAGATAACCGTATGGCTGGCGTTGTCTTTCACGCTGTAATACGATACGGTGTAAGCGATTTGTTTCCCGTCGGGCGACACGCTCGTGCCTCCGATGCGTCCCATAGCCCACAGGGCTTCGGGAGTCATCCGTCCGTCTTTAATGGTTATTTCCTGTTTCCCGATAAAGGGTTTTTCGGTCGGTGTGCCGGCATTGGCTTGCCCGCTTGCGGCGAGCAGCATGGCGGCGGTCATGGTCATTAAGTTTGTTTTGTTCATTGTTATGTGTTATTTATTTGATGTTCGCTTGAACACAGAGGCACAGAGACGCAGAGGGAAAATAATAAACTCTGTGTCTCCGTGTCTCTGTGTTCGATAAAAAATTCATTTCCCGGTGAAATAAGCCGGATAATTATCAAACAGGCAATTCAGCTGGTTTCCTCCCATTTGGATGTTATCCATATACGAATATCCGTCGCGGTAAGCAAGGCGGAGGCTCGTATAAGATGCGTTCCACCAATCCCAGCCGAATACCAGATTCGATTCTTCCCGGTTCCCGTAACGGTCTTGCGTGTAGAGGTAATCCTCGCCCGTGTTGTCGGGATAGAAGCGAAGCTCTTGGTAGTGGTATACATCATAATCGTCATACCATTCGTCTACCCATACCCGGCTGCACAGATAGTCGGTACGTTCCCGATAATCGTATGAACCGTTTCCGAATTCGATTCCTAATCCTACGTACTCGCAAGACGTGAATGCCAATGTCATTGCCAACAGGAAAAATATGCGGTACAGTGCGTTCTTCTTAGTCTTCATAATAGCCTCCTTTTTTGTTTTGATTTCGTACTACAAAGATAAGCGGTCCGTCCCGTTCCGGCAAATTGTTTTTCCTAAATCAGGCAAGGAAGATTCCTATTTGTGATAGGGATTTTCCTTAGTTAATAGTGAATAGTGAATAATTAATAGCGGTGCTATTTTCGTTAGCCGTTGCGCTATTAACTATTAATTGTTAACTATTAACTATATTCGTCTCTTTGCGCTTACGGTCTCGATGTCCAGCCGGATGATTTCCGTGCGGTGGAACGATTTTTGTGCATAGTCGATGCCGCGTATCTTATCGTCAGGGCAATACTTGCTCAGCAGGAGCGAGAGTGCCGACATTCGCTCGGCTTCGTGCAGGCTATGATGAGCGGTGCATTGCAACACCACGCTTTCGTATGCGGTGGTGAACTGTGCGGGCTTCACTTGTGTCCGTCCTACCACGCAAAAAGAAACCTGCGGGCAAGCGTCGATGCATTTCAGTTTCCGTCCCACGGGAGCGCAATGGATATAGATGGAATTGCTACGGTCCCATACATAGCTGATAGGGATGCCGTAGGCTCCTTCACCGTCTTCCGTACGCATCGAGAGGATGCCGTATTCGCCGTCTTTCAATATTTCGAACGCCCGTTCTTGTTTCAACGTCCGGTCTTGACGGCGGATGGTTGAATTATCGAATTTCATATATCTGATGTTATTATTGAACACAGAGGCACAGAGACGCAGAGGGAAAATAAAAAAGTTCTGTGCCTTTTGTGTATCTGTGTTTAAAGTTTAACTATTAGCTATTTCGTAAATTGCCCGGCTTGCCTGGCGGTCGAGCCGGACATAACCGCCTACCAGTTCACCTTTGTTCTCGTGCAGATGAGCTACAAGCAAATCAATGTCGGGATGCTCGATGCCTAATTCTTTAAAGGTAGTAGGCATACCGATTTCGTGCAAGAATGCCTTAAATCGGGCGATGCCTTCCAATGCTACGGTCTTCAGGTCGGTCGAGGCAGGAACATCCCATACCCGTTCGGCGAATTGGGCAACTTTGCCTACGTTATGGTCAGCCATGTAAGTCAGCCATGCGGGGAAGATGACGGCAAGTCCTGCCCCGTGAGTCACGTCGTAGAGTGCGCTTATTTCGTGCTCCATGAAGTGTGAAGCCCAATCTTCTTCACGTCCGGTACCGCAGATGCCGTTGTGTGCAATGGTGCCTGCCCACATGATGTTGGCACGTGCACCGTAATTGTGCGGCTCTTTCATTACGGTTCGGGCTTCTTTGATAATGGCTTTCAATGTGCCTTCACACAGGCGGTCGGTCACTTCTGTATCGGGTGTATTGGTGAAGTATCGTTCCATGATGTGCGCCATCATGTCGGTGATGCCGCTTGCGGTTTGCCATGCAGGAAGTGTATAGGTCACTTCTGGGTTCATTACGGCAAATGCCGGACGGAGCACTTCGGGAGTACGCAGGCTGAGTTTTTTCAGTCCGTCTACTTTTGTGATAACCGAATTGCCCGAGCCTTCGCTTCCGGCGGCAGGGATAGTGAGCACCACACCGATGCGCAAAGCTGTTTGCGGTATCGCTTTTCCAGTAAAGAAATCCCAAAAGTCACTTTCGTAAGGGATTCCGGCTGCAATGGCTTTGGCGGTATCAATGACCGAGCCTCCTCCTACAGGCAAGAGGAAATCCACCTTCTCCCGTCTTCCCAATTCGATGCCTTCATATACTTTCGGGTCGGTAGGGTTCGGTTGTACGCCTCCTAATTCAATGTAGGCAATGTCCGCTTCTTCCAGCGATTTCTTTACCCGGTCTAATAAACCGCTTCGTATGACTGAACCTCCGCCATACACAATCAAGGCTTTTGTTCCGTGGTATTTCTTTACTAACGCTCCGGTTTGTTGTTCAGTATTCTTTCCAAACACAAACTCAGTAGGGCTATAAAACGTAAAGTTATTCATATCTTTTTTATTTTAGCAATTTAAATGCGTAAAAAATATATTGTCGGATTATCTGAATCCGTTAGTTCCGTTCTTCCCGCATTCGTCGGATTTGCTTGTCTATGTCATACGCATTTCCGCGCGATTTGTCTTTGCGGAAAAATTCCTGACGCCGGATAGAGTCTTCTGCTTGACGTTGGCGAATAAGCTCGTAGAAACGATCTTCATCGGGTGCGGACGGAGGTATTGTGTCCGTTGGATGTTGGGACAGGGAGTCTGGTATTTCGGAGCGCACTACCGTATCGCTATCTGCCGGAGCATAAATAGGAAGCAACCGATAATAAGTAGGGAATTTCAGGCTGTCCTCGCGTGTAGGCTGATAATCCTTGTAAATCTTCCAGGCGTTGGCATGTTTGCGGTTGTGCTTCAGCATCCGTCCGCGCGGAGTAAGGTTGTCATAGATGACGCCCAAAAAGTCCAGTCCCCCGATGACGGCTCCTGCTCCAACGTTTCCTCCGGCGCGTCCCGCAGCGCGTTCAAACATCATACCTGTCCCCGGCGTCAGGCTCCGTCCGTATTCTTCCGTATAAACCGCATTCGGATTGAGCTTCCAGTGCATTTCCCATTTTTCAGTCCGTCCCAATAATACCAGCACGTCGTAAATAGGATCTTCGCCAAAGCGGGTCCAAATGCTATAAGGCAGCATCCGTATATATCCTATAGGTTTCTTCACCTTGGTTGTGTCTGTAAGGCTTCGCGGAAGACGCAAGTCTTTTTTAAATTTCATCCAAGGCTTGTCTAGCGTAACAGCTTTCATCTCTTCACGAGGCTTTTCCATGCCGCTAAAGTCGAACTGAATCATCCGGATAGCTTCTTCGTTCAATCGGATTTCTTGTTCTTTTTCATGTTGGGCATACAGAGGCAATGTGCCGGATAAAACGGATAATATAAATAATGTATGATAACGCAAATTCATTTCTAATTCCAATAATCATGCTTCTTTAGTGTAAAAGCGGAACAAAAGTAAGCATAAAAAGCGGAACAACGGATAGATGATAGTTAATAGTTGATAATTGGTAGTTGATAATGCCGGCTTAACTATCAACTATGAACTAAATAAAGGTACACAATCCTCTCTACGTGGCAATAGATTTGAAACGGATGTGTGTGGAAATCTGTTAACAAATGATACCCACGAAGCCCACTTTATTTCACCCTTCCTCCTTGCATCCAGCAACGTTTGTAGTAAGGCTCGTTCAGACGGCTTACGATGACCCCTCTGTTGGTACTGGCATGAATAAAGCGTCCGTCTTTCAAGTAGATGCCTACGTGGGTGGCACGTCGCTTGTTGCGCCCATTGTGGAAAAAGACGAGATCGCCTTCGCGCAGCTTGGCTTTGCGCACCTTGCGGCAATCCTCAGTGCGCTGGCGGTCGGAGCTTCGTTCCAAGCGTTTGCGGTAGACCGTGCGGTAGATGTTGCTGGTAAGTCCAGAACAGTCCACGCCGCGCCGGGTGGTTCCTCCCGAACGGTAAGGTACACCTATCCAGCGTGCCGATTCAATATAGAGGCGGTGATTATCGTCCATATCGATGTCTATATCGAGGCGTAAGGCGGCTTGTGCCAGTTCGCGGTAATCATAGTGTGGGGCACGTGTACCACAGGAGGTGAGAAGGGCGAGGAGTGCCGCTAAAAGGAGTATCTGCTTTTTCATGGTGGGTGTATTTTTTCACCACAGATTACACAGAATTAAATAATTAATAATGAATAATTAATAGTTTGGTAGGCGGAAACGCTTGTCGTTATTCATTATTCACTCTTAATTATTAATTATCAAAATCTGTGTAATCTGTGGTGAGTGAAAACTAATCATTCTTCGGCTCTGATTTCGAAATAGCTTTCCAGTTCGTGTTGGGCTTCTTCGTTAATCGGGGCGATGTCGCGGATGATGCGTCCGTGTTCCAAGAGGGCGATGCGGGTGCTGATTTCTATCGTGTGGGTCAGGTTATGGCTCGACACGAGGATGGTGGCACCTGTTTCTTGGTTGTAAGCTTGGAGCAGGTGGCGCAAGGCAGATTGCGAACTGGGGTCGAGGAAGTTGAACGGTTCGTCTAATATTAAGAGTTGGGGGCGGTTGAGCAGGGCGGCAAGGATGCCCGTCTTCTGCTTATTGCCCGCCGAGAGGTTTCGGATAAGTTTCTTTTGTCCCAAGATTTCACCGTTCATAAAACGCTCGTAGGGTATGAGTCTTTCATCTACAGTCGCCTTGTCGAGCCCACACATCTTCCCTACGAAGTAGAAATACTCTTCGGGGGTGAGGTAATCGATGAGGAAACTTTCGTCCATGTAAGCACCCGTAGTGTCTTTCCACGCTTCGCTTTGGCTCACCTCGATATCGCCGATATGTACATTGCCTTCGTCGGCTTTCAGGAGGTCGAGAATAAGGCGGAACAGGGTGGTCTTTCCCGCTCCGTTATTGCCCACCAAGCCGAGAATCTCGCCCGTGTGGACGGTGTAACTATCGATATCGAGTACGGTGCGTGTGCCGTATATTTTCTTCAGGTTTGTGATTGTTATTTCCATGTTTTTTCTTTTTTGTTTTTCACCACAGATTACACAGATTTATTAAATAAAAAAATTATCCGTATGTCATCCTAATTTTCAATTTTTAATGGTTTTAATCTGTGTAATCTGTGGTGAAACAGGTTGTGCTATCTTGTATTCCGGAACCCTTCCATGTTGCGGTATCTCCGTGCCATGAAGCGGGTGTAGATGTTATTTATCCAGAGGCGGTGGGTGAGGAAGCCGGCTAAGCCTAATGCGCTCATCGTGATGTAGCTTCCTGTAGTCCCTAAGAGCAGTTCCAGCCCGCTATTAACGAGGAGCGGGACAGTGAGCGAGGCAACTACAATCACCGTTTGGTACACATTGTTGTTCTGGCGTTTCCCCATTAACCCCGTATTAAGCGGGGCGGTCTTGTCGTTGTACACCGCCATTTGCATCATGCCGGGGAAAATGATTCCTGCCGTAAAAAAGAGATATGCTAAGTCCATAGACAAGGTTATCTCTCCGTTGCATACGGGTACTAAGCAAAAAATGAACGGAATAGCCAGCATACCGCATTGCACATAGTACTTGGCACGAAGCATATTGTAAACGCTTTCGCGACGCACCATCAGCCCGTCGATATAATTGCCTTCTATCGCCATAATCTGGCTAAGCGTTGCCAGCCCGAATGCGCAATAACAATAAAGGCAGATGAAACCGTTCATACCGCTTTCTTCGTACAAGCCGAAGGTTAGGGCAAGAGCAAACAATACGGTGATGACAATCAGACTCCAGAACTGGCTTCGGGGGCTTTTGTTGCGGAAAAGCATCTTTAATTCCAGACGCATATATTCACCCACGTTCCCGTAGCGGTCAAGGAAGGCGTAATCGCTGATTTTCTTGATTTTGGTGTCTTCTACCCGCGAGAGTTCGTTATAAATCAGGCGGAGTTGCACCTTGTAGTTGATGAAACCCATTAGCCCGATGCCCGTCAATGCGCCAAGAAAGGCGAAGGGATTCCACAAGATAAAGCCTTCGCCCCAGTTCATGGTGAAAGTGCTGACCCAATGCGTGTCGGGAAGGAACTCTAACAGGGCAAGCAGTCCGTAGACGGGGAGGCACCAGCAGATGTAAATGAACCTTTGGCGTTTCAATACGCGGATGAGCATACTCCAGTAGGAGTTCATCACGGTGAGGAGCCACACACCGAGCGCATATCCCACGATGCCTGCCAGTCCGTAGAAGCGGGTGACGCTTAGCAGGGCAAAGGGCACGAAGAAGAAGAGCCAAAAGAAGTTGAACGGATTTATGGCTTCGCGTAGGAGAAGTGCTGCCATTACCTTTCGTTTCGGTACGGGAAGCAAGAGGAAAGGCTTGACTTCCTGAATGGGAGTAGGGAACAAGAACCTTACCAAGAAATCGAGCGTAAGCACGATGAGTAATCCTTTGTTGAGGATGTGGTAAGGCTCCATGCCGGGGAAACCTTCGGAAAAAGCCGAGGGCAGCAATACCCCGAATAAAACGAGGTATGCTGCCCAAAATGCGATTCCGATATATACCATGACTTTAGCGAAGCGGTTCTTCTCGAACATCGGACTTCGCTTTTCGTCAAGCTTCTGTAATTTTCGGATATCGAAGAACAGGTGTGTCATATCTATTTTCAGACGTTAGTTAATATCACCCGAAGTCATGCTCACTTCGATGCGGTTCTTTTGAGAAACAAACGCTTTGGCGAATTGTTGGAGGTCGGCGCCCGTGATTCCGTTCACCAAGTCGGTGTATCCGGTGCGTGAGTCTAAACCTTCCCACAAATATCCATGCAAAAGCCCCAGCCAATATCCGTTTTCTTTTTGGTTGGCTTCATAGGTTTTGAGCATGTATTCCTTCACCTTGGCAAGTTCTTCCGCTTTCGGTCCGTTAGCAATGAAGTCTTCGATGCCCTTATCAATGAGCTTGCTCATTTCAGCACGTTTGGTTGGGTCGGTATCGAAATAGATTTGCAAGACACCTTCTACCTTCGGGTATTTGCTGATGCTGCCCTGTACGCTTACGCCGTATGAGGCTCCGGCTTCTTCGCGTACGGTCTCAGTATATTCCATGGTGAGGAGTTGCGAGAGCATGTTCATCATCAGCTTGTTCTTCAACGTATAATCACACGTTCCGCTTTCTACGATGAGTACGGTCGCTTTTTCGGTCTGAAGGTCTTTGTGGAAGACATTCTTCCATTCGCCTTTACGGATGTCAAGGTTTACATCGCGGAAACTTTCTTTGCGTCCTGTAGCGGGCAGGCTTCCCAAATAGGTTTCGATGAGCGGAGTAGCTTCCTGCGGGTTTATATTACCTACGAAGATGAAGGTGAAATCGCTCGCGTCGGCAAAACGATCCTTATACATATCCATCACTTTCGCATAGTCTATTTGGTCTATCATCTCGGCTTTCAGACGTGTGACACGCGGATTATTTCCATATAACATCTGAGTCACCGTATCGCTCAATGCCGTATTCGGATTGGCTTCCTGATTGGCGAGAGCTGATTTCATACGGGTCTTGAATGATTCGAACGCGGCTTGGTCGGCACGTGGTGCAGTGAAAGTAAGGTAGGTGAGCTGGAGCAAAGTCTCCAAGTCTTTCGGTGCACAACTTCCGTTTACGGCTTCGCTCAGGGTGCGTACCGAAGCAGATACCGAAGCCACTTTGCCTGCCAAGACTTTTTGTAGGTCGGTTGCACTGAAGTTGCCCAGTCCGCCCAACGATACGACATCATTGAGCACCTTGAATTGCAAGGCATCCTTATCATCGAACAATGAATTTCCTCCTGCGCTGAACGCTTGCATCCGGATTTCGTCTGCCTTAAAATTAGTGGGTTTCAACACCACACGCACTCCGTTGTTCAGGGTCAGTACGGTCGATTCGTATTGTCCTTTTTCGGTATTTACCACTTTCCCTCCGGCAGGTGTTTCTTTCATCAACGGTTCATCGGACACCTTATCTACATACGGCTCCAGTTTTTCGGCACTTACCTTTGCCAGTACTTGCTTGATAGCGGCTTCGGTAGGGTATTTCATGTCGGGCTTATCCGGACAGAACAAGCATACCGCCATGTTGGTGTCGCTCACCAATTGCTTATAAAGGTCGTTCACGCCTTCCAGCGGGATATTCGGCACCAGTTGGTTCATCATGGTGTATTCATATTCCACGCTTGGGATAGGTTCTCCATCGATGAAATTAGATACATATTGGCTTACGAACTGTTCGTTACGCATCTTGTTGCGCTCGTTGTATGCGTTTTCCAGATTGCTCAGGTAATCGGCTTTTGCACGTGCAAATTCGCTTGCGGTGAATCCGAACTGATGTGCCCGTTCTATCTCACGCATCAAGGCTTCCAAGCCTGTTTCAATGCCGTTTTCCTTACAGATAGCCACGCCCGTAAACGCTTTCTTTGTCTTAGCAAGTATGAAGTCCATATCTTGCACTCCGGCATTGATGAAAGGCGGGGTAGCGGTTTGCAGAAGTTCTCCTAAACGGGCGTTCAGCATGTGCGATATCGCATAATCCATAAACGAATATGCCAGATAGCCCACGGTATTCTTTATCTCGGCTGGGAAAGGCTCGTGTTTATGGAATACCATTACTTGGGTGATTTCCTGCTCTTTATCCTTATTAATCGAAACGATAGGCTCTTTGTTGTCCGGCACAGGGAAATAGGTGCGCTCGGCAGGGTTGGCAGGCATTTGGATAGGACCGAACAAATTCTTTATCTTAGTCTCGATTTGGTCTACATCAATGTCGCCCACCACGATAATGCCTTGCAAGTCGGGACGATACCATTTCTCGTAATAATCGCGCAAGTCCTGATAAGGGAAATTATCCACCACTTCCATGGTTCCGATGGGTAAACGATACGCATATTTGCTTCCCGAGAAAAGGGTGGGGAATGCCGTTTCGTACATACGCATCATTGCCCCCAGACGGGTACGCCATTCTTCGTGGATAACTCCGCGCTCTTTGTCTATCTCTTTTGGGTCGAGTGTAAGGTCATCTGCCCAATCGTGCAGGATGAGCAAGCACGAGTCAATGATACCGTCACGGATAACGGGTACATTACTAATGTTGTACACCGTTTCATCTATTGAAGTATAGGCATTCAGATTGGCTCCGAACTTCACACCGATAGATTCCAAATATTCGCGCAAGCTGGTACCGGGGAAATGCTTGGTTCCGTTGAAACACATGTGTTCCAAGAAGTGGGCAAGCCCGCGCTGGTTATCTTCTTCCAAGATAGAGCCGACTTTTTGTGCGATATAGAAATCGGCTTGGTTTTCGGGTAATTCATTGTGACGGATATAATAAGTCAATCCGTTCTCTAATTTGCCTATCCTCACATCCGGATCGGTAGGGATAGGGGGCATCTGCTGGGCAAATGCAACGCTTGTGCTTCCAATGAGAAACACGGCGATTAATGCTTTTCTAAAAATCTTTTTCATTTGTATTGAGCAATAAATTATAACATTCCATTAGCTGAGAGGTATCGTTCGGCTTCGATAGCCGCCTTGCATCCGCTTCCGGCAGCGGTAATCGCCTGACGGTAATGCGGGTCGGCTACGTCTCCAGCCGCAAATACTCCAGGGATTCCAGTGCGCGGCGTTCCGGCTTCGGTCAAGATATAGCCCGTTTCATCGGTCTTTACCCACGGCTTGAATATATCCGAGTTCGGCTTGTGTCCGATAGCAAGGAAGAAACCGTCAATGGGCACATCGTAACGTTCTTCGTCAGGTTCGCCCATACGTTTCACCACGTGCATTCCTTCTACACCGTTTTCGCCATACAATCCTACGGCATTGTGTTCGAAGAGCACTTGAATATGAGGATGATTCAATACCCGTTCCTGCATGATTTTCGAAGCACGCAGATAAGGCTTACGCACAACAAGATAGACTTGTTTTGCCAGTCCGGCAAGGTAAATGGCTTCCTCGCAAGCCGTATCTCCTCCACCTACTACGGCTACGGTTTTCTTCCGGTAGAAGAATCCGTCGCAAGTGGCACAAGCGCTTACACCCATACCTGCATATTTTTTTTCGTCTTCCAATCCCAAGTATTTAGCGGTAGCACCGGTAGAGATAATCACCGTATCGGCGGTGATTACTTTTCCTTCATCCGTTTCGAAAGTATAAGGAGCCTTACTCAGGTCGGCTTTAGTGATGATACCCGGACGGATATCGGCACCGAAACGTTCGGCTTGCTTGCGCAGGTCATCCATTAAGACCGGTCCCGTCACTCCGTCGGGATAGCCCGGAAAATTTTCCACCTCAGTGGTAATGGTGAGTTGGCCGCCCGGCTGGATTCCTTCGTAAAGCACCGGAGCGATATTCGCACGGCTGGTATAGATAGCTGCCGTATATCCGGCAGGACCTGACCCGATGATCAGGCATTTCACATGTTCTGTTGCCATATTCATTTGTTTTTATGTGTTGTTTGTTATTTTCCGAACAAAGATAGTGCTTTTTATTGAAGTATGAAGAGAGAGGCGGAAAAACTTCGATTTGCAGATTCAGATTATTCTTTTTACCTTCGTGTTTATTAAATTGATAAGAAGATGAAACAGGTATTGAAAATCGTAGGCGGATTCTTGATTGGAATCTTGATGGGGTTGCTCGTGGCGGGAGTGGGGCTGGTCTTGTTCAGAGATATGTCGTTCTCGGAATATATCGGGAAGTTTTTGCGGCTCAATGCGATGGAGGTGATAGGCATCCCGTTGCTTTCATTGGTTTTCTTCCTGATAGCCGTTTCCTTGCAAGTCGTCCTGCACGAAGCGGGACATTTGGTTTGCGGATTGGTTTCGGGATACCGCTTCGTATCGTTCCGCATCTTTAGCTTTACATGGATACGTCAAGGCGGGAAGGTGCGCATGAAACGCTTTAGCGTGAGCGGGACGGGCGGTCAATGTTTGCTGGTGCCTCCCGAAAAGCCCGATGAAGAGATTCCTGTTACCTTATATAATATAGGTGGAGTGGCAATGAATTTCCTGACGGTATTAGTGGCTTTGGTTCCGCTCGTGCTTGTAGACGATATGCCACTTTTAGGGAAAATGTTTCTCATCCAGTTTATGGGGATAGGGGTATTCTTGGGCTTGCTCAACGGCATCCCGATGAAGTTAGGCGGTATCGGGAACGATGCGTATTCGCTCCGCCTCTTGAAGCGGAATCCCGGCACCAAACGTGCCCTCGTCCTCCAGCTTCGGATAAACGCGTTGATACAAGAAGGAATGCGCCCGAAGGAGATGCCTGAAGCTTGGTTCCGTTTGGAAGGGAAAATAGATTATAGCGATATGTTGCAAGCCACCGTTGCGCTCATGGAAATCTCGCGGATGCAAGACCGGGAAGAGTGGGAGGAAGCTTACGTCCGGCTGGAAGAAGCGGTAAGCCATAGTAAGGAACTGGTAGGCATCTTGAAGCAAGAGGCAGAAGCCGAACTGCTTTTTACCGCATTGGTCATAGGGAAGGAGGAACGTGCCCGCGAACTTGCCACCGATAAGCTATTGGCATATATCCGGGCATATAGCAAGGTGAGCAGTGCCAAGCAACGCCAGCTTTTCGCCCTCGCCCTGTATATGGAGCACGATAAAGAAAAGGCGGAAGGAATCTACCGCACCGTGAAAGCAAAGCGGGAGAGTTACTTGATGCAGGGCGAAGTGAATATGGATCTCGCCCTAATGGAATCGTTGCTTTCCCAATGTTAAGCATTTAAGCAGGATTATCCATACAGATGCTCCGTACTCTGCATGCCAGTCCTCCCTTAATCCCGATAGGGCAGGACTGCAGTCCCACCTGCATAGGACTGGAGTCCTGACTGGATAAAACTCCAGTCCTGCCAAGGCGGGACTGGAAAGGGATATGGTTTATATCGGATCGGGAGCCGCCCAAAACCGTTCGGCATCCGTTGTGTGTACATCCGAAGGACCTGTGTCAGGGTCGGTGAATCCGGCAGGTGCCAATGTGATTTGACGCCCTTTCATGGCATCCTCTTTGCCATATCCTGTCTCTTCCCAACAAATGAACCAATAAAGGTTTTTTGCCCAATACGAACGGTAATAGTCATAATTGAAGTCTTCTTTTATGCTATCGAACAAAGGATTGATTCGCATCGGAGAACCGGAAATATACCGTTCCCGCATCTCTGCCAGTGAGAGGGGAGTGCCTTCCGAATTGCTTATCCAGGCTTGCATGTCCGAGTCTATCATCGCCCATTTATTTCGTTCGGGAAGCCAAACCAAATTGACCACATGGCAATCCGAATCAAGCGTATCTGCTGGGAGGCAGGTGACAATTGAATGCCGGTTCTACTTCACGGGTGTATTTCCATAAGTCGATAGCATTGCGTTTCTCGGGATATTTCGTTTGGTTGGCGTGTGGGATATTGCTTGCCACGAACTTAGCCAATGTTAAAGCCTTATCCCAAGTGCTTGCGGAAGAATCGGTCAATAGGGTGTCGAGGCGGAAATACGCACGTATCTTTTGTGCCTGAAGCGTGTCTTGTTGATATATAAAATGATAATGTGCCGTATCGGAAGCGTATGGTGTGGCATTACGTAATAATTCGATACGTTCTGTCTCTTCCAGTTTAGAAGTATATGCTATCATTTGCTCTTTGAAAACGAAGCGGATAAGCAATGCGGAGGTGATTAGGATAAGGATTAGTCCGGCTAATGTATAGCCGATAATTTTCAATGTCTTTTTCATAAATTTGTTTTTTTAGTTTTGAATTTTGTATTTGTGTATGCAAATGCAAAGTTAGTGTTATTTCCTGATAAAGCGGTTTCCCTTTGAAAGAAATTCGTTATCTTTGCGCTTCACTTTTTTAATTATTGAATATGAAGTCAGATATAGAAATAGCTCGTAGTACGGAGCTGATGAAAATTAAGCAGATAGCCCAAAATTATGGGATTCCGACCGACCAAGTGCATCATTATGGAAGCTATATGGCAAAAGTCTCGGAAGCATTGATTGATGAAGAGAAGGTGAAGCAAAGCAACCTGATATTGGTGACCGCTATCACCCCGACCAAAGCCGGTATCGGAAAAACCACCGTATCTATCGGGCTTGCCTTGGGGCTGAACCGCATCGGACGGAAGGCTTTTTGCGCCTTGCGTGAGCCTTCACTCGGACCGTGTTTCGGAATGAAGGGCGGGGCAGCCGGAGGAGGATACGCCCAGGTACTTCCAATGGAAAAAATCAATTTGCACTTTACGGGCGATTTCCATGCCATCACTTCGGCGCATAACATGATTGCCGCTTTGCTTGATAATTATATGTATCAGAATCAAGACAATGGTTTTGCGATGAAGGAAGTGCTGTGGAACCGTGTACTGGACGTGAACGACCGCGGCTTGCGGTATATCGTGACCGGATTGGGAGGTAAGACCAACGGCATCACTCGCGAATCGAGTTTCGACATCACACCCGCTTCGGAGATTATGGCAATCCTTTGCCTGGCGAAAGACGAGGCAGACCTCCGTCGGCGCATCGAGAATATCCTGTTAGGTTTTACCGTGGATAACAAACCGTTTACGGTGAAAGACTTGGGCGTGGCTGGTGCAATTACGGTCTTGCTGAAAGACGCTATTGCGCCCAATTTGGTGCAGACCACCGAACATACGCCTGCGATTGTACATGGCGGTCCTTTCGCCAACATTGCCCACGGATGCAATTCGGTCTTGGCTACGAAACTTGCCATGACGTTCGGCGAATACGTCATTACCGAAGCCGGATTCGGCGCCGATTTGGGTGCAGAGAAGTTCTACGACATCAAGTGCCGCAAGGCGGGACTTCAGCCTAAGCTGACCGTGATTGTAGCCACGGCACAGGGCTTGAAAATGCACGGCGGTGTAAGTCTCGATAAAATCAAAGAACCGAACATGGAAGGCTTGCAGAAGGGTTTCGCCAACCTCGATAAGCACATCGAAAACCTGCGCTCGTTCGGGCAGACGGTGGTTGTGGCGTTCAACCGCTATGCGAACGATACCGAAGAGGAAATCGCCTTGGTGCGCCACCATTGTGAAGAATCAGGTGTAGGCTTTGCCGTAAACAATGCTTTTGTCGAAGGAGGTGCCGGAGCCGTTGAATTGGCACAATTGGTGGTAGACACTGTCGAGCAGCATCCTTCGCAACCCTTGCATTTCGCATACGAAGATACCGATAGCATCGAGGAGAAGATTTCGAAGGTGGCTTGCAATTTATATGGAGCAAGCGAAGTGACATACAGCATCACGGCACGGAAGAAAATCAAAATGGCGGAAGCGTTGGGCTACGAAAAGTTCCCGATTTGCATCGCCAAGACCCAATATTCGTTCTCGACCGACCCGAAACAATATGGCGTAGCAAAGGATTTCGAATTCCACGTGCGCGACATCGTGCTGAATGCCGGTGCGGAAATGCTGGTGGTCATCGCGGGCGAGATAATGCGTATGCCGGGCTTGCCCAAAGAACCCCAAGCGTTGCACATCGACATCGTAAACGGGGAGATAGAAGGATTATCGTAAATAATAGCAGAAATGAAAAAACGAAGAGGATACATCATTGCGGCTGTAGTCGCCGCCGTGTTTTTGGGAGTCGTCGGAGTAAGGCAATACATGAATTACTTGGCACAACCCTTAGACGAAGTGGAAGTGACCGACTCTGCCGAAGTAGACAACATCGTGCGCAAGTACGGAATACCCGTATCGGAATACCAAATCAATTACGGGATTGTAGAGCCGGGGCAGAACCTTTCCGTCATCCTCCGCAAGCACGGCTTGTCGCTGACCGAAGTGCATCAGCTGACGGAAAAGACGAAGGGCGTGTTCGACGTGCGCAAGATAAGGGACGGACAGGCGTATGCGGTCTTCTCCACAAAGGACAGCATCCCGCAAAAAGCGTATTTCGTCTACGAAGAAAGTCCGAAGTCGTACATCGTTTTCGATTTGCGCAACGGCTTTCAAGTGACCCGCGGCGAGAATCCCGTGACGTGGGAACGTAAAACGGTAGGCGGACGGGTGGAATCCTCGCTATGGGTGGCGATGCAGCAATGCGGCACGAATCCCCAACTGGCGCTCGACCTCTCGAACATCTTCGGGTGGAGCATCGACTTCTTCGGCTTGCAGAAAGAAGACGAGTTCCGCGTGTGGTACGAGCAGGAAACGGTAGAAGGGAAAGCCTTGCAGAACTTCCACATCTTAGCGGCTTCGTTCGCGCACGAAGACAGCGTCTACTATGCTATTCCCTTCGTGCAGGACGGCGAAGAACTCTATTACAATGCCGACGGGAACAGCTTGGAAGGCGAATTCCTGAAAGCTCCGCTCGATTACTACCGCATCTCGTCGCGCTTCTCCAACAGCCGTTTTCATCCCGTCCTTCGCCGCTATCGGGCACACCACGGAGTAGACTACGCCGCCCCCAAAGGCACGCCCGTCTACGCCATCGGGAAAGGCAAGGTAATCGCCAAGGCATACCAAGCCGGCGGAGCGGGAAATTACCTGAAAATCCGTCACAACAGCCGTTACACCACCACCTATATGCACCTTTCGGGCTTTGCCAAAGGCATCAAGGTCGGCTCGGAAGTGAAGCAGAAAGAAGTCATCGGCTACGTGGGCAGCACCGGCCTTTCCACCGGTCCCCACCTCGATTTCCGCGTCTACGACAACGGCACGCCCGTCAATCCGCTCACCATTAAGTCGCAGCCCAAGAAGCCGATAAGCGAAGCCAACCGCCCGCAATTCGCCGTCGTCCGCGACTCCCTGCTCCGGGTGCTCGGAGCGATTGAAGTGAAGGCGGATACCGTGGATAATAGATAATTCAACCTTCATTCGCCCCCTCGAACGGCACTTTTCCGGTTGCGGAAGCCCAATTCGAGGGGTCGAATTGCATTTTTGCCGCGAAAAAAGTCCGATTTCGGACAAATAATCTTATCTCTCGGGCAAATAAACCCAAATTTTGATTCTATGAGCACTATCCTAAGCACGCCTCCGCTATCTCCTGCATGTCGTTGATGAGCTTGCAGGTGTGGTATCCGTCGGCTACGGCGTGGCTGACGAATACGGAAACGGGTATCTGTATCCGCCCGTCCGCCTCGAAGTATTTCCCGAACTTGATGAGGGGGAAAAGGAGTTTGCTCTCGGTGTACGTGTCTTGCGCGAAGGCTGTGTAGCTCAGCCACGGCAGGCACGACACGGGGCAGAAGTTGGCGGGTTGTCCGGGGCGTGCCTTGATGACGCCCGTCACGTTCCGGTACGCCTCGATGTCCGCCACGACGGTCTGATAGAACGTGTCGAAATCTTCGCTGTATTCGCTCCAGATGTCGGTGAACGTCTTGGTCTCCGGGTGGAAAAGCGTGTAGGAGGGCACTACCTCGTCCCAGTATCCTAATCGCCCGTCCTCGTCGAAGCTCATCCGGAATTCCTTGTTGCGGTTGACGGCTTTCATGATGACGTAGAGCATCACCGGAAAGAAGCGGAGCCCTTTTGCCTTCTGTGCCGCCACTAAGCGGGTGATGTCCAGATTGGCGTTCAGGTTGTATTTGCATTTGATTTGGTTGTAATAATAATCGAAGTAAACGCTTCGTTCCCACGTGGATTTGTCTATGATATGGAATTGGCTGTTCATGTTTTTCTCGCTTTTTTGTTTGCGAAGATACAGGGAAAATGGGAGAATGGCAAAGAATAAAAGAGGTAAGTAAGGTTGTAACTCAAAAATTGAGGAATTGCTCCAGCTGCTTGGAAATGGCTTCGAAATCCTGATTCAAATCCAATGTCTTAACCATTATCCGGTTGTTTCCGAAGATTGCGGACAAGTCGGGTGCCATATCTTCCTCTGTTTTTGCATACAGAAGCAGACCGCATACATTGCCCGTATGATGCGCATCATAGTTTTTTTACATAGGTGAATATTTGATACAGATTATTTGAATGAATACTTGGCTTGCTGAAATGATATTGCATGGCTTTGCCATAATATTTCGTGTCGATAATTAGTGTCCGTTCGCCTTTATGCAGCACAATGTCACTTTTCATAATCGGCAGGTATTCAACCATGCAAGATTCATTGTCGTTAATATCCCAGTATATCCGATCCGGATTGGCAGACAATTCTTTATGATGCGTGCGGTAATATTCAAGGACAAAACGTTCAAACAGACGGTTCAAATGCTCATCCGAAAAGGTTGTCATCCGATATTTGCCGCTCTCTGTAGTCATCAACATTCCGTCAATGATAAAATATTCCTGCAACATAGGAATAATGTCATAATTCACAACAGCCTTCAGCCATTGGTCTGATATTGGATTTTTCGTGCAAAGATAACTATGCCCTATTTCAAAACCTGCACCTAAAGAATCGTCTGCCTCTATCTGTTTATTCAATTCTTTGATTAATTCCACCAAAACGTCGAAACGGTCATTTTTCTTTTCTTTCTGATAAGCTTTGAATCCTTCCGTATCAAATCCTGGGCGCATTTCGAAAAAACTGAATCTCCTGCGCAATGCATAATCTATTAATGCCAAACTTCGGTCTGCGGTGTTCATCATACCGATTATATATAGGTTCCGAGGGACTGAAAACTTTTCATCTTTGTATGCCAACGTGAGTTTTTCTCCACGATAATCCTTTTCAATAAGCATCAATAATTCCCCGAATATTTTTGACAGATTACCACGATTGATTTCGTCAATAATGAAAAAGTAATCTTTGTCTGGATGATTGGAAGCGTTTTGGCAAAACTTATAAAACAAGCCCTTTTGCAATTCGAACGTTTCCCCCATTGGCTTATAGCCCATCACAAAATCTTCATAAGAATAATTTTGGTGGAACTGGATAAAAGCAATACGGCTCTCGTCTTTTTCTTCCATCATTGCCCATGCTAACCTACGGGCACAAAATGTCTTTCCTACTCCCGGCGCTCCTTGAAGAATAACGTTTTGTTTGGTTCTAACCAAATGCCGAAGCATATCGAAATCTGCCTTATTTAGATATACTTCGCGTAAGAAATCTTCTTCTGTGTATTTTTCAAACGAACTATCAGGCAATGGATTATCGTTTATTGGTTTTTCTATTATCTGTTTAGGCATTTGAGTAAAATTTGAAAAATTTCCTACAAAATAGACTAAGTCTATTACGGTTGTCCTTAACTTCTCATCTTGATAACAATCTTCTGAAAGCTTATCTGTTAAAAGGTTACGTATATCAGAATCTTTTTGAAGAATAATTGCTACTTCATCATATAACTTAAATATTTCTACAATGCTTTTGGCATCGATACCTCTTTTAGGAACAAATGCTGCATCCAGCTTTTTTGCAAACTCCCTTGCACAAGAGTACTTATAAATATAATACTTATCAGGATAGCGCAACCAAAGATAAGTTGTAATGGCATTAAAATTCTGATAATGCTGTTTCCCTTTATTCCATTTCTTCACCAATTCATCCGCACTATGTTTAAACGAATCCATTCTGTATGCAAGATCTTTTGTCTCATCATATAAAATTTGAAACATCTTACGAACTTTATCTGAATCAATTTCACAAAATCTCTCCAACATCTTTTTGGGGAAATTATTCATTGAAATTAACAAATTCCCCGTTTTACCCAATGCTTGTACTAACATTCCTTTAAAGTCGTCTGCTTCTATGTCCCAATGAAGTTGGAAATGTCTTACAGCTTTCCATTTATAAATTTCATCAGAATAATGGTCTGCAAAGTACTGTTTATACGAATCAATTATCGCAGTAAGATTATCAAAATTTATATTCACCATATCTTTTTTATTTTTACTGATTTTTCAAATCTTGCTTTACATCACCCCTATCAGTTCGACATCGAATATCAGTGTGGAACCTGCAGGGATGCCAGGCTGGGAAAGTCTGCCATATCCTTGTTCGGCAGGGATGAATATTTCCCATCGGTCACCCACGCGCATCTGCTGTAAGGCAATAATCCAACCTTCTATCAGGTCAGACAAACGGATGGCGAGCGGTACACCTCCACGGCTGGTATCAAACTGTTTGCCATCGATAGTACATCCCGTATAATGCACAGTAACAATGCTTCGCAATGACGGACTTTTACCTGTTGAGTCTCCTGACGATATCACTTTGTAAAAAATGCCTTTTGGCAAAGGTAATACACCTTCTTCTTTCGATTTTTTTGCCAGCCAATCCTTATTGGCTTGTATGTATGCTTTCTTATCCATAAAGATTTTTTATATGAAAAAATATACTTCAAACCTTCTTTGAGAACGAATACGGCTTCATCAGTCAACACATACGGCTTCGTCAACCAACACATACGGTTTCGTCAGCCAACACATACGGCTTCATCAATGAACCTAATTATCCATACTTCTTCCAACAATATTTCGTTCTCAAAAATCTTATTTTTGCGAAGATACGGGGAAAATGGGAGAATGGCAAAGAAATCCGCGGCGAATGCAGGCAGGGGATTGGAAGATTATTGCTATCTTCGCAGAAGTATATTCAAAAGCATTATTTACACAATGGAACAGAAAACGACTCATCAGCTGACTACCTCGCGTTTGATTCTCCGCCATTGGCGGGAATCGGATGCGGAAGCCTTGTACAAATACGCCAAAGACCCTGCCATCGGTCCCGTTGCGGGTTGGCCTCCTCATACTTCGGTAGCGGACAGTTTGGAAATAATCCGCACGGTGTTTGCCGCTCCCGAAACGTATGCGGTGGTATTAAAAGCGACGGACGAGCCGGTAGGTAGCGTAGGTATCATGTTCGGAGACGGTTTGCACAGTGCTGAAATGCGACCGGGCGAGGCGGAGATAGGCTATTGGATAGGTGTGCCTTATTGGGGGCAAGGACTGATACCCGAAGCCGTGCGTTGCTTGCTGAAAAGGTGTTTTGAGGATTTGGGAATAACTGCCGTTTGGTGCGGGTATTATGACGGCAACGTGAAATCCCGGCGTGTGATGGAGAAATGCGGTTTCCGTTTTCATCATACGGAAGAAGGCAAGACTTCTCCGCTTGGCGATGTCCGCACGGAGCATTTCATGCGGATGACGAAGGAGGAATGGGAATCTGCTCAACATTTATCTATACGTTCGTTGACGGAACAAGATATTCCGGAAATGCGGGAATTGTTTCGCACCACTGTTCTCGCAGTCAATTCCAAAGACTACACGAAAGAGGAAGTGGCAGACTGGGCTTCGTGCGGAAATAGCGTAGAGCATTGGAAAGAACTGTTTGCAAAGAACAATTATATCGGTGCACTTGACGGACAAGGCAATATTATCGGCTTTTCCTCCATGAACACAGACGGCTATCTGCACTCCATGTTTGTCCACAAGGACTGGCAAGGAAAGGGCGTGGCAACCTTGCTGCTTTCGGAAGTGGAAAAAATGGCTCGTAGATACGAGGTACACAAAATAAACGTTGAAGTAAGCATCACCGCACGGCCTTTCTTCGAGAAGCGTGGCTACAAAGTGGTGAAGGAACAGAAGGCGAGAGCCAATCGGCTTTGGCTGACAAACTATGTGATGAAGAAAACATTATGAACATCTTGAAATCCCTCATAATATGGCTTTGCTTTATCCCCGTAGCCATTCTCAATGGAGGATTGCGGGAATATGCATTGGCGAAGGCTATCGGAAAAGAATGGGCATTGCCTGTTAGCGGAATCACATTAAGCGTGTGTATTTTTCTGATAACTTGGCTGTTATTGCCTCGAATGATAAAAGCTTTTATCTCCAAAGAAGGTTGGTTGATTGGGATAGGCTGGGCATTGTTGACGATTGTTTTCGAATTTGCCGCAGGATTGGCGGGAGGCAGTACCGTTTCGGAACTTTTAGCCGCTTATAATCCGTTGAGTGGCAATTTGTGGCTGCTGGTTCTGGTGACTACGCTGTTGTCTCCAATTATAGTAAAACACATACATAACACGATCAAATAATATGGAATTATCAGATTGGTTCAAAGGATTTGAGAAAGGAATTGCTAAACTTACAGCAGAACAAAGAGAGCAATTCTTTTCAGAATGCGGAAAGCATTGCGTACAGTGCGGAACGCTTCAGGTTTATAAAGAGTTGTATGAAAAGGCGAATGGAGACATAGACGTTTTTTTCTCTGAAGCCAATGAATTGCCGGGAGTAAGATGCGAAATGATAGAGAAAGGTTCTGTTTATAACTTGTATTTTCTGGAATGCACCTGTGGGCTTCATAAACAAGGTTATGTTTCAACACCTCTGCTCTGTGAATGTTCTAAGCAGAGCATCCTTTATGTTTTGCATTCGTTGTGGAAGAATCGAAAATTTAACGTGGCTATCTGTAGCTCGATATTACGCGGAAATCCTGAGTGCAAGATGCGCATAGAAACCGAAGAAATCTTAAAACGAGCGATAGAATGAAAGAAGTAAACCCCAAAGAAACGACCCGTGCCTACGCATTTGAAATGTGGATGAATGCGCCCATGCCTATGCTTACCTTTTTCAAGACGGTAGATGTAACCCGCCTTGTCCGCATCAGCAAGCGGACTGGATTAAAGTTCAATATGCTGATGTGCTGGTGTGTCGGAAAAGCGGCAAGCAGTATTAAAGAGTTCTATATGTTACCAGTTGGCAAAAAGTTAATGCTATATGACAATCTTGCCGTATGTACCATTGTAGCCAATCGGGAGGGTGAAGTCAGTTCTTGCGATGTTCCTTTTTCCGATAATTTGCAGCAGTTCAATGCCGATTATTTAAGATTGACGAAGCAAGTTGCCGAAAGCTGCCAGAACCATGATTTGACGGATAGCATGGTGATTGGTACGTCTGCCCTTGCCGGGTATGAGATAGACGGGGCAATAGGCATGTATAGCGGTGTGTTCAATAATCCGTTTCTGATTTGGGGCAAATACAAACGGCATTGGTGGAAACGGACATTGACTGTTTCCTTTCAGTTCCACCATACACAGATGGATGGAGCACATGCTGCATGTTTCTTGGAAAATCTGCAAAAGGAAATTCGGGACCTTCATGTATAAAGCCATACACATCATCCGTGATGAATGTTCTGCTTTTCATTCCGCTTCTTCTTTTTGTATTTCCCCATTGATGCGTTTCCGTACTATGGAATATGCTTTTTGAAACAATGCCGATTGTTCCATGGTGTCCAGCATTTCCTTAAACCTGCACATCGGTATGGTGAATGTCAGTTCGTTCTTGGGAACTAACGGACGCGCCGAAGGGTCGAGCATACCGATGAAGCAACGGCGGCCTCCTGCTGCATTTTCTTTTGTAGTAAAAGTCACGATGCTGCAACAGCCTGAAGCAAACCGGGTGCAGACGGCATCATTGTCGTTATTGTCGTAAAATGCCCACGAACACAAACCGGAAAGCACATCGGGCGTGGCGAAGAAGAGAATGCCTTCCATTTCTTCCAAGCTTTCCAACTGGTCAATGCGTATAAAGTTGAGGTAAGGCTTTTCCGTAAGCCGAATATCCAGTTGGTTGATGTATGCTTTTACTTGTTCTTGGTTTTGCTTGTAGTGCTCCACTTCCGAGACGAATACCGGAACACGGTCGGGCATAGGTGCAAAAGCCGTGTAAAGGCTGCCTCCGCCGCATAGCACATTGTCTGCTGAAAGTGTTAAGGGTTTTCCGTCGCAGACTTTGCGTATCGCGCCTATCATACAACGTGGTATTTTTTTCACTTCTTCGGCTGCCTTATGGTGATAGCCGAAGGCAATGGGAAGGGGCGTGTTCTTGCCAAATGCTTCTTGATATTTGCAGATGAATTCTTGTATGTTCATGTGTTTTGCTGTTATCGTGAAAACAAATATACAAATTTCTTCTTAAAGTTCAACGCAAAATGAAGCAAAAAAGCTCCGACCCATGGCGGCGTCGGAGCTTTTTTATATGGCGATAAACGAATTAATGTTTCTTGTTCATTTTGTTCATCCGCTCTTCACGTTCTTTCTGAAGACGTTCCTGCTCTTTTTGCAGAGCTTCCAATTTTGCCATTAAGCCTGTGGGCTTACGCGAAGACGGGGCTTTCTTGTTGGCTTCCAGTTGTGCTAACAACTTCTTTTCGTCGGTCATGCGGCGCATAATCCACAGGGTAAGGATACCGATCAGACCAGAGATAAAGTAGTAGTAACTCAGTCCCGAAGCGTATTCGTTGAAGATGAAGAAGAACATCACGGGCATGATGTACATCATCCATTTCATGGCTGCCATTTGCGGGTTGTTACCCATATCTTGTTGTTTCATCATCACGATTTGGTTGATGACCGTTGTCGCACTAAAGAGCAAGCAGAACAAGCTGAGGTGATTGCCCAATAGCGGGATGCTGGTGCTCCAGTGGATGAGGTCATCGTATGCCGAAAGGTCGTCAGCCCAAAGGAAACTTTGCTGACGAAGCTCGATAGCGTTCGGTACGAAGAAGAACAACGCCATGAAGACAGGAGTTTGAATCAGCATTGGCAAACAGCCTCCCATGGGACTTACACCATACTGGCTGTAGAGCGACATCGTTTCCTGCTGTTTCTTCAGCGCATCTTCTTGCTTGGGATATTTCTCGTTGATTTTGTCTACGTAAGGTTTCAGTGCACGCATCTTAGCAGACGAAATGAACGATTTCCATGTGGTGGGGAGTACTAAAATCTTCACGATGATAGTCATCAGCAAAATGACGATACCCATGCTCAATCCCATGTTCGAAAGCCAGTCGAAAAGGTTGATAGTGAACCAGCGGTTGATGAGCCGGATGATAGGCCAGCCCAAGTAGACGAGGTCTTCCAGTTCTTGGTCTTTGTCTTCGAAGCTCAGCTTATTGCTGGCAAGCAGAGTCTTGAAGTGGTTTGGTCCGAAATAGAATTGGAAATGGCTGGGCTGTGCTCCTGTAGGATCGAATGCTGTTTGCATATCGGCGTGGTAGCGTTTCATGTAGCCGCTTTCCTTTTGCTCCATTTTCGAGTCGAGTGTAGCGTTTTCGAAATTCTTCTCTGCCATAAAGACGCACGAGAAGTATTGGTTCTTGAAAGCTACCCAGTCGAGGGCTTCGGGAATCGTTTCGTGTTCGTCTTTCGTCTCGCTCAGGTAGTCGAAACTTTCGCCTGTCGGCTTATAGGTGAGCGAAGTATAGCGCTGCTCGAAGTTGTATCCTTTTTCCATCTGGCGGGCACGCTGGTTCCAGTCGATGGTCATCGTCTTGACCGAGGGCGGGAAGAAGTTCTGCAATCCGCTTGCCTGTACGGTGAAGTCAAGCATATACGAGTCGGGCAACAGGCGGTAGATGAAGTCCAGATGACCTCCGTTCTGTGCATTCAGGCGCATAGTTACGGTGCTGTCGGTCACATTAACCGGCTCGAAATAAAGGTCGCTGCTCAGAATGTTTTCGGTTTTTCCTTCGAATCCGAGGTTGAGCGAAGCGTCTTTACTGTCGAACAATACTAACGGCTGTTTCTGCTGGTCGTTGTATTCTTTCAGCATCGCCTTGCTTACCCGTCCGCCTTTGTTCGAAAAGGTGAGTTGCACCACGTTGTTCTCCAGTACGGTAAATTCTTCGGTTCCTTGTGTATGTGCGAAGAATTGCGAGGTGGAGTCTACGCGGAGAGTCTGCACGGCTTCAGCTTCTTGTGCTTTCCGCACTTGTTCCTGTTGCTGTATGACAGTCTCGATAGAGTCTTGATAGTGCTGCGCACGTTCCATTTCTTCCTGGCTGGGACGGCTGTAGATGCTGAAGCCCACGATGACCGCTCCAATCAGGACAAATCCCACTAACGTGTTTTTATCCATTTGCTTTTAAGTTTTTGAGTTTATATATTCACCACAGATTACACAGATTTCATTAATTAATAGTTAACAGAACAAAAGCGAAAATAGATGTAGTTATTATTCACTATTAATTATTCATTGAATCTGTGTAATCTGTGGTGAGAAAATTACTTGTTAATCGCCGCCTTGATGAACGACAAGAACAGCGGATGCGGCTTCAGCACGGTACTGCTGTATTCTGGATGGAATTGCGTACCGATGAACCAACGCAAGGTCGGGATTTCTACAATTTCCACCAAGTCTGATTCGGGATTGATGCCCACACACTTCATGCCTGCCTTTTCAAATTCGGCTTTGTAGTCGTTGTTGAACTCATAGCGGTGGCGGTGGCGTTCCTGAATGTGTTCGGTGCCGTATGCTTGGTAAACTTTCGAATTCGGATCAAGCACACATTCGTAGGCACCCAAACGCATTGTTCCGCCCATGTTGGTAATGGACTTCTGTTCTTCCATGATATCAATGACATTGTGCGGGGTCTTCTCGTCCATTTCGCGGCTATTGGCATCGGCATATCCCAATACGTTGCGTGCAAATTCGATAGCCATACATTGCATACCCAAGCAGATACCGAAGGTCGGTACATCGTGGGTACGGCAATACTTAACAGCTACAAATTTCCCTTCAATACCGCGCTGGCCGAATCCCGGACAGATAATGACACCGTCCATGTCCTTCAGCATTTCTTCCACGTTGCCTTCGTTCAGCTTTTCGCTATTGATAAAGTGGATGTCTGCCTTGCGGTCGTTGTAAGTAGCAGACTGTGAAAGGGCTTCAAGGATAGACTTGTAAGCATCTTGCAGGTCGTATTTGCCCACCAAGCCGATGCGTACTTTCTCGGTAGCATGATGACGGCGTTCCAAAAATTCACGCCACGGCCCCAATGTAGGCGTTTCACCGATGGGAAGTCCCATTTTCTTCAGAATCGTCACATCAAGCCCTTGCTCTTGCATACGAAGAGGAACTTCGTAAATAGTCGGCATATCAATGGATTGCACCACGGCGGTTTCATCAACGTTGCAGAACAGCGCAACTTTCTTTTTCAGGTTCATGCTTAATTCGTGTTCTGCACGCAATACCAGAATATCAGGCTGGATACCTACCGACTGCAGTTCTTTTACAGAATGCTGGGTAGGCTTGGTTTTCAGTTCACCTGCCGCTGCCAAATAAGGCACGTAAGTGAGGTGTACGCATACTGCGTTCCGTCCCAATTCCCATTTCAGCTGACGGATGCTTTCCAAATAGGGGAGTGATTCAATATCGCCCACCGTTCCTCCGATTTCGGTAATGACGAAATCGAACTTATACTTGTTGCCCAGCAACTTGATGTTGCGCTTGATTTCATCGGTGATGTGGGGGACAATCTGAATAGTCTTGCCCAGATAGTCGCCACGGCGTTCTTTGTCGATTACACTCTTGTAAATGCGTCCTGTCGTGATGTTGTTCGCTTTGGTCGTCTGTATGCCCAAGAAGCGTTCATAATGTCCCAAGTCGAGGTCGGCTTCGTGTCCGTCTACGGTTACATAACACTCTCCGTGCTCGTAGGGGTTCAGCGTTCCGGGGTCGATGTTGATGTAGGGGTCAAACTTCTGAATAGTTACGCTGTAGCCTCTGGCTTGCAGCAACTTACCGATAGATGATGAGATAATGCCTTTGCCCAAGGAAGAGGCAACACCACCTGTTACGAAAATGTACTTAGTTTCTGCCACAATATGTTCGTTTTAATGTTTTTGATTTAGCACTTCTATTTCAAAGTGGCAAAATTACAAAAAAATACCGAATCTAGCACTATCAAAGCGAAATTATCCTATAATTCCTTCAATGATTTGGATATTTTGCCGTATGAATGAAAAAAATTGTATTTTTGCAGAAACTTAATTAGATGATTCAAAAGAAGAGATGAAAACGATAGGTATTCTTACGTTGTTATTATTAATAGGTGTAAAGGGATTTGCACAGACAAGTGCAGATTCAGTAAAAATAGACAGTGTATATGTTACCGAAGAAATAAAAAATGATTCGGTATTGGTTCCGGTATCTGATTCGTTAGTGAACCTTGCAATTTCTACGAAAAATACCCTTGCCCCTGTTATTTCTAAACCGGTTGTCAATCCGGTCAATACAAAAGTGATAAACCGCTTTATGGATTTCCTTGCTCAATATCGTAAGGAAAGGCAGATAATGTCCGACCGTTGGAATGATATTTTTATACCGCATGCTCCGTCATGGATTCGTTCCAATCCTGATTATTACAAACTTTCCATGCCTGCTACGTATTATTCTGCGGCGATCGAGCAAGCCATGTCCATTGAGAATTGGGAACCGAAGAATCCTTATATCGCTAAAAATCCAGTCTGCGATTCAGTCTTTCAAGTGCCTCACCTGACTCATACAGAAGATGTAGACCGTGCGATAAACAAACAACTTTTGAGCTTTTATGTGCAATATCCCAATTTGGTGAGGAAAAATGAGAATGATTTGGCAGGGTTGGAACCGTTATCAGATAAAATGGTAATACGGAGACCCCGGAAAAATAAAGTTCTGCCGTTACTTACTCCGGAAAGAAAACGTCCGATGAACGAGAAAGACCTCTTGGTAATTAAGCCGAACTTTTGGACGATTTCAGGAAACGGCTATATGCAGTTTTCGCAAAATTACATTTCGGATAACTGGTATAAAGGTGGTGAAAGTACGGTTTCGCTTTTGTCGGGTATGACATGGCAATTCAATTATGATGATAAGCAAAAAATTCAGTTTGAGAATAAAATCGAATGGAAATTGGGATTCATCACAGCACCTTCCGATACGGTGCACCAATATAAAACGAGCGAAGATATGTTACGTCTCAGTACTAAATTGGGATATAAAGCATTCCATAATTGGTATTATACTTTGTCTGGTGAGTTTAAAACTCAGTTCTTTTCAAAATATGATACGAACTCGGACAACCTGGTTTCAGGATTGCTTTCGCCAGCCGAATTGAATATCGGTCTTGGTATGGATTATAAATACGTAAAGGATGGAGTATGCAATCTGTCTGTACTGATAAATCCTTTTAACTATTCACGGTATAGCGTAGCAAGCGATAGGGTAGACCCGACTAAGTTTAATATTGAAGCCGGACATAAAGTGGAAAACCAATGGGGTTCCCGACTGGAAACAACGTTAAAATGGAATATCATCACTAACTTGTTGTGGGAATCGCGTTTATCGTATACTACAAATTATGAGAAAGTATTAGCTGAATGGGAAAACACATTTACTTTTGCCTTCAACAAATATTTCTCTACAAAATTATTCGTACATGCCCGTTTCGATGACTCTGTAACGCTTGAGCCGGACGACCATAGCTATTTCCAGCTTCAGGAATTGCTGAGCTTAGGATTTAATTATTCATGGTAAATCTTTAAAAGACTACAGGCTATAATGAACCATAAACCTAAAAACTCAAAAAACTTATAAACTCAAATATGATTTCATTTGTTCAGGTCCTTGATTTCATCGGGACATTCGCTTTTGCCATCAGTGGCATCCGTTTGGCTTCGGCTAAACGATTCGATTGGTTTGGCGCATACATTGTAGGATTGGCTACGGCTATTGGTGGAGGAACGTTGCGTGATGTAATGCTGAATGTGACTCCGGTATGGATGACCGACCCGATTTATTTGATATGTACGGCGTTTGCCATGTTTTTCGTTATTATATTCGGCAAATACCTGATTCATCTGAATAATACTTTCTTCTTCTTCGACAGTATCGGTCTTGCCTTGTTTACCGTAGTAGGTTTTGATAAGACGATAGCTTTAGGTTTCCCGTTTTGGGTAGCGATTATCATGGGAAGCATTACGGGTGCGGCAGGCGGTGTTATCCGCGATGTATTCATCAACGAAATTCCGTTGATTTTCCGTAAAGAGATTTATGCAATGGCATGTGTGATTGGCGGACTTTTCTATTGGATATGCCTTCAGATAGGATTAGAAGCCTATATTTCGCAGATTATCGGTTTCGTTACAGTGTTGCTGGTCCGTATTCTAGCCGTGAAATATCAGATTACCTTGCCCATACTGAAAGGAGATCCTGCTAACGAAAAATGAGCAAAGAAAAAGAGGCTGTCTCAAAACGGTAATTGAGTATCAAAAAGTAATGTCATCCTGAGCAAAGCGAAGGATATCGTGTGCATCAGCTTGTGTTTTCGAGATTCTTCACGATGTTCAGAATGACAAAATGAAAACCTATTTTTATTTTGAGACAGCCTCCTTCTTTAATTCCTTAATTTATTGCAATGTTCCGGCTTCAGCTTGTTGAATCATTTGCTGGCTGGCATACATATACACTTCTACACGACGGTTTTCCTGACGTCCGGCTTCGGTGCTGTTATCAGCTACCGGATTGCTTTCGCCCAAACCTTCTACAGTCTTGATTTGCGAAGTCGTTGTTCCACATGCACGTAAATAATTGGATACGCTTTGTGCACGCGATTGAGATAATTCCAAATTCTTCTGTACGCTTTGTTCTGCTGTACTGTTTTTCCAGCCTGTATTATCGGTATATCCGTAAATAGCCACATCCATATCCGGATTCTGAATCAAGACATTGTTAGCGAATTTACTTAAAGCTGATTTGGCAGATGTGCTTAAATCAGAACTGCTGGTTTGGAATAAAATGCCAGAATCAAATGTCACTTTTACGGCTTGCAATCCGTTATTATCTGTTACCTGTTCCACTTCAGCACCTTCAATTGCAGCAGCTTGTTCAGCAGCCTTATCCATTTTTCTGCCAATCAATACACCGGCTCCCGTACCTACGGCTGCACCTACAGCTGCGCCAATTGCAGCACCTTTTCCATGTCCGGCAATACCTCCGATAAGTGCACCTAACGCTGCACCACTGCCACCGCCAATCATACCGCCTTTAGCAGTGTTGTTCAAACTTCCGCATCCGCTAAGTATCAAGCATCCGCTTAATAGAATAGCCATACAATTAGTCTTTTTCATACCATTGTGTTTTTATGTTGTTAATAAATATAAGAGGATGCCTCAAAATGAAAGTTAATTGTTATTTTGAGACAACCTCGTTCGTGTATCAATTAATAGGCGAAGAGCGGATAGTTCTTCATCGTGTCGTTTACACGGGCACGTACCGATGCTATCACTTCTTCGTTCTCTACATTCGACAATACCGTTTCTATCATTTCGGCAATTTCGTACATCAAGTCTTCTTTTGCTCCACGGGTTGTAATAGCAGGAGTTCCCAAGCGGATACCCGAAGTCTGGAATGCCGAACGGGTATCAAACGGAACCATATTCTTGTTTACCGTAATATCGGCTGCTACCAATGCTTTTTCTGCTACCTTACCGGTGAGGTCAGGATATTTGGTACGCAGGTCTACCAGCATCGAGTGGTTGTCTGTGCCTCCCGATACGATAGAGAAACCGCGGTCTATTAAGGCTTGAGCTAATACTGCTGCATTTTTCTTCACTTGCATAGCATAGTCTTTCCATTCCGGTTGCAGAATTTCGCCGAACGCAACGGCTTTAGCTGCAATGACATGTTCCAACGGACCGCCTTGGATGCCGGGGAATACAGCCGAATCTAATAATTGCGACATCATCTTGATTTCGCCCTTTGGCGTTTTCTTGCCCCAAGGATTAGGGAAGTCTTTTCCCATCAGGATGATACCTCCACGCGGACCACGCAAGGTTTTGTGAGTGGTAGAAGTCACAATGTGAGCATATTTCAACGGATTATCCAGCAATCCAGCTGCAATCAGTCCGGCAGGATGAGCCATATCGACCATAAAGATAGCGCCGACTTTATCTGCAATTTCACGCATCCGCTTATAATCCCATTCACGTGAATAAGCCGAACCGCCGCCGATAATCATCTTCGGATGTTCACGAAGAGCGATTTCCTCCATTTGGTCGTAATCTACACGTCCGGTTTCTTTGTTCAGATTGTATTCGCACGGTGTATAAATGATACCTGAAGTATTTACGGCAGAACCGTGAGACAAGTGTCCTCCATGTGCCAAGTTCAAGCCCATGAACTTATCTCCCGGATTCAATACAGCGAGGAATACGGCTGCATTGGCTTGCGCTCCAGAGTGGGGTTGTACGTTTGCCCATTCAGCACCGAATATTTTCTTTATCCGGTCAATGGCAATTTGTTCGCTTTGGTCTACCACTTCACATCCGCCGTAATAGCGTTTGCCAGGATAACCTTCTGCATATTTGTTGGTCAGGCATGACCCCATTGCCTGCATTACCTCGTCGCTTACGAAGTTTTCGGAAGCAATCAGTTCAATGCCTTTCAACTGACGTTGATGTTCTTTTTCGATAATGTCGAAAATTAAATCGTCTCTTTTCATATTTGTATTGTTTTTAATTAATAATTCTATAAATCAAAATATTACGCCTACCGAAAAGCTCAACACATTGTGGCGGTGTTTTAATGAGATGTCTTGCGTATTATAAGGGGCATCTGTCAAATCTTTGTTATAAGATACGGATTTTACCATATTGTGCAGTCCGACTTCATAACGGAAATCAAAAAAGATGTTCGACACATTGACCGACAATCCCACGACTCCGCTGAAGCTGAACGGTCTCATTTCTTCATTGATGTATTGCTGGTAGAATCCGGAATATTCGCTATCACTGTGCTTTTCCCAGATATATGCCGCTTTAGGTCCGATAAAAAATGCCATTCCATACGGATATTTATCAATAAACTTATATCCATAAAGCAAAGGCACGTCTATCGAGTGAATATCGGTCTTTACCAGTGCATTCTCTTGAAGCAAAGGAATATTCTCCGCGGTATTGGGTATGGAGATGCTTCCTTTTGATATATTATACGAAAACTCGGTCTGAAAAAAGTGGTGCTTCTTCATGTTGAACCGGCAAAAGAATGCGCCCAAATAGCCCACTTTATAATTGTTCTGCAGATTCTTTAGTTCCGTATTCCCCAGCGAAAAACGGTCAATGAAAAACATGGATGAATTAAATCCAACCTTGATGCCTATATTGACTTTCTGACTGCTCTCAGTATCCCGTGAAGCGGCTTGGGCTTTTCCGGAAAATCCAGCAGCCAACAAAAGGAACAGCAATATCAAGGCATTTGTTTTCATGACACAAGAATTATTTCTTCTTTTCGACCGACCAGCCGAATTTGCCTATTTTCTTTCCTGTTTCATAATATCCTCCATGTTCATAGACCAGCAAGTTTGCTTTTTCCATATCAAACTTGCCCGTCTCCGCATCCAGGTATTTATCATCCGCTTTTACGTTTACCACATCTGCAATAAACATATCGTGCGAGCCTAAGGAAATGATTTCTTTCACCCGGCATTCGATGCAGAGGGGAGACTCTTCAATAATCGGAGCCTTTACCATCGATGCTTTTCCCGGAGTCAGGTGCATTTCCTTAAACTTGTTATAGTCTTTGCCCGAGCGCACGCCGCACCAGTCTGTTGCGTATGCCATATCTTTAGTCGTCAGGTTGATGACAAATTCCATATTCTTTTTCAGTATCGGATATGAATGACGTTCCGGACGGACTGAGATATAACACATAGGCGGGTTGCTGCAGATTGTCCCTACCCATGCCACGGTCAGGACGTTGTATTCTTCTTCCGTACTTCCGCAACTTACCAGTACAGCCGGCAAGGGATAAATCATGGTTCCCGGTTTCCAGTCTTGTTTCATAAAAAAGCCTTTAAATCAGTTTGATGTTGTCTACTTGTTGTTCTTTTTCGCAATAATGGCATTTCAAGATGCCGTGTTCCTTGTCTATCAGATGAAACCATGTTTGCATCGGCTCATTATTGGTGATGCATTTGGGATTATTGCACCGCACGATGCCTTTCAGTTCATCGGGCATTACGACTTCTTTCTTTTCCACCACTTCATAGTTGCGGATGATGTTCAGCTTCATGTTTGGGGCAACTACTGAAAGGCGGCTTATTTCTTCATCAGAAAAGAAGCGGTTGGCTATCTTGATGATGCCTTTCTTCCCCAATTTCTTGCTTTCAAAATTGTTTCCGATAGTGATGTTGCTGTCCAAATGTTGCAGGTCGAGCAAGGATACTACGGTAAACAATTTATCTGAAGGTATATGGTCGATGACAGTGCCGTTCTCCAAAGCGGCTACCTGTAATTCTTTCTTATTGCTCATAACGTGTAAGGTTTAAATGTTCATTAATCGTTCGGTATCCGCTTTCACTTCATCAAGGGTGATGCCCAACACATCGCAAAGAATGGCTTCACGTGCATACAGTCCGTTTTGTGCCTGTTGGAAATAATAGGCTTTCGGATTGCTGTCCACATCGTATGCGATTTCGTTCACGCGGGGCAGGGGATGCAGGATGCGTAAATTCGGACGGGTATGTTCCAACATCTTGTTGTGCAAGATATATACGTCTTTTACCCGTTCGTATTCCATCAGGTCGGTAAAGCGTTCGCGCTGCACACGGGTCATATATAGAATATCTGCATCGGCTATCGTTTCTTCGCTAAAGTCGGTATGCTCTTCGTAGCGGATGTTGTGCTCTTTGCAATACAGCTTGTATTCTTCCGGCATCCGGAGTTCATTTGGCGCGATGAAATGGAAAGTCGGGTTAAAGTGCCGCATTGCCATTAATAAAGAATGCACCGTGCGTCCGTATTTCAAGTCGCCAACTAAGTAAATGTTCAGGTTCTCCAACGTGCCTTGGGTTTTATATATCGAATAGAGGTCGAGCATGGTTTGAGAAGGATGCTGGTTGGCTCCGTCTCCTGCATTGACAATAGGTACCGGAGCAATCTCGCTGGCATAGCGTGCTGCCCCTTCTAAGTAGTGGCGCATCACGATGATGTCGGCATAGTTGCTTACCATCATAATCGTATCTTTCAAAGTCTCTCCTTTCGATGAACTGGTCACTTTCGGGTCGGTAAACCCGATTACCTTTGCTCCTAACCGGTTGGCTGCTGTTTCAAAGCTCAAGCGGGTACGGGTAGAAGGTTCGAAGAAAAGGGTGGCTACGATTTTCTGGTCCAGCAAATGACGGTTCGGTCTCTTTTCAAACTCTTGTGCCATTTCCAACAGGTAAAGAATGCGTTCTTTCGAGTGGTTGGCGATAGTAACTAAACTTCTATTTTCCATATTTTCGGTTTTTATTGGTCGTTGTTTATAAATACCGGAGTTCAAAGATAGTCAAAAAAATAGAATGAACGGCTTTTATTCCCGCATTTTTTATACTTTTGCACATTAAAAGAAGAATATAGGACACAGAGGCATGTATATGCGGTGCGTTTCTCAAGTATATGGGGCGGCGCATGCATGTATCTGCGTACGGGTTTTTATATAATATAATAAGGAGAGGAAAATATGAGAAAGAAATTCATATACACGTTGTGGGTCTTGGTCGTTTTAGGTATTTTAGCGGTGGCAATGGTCTTTACGGCTATCGCTAAAGGGTGGATAGGCTATGTGCCTCCGGTAGAAGAGCTGGAAAATCCGAACTTGAAGTTTGCCACTCAAATCATATCCGATGACGGGGAACTGCTTGGCACATGGTCGTATAGCAAAGAAAACCGCGTTTATGTAGGTTATAATGACTTGTCGCCTAATCTGGTCAACGCCCTGATTGCTACAGAGGATGTGCGGTTCAGCGAACATTCGGGCATCGACTTCCGTGCATTTGTGCGTGCGGTGGTAAAGCGGGGCATCCTGATGCAAAAGAATGCCGGAGGAGGAAGTACCATCACCCAGCAGCTTGCCAAGCAATTCTATTCGCCCACGGCAGATAATGTCATGGAGCGTCTGCTTCAGAAGCCGATTGAGTGGGTGATAGCCGTCAAGTTAGAGCGGTATTACACGAAAGAGGAAATCCTGACGATGTACCTCAATAAGTTCGACTTCTTGAATAACGCCGTAGGAATCAAGACCGCGGCTAAGACTTATTTCTCGAAAGACCCGAAAGACCTTTCCATTGAAGAAGCGGCTACATTGATAGGGATGTGCAAGAACCCTTCGCTCTACAATCCGCGCCGTTTCAACGAACGTTCACGCGGACGCCGGAACACGGTGCTCGACCAAATGCGTAAGGCAGATTACATCACGCAAGCCGAATGCGATTCGCTTCAGGCGCTTCCGCTCAAACTGAAGTTCCAGCCGGTAGACCATAAGGACGGGCTTGCCACTTATTTCCGTGAATACCTGCGCCGTATCATGACCGCTAAAGAGCCGGTGAAGAGCAAATATCGGGGCTGGCAGATGCAGCAATATTACGAAGATTCGTTGGCATGGAAAACCAATCCGCTTTACGGCTGGTGCGCGAAAAACAAGAAAAAGGATGGTTCGAACTATAACATTTATAACGACGGCTTGAAGATTTATACCACCATTAATTCGCGGATGCAACGCTATGCCGAAGAAGCGGTTTACGAGCACGTTGCGAAATACCTCCAGCCTCGTTTCTTCAAAGAAAAGCGTGGGCGGAAGACCGCACCTTATACGAATGAGCTGACACAAGAAGAAGTGGACGCAATTATGGACCGCTCGATGCGCCTTACCGACCGTTACCGGCAAATGAAAGCTGCCGGATGTTCGGAAGAGGAAATCCGCAAGGCGTTTAATACGAAGCATGAAATGTCGGTATTCTCTTACGAAGGGGAGAAAGATACCATTATGACTCCGATGGACTCTATCCGGTATTACAAGTATTTCCTGCGTGCCGGATTTATGTCGATGGATCCGGTGACGGGCTATGTGAAAGCGTATGTAGGCGGTCCGAATTACAATTATTTCCAATACGATATGGCAATGGTGGGACGCCGTCAGGTAGGTTCTACCATTAAGCCTTACCTGTATGCCTTGGCAATGGAAAACGGCTTCTCGCCCTGCGATGAAGTACGTAATGTCGAGCAGACCCTTTTCGATGAAAACGGAAAAGCATGGTCGCCCCGCAATTCTTCCAAATCGCGTTATGGCGAAATCGTTACCCTGAAATGGGGACTTGCCAATTCGAACAACTGGATTTCGGCATACCTCATGAGCAAGCTCAGCCCGTATGCCTTGGCACGCCTGATTCATTCCTTCGGGGTATTGAATAAGGATATCCAGCCTACGGTTTCCCTCTGCTTGGGTCCGTGCGAAATATCGGTGGGCGAAATGGTCAGCGCTTATACCGCATTTGCCAACCGGGGCATCCGCACCGCACCTCTCTTCGTTTCCCGAATCGAAGATAACGAAGGGAACGTGATAGCGACTTTCTCCCCACAGGTAGATGAAGTAATCAGCGAATCGAGTGCCTATAAGATGTTGGTGATGCTCCGTGCCGTTATCAATGAAGGTACAGGTGGACGTGTGCGCCGTTTGTATGGCATCAAAGCCGATATGGGAGGTAAGACGGGAACTACTAACCGCAACTCAGACGGTTGGTTCATGGGCTTTACGCCTTCGTTAGTTTCGGGATGCTGGGTAGGCGGAGAAGAGCGTGACATCCATTTCGATACCATGCGCGACGGACAAGGTGCTTCTATGGCATTGCCCGTATGGGGGCTTTATATGCAAAAGGTCTATGCCGACAAGACACTTGGTTATTCCGAAGAAGAGCATTTCGATATCCCTGAAGATTTCGATCCTTGCAAAGATAAGCTGACCGAAATGGAAGAAGAAAACGCCAGCCGTCTGGATGATGTTTTCTTCCAGTAAAGGTGTGGATAAATTGAAACGCAGATTAGCGCAGATTTACGCAGATTATAAATTAATATTAATTCCGCGTAAATCTGCGCTAATCTGCGTTTTAATCCTATTGTTTTACCAAACTTATTGGATTTCCGGATTGCGCTCTTGCATATTTCCTTTTTTTTTCTTATCTTGCCCAATCAGAAAAAAGAAAGGAGATGATGTATGGACCGCAACCTTACTTTGTATCAAGTTGCGCCCCGGCTGGCTGAGAAAGTATTCAATAGCATTGATGAATTTAATCGGGGACGTACCGCGACCAACGGCTATTATGCTATCAGCATGGCTACGGCATACCGCCCTTACTATGGCTTTTGGCGCATTTTCCCCAATGTACAGGCTCCTTTGTTTATCCGCACGCTTGCCGTAACCTTTGATACCGCTTCGGAACGTGCCTTTGCCTTGCTTCAGAATTGCAACATCCGGCTGGAGGTGCTCGATAACCGTAACTTCGAGTCTTATTATGGCTCGGCAGACGATATGATTCCTTTTGGCAAATACCGTGGGAAACGTATGTCCGAAATCTATTACATCGACCCTTCGTATGTATTGTGGCTGGCAAATAAGTTCCAGCCGGAGCAAAAACGATACGAATCTGTGGTAGAGATAGCCAAACAATTCGCCCGTGTTCATTTTGAACTTACGGTTCAGAAACGCCGCATTTCTTCGGTCAGCCACAATGTAGGGCGGGTGGGCGAGACCTTAAAAGAACTCTTCCTTACCGTCCTCGGTGTGCGTCTCCAAGTAGATACCTATAAGCCCGATTTCTATGTCGACCAGTCTGTTCTTGCCGCCGACCGCGACGGAAACCGCTTTGTCTTCACCGTGAAAGCCGGAGGCAGAAGCCTTTCGCCCAATGCCCTGAGTTGCCATAGCCGGAAAATCACCCCTCACGAGATGCTTCATCTTTCGTCTGCCCGTGTCATGTCGCATTACGAAAGCCGTGGTGTGCGCTATACCCGCTTAGGCTATGTCAAGCTACATAAATAAACCTTTCGTTTCTTTCATTTTTCTGCATCCCCAAACGAACCCTGCTTCATCGCCCGATTCATCCGGCTTCATTCCCCGATGAACCCTGCTTCATCAGCCTACGCACCCGCATGCATATTTGGCAGAAGTTTTTTATCTGAACATTTCCGAATTTTTTCGTTTATTACTTTAGGAAAAGCATTGGCTTTTATTAGTAAATTTGCAAGTAAGGACATTTGTTGAATCAGCATAAAAATTTGGACCATGGATTTAAATGATAAGATTGTAATTTATTGTACTGCCGATGGGCAGACCACCGTAGATGTCAGAATGAACGGAGATACAGTGTGGCTTTCAGCCAATCAAATGGCTAATTTGTTCGACCGAGATGAAAAGACTATAAGAAAGCATATAAACAATGTGTTTTCTGAAAAAGAATTAGAAAAGGAGAACAACACGCATTTTTTGCGTGTTGATGGCGTTAAGCAATCTGTTGCTTTTTATTCTTTGGATGTCATCATCTCCGTAGGCTATCGTGTAAAAAGCCAGCGTGGCACACAATTCCGTATTTGGGCAAACAAGGTGCTGAAGGAGTATCTGGTGAAAGGCTATGCCGTCAATAAAGCCTTGACGGAACAACACTATACGGAATTGAAACAATTGGTAGCTGTTTTGGGCAGGAAGTAAACGGATTGCTGACAACACGCTTGTCGCCCTTACGTTGATGATTGCCGAAAGCCGTACAGAAGAGAAAGATGTAATGGCGAAAGTGGTGGTAAATTTGATTAATAAGAACAACTCCTCATTTCCGCAACTCTTTTATCCTCTCATGACACGACTGTTTTTTTGCGATTT
>ENA-OXEE01000126-OXEE01000126.1-human-gut-metagenome-genome-assembly--contig:-NODE-126-length-49350-cov-22.0751_pt1 | contig 49350 bp, 31 predicted proteins | sample MGYA00249824_ERZ652242 | MGnify/ENA primary metagenome ERZ652242 (study PRJEB26925, sample SAMN05826943) | human gut metagenome | biome: ENVO:2100002; feature: ENVO:00000062; material: ENVO:00002003... | reverse complement strand
ATAAAAAGAAACACCGGAAGCGGTGCTTCCTGCATCGCTGTGCGCAAAAATAATGGTTTTTCGGAGAATAACAAGGATTATAGAGGTTGTTTTAAATGAAAGAGCCGTGCGTATGCAGTAATTTTTTGCGGCATACTTTTTGAGATTCCAAAAAAAAGAACGAAATTTGCGTGTTAGAAAAAAGTGAGACAATATACACCTTTTTAAAAACAGAAACAATTATGACAAAAAGTGCATTACAAATTGCGAGAGCTGCCTATCAGCCCAAGTTGCCTAAGGCATTGAAAGGTGGGGTAAAGGTAGTAGAAGGAGAACCTACTCAATCAGTAGCTGACCAAGAAGAAATCAAGAAGCTGTTTCCGAACACTTACGGCATGCCGTTGCTGAAGTTTGAACCGGGAGAAGCTAAGGAATATGCCCCGATGAATGTGGGTGTTATCCTTTCGGGAGGTCAGGCTCCGGGCGGACACAATGTGATTTCGGGCTTGTTCGACGGTATTAAGAAGATGAATCCTGCTAACAAGCTCTACGGATTTATTTTGGGTCCCGGTGGATTGGTTGACCACAAGTATATGGAACTGACCGCTGACATCATCGACGAATACCGTAATACGGGTGGTTTCGACATCATTGGTTCGGGACGTACGAAGCTGGAGAAAGAAGACCAGTTCGAAAAAGGATATGAAATCTTGAAGGAATTGGGCATCAAGGCATTGGTTATCATCGGCGGTGATGATTCAAATACAAATGCTTGTGTGTTGGCAGAATACTATGCCGCTAAGAACTACGGCATTCAGGTAATCGGTTGCCCGAAGACCATCGACGGTGACTTGAAGAACGAAATGATTGAGACTTCATTCGGTTTTGATACCGCTTGTAAGACTTATTCGGAAATGATTGGTAATATCGAGCGCGATTGCAATTCTTCTCGTAAGTACTGGCATTTCATTAAGTTGATGGGTCGTTCGGCTTCACATATTGCGTTGGAATGTGCTTTGCAGACCCAGCCGAGCATTTGTTTGGTTTCGGAAGAAGTAGAAGCTAAGGGCATGTCATTGGACGATATCGTGACTTATATCGCTAATGCTGTTGTTGCACGTGCCGCAGAAGGAAACAATTTCGGTACGGTATTGATTCCGGAAGGTTTGATTGAATTTATCCCGGCAATGAAGAAGTTGATTGCAGAATTGAATGACTTCTTGGCTATCCATTCTGATGAATATGCTGCTATTGAGCCTAATAAGCAACGCGAATACATCATCAATAACTTGTCAAAAGAGAATGCAGACGTTTATGCTTCTCTACCCGAAGGCGTTGCTCGCCAATTGACTTTGGACCGTGACCCGCATGGAAACGTTCAGGTATCTCTTATCGAAACTGAAAAACTTTTGTCGGAAATGGTAGGTAAGAAATTGGCTGCATGGAAGGCAGAAGGCAAGTATACAGGTAAATTCTCTGCACAACACCACTTCTTCGGATACGAAGGACGTTGTGCAGCTCCGTCGAACTTCGATGCAGATTATTGCTATTCATTGGGTTATACCGCAGCTGTATTGATGGCAAACGGAAAGACGGGCTATATGTCGTCGGTACGTAATTTGACTGCTCCTGCAGAAGAATGGATTGCAGGTGGTGTGCCTATTACCATGATGATGAACATGGAACGTCGTCATGGAGAAATGAAGCCAGTTATCCAGAAAGCATTGGTGAAACTGGACGGTGCTCCGTTTAAAGCTTTTGCTGCTGCACGTGAAACATGGGCAAAAGAAACTTCATTCGTTTATCCGGGTCCGATTCAATATTTCGGTCCGACGGAAGTATGTGATCAGACTACGAAGACTTTGCAATTGGAACACCAAAAGTAATCGGATAATCTTTCCGATTGCTTGATTGATATAGAATGAGGCCGTATCAAAAAAGAATTCTGACTATTAAAAAGTAATGTCATCCTGAGCAAAGCGAAGGATCTCGTGTGCATTCGCTTGTGTATTCGAGATCCTTCACTGCGTTCAGGATGACAAAAAGAAAGTGGATTTTTATTTTGATACACCCTCATTTCTTTGAATAAGATTACTTAAACCGATACGATTATATGGTAAAAGAATCGCCCTTGACACCTGTAAACAAGCCGCGCCGAAGCCTTTCGGAAAAAGGGAAGAAATCTTCTTCATCACGGCGTACAAGTGGGGCTGGCAAGAAGAAAAAGCATACGGGAAAAAAAGGCAAGCGCGGGAAAAAACGCACTTGGAACATACCCAGCTGGCTTCAATATGTGGCGATGGGAGGCATAGCTGCTTTGTTCGTTATCGGTTTCTATTATTTCTTCATCCGTCCGTATGCCTATCGCTGGAAGCCTTGTTATGGCACGAAAGCATACGGTGTATGTCTTCCTGCCGGATATTCCATTCACGGATTTGATATTTCCCATCATCAAGGGGTCATTAATTGGGAAGAACTTCAAAAGGTTCAGAATGCCCCGTTCCCGGTGCGTTTTGTTTTTATGAAAGCCTCGGAAGGAGGAGACTTCAGCGATACCGCATTTGTACGCAATTTCGAACGTGCTCGCCGGCATGGATTTATCCGCGGAGCCTATCATTTCTTCAATCCCAAGACCGATGCAGCCCGCCAGGCGGATTTCTTTATCCGTTCGGTCAAGCTCGAACCGGGCGACTTGCCTCCGGTGCTTGATATTGAAAAGGTAGGCGATGATGAAGAAGCGCTCCGGAGAGGAGTAAAGACTTGGCTCCGCCTGATAGAGCGTCATTATCGTGTGAAGCCCATTCTTTATGCTTCGTATAAGTTTAAAGAACGGTATCTGAACGATTCGATATTTAATACTTATCCTTATTGGATTGCCCATTATTATGTAGATTCCGTGCGCTATGAAGGTGAATGGAGGTTTTGGCAACATACCGACGGGGGAAAGCTTCCCGGCATCCGTGAGCAAGTGGACTTGAATGTCTTCAACGGGACGCTGGATGATTTGAAGCACATGACCATCCTTCCCGATTCGGCTTTTCATAAGTCGTAAACTTTTGCCCGAAAGTGTTTGGGTAAATCAATGCTTTATCTTATCTTTGTAAATCCACTAATTGTTGAATACTATGTCTGCTGAAGAATTGTTACAAAATTTGGAAGATTAAAACCTATGAATTTATTGTTGAACATTTTATGGATTATCTTAGGCGGCTGGCTGGTATGCCTCGAATATCTTGTGTCGAGCTTGGTACTGATGATTACCATTATCGGCATTCCTTTCGGTGTGCAAACCATTAAGCTGGCAATGTTGGGATTATGCCCGTTCGGATGTACGGTAGAGACCACACCCTCTACCGGAGGATGTCTTAACATCATTATGAACCTGATATGGATTTTGTGCGGAGGCGTATGGATAGCCTTGACACATGTAGGGTTAGGCGTCTTGCTTTGCATCACGATAATCGGCATTCCTTTCGGAAGGCAACATTTCAAGTTAGCTGCATTGGCTCTTACGCCTTTCGGCAAGCGGATTGTAAATAGTTAATAGTGAAAAATGAATAGTTAATAACGGGAGCAGATACATACGCCGTTATTAACTATTCATTATTAATTATTAATTTATAAAATCTGTGTAATCTGTGGTGAAAACAATTAGCGCATCACGAACTTCACCGCAACCCAGCGGTTCTTTTCCCGATGATGCACGAACTCCATGCCTAAGCTTTCGGCTTTTTCCCGTATGGCAGGGATGTCTTCCACGTAAAATCCGCTCATGTAGAGTTCTGACCCTGTGTGCATACATGCGGCATAGGCGGGCATATCGGCAAGCAGGATGTTCCGGTTGATATTGGCTATGATGACATCAAACGGCTGGCGGTTTTTCAAGAGCGAGGCATCGCCCAATTCTACGGTAATGTTATCGATGTGGTTTAGGGCGATATTATCACGCGAATTGTTCACACACCAATCGTCAATATCAATGGCGGTCACCGGATTGGCACCACGCATACTGGCGAGAATGGCAAGAATCGAAGTGCCGCATCCCATATCGAGCACCGATTTCCCTTTCAGGTCAGCGTCCAAGAGTTCGGCGATGATAGAACTCGTGGTTTCATGATGTCCCGTGCCAAATGCCATTTGCGGGTTGATGACAATATCGTATTCCGTTTTCGGGTAATCCGTATGGAACGTACTGTGTATCACGCACCGGTCTCCAATCACGATAGGCTGGAAGAAATTTTTTTCCCATTCCTCGTTCCAGTCTTTGTCTTCGGGTTCGGCAAGGGTATATGTGATTTTGGTATCGGGGATAGGGAAGTCGGCAAGCACGTTTTTCAATGCCTCTTCATCGAACAAGGCTTTCTGTATATAAGCTTGTGTTCCGCCTTCGCAAGGCACGAAGCTTTCGAATCCGATTTCAGCCGTTAGGGCGGCAAGCACATCGGTTATGGTCTCGTTGCACGGATGTGCGCTAAAGTTCACTTCAATGTATTTCATACCAATCAATGTTTCATTAGTTTTCGGGGCAAAGATAGGGATAATTCTTCGGTTAAAGCGATAAGAAGCTGTTTTGAATTTCTCCAAAAAGTTTTTCTTGGCTTGATGTATCCGTTTTCGTGTGTGCTTTGGGCGATTTTTTGGTCCTTTTCGCTCCTGTTCTTCGTCAGATAGCCCGCTATCTTCCTCATCACAGAAGCAAAAATGCCTCAAAAACTCATCCCAAATCATCGCACGATAAATTCAAAACAGCTTCTAAGAATGAAAAATTAATCACCTTGTAACGGGTCTTTGAGGATGTTTGCGTATCTTTGTAGAGCTTTACCACAGAGGACACGGAGTATCACAGAGAAAAAATAAAAGCTCTGTGGACCTCTGTGTCCTCTGTGGTGAAATATAAATAGTTATTTAATGTATGAAATATATGAAGATTTGGAGTTTTATAGGAGCATTGTTCCTTTTGTGTGCATCGGAGGCTTATGCCCAGCACCGGATTGCTTTTATTTCCGATGCACACATTCAGAACATCGTGGATTATCCTGAGTTAGTGCGCTCGATGGAGGTGCAGGTACAATCTACCCGCTTGTTCAATGAGAATTATTATGCCCTGATAGCGGCATTGGAGGATGCTGCCAAGCGGGGGATAACCTTGGTGGTTCTTCCGGGAGACTTGACCGATAACGGGCAATTCGTGAACCAAGAGAAAATCAAGGAAATCTTGGATAGCTATCGGGAGCGTTTCGGAATGAAGTTCTTCGTGACCACGGGCAATCACGACCCGGTGCGTCCCTTCGGGATGCAGAACGAGGAACATGATTTTCTTCGTCCCGACGGGAGCCGCACTACACGAGAGAACCGTTGTGCGGGATATGCCGACGAGATGCAATGCTATGCCGCTTTCGGTTTCTATCCCCAACCGGAGTATCTGTATTGGGAAACTCCTTTCACTTCTTATCAATATGCGGACTATAATTATCAGGAGGCATTGAGCGAAGGTGCGTTAGATAAACGCCGGTACACGTTATGCGATTCGCTGGAAGCGATTGATGCCAGTTATTTGGTGGAGCCGGTAGAAGGGCTTTGGCTTTTAGCGATTGACGGGGGAGTCTATTTGCCCGGCGAGGTGAAGAACGGCGTGCAGACCTACGAAGGGTCGAGTGTAGGATATAATAATGTGTTAGCGCATAAAGCCTTTCTTCTTCCGTGGGTGCGGAAAGTGGCATCGGAAGCAAAGAAGCGGAACAAGATTTTAGTGGCTTACTCGCATTATCCGTTAGCGGATTTCAACGATGGTGCTTCCGATATTGTCCGTAAGGCTTGGGGAAACAAGAAGTTCGATTTACATCGGGTGCCAAGCGAAGAAGTGACGGAAGCCTTTTTGAATGCAGGTATCCGACTTCACGTAGCGGGTCACATGCATGTGAACGATACAGGGATAAAGCGGGGCAAGAACGGGAAATGCTTGTATAATATTCAAGTGCCGTCTATTGCCACATGTATTCCCGCCTACAAGATTCTGACCGCGGAAGATGCCATGCGTTTCGAGGTAGAAACGGTCTTGGTCGATTCTGTGCCCGGATTTGATAGCTTGTTCGGGCTTTATAAGAAAGAATATGAATATGATGTGCGGGCTGGGAAAAAGCCGAACTGGAGTAAAGAAGCTTTGGATTCGAAGGACTATGCGGAGTTTTGCGATTGGCAATTCCGCGACTTGGTACGGGTGCGCTTCATTCCGAAAGACCTTCCCGAAATCGTTCGTAAGAAAGCGGTAAGCATGAGCGGTTCTCAATTGGTGGCGTATGCGGAAGGGAAGCGGATGGAAGCGGATGCCGGAAGCGATTGGAGCGGGTACGATTTGATTTTGGATTTATACCGTTTGCGTTATGCTGATAAGCTCGCTTTGCGCTGGATTCTGGAGAAGCGTATGGAGGAATACCGCATCTTGTTCGATGCCGTCCGGAAGTCGGAAGCGGATGATGAACTTATCTTGCGTTTGCGCGAGATAGCCGATATCTTCGAATGTTTCTTGAACGGGGAACCGAGCGGACATTTCCGCATTGATTTGGAAAAGGATAGGATAGATAGCAAGTGAGTGATTGAAATAAAGCAGGCTTCGTTGGCTGATGAAGCCTGCTTCATTGGCGAACGAACCCTGCTTTGTTAGTCGATGAAGCCGTATGCATTTTTTGCAGTACTTCCTGACAAATTGTCACATAGTTTATTTGTAGCGTTTCTTATTCGGCAAGCACTTTTTCGAAGAGTTCGGGTTGGTCAAGGTTGACCAAGTCTGGCTCTTTCTGTATAGCGGTACGGTAAGCTTCTTCGGTCCCGTTTTGGATAGCCGCCATAATGCGGATTCCGTTCGTTTTGCAAAAGACTTTAAATTCAGGAGTGATTTGCTCCGGGTTGATTTCCACGACCGATGGACGGCATACCGTCATCCAGTATTGCAGGCGGGCGATGTCGGATGCGTTTACCTTGATTTTCATTTCGGGAGCGAGGCGGATAAATTCTTTCAGCATCCCTTCATCGGCAAACCAAAAGAAACTGTTCGTAGCGAATCCTTTCAGGCGGACCAGTTTCACAAGGTCGCTTACGGGGGTGCCGCGCTTTACATCAAAGAAGACGTTTGCTTTCCCATAGAGTGAGTCTAACATCTCGGCAATGCGGGGCACGTGCGTACCGGCATATTCTTTGCCGAACCAGCTTCCAGCGTCTAATTGGTCTACTTCTTCCGAATTCATATCGGCTAATGCGCCTTTCCCGTTGGTGGTACGGTCGAGGGTTTCATCGTGCAGGTTGTACAGCACTCCGTCTTTGCTTTTCCGTACATCTAACTCTATCCACGTAGCTCCGTGCGCAAGTGCAGCGTATGCCGAAGGTAGGGTATTTTCGGGTGCCAAATGATTGGCTCCGCGGTGTACCACCACTTCTATCGGGTCTTTATATACAGCCGAAGGATGGTCTACCTGCCAGTTTACGTTCAGCGGATTGTTTTGCATCTTCCATACGAGCGGGAGAGATTCGTTATCCAATATCCACACTTCCGCTCCTTCGGTTTGGTCTACGCAATGGATGAGCGGGCATCCCAAGGCTTCCCCTTTCTTGTTCCCTTTCTTATAAACGGTTTGATTATAGTGGAATGTTCCGCTCTTCTTCAGTTCTTTATAGGCTTGGCGTGAGAGAATGTAGGCGGTTTCATTTGTGGATAATAGACGGTTTTCTTTGTCTACGGGTTGGAGAAAGCACCAGGTGTTTCCCGTTTCTTGTGATGCGGGAGTCATCAGGTAGCTTCCTTTTTGCCAATGCAGGTTTCGCAAGATACGCCAATCTATGCGGAGGGTATCGCTCTGCTTGCGGAACGACATTTCATACTTACGGGTTTGTCCGTGGAGTTTGAACACGAACAATAACGTATCGGGTATAGAAGTCTGTGCGCATATACTTCCGTTGCAACATGCACCTATTATAAATAGGCAAAGAAGATATATTCTTTTCATTGTGTATGTATATTAGAAGTTAGAGGGAGTTATTTTAAGGAGTTAAAGGGAGTTAGGGGCAATACATTGATGCTATTGGCATTTAACTCTTGCCGAAGGCATAACTCCTTTTAACTCCGTTTTGTTTCTGCTATTTTAGTCCTAATTCAGTTCCCCATTTTCCGGGTTTGCTTCCCATATTCAGAATTAATTCGCCTCCGGCTTCGATGTCTTTATGGCGCAGGGCAGAATAGGGATATTCCGTTCCATTTAGCGTAACCGATTGGATATAGCGGTTTTTCTCTGAAAGATTGCGGGCGATGACTTTGAACTTCTTCCCGCTTGCTAAGTTGAACGTGGTTTCTTTCAACATCGGGGCATGAATCAGGTAATAATCTTGTCCCGCATTGGGATAAAGTCCTATCATGTGGAAGGCGAGCCACGAAGACATGGCACCTGAATCGTCATTGCCCGGAAGTCCCATGGGCGAATCATTGAAGTTCTTGGTGATGATTTCACGGATGCGGTCATCGCTCCGCCAAGGTTTTCCTATCCAATGGTACAGGCAAGGGGTGAGGAACGAAGGCTCGTTGTTTACATTGTAGAAGCCTTTATCGAAGAAAATGTCGAGGCGTTCTTCAAATTTCTCTTTGCCTCCGCATTGCGTGATAAGCCCCGGTACATCGTGAGGAATGCTGAGCGAGTATTCCCACGAACTGGCTTCGTAGAAGAACATATCCCACCACGGGGTGTACCACGGTCCTTCGAAGGTGACCGGAGTGTAGGTATAGGTGGGTTTCTGCACTTTCGAATTTCCGAAAGGAAGTTGGTCTAGCCAATTCCCTTCTTTATCGCGCGGCATAATGAATCCTTTCACTCCTTCGTGTTCGTAATCGTTTCGCCACAGGTTTTTCCAGTTTCCCGATTGCTTCAGGTATTGCTGATAGAGGTCTTCCTTACCTAATCCTTTTGCTACCAAGGCAATGGCATAATCGCAATACGCATATTCTACGGTGCGGTTTCCTGCCCGAGGAATGCCGTGGGGGATATAACCCAATTCCAAGTAAGGCACTAATCCGCCGCGTCCTTCCGCTTCCTGGTTTCCTCCGGGAGGTACGGTAGCGTCTTGCAACATCGCTTTCAATGCCAATTCATAATCAATGCCTTTCAGCCCTTTCACAAAAGCGTCGGCAATGACGATTTCGGCGTTCGAGCCTCCTTGCGTACGTCCGTTGGCGTTTCCGCTTCGTGCGTCGGGCATATATCCGTCTCGTTTATAAATGGTGATGAGCGAACGCACGATGTCGGTTTCCCGTTGCGGGTCGATGAGGGTAATGAGTGGGGTAGAGGTGCGGTAAGTGTCCCAAATGGCATAATAGTCATCGTAATACGGTTCGGGGTCGTTCCAAAGCGGATTTTCTCCTGTGCGGTCTACGGGCATAATCATTGTGTGATAGAGTGCGGTATAGAACATCCGCTTTTGTGCTTCGGGCGTATCGGGAGCGATTTCAATCGCCTTGAACAATTTTTCCCATTGTGCCAACAGCTCGTTATGCACTTGCTCGAAAGACCAATGGGGAATATAGGTATGGGCATTGTATTTGGCTCTTTGGCAACTCAGGAAGGAGATGCCGACTTTTAGTTGTACTACCGAGTCTCCTTTTGCAAAGCGGAGCAGGGCACCGGTTTTCTCGTAGGAATCAAATTGAGAACGTTCGTTGGTGATTTTGTTTCCTTTCCACGTGCGGCTTTCGATGAAGGGTTTGTCGGTTTCGGCGTAGAAGTAAACCGTATAAGCACGTCCGTTGTTCCATCCTCCACGGATGCGGGTATAGCCGCATACTTCATGTTCGGACAAGATTTCTATTTCCGAGCCTACGAATTGTTGTGCTTCGCGGGTGTCAGGTATAGGGCTTTCTCCCAAAAAGAAACCTGCATCAATAGCCAATGATTTCAATGAGTCTTCGGGATAGGTGAACCGATAGAACGAAGCCCGCTGGGCGGTGGTGATTTCCGTACGGATGCCGCTTTGCTTGAAACGAGTGTCGTAATATCCCAACCGGATATTTTCGTAAGCCCGATAGTCTAAGTGTTGGGTTTGCTCCATTCCGTTGCAAAAGGGAGTCACTAAAATGTTTCCATATTTGGGTCCTCCTCCCGTTCCGCTTACATGCACTTGCGAAAATCCGTCTACCCGTTCGGGCATGGGTAACCAGCCGCTATTGGGTGAAGGAGTACAATCGGGCGAAGGTTTGACCATTCCGTAAGGACAAGAAGGACCGATGAATACCCGTCCTAATCCTTCCGACCCAATGCGCGGGTCTACATAGTCGGTCAGTTGCGTTTGAGCAGACGTGTAAAGTGTTCCGCTCAGGCACAAGCCAAAGGCTATGCCCATCAGTTGTTGTAGTTTCATCAATTATTAATTGTTAATTATTAAATATCTTCCATTCTTTCAATGTATGTCGTTCGCTATCGAAGTTTACGCCTACTTTTACGATTGGCAATCCGCAGAGCGCGAACCGTTCGGGATAATTCTTCAGGTTTATTTGCTCTATGGCACTATCTGCATTTTTATCCAATTTCACTTCTATAATATATAAAGTAGAAGGGCTACGCATGACTACGTCTACCCGTCCTTGGGGCGTTCGTACTTCTACATCCACATAATAGCCCAATAGGCTGAAAATGATGTAAAGCACTTGTTGGTAATGTCCTTCGTAATGGGTGTTGTCACAATAAGGGACAGTCGAAAGGAATGTTTGCATATTTTGCAAGGCTTTTTCCATATCGTTTTGGTATAAACATTGTGCTATATTGATGATAGCAGAAGAGGCCGTTTGTGTATTTGGGGTTAAATAATAAGGTATCAAGCTTTTCATTAACCCAATACGGACTTCACGGTTGGGAATTCCTAAAGTGTACGATTCTAAAAATGTATTACCATCTTTTATTGTGATATATCCGCTTTGATAGAGCAAGGGAGTAATGTTGGATAGCTTTTCGGTAGGAATATCGAAATCACTTGCCAAAGCATTGAATTTTTCTCCCAATTGGGAGGGCAGGACATTGAACTTGTGCAACATCTCTATTAAGTAAGTAGGTGTTCCGCTTTCGAACCAATACGCTTTCAGTTGACCTTCGTTGAAAGCGTTTATCAAGCTATATGGATTGTAAATGTCGGGCGATGGCCAAGTGAAGTGATAGCCGTCATAATTGGCTTTTAGCTTGTTGAACGTTTCTTCTTTAGTCAGATTCATTTCCTTAGCCAATTTGTCCAGGTCTGTACCCATTTGTGTACGGATTTCTTCTTCAGATATTCCGCAAATGGCGGCATAAGGAGCCAACATACTGATGTTTTGTATGTTGTTCAGTTCACTGAAAATGCTCATTTGCGCGAATTTGGTAATACCGGTCAAGAATACATAGCGTAAGTAAGGGTCGCACGCTTTAAGCGGACTATAAAAGTTACGCATTGCATTTCTCAGTGCCGGAAGATTCTTTTCTTCATGCACAACGTCCAGCAACGGAGCATCGTATTCGTCTATCAAGACTACGGCTTCTTTTCCGGTCTGGCGGTAAACATTCCGAATCAGATTGGCAAAACGGATATTTACGTCTTCCGCTTCACGGGCGACAATGCCAAATTGTTCTTCGTTGTTTTGTAAAAGATGATGCAGGTAACGGTTTAGGCTTTCTACATCCATGTGTTTACCCAAACTCATATCGAAGCGAAGCACCGGATATTGTGTCCATTCCTTTTCCAACTTTTCAATGGCAAGTCCCTCAAATAGTTCTTTTCGTCCCTCGAAATAAGCATGTAGGGTACTTACAAGCAATGATTTTCCGAATCGGCGCGGACGGCTTAAAAACATATACTTTCCCGAATGCGTCATGCGGTAAACATATTCTGTCTTGTCTATGTACAAAAGATTGTTTTTCCTGATTTCAGAAAAAGTCTGAATCCCGACTGGGTATCTTCCGAATAGCGATTGTGTCATAAGGCGTAAGTTTTTTACTTTCTACAAAGATACTTTTTTTAATGGAGAACGGAAAACGAAAGATAAAGAATTTAAATCTTCTTGCATCAATTATAAAAAAGCCTTGCTTTGCACTCCGTGTCATCACGATACGGATTGTAAAGCAAGGCTGAGGGATTAGAATTTCAAAAATGAATGTTCATTGATGAGGATATTAGTAACCAGGGTTTTGAGACCAGTTGGTATTGGCATTCAAAACGTCTTGTGGAACTGGGAATATGCGATGGCTTTTGTCAAAGTTTGCATTAGGGAAGTCTTGTCTGTGGAAACCGTATTCGCTTTCGAAAGTACCGAAACGAATCATGTCGTTTCTACGCCAACTTTCATCGAAGAATTCACGTCCGCGTTCATCCAACAATTCTTCCAAAGAAGGCTCGTGGTCAAGCAAAGGGGCGTTTACATATCCTCTAATCTGATTGAACAGCGATTGAGGAGTATCTTCGCCGGTAGGGGTAGCACCTCTTAAAATAGCTTCGGCTTTAGTCAGAAGGATGTCGGCAAAGCGGAAGATAGGAACATCGTTGCTTTGATTGCGGCTGTATTGGGAATATTCGTTGGGATTGGGATAGAACTTGATAGAACGATATCCTTGGCGCCATCCGTTGCCATCTGCGCCAGCGTTGAGCTGTTCTTCCCCTCCTTCTTTCAACGTAATGGTCTTAGTAAACTCAAGCTGTACATCATTATATATATAAGGTACATCTGTAGCTTCTCCTGTGAGCGGGTCATGCACAAACACTGCACCTCCCAGTATGGCATCGTTACGGTCATCTCCTTCCAAGGTGAACAGGTCGGCAAATTCCGGATTCATGGCTACGATACCTGCGCATGAGTTTGTCATTTCCCCACCGTAATAACCAATCGGTGAACCATCGTCTATTCTGCGGAAAGTACGGTAGCGTCCGTAGAGCAATCCTTGCGCATTGATGCAATCGTAAGGCATAGCATAGATAAAGTCGGCAATCTGTACGCCGTTGTCGTACATGAATTTGCTACGGTATTCATCGTTCAGATTAAAAATGCCGCTGTCAATGATGTCATCACAATATTTTACGCAGTCGTTCAATTTGCTATTCGGAGTCGTTTCTGCATCATACGTAGTCACATCACCACAAGTGTACACCGCCCAGTTGATGTAGAGCTTGACCAGCAAGGCTTCTGCCATCCATTTGTTGGGCTTTCCGTAGGTAGATGCATTGTTGTCTTCGGTTAAGTAAGGTAGGCTTTCAAGAATTTCTTTTTCAATGAATTCCGCTACTTCCTTGCGTGGACTACGCGATATTGCTTCATCTTCACCGTATACTTTGTTGAGAATAGGTACATCACCATAGCTATCCATTAAGATGAAGTGATAGAAAGCGCGCATCATACGTGCAGAAGCGATATACGAAGTGAACTGCTCGCTGTTCTCTTCAGCCTCGAATTCTGCAATCAGTTTGTTGCAGCGGGTAATTCCGCTTGATAAATCAGTCCACCAGTTCAACGGACCGTCTTCTGCTTTAAAATTGTGTAAAGTCGGATTTACGTTTTCTGCTCCGTCATAATAGTCTCCATCGAAACTCAGTCCGGTTGCTTCGTCTGAAGCAAAGGTCTGGTAGCGGTTATAATTGTTTCCTAATGCATTGCGGAACGCATAATAAACATCAGCCATTTTTGCGTCAAGTGCCACTTCCGATTCGGTCGGGTATTCCGTGTATTGGGATTTGACTTCGACATCAAGGTCTGCACAGCTTGTAGCAAATGCTACAACGGCTGCGGCGAATGTGGTTTTAATATAAGTTTTCATTGTTAGCTTTTTATTTTTAGAAATTGACTTTCATACCTATCATAAAGGTGCGTGTATTCGGATAATAATTGTCTCTCCATTCGATACCCGGAGTGATTCCTCCTAAAGCTACTTCAGGGTCGGTTCCTTTATATCCTGTGATAGTAAATACATTGTTGCAGGTTGCATACACGGACAGGTTGTTTGCCCAGTCGGATATTTTTCCGAAGTTGTAGGCAAGGGTCAATGTAGAAAGACGCAAGTAGCTTCCGTTTTCTAGATAACGGTCGGATGCGTATTGAGAGTTTACATCACCGTAACGTTGATCGGTAAGTGCTTCTTTCAAGACGTTTTTACCTTGGGTAATTAATGTTACAGAGTTGTATTGTGCACGCAGCGCGTTGAATATTTTGTTTCCTGCTACACCTTGGAAGAATAGGTTGAGCGACCAGTTCTTATAAGTCAAGTCATTGCTCCATCCGTATGTAATTTTCGGTTGTGCCGAGCCTGTTTTGGTTTGGTCTGTTTCGGTCGGTGTCGTTGTTGTTTCTCCAGTACGTTCTCCTGTTTCAGGGTCGTGTACGTAAAATTGTGAAATACCCTCTTCATTATATCCTGCCCATTCGTAAGTGAAGAATTGTCCTATTGGGCATCCTTCCATAATGCGTTGTATTTGTACACCACTGTTTCCGGCGATACCCGCATCGGCTTGGGGGATATAATTTACTGAGTAGGTTTCATTGGAAAGCTTTTTCACTACGTTCTTGTTGTGTGAAAGGTTCAGTGTTGTGCTCCATGTGAAGTCTTTGGTTTGAACGGGTACGGCGTTGATGGTGATTTCAATACCTTTGTTACTGATGTCGCCTACGTTAGCCGTCATTTCGTCGAATGGATAGCGGTTGGTTGATACGGTGTAGTCCCAGATGAGGTCGGAAGTACGTTTGTCGTAATATTCGATTGTACCGTTCAAACGGTTGTTGAAGAATCCGAAATCAAGTCCGATATTGAGCATACCCGTGCGTTCCCATTTCAAGTCAGGGTTTGCGTTTCTGGTAGCTCCTATGGTATGCATATTTGAAGTGACTCCACTAGGGTCAGTATATTGGAACCATCCTGATACACCGTAAGTTTGAAGGGCTGTATAGGCGTCAAACCCTAATGAGTTACCACTGACACCGTATCCGACACGGAGTTTCAGGTCATCAAATACATCTAAGTCTTTGATGAAATTTTCTTCGCTTAATCTCCATGCTGCAGAGATAGAGGGGAATGTAGCCCAGCGGTTATTCTTTCCGAATGCGGAAGAGCCGTCGCGGCGGATAGTAGCTTGGAGGTTGTATTTGCTATCGAACGAGTAATTTAAACGTCCGTATAAAGAAATCATGCGTAAAGTCGATTCCATTCCGCTTTCTACACCGTTCATGCCGTCGATGAGGTTAGCATAACTTAAGTTGTAGTATTTTACAGCATCGTTATAAAAGTCTTTTACGGTAAGTCCAAAACCGTCGTTACTATTGGTCTCTTCCCATGAATAACCTACCATTACTCCGAGACGGTGCTTGTCGTTGATTGTAGTTTGATAGTTGCCGTATGTTTCGAATACTTTCATGTTGTTGAAGTACGTGTTGCGTGTTGCTTCTCCGTTACTGTTTACAATCTGCGATTTGGTAGAATGATAAATGCTTTTGACGTTTTGGTCGGTCATATACGAAAAGTTTGCACTCCAAGTTAGTCCTTCGATGATTTTTAGGTCGGCTTTACCGGTCATTTGCATTCTTCTGTATACTGTATTCTGAATGTCTTCGTTAATCATTGATAACGGATTGTAATACTGGGTTACACCGTTCCAGCGGAACCACGACCCGTCTTCGTTTTTAATCGGTTGGAGAGGTGAGTAATATACCATAGCGTCTGTGACACTTGCACCGGAACCACCTGTCGGAATCTCATTACTTGTTGTTTGGCTGGCATTTACACCTAAAGATAGGGTCAGTCGGTCATGCAATGCAGTGGTTTGACCGAAAGCTCTAGCTGTGAAACGTTCCATATCCGAACCGCGGATGATGCCTTGATGGTTAAGATAATTCAGGCTAACATTGTAGTTCGATTTTGCGTTGCCTCCGCTGACCGCAAGGTTATGGTTGTGTGAGATCCCCGTGCGTTGTACTTCTTTTTGCCAGTTGGTATTGGCTCCTTTATCGCTTGTGAGTTCGAAGTTATTGGCTGTGGCATAGTTGCGTAGGTCTTCTGCAGTTGCTAAATCAAGGTCTTTGGCTACTTTCTCGAAAGCTACATAACCGTTGTAGCTGATGTGGGCTGAGCCTTCTTTCCCTTTTTTAGTAGTGATGATAATTACACCGTTAGCGGCTTTCGAACCGTAAATAGCTGTTGCGGTGGCGTCTTTTAATACATCGATTGATTCAATGTCGTCAGGAGATACCAGCGAAAGGTCTACACCCGGAACACCGTCTACGATATAATAAGGTTCCATTGCTTCTTCACGTATGGTTGAGGCACCGCGTAACGTGATTGTGGGTGAAGCGTTCGGGTCACTGCTTCCGGTTACCACCAGTCCGGGAACTTTTCCTTGGAGCATTTGTCCGGGCGATGTCATAATACCTACGTTTAGATCTTCGGCTTTAATGGTAGTAATAGAACTGGTGATGTCTTTGCGCTGCATCGATCCGTAACCAATGACTACCACTTCATCCAACAGTTGGTTGTCTTCTGCCATCATAATGTTGATGATATTTGAATTGACTTCGATTTCTTGGTTTACATAACCGATGTAAGAGAAAACTAAGGTCTTTCCTTTTTCCACATGAATTCTGTACTTACCGTCAATGTCGGTAACATTACCATTTGTAGTACCTTTTTCAATTACACTTACCCCAATCAATGGCATTCCGGTATTGTCTGTAACGGTACCGGTCACTGTGTTTTGGGCAAATGCATACGTACTTACTAAAAGAAAAAACGCAAAGGAAAGGAGTTTCCTTAGCATGGATTTGTTTGTAATAAGCTTGCTTTGCATAAGATAATTGTTTATTAGGGTTTAATTTCGTTTGCAAAAGTAAAATCGTGATTTTGCATCGATATTGCGCCCTTATTTCGTTTCTATGCGAATCTCGTTACAAACTTGTTAATTCGGTATTTTTAAACTTAAGAGTGTACTTTCCATGCGAAGAAATTGCTTTGAGGCTTTTGTGGATGAAATAAAAAAAGTATCTTTGTATTTATTAAAACATGGTGTATGATGAAGTATCCAATAGGAATCCAGAGTTTCGACCAGCTAATCAGTGACGGTTATGTGTATGTTGACAAAACAGACTTAATCTATCAATTGGTAAAAGGTGGCAAGATTTATTTTCTGAGCCGTCCGCGCCGGTTCGGCAAGAGCCTGCTTGTTTCTACTTTGAAATGTTATTTTCAAGGACGAAAAGAATTGTTCCGTGGGCTTGCTATCGACAGGTTAGAGACGGAGTGGGCGGAGTATCCTGTTTTCCATATTGATTTTAATGGAACAGACTTCACCGAATCGGGAAAGCTGGAAGACATTATAGAAGGTACGGTCAGCACATGGGAAAAGGAATACGGGCGGACTACGGAATTTAAAGATATAGGCAAGCGTTTTGCATACGTGCTCGCTCAGGCTCATAAGCAATATGGACGGCGTTGCGTAGTGCTGATCGATGAATACGACAAGCCGATACTGGACGTATTAGATACGGGCTATAAGGCTACGATAAATGGGAATGAGCGTTTGTTGGAAGACCGCTATCGGGAAATCTTAAAGGGATTCTATTCGACTTTTAAACTGGCGGACGATGATTTGCAATTTGTTCTGCTAACGGGTGTGACTAAGTTTTCGCAAGTAAGCGTATTTAGCGGATTCAATCAGCCGAACGATATTAGTATGGCACCTCAATTTGAAACCTTGTGCGGCATTACACAAGAGGAATTGGAACGTTATTTTGCCGAGCCTATCCATCAACTGGCGGAAGATGCCTTGTGTACCGATGAGGAAATGAGAGAGATATTAAAGCAACGCTACGACGGATACCATTTCAGTAAAAAAATGGTAGACGTGTACAATCCTTTCAGTCTGCTGAATGCATTTAAGAATGTAGACGTGAAAGATTATTGGTTCTCCAGCGGTACTCCAACTTACCTGATTCACTTATTGCAACATACGCAAGAAAACTTGAACGAACTGACCGGCAAATATTATGAGGATAAGGAGTTTGTGGATTACAAGGCGGATGTAGAGAAACCTCTTCCGATGATTTACCAAAGCGGTTATCTGACCATTAAAGGGTATGAGCGTGCTTACGGACGTTTTCTGCTCGACTTTCCGAATAACGAAGTGAAAAATGGGTTTGTGTCAGTAGTGGCGTCCAGTTACCTGAAACCGAAAGGGAACTTAAGAAATTGGATAATAGATGTAGTAGAGTCAATGAAGAAAGGCGACCCGGAACAGCTTCGTAAGCTTTTCACATCGTTTTTGGCGAGCATTCCCTACACGATGCGCAGTAAGAAGGATGAAACGGAAAAGGAGCGTTATTTCCATTATACACTTTATCTGATATTCCGTTTGATTAGCGTCTATACAGTTTATACGGAAAAGGAACAAAGTCAAGGACGTGCGGATTGTATTGTAGAGACGCCCGATTATGTCTATATCTTTGAGTTCAAACGCGATGGTTCAGCAGACGAGGCATTGGCACAGATAGAAGAGAAAGGGTATGCCCGTCCATACGAGTCGGATAAGCGTAGACTATATAAAATAGGAGTAAATTTCTCTTCTGAAACAGGAACGGTAGAGGAATGGAAGTGCTTAAATATCGGCTGACGTATAAGCGGATAGGGTTATAACTGTGTTATTTCTTCCTGTGTAAGTTGCGTATATTGTGCAATCTCTTTTACAGGAAGTCCCATATCTTTCATTTTCTTTGCAATTTCTTTTGCCTTTTCTTTTTCTCCTTCCGCTCTGCCTTCTGCTATTCCTTCCGCTCTGCCTTTTGCTTCTCCTTCCTTAAAGCCTTTAGTATGCCCTTCGTCCCAGCCGGTTTTGATCACACTGCGTTGGTAGCGCAGGGCTTCCATGTCTCGGTAATAGGCACGCTTTTCTGCATCGGGGAGTGTGTCGATTCGAAGCCGTTCGCGAGCTTCTGGAAGTCCTTTGGCTGTGGCTTCTTTGTCAATTTCTCCTGTTTTGAGGAATTTAATCCATTCGTCAAGAGGTGTTTTTGCTACTTTATCGAAATCGTTTACACGTAATACATAGTATTCCGGGAAGATGTCGCCGGCATTTTTCCCTATAAATAATTCTTGTTGACGGACAGATAGTTTTAATACGTCATTGGGATCGTGCAATCCACGGAATATGGTTTTCCCATGATATACGTAGTCTTTACCTTGACCAAGGTCAAAATAAACAATATTGATGGAATAAAGTTTTCGGACTTTATCGTAGTCATCTCCTAAATTGATGTATTCTGATATGGTTTTTGACACTCCATAAAGCATCCGGTGAAAATAATCTAATTCACGGTTGTTTTGCACTTCGATAATAAGCAGTCTGCCTTTGCTGTCCTCAACCAAAATATCAGCGCGGTTAAACTTATCCGTTTCATCGGTCTGGTTTGATTCACTTTCCAAGAAACGGCAGATATGCAAGTCTTCTTCCAATAGAGTTGAGAGAAAACCTTCTAGTACAACGTAATTGCTTTTGTCGCGCAGCAACCGCTTCATTGCCCAATCGAAACGTATATAATTCTCTTTCATATCCTGATGTTTATAGCTCTGAATGCAAATATAATGATTTATTTTATTTCACTGCAAGAATACGTTGAACTTTTCAGATATAAGCGTTTCTTAGTTATAATAAAAGCCTTGCATTACAGCCGGTGTCATCACGACAACGGCTGTAGTGCAAGGCTTATTTGAAAATCAAAAATGAATGTTTATGAAATATCAATAGCCCGGATTCTGTTTCCAATTTGGATTGGTACTCATTACATTTGTATGTAACGGGAATATACGGCATGTCTTTTCGAAACGTGCTGTTGGGAAATCTTTTCTGTGGAAACCGTATTCATTTTCGAAAGTGCCGAAACGGATCATATCGTTTCTTCGCCAGTTCTCATCAAAGAATTCCCGTCCGCGTTCGTCTAACAGTTCCGGCAATGTCGGGTCTTGGGTCAGAAGCGGAGCTTGGGCATATTCGCGGATTTGGTTGAACAAGCTCATCGGTGTATCGCCGTTTGTTGCAGTACCTCCACGTACAATAGCTTCGGCTTTTGTGAGCAAGATATCTGCATAACGGAATATCGGGAGGTCATTTGATTGGTCTCTACCATTTTTATAATCATCGTCAATTACAAAAAATTTAACAGAACGGTAACCTTGATTGTATCCTTCAATGTCATCACCTACGTTTAATTCAATTTGATTAGAGCCTTCTTCAAGTGTGACAGTTGGAGTTAAAACGATTGGATCTCCATTTGTATCTAATGCCACTTCTGAAGTCGGTTGGTATGTATTTGGATTGTAGACATAAGCAGTTCCACGGATTACACTGTTGTTACGTATGTCACCTTCTAAACAAAAAAGTTTTGAGAATTCCGGATTCATAGTCATGTAACCGCCGGCTGAGTTACTGAGTGCCATACCATAATAGCTTTTCGCTACATCTCCGGCTTTTTTCCAAGTGCGTGCACGACCATATTGCATACCTTTTTCAGTATAAGTGTCGTATGGCATAACATAAATAAAGTCTTCTACATGTGAACCATTGTCAGGACCGAATTTCTCGGCGTATGGCATGGAACCCAAGTTGAATTTGCCTGATGCGATGATTTCATCGCAGTATTTGATGCAGTCATTTAACTTTTCATTAACTGCTGTGCTGGCTTCGTATTGGTCAACTGAAGGAGCGGTATATACAGCCCAGTTGATATACAATTTTACTAACAGTGCTTCTGCCATCCATTTGTTAGGCTTTCCATACGTATTGTCGCTGACTTCATCTGTCAGTTGGGGAATGATTTCCAATAATTCACTTTCAATCCAGCGTGCAACATCTCCACGTGGAGAACGATCAATAAGTTCGCCTTCAGCAAGCAAATGATCCAAAATAGGTGCGTCTCCCCAGCAATCCATCATGATGAAATGGAAGAAAGCACGCATAGCACGGGCTGGAGCAATAAGTTCACCCGCTTCATCTCCTCCCAAATCGCGTATAACAGTATTGGCTTTAGTAATGCCGCCTGTAAGTTCTCCCATCCAGTCTATTGAAGCATCTTCAGGTTGGTAATTATGGAGGCTCGGATGAGCATAAGCACCATTGTCGTACCAACCGCCACCATACGAAACAGCTGTATATTCATCGCTGGATAAAGTTTGGGCTTCCATGTATCTACGTCCTAACACACCGCGTAAATGAAAATATACATCTGCCATTTTTGCTTCTACTGCAATATCGGTAGTTGGGTAGGATGTATATTGAGATTCAATGTCAACGTCCAAATCTGTACATCCGGTAAAAACAACGGCTGTACAAACTGCAAATAAAGATTTTATATTTATTCTCATAATTGTAATGTCTTTGGTTATTAGAAATTAACTTTTAAGCCAATCATGGTAGTACGGGTATGCGGGTAAACACTCCAACGATAGTCTACGCCAGGTGCCAGTCCGCCCATATTTACTTCCGGGTCAAGACCTTTGTAGCTGGTAATCGTGAACAGATTGTTGCAGTTGATGTACAGTTGTACGTTTTGCAACCAGTTGTCGAAGTTCTTGAACGTATAGCCTAACGTGAAGTTAGCAAGACGGAGGTAAGAACCGTTTTCGATGAACCGGTCGGAAGGACGATTGCTGCCTGTATCTGTTGCAGGACGTTCATAAATGAACTCTTTCAACACGTTCTTGCCATTAGAGAAGTTTTCAGGGCTGGTATAGTTGGCGCGCGAACCGTTGTAGATATCATTGCCGAATACACCGGTTAAGAAAATGGTAGCATTCCAGTTTTTCCAAGTGAAGGTGTTATTCCAGCCGAAGTTCAGTTTTGGTTGTGCACAACCGGTGATAGTGCGGTCTTCGTAAGTTGGGTCATCTGTTACTTCTCCCGTGCGTTCTCCAGTTTCCGGATTTCTTTTATAATAAGTTGCAACTCCATTTTCATTGTATCCAGCAAATTCCCAAGTATAGAATGTTCCAAGTGGTTCACCTTCAATGATGCGTTGCGTAAAGCCTTCGGCAGATACTCCGGCTACCATCGGGTCACCTTGAGGAAATCTGTCCGTAGAAAATTGTTCATTAGACAATTTATCTACAACATTTTTGTTGTGAGATAAGGTTACGGTGGTGCTCCATTCAAAGTTACGGGTGCGGACCGGAACGGCGTTGATAGAGATTTCTATACCTTTGTTGGTGATTTCGCCGACATTAGCTTGAATGGTATTGAATGGATATAAGTTAGTAGAAACTGGGTAGTTCCAAATCAAGTCTTTGGTTTTTTTGTGATACCATTCGATAGTACCGTTCAAGCGTCCGTTAAAGAAAGCATAGTCAATTCCAATGTTGAACATGCCGGTAGATTCCCATTTCAAATCCGGGTTGGCATTTTTTGTTGCAGCCAGTGTGCGCCAACTCTTGCCATTGTAGGTGAAGAAACCTGATGCGCCGTAAGTTTCGTACGGAGTATAAGCTCCGAAGCCGAGGGCATTACCACTGACACCGTAACCCATGCGGAGTTTCAAGTTGCTCAGTACGTCTTGGCTCTTCATGAACTCTTCTTCGGTGATGTTCCATGCAGCACTGATAGAAGGGAAAGTACCCCAACGGTTGTCTTTGCCAAATACAGAAGAACCGTCACGGCGGATGGTTGCTTGAATCATGTATTTACTGTTGTATGAATATCCCACACGGCCATAGAATGAAATGTTGCGGATGGTTTCTTTTGTACCGCTTTCGATAGCCGGAATACCGTCGATAGTGCTGGCGTAAGTCAACTGATACCATTTCAATGCATCATCGTAGAAGTCATGTACGGTCAATCCGAAACCGTCGTTCGACATTTTTTCTTCCCATGAATAACCTGCCATGATAGACAATTTGTGCGCATCGTTGATGACGGTATCATAGTTTCCGTAAGTCTCGAAGATATGTTCATGCCCGAAGTACGTATTACGTTTCGCCTGTCCGTTTTGCGCGTTAATACCCGGTTGTTGGGTATTATGCGTGTGGTACTCGCTGTATGTTCTTTGGTTGTTGGTAAATGAATAGTTAGCGCTCCATTTCAAGCCTTTCAGAATTTCCAAAGTAGCCTTACCGATAAATTGGGTATTTTTGAAAACCGTTTCTGAGGTATCTTCGTAAATCAATGACATCGGGTTCATGTTCTGGCTGCCCGAAGCGGTGGTCCAGTTTCCGTTTTCATCGCATACTGGAAGTAGCGGAGAGAAATAATTCATGGCATCCAGTACAGATACGCCTTCTTGCCCCATTGGGACTCCAACTCCTTTTCCATACCGTGAATTAACGCCAGCCGAAAGTTCCAAACGGTCTTTGAGGACTTTGGTCGTAATCAATGAACGTACATTCAAGCGATCCATGTCAGTTCCTCGGATAACGCCTTGGCGGTCTTGATAGTTGATGCTTGCCATGTAAGTGGTCTTTTCCGAGCCGCCGGTAATGGAAAGGTTATGGTTGTGGCTTACGCCTGTGCGGAGCACTTCGTCTTGCCAGTCGGTGTTGGCACCCATGTCGTTAGCTAAAGTCTTGCCGTTTTGCTCAGCATAATACCGAAGGTCATCGGCTGTAGCCATATCCATCTTTTTCAGGATTTTATCGAATGCCACGTAGCCGCTATAGCTAACGTTGGTACGTCCTTGCTTGCCTTTTTTGGTATTGATGATGATAACGCCGTTGGCAGCTTTTGAACCGTAGATAGCGGTTGCTGTAGCATCGCGGAGGACATCAATGCTTTCGATATCATCGGGAGCAACCATTGAAATGTCTACGCCCGGAATACCGTCGATTACATAATAAGGTTGCATAGCCGCTCCTTCACGCAATGAAGAGGCACCGCGGAGGGTAATGCTCGGTGTGCCGTTCGGGTCGCCTGTAGTGGTGATAGCAAGTCCGGGCACCTTGCCTTGCAGCAATTGGGCAGGGTCTGTGTATACACCTACATTCAGGTCTTCTGCTTTCACTGTAGTAATTGAACTGGTCACGTCCTTGCGTTGCATTGAACCGTAACCGATGACAACGACTTCTTCCAGCATTTGGTCGTCTTCTTTCATCATGACGTTGAGGCTGTTCGAAGTGACTTTGATTTCTTGGGTTACATACCCGATGTAAGAGAATACCAAGGTTTTTCCTTGAGCGACATTCATGGTAAACTTACCGTCCATATCGGTAATATTACCGTTGGTCGTTCCTTTTTCTACTACACTTACTCCAATCAGCGGGTCACCGGCTTTGTCTTTGACAATACCTGTTACCGTGTTTTGGGCAAATGCATAAGTGCTCACTAAAAGAAATGCAGCCAAGGCAAGGAAATTCCTTAGCTTTTGTGTTTTTGTGATTAGTTTACTTTGCATAAGAGTAATTTTATAGGTTAATATAACAAGATAGCGCAAACGTATGCATACAGAAAAGAATGATACGGTTACACACTATTTTTTCAGTTTATTGTGTTTGTTTTCGTAATCAGGGGGCAATGTGATTTGTTTACAGTTCTTGCCTCTGTTCAAGCAGGTGTTACAAATAACCGGAGGTGCCGATGTATTGCAGTAAGAATAAAATATAATCGTTTTTCCGCCAATTTCTGTTGGTGAGACAAAAGGCAGATGTAAAGAATGCATCCGGAACAGCCGTTTTTTGATGTTCTGCATAAAAGTTTTCTTTTGTGTATCTCATAGCTTTTAGTCTGGTTTGTATGTTTTTCTTTAGTGCAAATATAATGTAATATTTTACAAATTGTACACATTGGGCCTGTTTTTTTGTGTTTTTCTGTATCTTATCTTTCTAAAAGTCTGATATTGAGTGAAAAAACAGCAAGAGGATAATGCGTTATAAAAAAGAATAAGTAACGCTCTTACATGCATACCGCTTCATCGGCTTACGAAGCCGTATGTGTTGGCTGATTCATGCGGCTTCGTAAGCCGATGAAGCCGTATGTGTGTAAAGTCAATATAAAAACGTGCGTGCGAGAGCTTCTTGCCGAATGAAGAAAATAGGGAAATTCCTATCAGGAAATAGGGATTTCCTACTTGCAAAATGGAAGAATCTTGTTAACTTTGTATTGCTGAAAAAGGCATGAAAGAAAATAATAAAAGAATAGGTATATGAAAGTGAAAATGAGATTAGGAATTGCGTTGTTGATAGCTTGCTTGCCGTGGCTGGCTATGGCACAGAACGATGACCTTTATTTCGTACCGAAGAAAGAGAAGAAAGCGGAAACGAAAACAGAGGTGCGTCAGGTGACAAGGCAGACAACAACGACTACAACGACAACGGCATCAGTTCCCCCTGCAACAACGGTAGTGGTAAAGGATGTGACGGGGAAGACGCGCGATATTGATGAGTACAACCGCAGGTACACATCAAGAGAGAATACGTTCAGCATGCAGAACGACACCTTATATATAGAGGAGAAACCTTACGGCGAACGCGGTGAGTGGGTAAACGGTTTCGAAGGCTCGCAGGATGATTACGAATATGCCATGCGTATCGTCCGTTTCCGTAGTCCGGCATACGCCATACCGATAAGCAGCCCGCTGTATTGGGACGTGGTGTATGGCGCTTATCCTTCGTGGGATTGGAACGTATACGATGACGGATTGTATGCGTATGTATTCCCTACTTTCTCTAATCCGCTTTGGTGGGACTGGCGTTGGAATTGGAGCATAGCCGGTCCGCGTTGGGGATATGGCTGGGGCTGGCATTCGCCTTGGTATTATGGCGGTTGGTATTCTTCGTATTGGTATGGCGGCTATTGGGGCGGCTGGTACGCCGGCTATTGGGGTCCGTGGCATCATCATCCGTATCCTTATTGGGGCGGTGGAGGATGGCATCACTCACATTATTCTTATAATAATAGACGTGGTGAAATTGGTATGCCTCGGCGTGGAGGAAATTATTCGTCTACACGTCCTGTGACAAACAATTCGTATAAAAGAGCTGCTTATGACCGAAATGGACGTACTGGTGGACGGGTTGTTTCTGGAACGCGAAATGCAGGTACTTCTGTTAGAGATGGAAGAACATCTGGATATACACGTCAAAGTCAGTTGCGTAGAGGAAGTTCGGGTTATACTCGTCCAAGTAGTACACGTGTTAATTCTTATCGGAATACGAATGCTTATAACCGTATGAATAAAAATTCAGGTTATAACAATATGAATCGTAATAACAGCAATAGAAGCAGTTATTCTTCCGGCTCATCATTCGGAAGTGGCAGAAGCCATTCTTCAGGTGGTAGAGTGACACGTAGTGTAGGTAGTGGTGGAGGTGCTCGCCGCAGATAATGGTTAAATATAGGAGTAAAGAAATGAAAAAAGGAATACTAATAGGAGTCATGTTTGCCGTTTATGGAATGTCGGTTATGGCTCAAACTCAATATGATGCAGCTCGTTTTTCTAGCGAAGAATTAAATGGTACAGCACGTTTTGTTGGAATGGGAGGAGCTATGAGTGCATTGGGTGCTGATATATCAGTAATGGGGACAAATCCTGCAGGCATAGCTTTGTTCAGAAGCCATAATGTGTCTACAACTTTTGGATTTAATTCTACACAAACGCAGAGCGATTTCTGTGGAACTAAAATGGATGATAAAAGATTGCGTGCTTCATTTGATCAAATTGGTTTTGTTTATTCCAGTAAGATAGGGAATCGGACAACTTTGCGTTATTTGAATTTTGGATTCAATTATCATAAAAGTCGTAATTTAAATCGTTTGTTTCAGGCGGGCGGAATGCTTAACGGGGAATCTCAAACGCAGCAAATGGCAAATATGATTGGGGGAGCTATTTATGAAATCTCTGAATTGGATGATATCTATAATTATAGCGGGAATGGAGAAGGTCCTTATAGCCCTACGCAATCTAATTATCCTTATTTGGGAGTAATGGGAGTACGTACTGAATTGGTTGGAGTACATACTTTTGAAGATGCATCAGGTTCATACGATGCTCCTATCGGTTGGTATGGTGAGGCAAATGGATATCGTAGCCGTGAAGAAGGGGACATACGTACGTATGATTTTAATGTATCTGCTAACATTGAGGATCGGATTTACTTAGGACTTACTGTGGGAGTGTATGATGTGAATTATCAGCGATCTACGTATTATACAGAAGATATTTACGATGGGGACAATGGTGGTCATTATGAATTGAGAAATTCTTTCCGTACGGAAGGTAATGGATTTGATATTAAATTGGGAGCTATTATCCGTCCGGTGTTGGAATCTCCTTTTCGTTTTGGAGTGTCAATACATACTCCAGTATGGTATGCATTAACAGATGTTTACTCGTCAGAAGTTTATTCTAATTTGTCTTATGCTGATGGAACGTATTTTGAAGGTACGGAATCACCTGCTTATTATGTAGGAGGTGAAACGCTAAGGGAATATCGTTTGACAACGCCGTGGAGGTTTAATGTAAGTATGGGAACTGTATTTGGTGGCATTATGGCTGTAGGGGCTGAATATGAATATGCTAGTTATCCTTCTGCTGAGTTGAGTTATGCGGATGGTTATAAAATGGAGAACCAGAATGCTTATATTAAGGAAGATTTAAAAGGAGGGCATACGATACGTTTAGGTATTGAAACACGAATAACCCCTTCTTTTAGTTTACGAGCAGGTTATAATTATTATTCGGCTATGTTTAAGGAAACAGCTTATAAAGCGTTGGACTATAATGATATGCGTACGGACGTGGAATATACGAATAATTTTGGAAAACATACGGCAACGGTAGGACTCGGATATGCAGGAAAATTATTTTATGCGGATTTGGCTTACAAATATGATATGTATAAGTCTGATTTTTATGCTTTCAGTTCTGAAAGTCTTCCAGCAACAAAAGTAACAAATGACCGTCATCAGTTGTTGCTTACGTTAGGGGTTCATTTCTAAAGAATGTCATTATTATGGAGCTATACCATGGAAGTTATATGGCAATACCTTTTCCTGAAATTATAAAAGGTAAATTTACGAAAGATTTCGGGGAAGGTTTTTATTGTACCGAACTGAAAAAGCAAGCTGTGAAATGGGCTAAGCGATACGATACTCCGATAGTGAATATATATGATTATCAGAGTAATGAAGCTTTGAATATTTTACAATTTGAAAGCATGACTGATGAGTGGTTAGATTTTATTGTTGCTTGCCGAAGTGGGAAACCACATAATTATGATATTGTGATAGGCGCAATGGCAGATGATCAGATATATAATTATGTAGCGGATTTTATGAATGGCGTTTTAACAAGAGAACAGTTTTGGGTGTTAGCGAAATTCAAATATCCTACACATCAGATTAATTTCTGTACATCGGAAGCCTTGAAATGCATTACTTATAAAGGTTATGAGGAGATAAAGGAATGAACGGACGTGAAGATAATAAGCTAAATGATTTGTTTTTCGTGTGCAGCTTGATAGAATATGTGGCTCGGAAGACAAAGAATGAGCGTAAGGCTGTAGTAAATGCTTTGGGTCGTAAAGGGCTGGAACATTATTATGACTTGGCTGAAGTTTATCATTGTGAGAATATTGATAAAGTGACAAGTGAAATAATAGACAAGTATCATATATCAGTAGGGAAATATGACAATGTAGCTAAAGCGGAAGATAATATACCAACCCATTGGGATATAGGAAAGGTGATGCAACGATTGGTATTTAAGGTGTCGGAAGAGTCTCATAAAGATGTCATCAGTTCGCTTATAGAAGTCTATAATTCATGGATTGTTCCTAAGATAGATAATTATAATAGCTCGATGTATTACGAAAATACGAGTTATCAATATGCATCGTATTGTGCAGGAAGAGCTTTATAAGATTAAATGAAATTGAACACAGAGACACAAAGGGACAGAGGAAATACTTCAATTATATAAAACTCTGTGCCTTTGTGTCTCTGTGTTTTTAAGTTATTCTTTTGCCGAGAACCGGATTACGCTGAATGAGTAAGGCGGTAGGGTATAAGATAACTTGTCACTGGCTTCTAATGCCTTTTCTACCGGTTTGGCATTCTGGTCGTCAGGGTCTCCAGAGAGAACGGTTACTTTGGCTTGCTTGTCTTTGGCGTCTGCCGGAAGATTCAGTTGGGAGTTGACAGCTGCGGGAAGCAGATTAACTAACTTGATGATTAAATCTCCGGTTGGGCTGTCACGCACGATGGAAGAAGCGATTCGGCTGCGTACATCGTTCCGGTTGTTATCAATTTTACTTTCGGCAGGCAGGTAACGGTCGCCTGAGTTTTGACCATATAGCAATTGGGTATAATATCCTACCGAGGGTTTTACTTCTTTGTTATTGAAGTAAATCAGGTCCGGATTCCATTGTGTATAGCCCTCTTTTGCCAATAGCGGCGCATACGAAGTCATCAATACCATGTCGCCGTTCCGTTCCACAGCGGTCAGATACAGGGCTTCCGCCAGTGCCGTTTCGATGTTATTGGGACGTCCGGGCAAGTGGGCGGCATATTCGCCTAAATAGACTTTCGATTTCGAACGGTCGTACTTGTCGTAATAGTTCTGATTGTAGATAAACCAGCCCGGTGTATTGTAATAATGCTCGTCGACCATTGGCACGTTCAGGCGGTCTGCCAAGTTCCAGCCTTCTTCGTAATCTGTTCCTTCATAGAACGGGCCTACTGTGCCGATAACCGTAATTTCGGGATGATGTTTCTTAATGGCATCATAAATCAAGGTGAAACGTTCTTCGAAAACATCGGTTATCAGGTCTTCATTTCCTATTCCGATGTATTTCAGATTGAACGGTTTCGGGTGTCCCGATTCTGCACGCAGTTTAGCCCATTGGCTTTTCTTCGGGTCACCGTTGGCATAGTCAATCAAGTCGAGGATGTCTTGAATGTATGCGTCCATTTCTTCCATTGGAATACCTCCCTGTTGTCCTCCGCTCAGCAATTTGCCCGGAATGCATGCCGAGTTTTGGCAAGGCACACCTGCAGCGATTACCGGTAAAGGTTCGGCACCGATGTCTTCGCAGAACTGGAAGTATTCGAAATAGCCTATTCCCATGGTCTGATGGTATCCCCAAATGTTTTTCATGGGCTTGCGGGTTTCTAATGGACCTACCGTATTTTTCCAGCGATAGATGTTTTCCAATCCTTGTCCATGCGAAGCACAACCTCCGGGGAAACGTACAAAGCGCGGTCGGATGTCTGCAATGGCTTGTGCAAGGTCGGGACGGAGTCCGTTCTTATGCCCTTTGAAGGTATTTTGAGGGAAGAGTGAAACCATGTCCAAGTCGTATTCTCCTTCTGTCAATAGGCTTATGCCCAATGTGGCAGCATCGGCAGAGGCTTTTGCCTGTAGGGTTGTAGAAACTTTTTTCCAGTCTTTAGAAGATATGCTTACCGTTTTGTTGGCAAGTACAGAGCCGTCAGGACTGTATAGGCTGATTTTTGCCTTTCCGCTTTTCCCGGCTGTGCGGGCAAAGAAAGAGAAGTTGTATTTTTCGCCTTCCTTAATGACCATGCCATCGAATCCGGTATTGCCCAGTTCTGCTCCGGCTTGGTTTACTTTCAAGGATAAGTAGTGCGAGTTGTTCGGATGAATGGGAGAGGAGGTTTGTATGCTCATTTCCGCTCCTTCGCCCTTCAATGACCAGGCGTATGTAGGTCCCCATTCTTTTACCCGATGGTTTTCTCCTGCTACATATTCGAAGTCGCGGTTTTGTACCAGTTCGGCGTATAAGCCTCCGTCTGCTCCATAGTTGATGTCTTCGAAGAATACACCGATGAGTTTATCGCTGATAACTTTTTCCTTTTCAGGCTGTACGGTCAGTTCTAAATTGACAGGTTTGAGGTCGGCAAAACGGGTCTTGTCTTGGTCGGTCTGTTCATTATACAGCTGATTCCGGTATTCGCAACTTTCGGCAAACCGTTGCAGGCGTTCCACGTCATACCAAGCGACTTTCTGCAATGTACCTTCTTCGGGCGTGTTATTTATCTTCTCCGTCCGCTGAGGATATTTGCTCCACGACTCGGATACATGTTCTTTGAATTGCGCATCGGTAAAGTAAGTTTGCCTTTTCCAGTTCAGCAGGTCAGTTGAGGCGGCATGGGCGAATTCTTTTCCGTTCCCGTTCAGTTGCCATACGCAATGCCATACGCCTTGAGCGTCGCGGTACAGTTTGGGTTTTATCATCCGTTTTTCCGCTCCCCATGCTCCATAATCGCATTTCACGTATCCTCGTTCGTTTCCGATGCTGAACCATTCTTCTCCGTCTCTGCTCCAAGCGAATTTCAATCCGCTTCGTCCTTCGTCGGGAGTTGTAGCATACGAGAACAGATAAATCGAGTCGGGCTGGCTTAGTCCTTCTTGAGCTTGTGTCTGTATAGGAATCCATCCCATGCAGGCACAGCAGGCTGCAATCCATGCAAAGTGTTTCATAGGTGTGGTATTTATTTGGTTAATGTGACGCGTTTGATGGTTCCGTCTTCGTTGAACTCCAGGCGGTCGATGCAGACTTCGCGGTGTACGCCCGGACCTTTGTCTTTATCCAAGTAGTTTTTATTGATGCGGTGATATACAATGTACCATTCATCGGTACCGGGTTTACGCACTACCGAGTTGTGTGCCGGTCCGTATATCTCTTTCTCAGGGTCTTGGAGGGTTACGACAGGGTCTTTGGCAACCTTTATCGGACCGAGAGGAGAATCGGACGTGCCGTATGCCACGTGATAGTTGGGCGACCCCGTGTCGTCTACCGACCATAAGAAATAATACGTGCCTTTCCGGTAGAATACATACGGAGCTTCGCGATAGGCGTAGTCTTTCAGGCTTCCGCCTTTAGGGGTCAGTTCTTTTATGGTTTCTTTTTTTACCGATACCATATCGCTATTCAGTTCGGCTCCAGCCATATAGCCGTTGCCCCAATATATATAAGGTGTACCTGTCATTGGGTCGGTAAATACATCTACGTCTATTTGTTGTCCTCCTCCGGTTGGTGAATCGGTGATGATGGGTTGTCCCATGTCTTTAAACGGACCTACAGGCGAGTCGGCTATGGCTACACCGATTTGCTTGCCTGAATTGTCGTTCGGGTTTCCGCTATAATAGAAGAAGTATTTGTATTTTCCGTCAATCAGTTTCTCTTCGATGGCTGGTGCCCATGCATTTCCATTTGCCCAAGGCACTTGCGGAGAACGCAGGTCGAGAATCACTCCTTCGTATGTCCAGTTCTTCAGGTCGGGCGAAGAGAATGCCGTGAAATACCAGCCTCCCCAGCCGGGTTGTCCGTCGGTGGTGGAATAGATGTAGTATTTGCCGGTTTGTTTCGAATAGAGCACTTCAGGGTCGGCATGGAAACCGGGCAATACCGGATTCTGAGGCAATTCGCCCAATTCTTCAGGCTTGCCCCATTCATCAGTAATGCGTTTCAGTTCGGCACGTGTGATAGGGATAACGGTACCGTGGCGCGGATGGAAGTTCATTTTTACGGCATGGTCGATGACTTTGAAATGTTCCAAGTCGGTAGTTTCCGTAAATTGGTAAGCTCCTTTCATGTATACATCATACATCAGGATGTATTTGTCCTGGCCGATGAGCTTGAATGTGCCTGCACCTTCTACCGCTTCTTTGGTCTGTTGTTTGTAGTCGGGGCTTTCTTTCCATTCGCCTGAAGTAAGCGAACGGGTAGTGGCTACCTTGATGCCGTTTCCGTGTCCTTCCGTTTTGTAGAACAGGTGATAAATTCCGTCTTTGTAGACAATATCCCCGTCGATGCACGATTTCTTGTCGGCTGGGATGAACAACGGTTTCGGTTCTCTGGTTAAGTCGGTGAAATCCTCATTGGCGTAAGCATAATAGATAACATCCGGTCCGCCTTCGTATTGCATCGACCAATACACCATGTATTGGCCTGCTTCTTTATCGAAAATGGTTTGCGGAGCCCATACACGTTTCAGCTTTTCTTGTCCTTTATAACGCTTTTGTATGTTGATGACGGAATGCGACCAGTTTACTAAGTCGTTCGATTTCAGCATCACCATGGCGCGGTTCGAGTCCCAGCCGTTATCCGATACCATATCGGTTGCGACCATATAGAATGTGTTTCCGTCTTCACACCGCAGGATATGCGGGTCGCGCACACCGCCGGTCGAACTGATGACTTTCGAGTCGAGCACCGGTTTGTTATCATTTAAAGCATAAAAGGAATAGCCGTCCATACTGACGCCGAAACATATTGCTTCTTCGCTGATATGGTTTCCGGTGAAATACGTGAAAAGGTAGCCTACATAATCTTTTTCTTCCGGTTTGGAAGCCCAAGAGGCATTAAACGCAAAAGCGAATAATGCGAGCAAGGTTAGCATTCGGTTTTTGTAATTCATGGTTTGTCTTTATTTATTTGGTTAGGTTAATTAAATTGCTAAACAAAGATAAGTGATTATTTGTTATAAAGAACATTTTCTGATGCTTTTGATTGGTTTACCATAGTAATTTGACCGATTAGTTTCTGTTTAGACCATACTTTTTGCTTATCTTTGTGGTCGAGAGAGGCTACGGCTTTATTGAAACTTATTTGTTAACTTAAAAAAGAGATGTATGAATAAATGGTCAACCATTGGCGTGTCGCTTCTGCTTTCGTTTGGGGCGATGGCTGGCTTCCAGTCGTGTTCGCCAAAAGCTGAGAGTGGAACATTCGAAGCAGGAAAGGGGACTTTCTTGCTCAACGGAGAGCCTTTTGTGGTAAAGGCAGCCGAATTGCATTACCCGCGCATCCCGCGTGCTTATTGGGAGCATCGCATCAAGCAATGTAAGGCGTTGGGCATGAATACGATTTGCCTGTATGTTTTTTGGAACTTCCATGAAGAGAAACCGGGAGAATTCGACTTTACCGGACAAAAGGATTTGGCTGAGTTTTGCCGCCTTTGCCAGAAGAACGATATGTATGTCATCCTTCGCCCCGGACCATACGTATGTGCCGAATGGGAAATGGGCGGTCTGCCTTGGTGGCTTCTGAAGAAGAAAGACATCCGTTTGCGTGAAGACGACCCTTATTTCTTGGAACGTGTGGCTATCTTCGAGAAAGAAGTTGCGAACCAAGTGGCAGGATTGACTATCCAGAAGGGCGGTCCTATTATTATGGTGCAAGTGGAGAATGAATACGGTTCGTATGGCGAAAGCAAAGAATATGTAGCCAAGATACGCGACATCGTGCGTGAGAACTTCGGCGATGTGACTCTCTTCCAATGCGACTGGGCGTCTAATTTCCAATTGAATGCGTTGGATGACCTTGTATGGACCATGAACTTCGGTACAGGCGCGAATATTGACGAGCAATTCGCTCCATTGAAAGAAGTGCGTCCGGACAGCCCTTTGATGTGTAGCGAGTTCTGGAGCGGATGGTTCGATAAATGGGGAGCCAACCACGAGACCCGTGCGGCAGATGATATGATTGCAGGTATTGACGAGATGTTGTCGAAAGGCATTTCATTCAGCTTGTATATGACCCATGGAGGTACCAACTGGGGACACTGGGCAGGTGCTAACTCACCCGGATTTGCGCCGGATGTGACTTCGTATGACTATGACGCACCTATCAGCGAATCGGGAAGAATTACTCCGAAGTATGAAAAATTGCGTGCCACATTGGCTAAGTACATGGACGGAAAGAAGCAGGCTAAAGTGCCCGATAACATTCCGACTATCAGCATTCCGGCTTTCGAGTTTACCGAAATGGCTCCGTTATTCGCCAACCTGCCCGAGCCGAAGAGCGATGATACCCTCCGCACCATGGAAGAGTATGACCAAGGATTCGGAAGCATCCTTTACCGGACTGTTTTGCCTAAAGTAAACGCTTCGGCTACACTGACCGTGGACGAGGCTCATGATTACGCCCAAATCTTCATCGACGGGAAATACATCGGCAAGCTGGACCGCCGGAACGGGGAAAAGCAACTGGATATTCCGGCTTGTAAGGAAGGCGCACAATTGGATATCTTGGTAGAAGCCATGGGACGTATCAATTTCGGACGGGCTATCAAGGACTTCAAAGGTATCACGGGAAGCGTAACATTGAAGAACGGCGGACGCACTACCGAACTGAAAGGCTGGAAGGTATATAACTTAGAAGACCGTTACGAATGGTATAAAGGCTTGAAGTTTGAACCGCTGAAGTCGGTAAAAGATGCGCAAGGCCAGCGTGTACCGGGCTGTTACCGGGCAACGTTCCAGGTAGAAAAGCCGGGCGATACGTTCTTGAACTTCGAGACTTGGGGCAAGGGATTGGTTTATGTAAACGGATATGGCATCGGACGTATTTGGGAAATCGGTCCTCAGCAGACGCTTTACATGCCGGGTTGCTGGTTGAAGGAAGGCGAAAACGAAATCCTTGTATTTGATATCGTAGGTCCGAAAGAAGCCCGTACAGAAGGTTTGGAAGAACCTATCCTGAACCAATTATTAGTAAATAAACCGTTGACACACCGCAATGAAGGCGAAGAACTGAAACTTTCGGGCGAAACTCCGGTATTGAGCGGAAGCTTCAAGGCAGGCAACGGATGGCAGGAAATGAAGTTCGGCAAGCCGGTTTCGGGACGTTATGTATGCATCGAAGCTTTGAATGCGCAAGACGGAAAAGACTTGGCATGTATTGCTGAAATGTATCTCCTTGACGAAAACGGAGAACGCCTCTCTCGCGAGCCGTGGGTGGTGAAATATGCCGATAGCGAAGACGTATCGCAGGTGAACCGTTCGGCAGATAAGATTTTCGACTTGCAGGAGTCTACTTACTGGAGCACCGAAGCCGGCGCAGCTTATCCTCATACGGTCGTAATCGACTTGGGTGCTAAGCATACCCTGACCGCCATTCAATATTTGCCCCGCATGGAAAGCAACGTGCCCGGAGGCATCAAAGACTTTAAGGTATATGTGAAAGAAGGGAACTTCAAGTATTGATATTTTATTTTGTCAAACTGTCAGCCGTATGCTGTCAAAAATGCATACGGCTGCATAGGCAAACGAAGCCAAGTTCATAAGCAAACGCCTGATAACCTTTTTCCTGTCCATAGCCTTTTTGATTGTGGCAGTTACGGGCATCTTGCTGGTAGCTTATGTGGAAGGACCAGGCTCTTCCATAGGATTGTGGCATTACAAACTCGGCATATTGTTATGGGGGCTTTCCCTGATTCATGCTCTTTATCGGAAATAGTGGGAAATATTCGTTTCATGCCGAACCACTGGATGGTTGGTAATGTTTAAAGGGAGATTCAAGAAATATCCGGTTGACGTATTCTAGATGCTCTAGTGGCATTCCGTTACAATATTTTCAGGATTTGCTTTCATATATTAAAACAATTTTGTAATATTGCAACAATTTTAGCGAATGAAACACCTTTAAACAACACAAGAAAGTATGAAACGAACGACATTTTATCGCTACCGTTTCTTCCTGACTTTGGCAGCTATTTGGCTGCTCACTCTTGAAGGAATGGCACAAGGTGCGTATAACCGTACCATTCACGGTATCGTGACCGATGAAAATAACGAACCGCTTCCTGCGGCATACGTTAAACAGGTAGTTGAGGCAGAAGGCAATTCCATTGCCGGCATCATCACAGACATGAACGGTCATTTCAGTCTGACACTTCCCAAATCAACACAAGAAATCGAGGTTTCCTTTGTAGGCTACGAAACCCAGCGGGTTCGCCTGACGGCAGCAGTTGATTATGCCATTCACCTCCAGCCTGCTACCGAACTGCTGGACGAAGTGGTAGTGACGGGTTATCAGACCATTTCGAAAGAGCGGGCAACAGGAGCTTTCTCGAAAGTAAATGCCGATCAGCTGGAAACCCAACGCATACCGGACATCAGTTCGATGCTGGAAGGACGGGTGGCAGGATTCAGCGACGGGCAAATCCGTGGAGTCACTTCCATGAACGGACTGACTACTCCTTTGTATGTCATCGATGGTTTCCCTGTAGAGAAGACTACCAATGATGGTTACGGCAACTGGATAGAAAGCGTGCCCGACATGAATCCTGAAGACATTGAAAGTATTACCGTACTGAAGGATGCAGCCGCCACTTCCATTTACGGAGCACGTGCGGCAAACGGCGTTGTGGTTATTACTACCAAGCGTGCCAAGAAAGACCAGCTCAACATTTCATTCTCTGCCACACTTACCGTACAGCCTTATTCTACCTATGCCGACAAGTATCTTGCTGATGCTGCCACTATGATAGGACTGGAAAGAGAATGGGCAGCACAGAATCCTAATTTGCAGGGAGAAGGGGCTTCTGCTTATGCGCAAAGCCTGTTGGATGACAATACCTACACATCGCAAGGAATCCGCGCCCTGTTAGGGTATTATGCCGGAACACTGTCCGAAGCCGATATGAACGCGCGCCTGACATCACTGGCATCGCGCGGTTATCGTTATTACGATGATATAGAACGCTACGGCATGCGCAATCCTTTTACGCAACAATACAACCTGAGCATCGGTAAAGGAAGCGAACGAAACACATTCAATGCTTCGGTCAGCTATCAGGGACAACAGATGAGCGACAAGTTTTCGGATAACCGCTCCATTGGTATCAACCTGCAGAACTCGACCCAAATTACCCGATGGCTGACCTTGGAGGTAGGCACTTACCTCAATTACGGAAGCGGTACAACGCAAAGTTACAGTCTTTTCTCGCCCGGCTATACGTTCATGCCTTACGACGGATTGATGAACGATGACGGCACGCGGTATACCAACCGACAAGAAGACCGTTACAACGCATCACAAATAAGTACGCTGGTTTCCAACGGGCTGTACAACCTTGATATTACGCCATTGGACGAAACTGGAATGAATCTGACAGACCATCGTAATTTCAGCAATCGTACTTTCGCTCGCCTGAGTTTTAAGTTTACCGACTGGCTGAAATATACGGCTTCGTTTCAGTATGAATATGCGAACTACACGACCGAACAACTCCAGAATAAGGAATCGTATGATGTGCGTAATACCATTAATACATACGCCTCGGCAAACGGTGATGGTACGGCTACGTTCAATATCCCTTACGGCAATATCTTCTTTACCTCGGGAAATGTAACCCATGCCTATAACTTCCGCCAGCAGCTGGATTTCGACAAGACATTCGGCGGCATACATGAGGTAACGGCACTTTTCGGAACCGAGACGCGCGAAAACAAGAATAACTTCGACAACCGTACCTTATATAATTACGACCCCGACCTGCTGACGTATTCACTCATCGACCAAGCTGCGCTCAGCACCATGGGAAGCATTTGGGGATGGGGCAGTTTCGGAACTGGGAATGTAGCATACATCAATGAACTGACCAACCGTTATGTGTCATTTTATGGTAATGCGGCATATACGTACGACGGAAAATATACCGTGACCGGCAGCATCCGTTGGGATAAAACAAATCTGTTTGCAACTGGTTCGAAATATCAAAAGCGTCCCATCTGGTCAGTCGGTGCGGCGTGGAATGTCAACCGTGAGAAATTCATGCACGATATTGATTGGATAAACATGCTTAAATTACGCTTCAGTTATGGTATCGGGGGTAATATCGCCAAAGATTCGGCTCCTTATATGACTGCTTATTATAACAATAATATGCATGTGGGCGGAATTTCCGGAACCATACAAAGTCGCCCTAATCCTGATTTGCGTTGGGAAAAAACAACCACTACCAATATCGGTATTGATTTTTCTCTTTTGAAAAACCGTCTGAACGGTTCTATCGAATATTACAATAAGAAAGGTTCCGATTTGCTTGCCAATACAAACGGTGTGCCTACCGAAGGCTGGGGATACAGCACCTATACCATCAACAACGGAAAGATGACCAACCAAGGATTCGAACTTTCGCTTTCAGGCACCGCCATCAGCACACGAGATTGGACATGGGACATCGGCGGTGTATTGGGATACAACAAGAACAAAGTGACATACGTCAATGTAGAAGCGCCGGTTTCGTATCTTGTCATCGATTATCCTTCTGCCTATCCACGTGTAGGAAACCCGTATAATGCTATCTATGGATACAAGTGGGCGGGATTGAGCGAAAACGGTACACCGCAAGTCTATGATGCGGAAGGGAACCTGTTTACCGACATGGAACCGACCGAAATAGAAGACCTTACCCGTTGGTGGAATTAATTTAGTGCGTACTTAATTCTGCCAATAGGCTTGTTATTGATATAGTTGACGTATTGCGACACGGTCAGCGCACTAATCTTGCCAATGATTCTGGCAAACAGACCGTTTGTAATCTTAGCATAGTTCCTGATGACCAGAAATTGGTCAGACAATTGGGAAAATATCGTTTCAATCCTCTTGCGGGCTTTTGCAAAAGGAGTGAAAGTCGGTTTCCAATCCTTTTGATTTAGCCGGTAGGGACATTCAAGCCTGATATGCGCAGTCTCAAAGAGGTCAAGTTGTACATCAGCCCCGATATATCCCTTGTCCCCATAGATGCTGCAATCGTGATATTCCAGCTTCACATCCTTCATGTAATTGAGATCATGCACGCTCGCCTTTGACAAGTCATAAGAATGCACTACTCCACTTAACCCACAGATGGCATGAAGCTTATAACCAAAGTAGTATGTGTTTTGCGAAGCGCAATAGCCAAAGTCGGGTGCTTTGGAGAAATCTCCCGACTGTCCCATCTTGCAGCGTTTTCCCCTTGCGAGACGACAGACTTCTATCGGTTTGGAGTCCACAAGGAAGAAATCCTCATCGCCATCTATTTTCAAGGCAATCCGCTTGCGGATGGCTTCACATAGGCCTGCGGTTTTCTTTCTGCGGTCATTGAATTGTCTGCGCGATATAAGATTGGGGATTTTCTCCTTGTACTCTTGCAACTTATAATCAAAAAGCCACTTCTCACTGTCGATGCTTTCCGATTCAGCAGCCAACGACAAAGCCACGACCTCTAAGTCTGAGAATTTAGGAACAGGGCCACGGCGGACAATATTCCCATGCTCATTAACAAGATTATGGGAAAATTGCTTGCATACCTCAAGTATTTTGACGAATTTTGTATATAAGTTGTGCATACGATGATATAAACTTAATGATTTGGACAACACTAAGTTAATAAAAATCAGCGACATGCGCAACTTTTTAAACATAATTCTCAAACCAAATTAATTCCGCCAACGGGTAAGACCTTATTTATTTAGGAACTACGGTACCTGTCTATAGCGGAGCCATCAATACCTCCTTGCGTTGGCGCAACTGGGAACTGGCTGCACAGTTCCTTTTCGAAGGCGGACACAAAATGCGCAATACTAACGTGGCTTATCTTTCAGGCATGGGTCCTGTAAGTAAGCGCATTGCCGAACGTTGGCAGCAGCCCGGTGACGAAGCACATACGGATGTGCCGCGCTACATTTCTTCGGAAAGCGAGCTTTACAACTACAACTATTATAATATGTATGCACGCTCATCGGTCAATGTCATCGACGCCAGCAATTGGCGGATGAAAAACTTATCGCTCACTTACCGCCTGCCTGCCAGTGTGTGCAGCGAACTCTATGTAAAAAACGCACGCATCATGATAGGTATGGAAAACGCGTTTACCGTAGCCAAAAGTGATGATGCCAAATACTTACTGGGTGGCTATGCCAAGCCGAATTACCTCTGTGGTATTTACCTGAACTTTTAACTAAAATGATTACAGATTTATGAAACACGTCATTTACATCTATATGCTTGTATGCGGGCTGGTTTTCAGCTCCTGCAACGATTATCTGGATATTGTGCCAAAAGGCAATAAAATTCCGTCTACTCTTGCCGATTATGAAGCTCTGTTGCGTGATGAGTATGCTATCGGACAGACTTCCATCAGCAATGCCCTTTATTTGCTGAATGACTATTACGTAACGGTCTCTAACCTGAATAGCCCCACCCTGACCCGCTCCAACTACATGTGGGACGAGACTGCTGATCGTATCTTGTTGAACAATGCCGATGAAAGTACATATTATCAACTTTATGCTGCTATCTCTTCGTGCAACCTGATTATAGAGAACGTGCCTTCTGCCACCGAAGCTACTGATGCCGAACGGGCGGAAGTCATCGCTTATGCCAAAGTTATCCGTTCGCTTTGCTATTTCGTCTTGGCAAACTATTATGCCGATACGTATGATGCGGCAACCGCCGGCGAAAAGCGGAGCGTACCTCTCATTACAAGCGCCAATATCAACGCCCCTTCGCAGCAAGTAACCATACAAGCCATATACGACTTCATCATCCAAGGAGTGCAGGAAGCTATCGGCGAAGGATTGCCCGAACAATCGATGACCGTGCTTCATCCCAATCTGGGCGCCGCATACGCCCTGCTGGCACGTGTATATTTGCAGATGCAGAATTACAGCGAAGCATTAAGCTATGCCAACTTAGCTCTTGGACAAAATGACCAGCTTTACGACTGGAACGCTTATTACGACGAACATCGTTCCACGATTGAGAATCCGGAAGACTATACCGGACTACCCACGCCTACCGATTACTCGTATGTGGAGAACTATTATTTCCGTTGCGGAAACGGTTCGCCCAACTACACGACCAATGAACTCAATATACCGGTAGAGCGTGCCGAACGTTTTGAAGAGGGAGATGCACGTTTCTTATCCCGTTGGAAACTTTATTCGCAAAACCAAGATACGTACTACCGTGGAGTAGGAAACGGTTATTTCAACTGGGGAGGACTGACCACTACAGAAGTTTATCTTATCAAGGCAGAATGCCAGGCACGTCTGGCACAAGGAGGAGATTTCACAGAAGCGATGAACACCCTGAACGCTGTGCGCCAAACCCGTATCCGTCCCGAAGTATACCAGCCGCTCACGGTCTCTACCCTTGCCGAAGCTATCGAGCTGATTCGCCGTACCAAAGACAATGAACTGATATTCTCCATTGTACCCTTTGCCGATGCACGCCGCTTCAACCAAGAAGGTACGTATGCACGCACCATGACGAAAACCTACGAAGACGAAACCTATACGCTTCGTCCGGATTCTCATCTGTGGACCATGCCTTTCCCGGCAGGTGCTATTAACAATCCCGGAAACGGAAGCATTCAACAAAACGTGTCTAAATAAAAATACATAAAACAACAAGTATGAAAGTAACAAACTTAATGCAAATCTTGCTGCTGGGAACCCTTACGGCAGCTTGTACATCCCAAGCCCCTAAAGACGGCTATCTGATAAGTGGAACGATTGAAGGACTTCCAGACAGTGCCTACGTGCAACTCATGCCAGTATGCCACGAAGAAAGTAACCCGATAGCCGACACTCTGGCAATCGGGGGCAAATTCACCTTTACCGGAAAAATGGAAGAACCCCGCGCCGTATTACTTACCGTAAAAGACGCCTACGGCTCACGCCGCCTGATGCTGGAAAATGCAGCTATCGAAATCAAAGGCGCGGTCGTATCGGAAGATGCAAATGGTACTCCCTCGTACAACCTTGACGAGTTATCCGTAAGCGGGTCTCTCCTGACAGCCCGTTACGATTCGCTGATGACGGTACGCGGACGCATGGATGCCCTTTTCAATGCCAACCAGCAAAAACATAAAGCTCTCCTCGATGCCATACAAGAAGCCTATCAGGCAAAAGACCAGGCAAAAGTGGCAGAGTTGCGTGCAAGCGAGGCCGGTAAGCAAATGGCAGAAGATGAAATGCGTTTCTTCCAAACCGTAGATTCCGTTTATCATCAAACGGTAATGGAAAACAAGGACACTTACTGGGGACCGTTGCTGATGATTTCGCTCACTTCTTACATGAACGAAGGCATGCGCTCGTGGTACGAAGAACTCTCACCTGCCGCACAAGCCTCTTATTATGGAAAACTGGTGAAAGACGAACTTTACCCGACTGGTAAAATTGGTGATAAGATGCCTGAATTTATGGTAAAAGATGCATCGGGAAAAGAAATCACTCTCCAAGAACTCTGCCAAGGAAAGAAATACATCCTGATTGACTTTTGGGCATCGTGGTGTAATCCGTGCCGCAAGGAAATTCCTAATATCAAAAAACTTTATGCGCAGTACGCTTCTGAAGGTTTTGAGGTAATCAGTATTTCCATTGATAAGAAAAAAACCGATTGGGAAAAAGCTGTAAAAGAAGAACAGTTGAAATGGCCTAACTTCTTGGATGAAACCGGAGTGGCAAAGCTTTACAAGGTAAGAGCTGTTCCGACCATGTATCTGATAGATGCCGAAGGTCGGATGGTCGGTGATAATCTGAGAGGAGAAGCGTTGGCAGAAAAACTGGCTGATTTATTCGATTGACTTTGACTTCATTATGCCAATATGCAGTTACGGAAATGCAATGGATTTTTTCAGATGCATTTCCGTGATTGTTTTATATACAGCCTCTGGTAAGTTGAGATAATGCATGCATATATCTGCGTGAGGATGTGTAATATGTAAGCATTCTAAGAAATACACATTGCATGCCCTATGGTTTGATTGTAATTTTGCCCCGCATAACAATCAAACCGAATAGCAATGAACAGAACTGAATGTGAAGAATTAGAAATGCAGGTGCAACAAAGCGGCCTGTCATTGAAGTCGTACCTACGACAGATAGGAGTGAGTTATTCCACCTATCACTATTGGCAAAAGAAATACTCTGCCGAGAAAGACAGTATCAAACAAGAGCTGGCTCCGATCAATATCAAACGGCCAACAGCAGAATTGTCCTTGGACGAACAGGCTCCTTACGGCGTGTCCTTGTTGTTTCCCAACGGACTCCGTGCCCACTTTGGAAGCGGCTCAGAGAAGCTGTTGATGGAAGTGTTGAACCAAAGTCTGCAGGAGGGCCATGTTTAACTTGAACGACACGATGCGCTACTTCCTGTGTCCCGGCAGGACGGACATGCGCAAGGGCATCAGTTCGCTGTGCGGGGTGGTGCATGAAAAGATGAAAAGTGAGGTGAAGAACGGCGATGTCTTCATCTTCATCGGCTCCAACCGCAGGCTTATGAAGCTGCTTCATGCGGAAGACGGCGGCATGGTGATGTATACGTCAAACGGCTGGAGGCCGGACGCTTCAAACTGCCGGAATACGACCCGGAATCAGACAGTTATCCCATGGAATGGCGTGACCTGGTAATGATGGTTGAGGGCATTCAGGAAATCCCGGGGCAGAGGCTCCGGCGGTTAAGGGCAGAGCGTAAGGAGTACCATGTATGACATGTTTTTTATTGAAAAAAGTGCTGATATTATTGTATAATCCATTAATAATTAGTATCTTTACATCAGTAAAAAAGAGACAGGCAATGGATGAAAAAGATATATTACTCAAGACGATAGAAGGGCTGAATGCCTCTATTGCCTCATTGTCTGCCACTAATAAAAAACAGGCTGAGCAGAATGAAAAACTGCAGGCGCGCATCAAGGAGCTGACGGCTCAGGTCGCATGGCTGAACCGTCAGCTCTTTGGGCGTAAATCGGAGAAGCTCCACGCGCTTGATTCCCATATGCCGGATCTCTTTGCGGATGAATTTGCCGACTTGCGGCGTCAGGCAGAGGAAAAGCGCGACGAGGCAGTGAAGCAGATAGAAAAGGAATCCAAAGAGGAAAAGAGACGGAAACGCCAGAACAGGAAAATGATAGAAGGCCTGCCCGTGCTCGAAACCGAGGTGATAGAGCCGGAAGGCGTGGACCTGTCCTTATACCGCAAGATAGGTGAAGAGGTAACCTCTCTTGTCAAACACAAGCCGGGCATGCTTTACGTCAAGGAAATCATCCGTCCCAAATATGCACTCAAGGACAGCACCATGCTTCCTCCGGCTGGACAGAAAGGAGTGGAGATTGCCCCCATGCCGCTGATGCCTGTTGACAAGTGCATCGCTGATACCAGCCTGCTTGCCGAGATACTGCTTCAGAAGTATGAATACCACGTCCCGTTCTACCGTCAGATACGGCAATACAGGCATCTCGGGCTGAAAGGCCTTACGGAAAGCACGCTGGACGGATGGTTCAAGAAGACGGTAGAACTGCTGAAACCCCTGTATGAGTCGCTTAAGAAAGAGGTTTTCTCTTGCGACTATGTGCAGGCGGACGAGACCACCATCCCGGTCATCAACAGAGGAAAGCACAAGGCGGAAAAGGAATACCTCTGGATGGTCAGGTCTGTCATGGAAAAACTGGTCATCTTCCATTATGACATGGGATCCCGGGTCGGATCAGTCATCGAATCACTGGCAAGCCAATACCGCTTCAAAGGATACCTTCAATGCGACGGTTTTGCAGGCTATGAGACAGCCTTCAAGACCAACCCCGACGTGCGGCTGGTCAATTGCATGGCGCATATCCGTCGTGATTTTGAGCATGCCTTGGGTGAAAACAAAAAGGAAGCCGAATATGGACTGGCCCAGATACAGTACATGTACAGGATTGAGCACTGCTGCGATAAGGCGGGCTTGTCGTCCGACGGACGCAAAGCGAAACGCCGGGAACTGACACGCCCAATCATGGAGGCCATGAAGACGTGGATGGAAACGGAAGGCATCAAATATAGTCCCCAATCGCTAATCGGCAAAGCTGTCTCGTATGCCTATACCCGGTGGGACAACATGATGAGATGCCTGGAGGACGGACGCCTGCTTTTGGACAACAACCTGGCGGAAAATGCCATCCGGCCAATTACTTTGGGGCGCAAGAACTATCTCTTCTGCGGTAATCACGAGGCTGCCGTTAACATGTCTGTAATCTGTTCCCTGCTAGCCACCTGCAAGGCACACGATGTGAACCCAAGGGATTACCTGAAGGATATCATTGCCCAAATGCCTTATCATAAGAAGTCCGCTGATGAGGAACTGCTTAACCTTCTTCCGCACAAATGGAAACTGCAACATCCGGAGAGCCTGTTGACCGAACAAACTGTAGAATCCACTAACTAACCACAACGTCAACATACAGGTTCAACAAAACTATAGCGACTGTCACTATGAATCCAATAGTAACAGTCGCTATCATTATATAGATATTTAATGACTGTAGTTTATCGAATGCTTACGATGTTTTTATTGGGGTCTAATAAAAGTCACTGAGGGGTTTGATTTTAGGTTTAAAGGTATTTATTCTTTCTTTTAGATTAGGCAATTGGATTTGAGGAATAGGGGTCTTTTCGAATGGAAGCACTATGTAATAAGGAGCGTGCTCTGGATGGAATCCGTATTGTGTGAGATTTTCTTTCGTCCATATTTGAAAATGTCCAGGTGTTTTAAGTTTGAACAGGTTGGCATTATTTCCGTTTGTATGTAATAGTAAGTAATGTATTCGTTCAAATCCAGGAGTTACTAATAATGAACCTTTTGAATCTCCAGCCCGCAGATAACATATTCCTTGTTGTATCATGAGTTTCCTCAGGTTTTCTCTTGCATGATTAATTATAACCATTATTTCATTCGGATTCTCAGACATTTTTTGAAAGATTTTTTTTGCTGCATTCTTATCACAGATTTCTTCTTTTCGTTTGATGCCTAAAGCGAGGAATTCTTCGCTTTGATCTATGCCGATAAAATTTCGTTTAAGTAAGTTTGCTGCAATTCCAGTTGTGCAACTTCCTGCAAAAGGATCTAATATAGAGTCATTTTCTTTTGTAGAAGCGAGGATTATTCTGTAAAGTAAACGTAGTGGCTTTTGAGTAGGATGTTTACCGAAATGTTTTTCCCAGCTTCCTACGGTTGGAATATTCCAGACATCAGACATTCGTTTTCCACCATTTAGTTGGTTCATCAATTCATAATTGAAGAAATGTATATGTTTTTTGTCTTTTCTAGCCCAAATGATATATTCAGCAGAAAAGTTAAAATGCAAATGTGATAATGTGGTTGGCGCATCGGGCTTTTGCCATACGATAATATTCAATATCTTATAACCTAATTGTGTCATGCAATTAGCTACAGAATAGATGTTGTGGTAAGTTCCGCTAACCCATATAGTACCATTATCTTTTAAGCAGTCTCTACATAGCGAGAGCCATTCCTTGTTAAATTTGTTGATTTCTTCTAACGGACGTATTCTGTCCCATTCACCTTTGTCGAAGCATTTTGTTTTATTTCCTGATTTTATAGTAAAACCTTTTGAAAGAAAATAAGGAGGGTCGGCAAATATCATGTCTGCTTGGTAATTGGCTTGTTTTAGTTGATTAAGCAGGCACATTGTGTCTCCATGGTATAGGATGAAATTATTGTTTTTGTAATAAATCATTGTCTGAAAGTGATATTGAATTCAATCTGTTTTTTAGTTCGTTTATGAACTTTTGGGTATGTAGATGTAAAAATGAAAAATAGTCATGTTTTTCCATTGCATCTATAAAATCTTGCGTTGATTGTGTGTTAGAACTCAGCGAGAGCATATTTTTCTTAAGCATTGTAATGACAGAAGCTACATTATAAATGAGTTCTGTGTCTTCATGAATATAAGGAGCTACAAGTGTAAGGTATTTATTTCCATTCTTTGTATTGTCAATGTGTCTAAATAGGTTGATTGTTTCGTTATTAATTTGTTGAATTTTTGAACGGATTAGTGTTGCTTCAATTAGCCAATATGTATCTTTGTTATAGATTTCTATATCTCCTATATTGCCTGGAGCATGGGAATATGGAATACCTGCTTCATCGCAAAGATAATTGGGTTTATATTCATATTTATCTCCTAAACAAAAATAGGTAAAAATGGTAAGTAGAAATTCAAATTTAACAGGGGCTTGTATAAACCAGAATTTGTCATAGCCTTTTGCCTCTCCTGAAGAAACTTTTAAAAGAGCTTGCTCAATGGATTTTTTGTCTAGTCCATAAGAGTTTATAATTTGTTGGATTTTAGATTTGTATCCGGTGATAGTTCGTTGTTCTGATTGTCGGGATGAAATGATAAGTTGTTCTAAATCGGAATTGAAAGAACCTAAAAGTTCGAAATATGCCTTTTCGTCTTCTTTAGCTTCTTTAGTGATATTGAAATTCATCGATTTTAAAGCTTGATAAAAATTTATGCGGTTTTGATTGGGGGATAGGAGAATGATTCCTTTATACTCGATTGTGATGAATCCTGTTAATTGTAATACGCGGAATACAGTGTTTCCATAATCACGGAATGCTGTATTGATTTTAGAAACTTTATCGTGTTCATTATCAATTTGATTGTATAATTGTTTTACAAGGCTATAAGCCCTTTCTTGTTCGGCGCCAATTTTAGCTTTCTTTAGAAGTTGAATAAATTCATCGACATTTCCATTATCGGAAAATAGACCAACTAAAAATTGGTTATAAGACATTTGATGCCCCTGCTCTTTTAATTTAATAAGAGAGTCTATGATAAATTGAAAGAAATTGAAGTCGTTAAGAACTCTTCGGTAGGGTGATTTTCTCCAAAAACGCATACATTGTACAGCAAACGCTTCTGATAATGAGATTGTTCCGTTAACAAGCTTTTGAGCAATAGGCGATAATAATAGAGGTTGGCAATATTGGGCATAGATGAATCCAAATTCTGATAATGTTTTCAAATACCGTGTGAATGCTGCTTGGTAGCCGGTAGGATATCCCCATTCATTATTGTGTGAGCAATTTTCTTTTATCCATTTATGTAGGAGTTCAGGGGTTAGTTCTTTATCTTCAAGTGAGTTAGCGGTGATTACTTTATCTAAGAATAGTTGCGCATAGATTTTTAAAATGCCTTTATCGTCAAGGAGTGTTCCTTCGAATTTTGCAAAAGTTTTCAGAATACCTTCGTAGCGCTCAGGATTACGAACTGCAACTTCTAATGCCATTTGTTTGTATAGCCGTTTGCCATGTCTAACGTTGTTTCTCATAATCAGAAATTTGTTACTAATACTTCATTAAATTGTTTTATGCTATTATCGTGGTAGCTAATGTAATTGCTTTTAATGGGATGTATGTTGTAATTTTCAGCCCAGTTCAAAAATAGAGAATTTGTTTTTCCTTTGTAATGGGTTACATTGGAAATGGCAAAACGTATCTGTCTTATGTTTAGCTCGTTGAGTATTTCCAATAATTCTTGTTCTATTGATTCATTCCATAGTTTATTATATTCACTAAATGTAATTAAATAAGGAGGGTCAAGGTAAACCAAATCGTTTTCTTCATAGTGTTGCTGAGAAAGGAACTCTCGAAAGTCTATATGACTCCAATAGATGTTTTTCAGTTTTAAACGTTCAAAATAATTCAGCAGTGCTTGTTCTGTATTTTTATTAAAGTCTACATTGCCTACGGGGATGTTGAAATCTCCTTTATTATTAAAGCGCAACATTCTATTGAAGCCATATATCTGTCTCTTATACACATCTCCGAGCCCACGAGACGGAGCTACATC
>ENA-OXEE01000120-OXEE01000120.1-human-gut-metagenome-genome-assembly--contig:-NODE-120-length-50097-cov-22.6077_pt1 | contig 50097 bp, 35 predicted proteins | sample MGYA00249824_ERZ652242 | MGnify/ENA primary metagenome ERZ652242 (study PRJEB26925, sample SAMN05826943) | human gut metagenome | biome: ENVO:2100002; feature: ENVO:00000062; material: ENVO:00002003... | reverse complement strand
AAACCAATGACAAAAGCCATATCGCTCCCGTCACGCTCGACACATGGATTATCACTTGCCCATTTCTCTTCCTCTTTTTAATAAATAACTATATACTGATTCCACTCCTGTTATTAAAGAAGCGGTATGCCGGATACATAACCGCTGTAATACTCATCATCCCCTTATTGTTCATCATCGTTCCCGAACTGATCGGATTGTTCCACTTGGAAAACATCACCCGCCAACCTTCCCGGCTAATGCCTCCGCCTGCCCTGCCCAACGAAGACATACACGGCTCTCCGTTCCCGCCTTTCATTACGTTCACCCATATCTTGATAGCCGTATTATTGATAGGGTTCAATATCGCCATCCGGCTTTTCCTGAAGTCGCTCCATGATGATGAAACCCTGAAAGAACTGGAACGCGAACGCCTGAAAGCCGAATTGAAATACCTGAAGTACCAACTGAACCCACATTTCTTTATGAATACGCTGAACAATATCCATACCCTGATAGAGTTCGACAAAGGAAAAGCGCAGAAAAGCATCATCGAACTTTCGAAACTAATGCAATACATGCTTTACGAAGCCGACAAGAGTTTCGTATTGTTGGCAAAAGAAGTGCAATTCTTAGAAAATTACCTGAAGCTGATGCAATTGCGTTATACCGATAAACTTCGTGTCACTTTCTGCACCCCATTTATTATCCCCGAAGTGCAGGTGCCTCCCCTGCTTTTCATATCATTGCTAGAAAACGCTTTCACCCACGGCATCAGCCATAACGAAGAATCATTCATCGAAGCCCATATAGGCACCGAGGGGAATACCGTCTATTTCACTTGCAAGAATAGCCTCGCCTCCCACACGTCCGAAAGCCGGCACCAAGGCATAGGCTTGCCCAATATACAAAAGCGGCTCAACCTGCTTTTCGGAAATGACTATACCCTGAACGCCGAAGAAAAAGACAACCAATATCACGTACTCTTAATTATCCCCGCACAATGATGAACTGCATAATCCTCGACGATGAGCCGTTAGCCTTGCTCAAGCTCTCGGAATACATCAGGCAAATCCCGTTCCTGACATTGGAAAAAGCTTGTATGGAAACACAAGAAGCCCAAGCCCTGTTGGAGGAGAAAAACATTGACCTGCTATTTACCGACATCGACATGCCGGGCATGAACGGCATTGAGTTTATCCGCTCGCTTGCCCGTCCGCCAATGGCCATCTTCACCACCGCTTACCCTTCGTTTGCCATCGATGGCTTCAAGCTAAATGCCGTAGACTATCTATTGAAACCCTTCGAATTCGAAGATTGCTTGCGTGCCGCCCAAAAAGCGCAAAAGATGAAAGAACTCAACCAGTCCTTTTCAAAGTCTAATCAATCGGATTACACTGAAACCCTTTTCGTGAAAAGCGACTATAAAGTGGTGCGCATCGACATCGAAAGCATCAAGTACATCGAAAGCATGAGCGAATATGTACGTATCTATATCGAAGGAAAGGAAAAACCCGTCATCACCCTCAATAGCCTGCAAAAATTAGAGGCACGCTTGCCTCCCCACTTCATGCGCGTACACCGTTCGTACATCGTCAATTTGCAGAAAATCACGGAAATATCCCGCCTCCGCATCCGTTTTAATGACCAAAAGCTGGTACCTATCGGCGACAACTATAAAGAAAAGGTGATGAATTACATCGCACGCTATGGCATGCTATGAAAAAACGAGCATAGTCAATAATGAACAATGAATAGTTAATAATGGCAAGCAGGAAACACCTACCGTTATTAACTATTCATTATTAACTATCAACTAAATCAGATTCCCAAAGACTTCTTAACAGCTTCCACTTTTTCAAGAGCCGCATTGGTCTCGCGCGCATAGCACTTCGGACATCCCATTTCGCCTTTCACTTCCACGTAGAACTTAATCTTCGGTTCCGTACCCGACGGACGTACAGACACCTTCGTGCCGTCTGCGGTAAAGTACTGAAGCACGTTCGAAGTTTCGGGCATATCCAGGTCGGTCACGTTGCCCTTGCCGTCCGTAGCCTTCAAGGTCTTGTAATCCTTAATCATTACGATTTCCGAACCGCCCAATTCCTTCGGAGGACACGCACGGAAATTATCCATCATCGCCTTGATTTCGTCCGCACCGCTCTTGCCCGGCTTCACTACGTTTACGGTCACTTCTTTCGAGAATCCGTATTCCAAGTAAACTTCCATCAGGATGTCATACAAAGTCTTGCCCTGGTCTTTTGCCCACGCGCAGATTTCAGCCAAGAGCGAGCAAGCCGATACCGCATCCTTATCGCGCACGAAGTCTTCTGCCAAGAATCCGTAGCTTTCCTCGCCTCCGCCGATGTATTGCTCCTTGCCTTCACGCAAGCGGATTTCACGGGCAATCCATTTGAATCCGGTATAGCAATCCAGCATCTTGATGTGGTTCTTTTCAGCCACCTTGCGGATAACCTCTGTAGTCACAATGGTCTTCACAATAAACTCGTTGCCCTTCATCTTGCCCATGGCGATGCGGTTCTTGATGATGTAATACAAGAAAATCAAGCAAGTCTGATTACCGTTAATCAATACCCATTCGCCCTTATCGTCCTTGCAAGCCATGCCTACACGGTCCGCGTCGGGGTCGGATGCCATTACGATGTCGGCATCGATGCTCTTAGCCAAGTTGATAGCCATGGTCAAAGCTTCCGCGTTTTCCGGATTCGGAGACACCACCGTGGGGAAATCGCCGCTCTTCACCATTTGCTCGGGCACGCAATGCACGTTCTCGAATCCCCAAAGCTTCAGCGATTGCGGGATAAGCATCATGCCCGTACCGTGCAACGGAGTGTAGACAATCTTCAAGTCTTTCTGGCGCTTGATGACTTCGGGGTCGATAGAAATGCCGTGCACTTGTTCCAGATACACATCATCGATATCCTTGCCGATAATCTGAATCAAGTCTTTGTTGCCCTGGAACTTGATGTCGTTCACCGTTACCTTGTTCACTTCGTCGATGATGCCCTTATCGTGCGGAGCAAGCACCTGCGCACCGTCATCCCAATAAGCCTTATACCCGTTGTATTCGCGCGGATTATGTGAAGCCGTAATGTTGATACCGCTTTGGCATCCCAAGTGGCGGATAGCGAAAGACACTTCGGGAGTCGGACGCATATCGTCGAACAGATATACCTTGATGCCGTTAGCCGAGAAAATATCAGCCGATATTTCCGCAAACTTACGGCTATTGTTCCGGCAATCATGACCCACTACAACCGAAATCGAATCTCTTCCCGCAAAGTTCTTGTTCAAATAGTTCGCCATACCTTGCGTAGCAGCTCCCACGGTATAAATGTTCATACGGTTAGAGCCTGCGCCCATGATGCCGCGCAAACCGCCTGTACCGAATTCCAAGTCCTTATAGAACGCATCGATAAGCACGTTCTTATCAGGATTTTCCAAAATCTGTTTCACTTCAGCTTGGGTTTCAGCATCGTAAGCAGGGGTCAGCCAGCCCTGAGCCTTTTCAGTGCAAAGTTTGATCAATTCTTCGTTTTCCATGATGTTAATGAATTATTTAAGTTAGTAATATCCACATTATACATTTTCACACCCCAAATATAAAAGATTCATTCTAAATATCCTAACTTTAAACCTTTTTTTTTAGAATCCTTCCCAATCAGGACCGCTGTCCTATGCAGTCAGGACTACAGTCCTACCCATATGGGACTACAGTCCTACCTTATCAGGATTGAAAGAGGACTAGCATGACATATACTGTCCTCTTTACAGCATCAGCCAGCTGATGCGTTTACTCTTGCATTTTATGAAAATAATTTTCAAGCAATCTTCGAGCTGCCGAAAACGATGAAGTCTTTCCAGACAAGACTTTATCTTCCTCCTCTGCCAACATTGAAGCAACAGATGGATTCGTATAAAAACTATCTCGCAATTGCTCGTTGATAGTCTCATACATCCAATACTTCGCTTGCTCATTGCGCCGATATTCGAAATAACCATTCGCTTTTACAAATTCGAAGTATTCATCAATCATATCCCAGATTTCTTTGATACCAATACCATAAAAGCCTGAATAAGTCAAGACTTTCGGCATCCATCCTGATTCGGGAGCGGGAAACAGATGAAGTGCATTACGGAAATGAGCCGCTGCCAATTTGGCTTTTTCTATATTATTTCCGTCCGCCTTATTGATGACAATGGCATCCGCCATTTCCATGATGCCGCGTTTGATACCTTGCAATTCATCACCTGTACCGGCAAGTTGAATAAGCAAGAAGAAATCTACCATCGAATGTACCGCCGTCTCGCTCTGCCCTACTCCGACCGTTTCTACAAATATCTTATCAAAGCCAGCCGCCTCACATAGGATAATAGTTTCGCGTGTCTTGCGCGCCACTCCACCCAACGAACCTGCCGTAGGGCTAGGACGGATAAACGAATCGGGATGTACGGAAAGTTTCTCCATACGGGTCTTATCTCCCAAGATACTTCCTTTCGAACGCTCACTACTGGGATCAATGGCAAGCACTGCCAACTTTCCTCCTTTCTCTAAAACATGCAATCCGAATACATCTATCGAAGTACTCTTGCCTGCTCCGGGCACACCACTGATACCTACCCGAATCGAATTACCCGAAAAAGGCAGGCATTTTTCTATTACTTCTTGCGCCAATGCCTGATGTTCATGCTTCACGCTTTCTACCAACGTGACCGCTTGGCTTAGTACTGTAATATCTCCTTTTAGGATACCTTCTACATACTCACCTGCCGTAAACTGGCGGCGTTTTGGACGTTTTCTTGCTTTCAGATACGGATTTACCACAGCAGGTTGTTCGATGCCCTGGTTTACCGTCAATCCTTTGTATGCATCGCTGTTTTCAGGGTGTTCCATAGTTATTTTATTTAGAAATTAAAGGAGTTAAGAAGTTAAAGAAGTTAACTCCTATTTATATCATTGCAATGTCGCTTTTACCCGAATCGTGACCGAAGGCTTTGCCGGATCATTGGTTATCATCAAGACACGCGGTGTTCCTTTCACTCGAGACAAATTCTCCGCCAATACCGTAATCTTCATTTTAGTTGACTCACCGGGTTTCAGAACCGTCTTCTTCAGACTTACGCCAAGAGCTATACTGTTTACCTGCATATCTTGAATTTCTAAATTCGACTTGCCCGTATTAGTTATCACAATATTCTGCGATTTCTTTTGTGTCGGCTTTAATCCCGTAAATTCCAGTTGAGTAGCCGAGAGAGAGAGCTGTGGCGGATTGTTCTTCTGTTGTTCGGTCATACCCGAGAAATCAGGAAGCAAAGCTATAGATACAGGTATCTCATTCTCCGCACCGACCTTATCACCCAAAAAGCGTGACAAATACACCGAAGTGCGGGTAATGCCAAGTTTAGGCAACTTGTCGGTATCAAGCGTCACTACTATCTTCCCATTTTTACCACGTCCCAAGACTTCGGGAGTGGCCTTCGCCGAAAGATAAGGAGGCAAGTGCATCAACACTGGTGTATAAACCTTGCTGGAGGTATTAGCAACCAAGATTGTAAATTCCGGACGGTCACCCTTATTGACATTCTCGAACTCGATTTCTTGTTGGTTCAAACGTACAGAACCAAATCCGTAGGGATGTGTAAACGAATAATTCTTGGGATCGGCGGTCACTTCTCCATTAAATTCCAAATAGATGGGCATTGGCGAAGCATTACAATATACGCCTACTTCTTTATAAAAATGCCCGATAGCCTCAGCATCGAATACCGCGCTGACCGTTCCTTTCCCTCCCGCCGGAATGGGTTGCTTGGTCCAATCCACACTGACACATCCACACGAAGCCGTTACATTCGAAATCACCAAAGGCTTATCGCCCGTATTGGTAAACGCATAAGTAACGGTGGTCGGATTGCGCCAAAGAAGATAGCCCAAATCCTGCTTCTCCCGCTCGAAAGAGATTTTCGGCTGACCTTGTACGGATAGAACCGTCACGAACAATATGCTGAATAGAAATAAAATACGTTTCATCATCTTCTGTCTTTGTTTGTTTTGAGTGAACAAAGATAAAGAGAAAATCAAAGACGAGCAAACGATGCTATGAATATTTATGATTTATAAATCCAACGCAGAGACACAGAGACGCAGAGATTTTTATTTTCAATATGTTAATAAATAACTCTGTGTCTTTGTGCCTCCGTGTTCGATTAAATTAAACCTACTCCACCGTAAGTGTTTCGCCTGCGGTATGCCCGCTATACTCAGGCGCATACGCCGACTGAATAGTAGCGATACCTGCCTGATACGTTCCGGCACGGTCAATGTAAACCGTATATTCCAATTGATACGTGCCTTTACGCAATTGGTCGATAAAGAACGAAGTAGATGCGTCGCGGCTCACTAAGTAATAGCCGATGCCTCCACCCCAATGATAACCTGAAAGTTGTTGTTCCGGCTCCATGCAAGCGGCACGCTCGTCTTTTACCTGAATGAAATCCATATCCCGGTCTGCCGATATGGTAAGGCGTACCGTCACCTTATCGCCTACGTGCAACACCGTTTTAGAGTCTAACTCCTTCCCATCGCGGAAGAAAGTGCGTTCGATTTGCAATCCCGTACCTTTTGCAGAAGACACTTTATCCATATCTTCCAAGTATTGGGCATAAACGGCACCCCAACCCAGACCTTCACCTGTGCGGGCTATGCGGATTTCGCTTACATCTGCATCGCTTCCCGTAAAGGTTTTGCGAGTATATCCTAAGGCATCTTGAGGGGTTTGCCACGTAGTTCCGCCTACCGACGCTTCCATACTTCCGCTTTGATTCAACTTATTTCCTCCCATAGAGAGGAACGCATATACCGCATCCGCCGTAGCTATCGGGGTTTCCCACACTTGTACCTGCTTTTGCTTCAGGAGCCATTGCTTCATGCCGTTCAGCATCTCCGCATCCGGAGCAATGCGGTTAATAGCTTCCATTGCAGCCACTTGGGTCGGTATCTTATAACTCATCCACGAATATTGCGCTTTCCGGGTATCGAAATAAATGCCCATTTCTTCCGTACCGACCGCATATTCCTTAATGGATTGAATCAACTCCGAAGCTTGGTCCGGCTTTCCCGCCCCTTGCATCACCATGGCTATCATCGCTTTTCCATAAATCGTATATTCAGATGAACAATCCGTTAACTTCGAGATAAAATAATCATTCACCTTTTTATCCGCATGATTGGATGCCAATTTATCTATGGCACAGATATAAAGATAATGTACAATCTGCTCGTCTCTCCACACGTACGGTTCTTTTTCAGCATCCCGCCGTTTCAAATCCTCATACGCTTCTTGCGCCTCTTTCTTCAAATAATCTATCGCACGCACATACATATTCCCGACACCATTATCTAATTTTACATCCATCGCTTGCAGACGTGCCAACATCTCTGCTACATGCGTAGTGATGTAACGGCTTCCCGTCATACCTTTATACCAGCTCCACGAGCCATCGGGCAATTGCAATGCCGAAAGCTTATCGATAGCCGTCTGCAAGCGGTTGCCCATCGAGTTCAGGTCGAAGAGCAAGGCGACGCGTCGTTTTTGTTCGGTTTCATTTGTAGCCTCAGCCACCCAAGGTGTTTCGGAGAGCAAGAGATTCTTCAAGTCCTGATTGCGTTCCAAATTACTGAGCAAGGTTTCCTTGCCTGCACCGTTTGCTTTCCATGCCTTAAACACTTCTTCGATGCGGGGATTCGACTTCACGATGTGCGAAGCCAAGGCATTGGCATAATATGCCGTAGCCCATGACAAGGCATCCTCATCCGAAGGATTGCCCGCTACAGGAAGCGCTTGTACGGCATACCAATCAGGATTGGCGGTCATCTCTACCGTGAGGCGTTTCTCCGATGCAGTCTTGCTTTGCTTGTTAAACAAGTCTTGGGTATTCACTTGTTTTGTCTCCGTCCCATTCAATTGTACGGGCACGGTCTCGGTCACCCATTGCTTATCGGTCAGTATCGGCAAATAGTGCTGCTCGCCATCGGTATATGCACCGGCTTCCGCAACTATCTTGCAGACCAATACATCATATATGTCTGGTGCCTCGAAAGTAAATTGCACCGTTCCCGTCTCGCCTTCGCTTACCGAGAAAGGTTGCGCATCGTGCGCCACAGCCTTTCCGCTTACAGGGTCAGACCATTCGATACGCGCCGTACCCGATACGGCTTCCATAGACAAGTTAACCAAAGAAGAAGCGATAACCGCACGGTCTCCCTTTCGGATGAAGCGAGGCAAATTGGGTTGCACCATAAAGGGCTTCGAGGTCTGCACCGTATCTGTCCACAAGGCATAATCCACTTCTTGCGTATGAGCAAAGCCCAAGAAACGCCATTGGGTCAAAGCATCGGGCACGGTAAAGAAAATGCTTACATTCCCCAACGAATCCGTGCGCAGGTTGGGATAGAAGAAAGCCGTCTCGGCAAAATTCTCGCGCAAGGCAGGCATCGGAACTTGTGCGGCTTCTTCCGCACTTCCTTCCGCCACTTCGGCTATACTCATCTGTATTTCACCTCCTCCTGCATTCCCTTTCTTCATTTGGAAACTGGGAGCAGCCGTAGGCGCACTCACAACTTCCTGCAAATCGGCTATGTCCGCTCCTTCCAATTGGCTCAATGGGATGACATCCATCATCACTTCCTCCAACGCATTACTCCGGCTCAATGCGAATCCACGTATGCGTAAAGAAGAATGATTCGCCTCATACAACTTACTATAATCGCCATAAAGCAAATCCCAACCGCTATCGGGATAAGACACCCGAAAATTACCCGACATCCAAACCATTTGATAAGCCGAAGCCAAATCGGCACACACATACATCGAAGAGCGCGGGAAAGAAAGCCCGAACCGCCAATCGTGTTTGCGGAACGCATCCAGCGAAGCATCGTAGAGCGTTGCCATCAGGTTGGCTTTTGCCGGCATCCTCGAAGAACGGGCAATATGAAGTGTCCATGTCTCTTGCGTGCCCGGCTGGAGCTTATCGCGGAACGTCTCCCATTTCATCACCAATCGTTTATCGGGTTCAGGACGGATAATCCGGGACTGGTTGGTATAAAGGCTTCCTTTCCGCATCAAAGTAAAGGAAACGGTTATCGCATCACCATAACTTGCTTGATACGGATAACTGAATGCTTTCATTTCCCGATTCAACTTCACCTCTTGTGTATCAATGCGTTTCTGATTATCATACACATTAATAAAGAGCGAAACGTTTTCTTCGCTCGTCCCGATATAGAAGGTCGGAGGAGTATCGCTTCCGAAAGTGTCTCCGTCTTGATAAAACCATGCAATCTCATCCGAAGGAGATACCTTATCTGCCTTCGAGAATAGCGTGAAGTCTTGCTCTGCGGTGCAAGCCCTGCCTTGCTCATCCTGTGCGGAGATTTCCATACGGTACTTGCCCGAAGCCAATGCCCATACTCCCGAAGGCACGAACGATTGCATCGAAACGGCTTTGCCTTCATAGCGCAAACCGCCTTTCTTGTCTTCCTTATCCAAGGCATAGACTTTATAACTTACCTCCACCTTTACGGGCTGGTTAGTCAGATTCAAGACCTGGAACTGGATGCGTTCTTGTTTCTCACGCATTACATTCGTGTTCAACCCTTTGATTTGCAAGCCTAAGCTCTGTTTTCCGATAGGCAGAGCCAACTCGCCTTCGTGAGTCTCTCCTGCCCCATCGGTCACTTCTGCTTTCACCTTATATATATAATAGGTGTAGTCCTCTTCCACCAAAGGCTTCTCCAAGTTCACGCCGATAAAGAACTTCCCGTCCGCATCGGTCTGCATTTCACCCGATGCCAATTCTTCCGATACGCCCCGGAAACGAAACCACGACATGCCAGTACGGGTCACGGTGTATTTCACACGGGCATTGCGCACCGGAGCACCAGCGTAAGTCTTTGCTTCAGCCGATACCCGGATGGAATCTCCCATTGTATATGCATCTTTATACGGATTGAACTGCACATCGAAAGTCGGACGTTTGTACTCATCCACCTTTATAGCCTGTATGCTCTTATATCCTGATACGTAATACACACCGGGAAGCAAATCTCCGGGCAAGGTAAATTCATGCGAAAATACACCGAATTCATCGGTACTTACCTCCACCTCTCCTACGGTTTGAGAACCAGAATAGATTTTCAACTTATCACTTGTGTGTTTCGCCACACGAGTAGAATCGCCCAATTGCTCATAAACCAAGCCCGATACATACACCGTCTGACCGGGGCGATAAATAGAGCGATCGGTGAATAACGAAACCTTCCGCGTCCACTCCGCCGAAGGCTTGCTATTCACAATGCCATTCGCATACAACTGGGTTATTGCCATCGATTCATGCCCCTGTGTGCGTACCTGATAATAAAACTCAACACTTTTCGGCATCGTAATCAATGTGCGTCCACAGGCATCGGTGCGATGTACGTTCCACACTTCATAATCGGTATCCGACTGATAAAAATTGAGCTTATACGTCACAATTTCCGCTCCCGGAACCGGCTGACCCGTAAGACGGTCTACCGCAATAAACTCGCGCTGGTTACCCGATACGGGTAGATCAATCGCCTGATAAGGTGATACATAGAGCAACGCATAATCAATGCCTTCCTTTTCCCCTTTAGGAATCTGTTTTAACATATAGATGCCTTCTTCGGGCAAGGTATAATGCAACACGGTATCACGTTGCTTATAGTCCGTAGTAGGACTTAATGCATAAAAAGCAGAAGCTACTTTTTTCCCGTATTGCTTAATCAGCGTCTCTTGCTTGATATCATTACGGGGTTGAAGTTGAGCTGCTTGCGCCGGAAGGTCCAACCGGTAAAGTTCGAGCGTCACCCCTTCCAGATTGGCATACGACACATTCAAATCCGCTTCATAATCCGGATAAATAAACGGGATTTGAAGCCTCAATTCGGGACGGGTAATGTAATCAATCTGCGTCTGCAAGTCCTTCGCCCATTCCCCTTTAGGATATTTCTTCAAGCCCTCACGAGCCGTCTCCACGGCTTTTACGAAATCTCCTTTTGCCCGATACACATCACCCAACTTGACGTATGCATCGGCACAAACAGACACATCCGAATAGGTTTCAATCAACTTACGCAAGCCTTCGATAATTTCCTCATCCGAAAGCCGGTAGGGTTTGAAATCATCCAGCCGTACCTTTTGGAACCAAAGTTTCGCCACCTTAGTTAATAATGCCGCCGGACGGTTCTGCTCCTTTTCATAAAAGCCAATCAATCCGTCATAGAAATCCAGACATGCTTCCGCCTTCATCATCCGGTCTTCCGCATAAAACCCAGTGGAAACCAAGCCTTGAATAGCTCTGCGGGTGAGCAAATCCAACATATTATCATCGAAATACGCTTCGCTCCGCTTGCTCGATTCGGTCATGGGACGGAACATTTTTGCCGAAGTGTGCCCCAATATATCCTTGTTTTCCACCGAAAGACGAAAATAACGGATCACCTCTTCCGTCGTATATACCTTCCGTCCCTGTGTCATCGTCCCCATCAGGCTATTCAGCACGGCACGCGCCACGGTATCGGTCTCCCGCTCTGCCCAAGCCTTCAATGCTTTAAATTCGGCTTCGGCACTATCCGGAGTAAGCGACACCTGCGAAGAAGAGCGCACCAGTTGCGCTTTCATCATCTGAGGCAAGTTGCGTTCTTTCTTTGCTTTCTCGTAAATCTTTCCCGCCGTAGCCATCACCGACTTAGGCAGGTCTTTCTTCTGATATGTCTCCACCTCTTTCCATAGCTGGTCATAACTTTGAGCCAACACCGGAGAAGAGGCCATGCCAATGAAAAACATCATCAGCCAAGACAAAATTTGTTTCGTTTTCATATCAATTCAAATTTGTTTTATAAAGAAACGAAATATTTCCCGAATTACTGCACTCTTTCGTATTAAAAGAATCAAAAACGGAAAGGCAAATATATGCATCGCTTCACGCACCTGTCTTCATCGCCCGATGCAAACAGATGAAATGCCGTATGCATATATTTGCCTTCCTCCTTCGATATAAAGGCGCGTTCACGAAGATTAATGTATCGTGACCATCGTTGCCCCGAAACCATACTCGCGGAACGATGCGTCCTGGCTGGAATAATTCTTATACTTGCGCTTCAATTCGTCCAAGATAGCCCGGCGCAACACGCCGTCCCCTTTTCCGTGGATAAACACGATGCGCTGGCCTTTCTTGTTCTTGTATTCATCCAAGGTCTTACGGAATACATCCAACTGGTAATTAAGCATTTCACTATTGCTCATGCCAGCGGTATCGTCCAGCAACTCGTGGATATGCAAATCAACCTCCACAATGTCGTTCTTCACCTTCGGCTGGTGCTTTTTCGGCATTTTAGGCTTATCCGAAGCATCCTTTTGCAACAATGCCTCCTTAATGTCATCCGCCGAAACGAAGACTTGCTTCACCTCCTCATCATCACGCACAATGTCGTACACCAAAGCGGGTTCGGCAAAGAAATCGGTTTGCTGGAACGTGTGAAGTTTATAAAATTTTACCGTATCGATGCGTAATTCCATGTTGATAGCCGGTTTCAATAAAAACGTACGGTCATCCTTATAGGCAAGCAATTGCACGGCTACATGCTCCAAATTGTTCAACTCGCTCTTTTCGAACTCCTCCAAAAGCTGCTTCATATTGGGTGCCACCGTCCCCCGGCTACGCAAAGTCCAGTTTTTCCCTTCGGCGGAAAGATACAGATAATCAATGAAATAATTGCTGTCATTCACTAAATAAGCATCGAAATCCGTTGTAGAAATAGCTTTCACGTCTTGCGGGACGTATGCCAAATACACGTTCAGCACATCATTCCCTTTTATTTCCGGCGCGCGGTACGTAACGGGCTTCTCCTCCTCTTCTTCTTCCGGCTCTTCGTCCACCACTTCCGGCACATTCGCTTTCTTAGCCGATTTCAACGGGATATTGTAATCATCGGTCTCGATTACCACGCATTCTTTCACCAACATCGGTATTTCGAATCCGTCTTCACCTTCCACCAACGCAATGTCTTTCCCTTGGAATCCTTTCACAATTCCGCCTCCCACTTCGCTCAGGAAGCGCACTTTATCTCCTATTTTCATACTCGTTCTCTTTTTTATTAATGGTCTATTGGTAGACAAAGATAGTTATTTTCGATAAGATAACAGATAACTGATAAAAAAATCCCTATTCTTTCTTGTTGTGCAACTAAGAAATAGTTACATTTGCATAAATCAAATATGAAATGGGAACAAAAGAAAAACTGATAGAACGTTTCAAAAAGCAGCCAAATGATTTTACTTTCGATGAAATGGAAAAATTATTATCCATCTTTGGTTACATAAGATCGAATAAAGGCAAAACATCAGGCTCACGCATTATTTTTAAGAACGAAAATAAACGCCCTATCATGTTGCATAAACCGCATCCGGGCAATATCATAAAAGAATATGCTATGAAACAAGTGCTTAATGATTTAAAAGAAGAAGGACTATTAAAATAAAGAGAAGCTTATGAATACAATGACTTACAAAGGATATATCGGTTCGGTAGCTTTTAGCGAAAAGGATAATGTGTTTTTCGGTAAAATAGAAGGCATTAACGGACTGGTCAATTTCGAAGGAGAAAGCGTAAAAGAACTTACGGAAGCTTTTCATGAGGCGGTAGATGACTATTTGGCATATTGTAAAGAAGAAGGCATCGAACCGCACAAAAGCTATTCCGGCTCGTTGAACATACGCCTATCGCCCGAAACACATAGCCGTATCGCTATCCTTGCCAAACAAGCCGGAATTTCGATAAATGCATTTATCAAAGCTGCTGTAGAAAAACAAATCTCTGCTATGATGTAACTTAACTTATATAGGAGGCAAATTATGAAAAAGGCTTTAAAAATTGCAGGCATCACGGTAGGCGTGATTCTAATCCTGCTTTTGGTACTCCCGTTTGCTTTTCAAGGGAAAATAGAAAAGATTGTAAAGCAAGAAGGGAACAAGATGCTTAACGCACAATTTGATTTCAGTGCGCTCAACATCAGCTTGTTACGCAACTTCCCGTCCGCTTCAGTCACATTAGAAGATTTCTATCTGAAAGGTACGGGAGCATTCGAGAACGATACGCTTATCCAAGCCGGAGAACTGACTGCGGCGGTCAACCTATTTTCTCTTTTCGGAGATAGCGGATACGACATTTCCAAGATTATCATCGAGGACACCAAAGTAAAGGCTATCGTATTAGAGGACGGCAAGCCCAACTGGGACGTAATGAAGGCTTCCGCCGAAGAAGATACCGTTCAAGAAACTTCTGCCGAAAGTTCACCTTTCCGAATCAAACTGAAAAGACTGTCTGTCAAAGACTTGTCTGTGAGCTACGATGACCGCCAAGCAGGTATGTACGCCGCAATCGAAAACCTGAAAGCTACATGTTCGGGCGATTTCGGAAGCGAACGGACCCTCGTAGACTTGGAACTGAAAACACCTGCGCTCACCTATCGCACCGGAGGCGTACCTTTCTTGAATCGTGCGGCACTGGAAGCCGACATGAACGTAGATGCCGACCTCGTGAACAACAAATTTACCTTGCAAGACAATTCCATCAGCCTGAATGCCATAAAACTGAACATTGACGGATGGGCTGCTATGCAAAAAGACGGTGTAGGCATGGATATCAAGCTGAACACGAACGAAGTAGGCTTCAAAGAGTTGCTTTCACTCATCCCCGCCATCTATGCCAAAGATTTCCAAGACCTGAAGACTGACGGAAAAGCTTCACTTACGGCTTTTGCCAAAGGCACATTGACGCAAGAACAAATGCCCCAGTTTGAAGTGGCACTCAATGTAGAGAACGCCATGTTCCGTTATCCGTCTTTGCCAGCCGGAGTAGACGGCATCAACATCTCTGCCACGGTTAAGAATCCGGGCGGGAATATCGATGCCACCGAAGTGACTATCAATCCGTTCGACTTCACTTTGGCAGGTAATCCGTTCAGCCTGAAAGCCATTGTAAAAACCCCGACCAGCGACCCCGACCTGCAAGCTACGGCTAAAGGAACGCTCGACTTAGGCAAGATAAAAGATGTCTATCCGCTGGAAGACATGTCGTTTAACGGTACGATACAAGCAGATATGAACCTCGCCGGGAAATTATCGTATATCGAAAAAGAGCAATACGACAAAATGAAAGCCGAAGGAAGCATCCGCCTGAACGGCATGAAGCTGAATATGAAAGACCTGCCAACCGTAGCTATCCAACGCTCTACCTTCTCGTTCTCGCCCCGATACCTGCAATTGAGCGAAACCACGGTCAATATAGGCAACAATGACGTAACTTTGGATAGCCGGTTCGAAAACTATCTTGGCTATGCGTTAAAAGGCTCGACCTTGAAAGGAAGCCTCAACATCAGCAGCAACCACCTGAATCTGAACGACTTCATGAGTACCGACACTACAGCGGTACAAGCTCAAGCTACAGCAGATACGACCGCTACAACCTCTTCTACCGGAACGATCCGCATCCCCGAAAACCTGGATTTCAACATGCAGGCAAACCTGAAAGAAGTGTTGTTCGACAAGATGAAATTAGAGAACGTAAACGGTACATTGCTGGTCAAGAACGGCACGATAGACATGCGGAACCTTTCTTTCAACACCATGGGAGGAAGCATCACCGCCAATGGCGCTTATTCGGCTCCGAAAGCCAGCCAGCCTCATCTGAACGCGGGATTCGACATGAAGAACATCGGTTTTGCGCAAGCCTATCAAGAATTAGGGCTGGTACAGCAATTAGCTCCTATCTTCAAAGGACTGAAAGGAAACTTCTCGGGCAACCTGCAAATAGATACACCGCTTGACGAAAACATGAGTCCCGTCATGCAAAAAGTGCAAGGAAGCGGAAATTTATCTACCAAAGATTTAAGTCTGAGCGGAGTGAAATTTATCGACCAGGTAGCAGACATCGTGAAGAAACCTTCGATGAAAGAGATTGAAGTGAAAGACCTTAACCTCGGCTTCGAAATTAAGGACGGACGGGTAAACACCCAACCTTTCGACCTGAAATTGGGTGATTACACCATGAACTTATCCGGCTCTACCGGCTTAGACCAAACCATAGACTATACCGGCAAGATAACCCTGCCTTCGGGAGGAATCGGCTCGGCATTAGGAACGGTAGACATGACCATCGGCGGTACATTCACATCGCCCAAGGTAGGCATCGACATGGCAAGCCTTGCCAAGAATGCAGCCGAACAAGCCCTGAAAGGCATCGTAGGAGGAGATAATAAAGAAGGCGAATCGGGCGAAAAGAAGTCCATTCTCGATAAGGCACGCGACTTGTTTAAGAAGAAAAAGTAAAAAATCCCTGAATAAGATAGGCATATACGCCCGCCTGTTTTATGTCAAAATGTCAGCTGGATACTGACAAAGATGCATACGGCTTCGATGGCTGATGAAGTTAAGTTCAATCGTTGATGAAGCCAACTTCGTTTGCCATCGAAGCCGTATGTATTTAAACACACACCTGCCCGACATGAAATGCATAAATGAAAGTTTGGCTATCTGACCGGAAAACCGTACCTTTGCCCGTCCATAAAAAAACATGCATACAATATGGAAGATACCAAACACATTCATATCAGCGATTATAATTACAATCTGCCCGATGAGCGTATCGCTAAGTTCCCGCTTCCGGTGCGCGACCAGTCGAAATTATTGGTTTACCGGAACGGAGACATCAGCGAAACACATTTCACTTCCCTGCCCGATTACATCGAACCGGGCACTTTAATGATTTTCAACAATACCAAAGTAATCCAGGCACGGCTTCATTTCCGCAAGGAGACCGGAGCTTTGATAGAAATCTTCTGCTTAGAGCCTATCCAGCCCAACGACTATGCCTTGAATTTCCAACAAACCGAACATGCAGCATGGCTTTGCATGATAGGCAACCTAAAGAAATGGAAGGAAGGACCGTTGACCCGCCAATTGACGGTAAAAGGTCAGGAAATTACATTGACCGCCACACGAGGCGAGGCACGAGGCACCAGCCATTGGATAGACTTCACATGGAATAACCCCAGCGTGACTTTTGCCGATATTTTAGAAATGTTCGGCGAACTTCCTATCCCTCCTTATTTAAATAGAGAAACACAAGAAAGCGACAAAGAAACTTATCAAACGGTTTATTCGAAAATAAAAGGCTCGGTAGCTGCCCCTACCGCCGGACTTCATTTCACCCAGCGGGTATTGGACGCATTGAAAGCCAAAGGTGCAGACTTAGAAGAAGTAACCCTCCATGTAGGCGCAGGTACGTTTAAGCCTGTCAAGAGCGAAGAGATAGAAGGGCACGAAATGCATACCGAATACATCTCGGTTTCGAAAGGAACCATCGAAAAGCTGATTGCGCATGAAGGAAAAGCCTTAGCCGTAGGAACTACTTCGGTCCGCACACTGGAAAGCCTATATTATATAGGTGTAACTCTCAGCCAGCATCCCCATGCGAATGAAGCCGACCTGCACGTGAAACAATGGCAACCCTACGAAACCCATCCTACCCTAAGTACGGTAGAAGCGTTGAATCAGATTCTCGACTACATGAACCGGAATCACTTAGACGCGTTGCATACCAGCACCCAAATCATCATTGCGCCGGGATACGAATATAAGATAGTGAAACGCATGATTACCAATTTCCACCAGCCCCAAAGCACCTTGCTGCTCTTGGTCTCGGCATTCGTCAAAGGAGACTGGAAGCGCATTTACGATTATGCCCTGTCGCACGATTTCCGGTTCTTGAGCTATGGGGACTCATCGCTGCTGATGAACTAAACATGAAATAAAATCTTCATTCAAAATATATGCCAATGTTACATATTATAAAAAACAAATTCCTAAATTTGCGATGATGTATTTTATTTAGTAAAGCTATGGTGGTACAGTTAAATCAAGCAAATTCTTATCGCTTCTCTACGGACGAGGCTTTGTTGGATGATATCAAGCAGAGCGACCATGTCGCTTTCGAATATCTTTTCAAGCGTTATTATCCCAGGCTGTTGGGATATGCTGTCCGTTTTGTGCAAGACGAAGATATGGCGCGCGATATATTGCAAGAGTGCTTTATGACCTTTTGGGAGCGCAGGCATTTGCTGGCTGCTGTATCGCTTAGTTCCTTGCTTTTCCTAATGGTGCGCAATGCATGTCTGAACTACTTGAAGCATAGTGCATTGGTCCGTCATATTCCTATCGATTATTTAAACGAGTTGAATGGAGAGGAAAAACTGTATTCTGCCGATTTGATGTTAAGCGCGGACGAACCTGTATTATACGAAGACTTGAAGCGGCAAATTGATGATGCTTTGTCACACCTCTCTCCCCGTTCGCGCGAGATATTTCTTCTTAGCCGTTTTAAAGGACTGAAAAATCGGGAAATAGCAGAGATGCTTGGCATCTCAACCACAGCGGTAGAGAAACACATTTCTAAATCGTTGAAGCTGATTTCTGATTATCTGAAAGATAACACTTCTTATACATCCTACCTTATTATTATGTCTTCCTTGCTTTTTAGATAATTCTAAAAAAACACACGAAGGAGGTTGGGTAAACTCCTTTTTAATTGTTCTATCTATAGAAAACAGACACTATGGATAGACTTTCTTACATACGCGATTTGGCATTCCGCTATTTTGAGGGAAAGATCCCTCGTGATGCGGAAGAAGATTTGTTCGGTTTTATCAATGAAAGCCCCAGTCATCTTACCTTATTCCGCAGATGGGAACGGGAATGGTTGCATTCGGGGTGTACGGATGCTGCCGTAGAGCGAGAATGGCAAAAACTTCAGGCACGCATACAAGTAAAGGATGCCATTGCTCCAGTACTTCCCAAACGCCATTTTTCTTTTTGGCGGATATGCTCATTTGTTGCTTCCGCTGTTATTTTAGTTTGTTTGTCAGTTACATTTTCTTGGTATTATTTCCATCAAGAAGATGGCGATTTTTATTTCATCAGCGAAGCTCCGTTAGGTGGAAAATCGAAAGTACTTCTCGCCGATGGCTCTTTGGTCTGGCTTAATAGTGGTTCGACATTGAAATATTCCACGGATTTTAATGAAGAAGAGCGCATCGTCACATTGAGCGGGGAAGGTTATTTCGAAGTATCGAAGAGAAATGATATGCCTTTTACCGTGCGTACCCAAGGGTATGACGTGGTGGTAAAAGGCACGAAATTCAATGTGTCCGCTTACGAGGGAGATCCTTTTATTTCCACTACCTTAATCGAAGGGAAAGTTACGGTCAATTATAAAAATGAGTCGATTGACATGAATCCGGGTGAGGAGATGAAGCTGATAAAGAGTACCGGTGAATTGCAACACACTTCGGTTAATGTTTCCCAATCGAATGCGTGGATGGACAATCAGTTAGTAAGCGACAACATCACTTTCCAAAACCTGATGGCAAAATTGTCACGCCGGTTCAATGTCGAGATTGAAATCGAAGACGAAAGATTGAAGTCTCAGACCTTCAGCATTTCGTTGCGGAATGATGAGACTTTGGAGCAAATCTTCGGGGCACTACAAAAAATCATTCCATTTTCAGTAACACGGGATAATCAAGTTTATCATATCAAATCTATTAACCATTAAATTAAAGAATTATGAACAACCGAAAAGTTTTTCTCAGGCTGTTCCTATGCCTTTCGTTCGGGTGGGGTACAATGACGTTGAATGCCCAGACGGTGAGCAAGACGTTTAGCAATGCTCCGTTAAAGACCGTATTGAAAGAAGTGGAAAGCCAAACGGGGTTGTCTGTTGTTTACAAAACAGACGAAGTGGACGTGAACAGGAAGGTAAACGCATCCTTCCAAAATGCTTCATTGGAGGAAGTGATGGCGCAAATCCTTGACAATGGATTATCATGGACCGTACAGGACAAAATGATTGTCATTTCGAAGAAGCCGCAAGAACAATCGCGGCAAGTAGGAAAAGGCATGAATGTAACAGGAGTAATAATAGATGAAACAGGTATTCCCGTAATTGGTGCCAGTGTATTAGTGAGGGGAACCTCGAACGGAGCTATCACCGATATAGATGGTAAGTTCTCTATATCCGATGTAGATAAGAATGCAATGATAGATATTTCTTATATCGGTTACAAAACATTGGAATTCAAAGCAACAGATAAGGCTTTGGCAAATGTTGTATTGAAGGAAGATACCGAAGTGTTAGAAGAAGTGGTAGTTGTAGGATACGGTACGGCAAAGAAAGCGAACTTGTCGGGTTCTGTTGCGCAGATTTCATCCAAGGAAATCGAACACCGCATCAGTGCCAATACAGGTTCTGCCTTGCAAGGGCTTATCCCGAACTTCAATGTATCGTTCAGCGATGGTGCGATTAATAAAAAAGCATCGTTTAACGTGCGTGGTGAAGGTTCTATCAATGGAGGTGAGCCGTTGGTGTTAATTGACGGTGTAGAAGGGGATATGAACTACATCAACCCGAAAGATATTGCTTCGGTTACAGTATTGAAAGACGCTTCTTCTGCGGCTATTTACGGAGCCCGCGCCGCATTTGGTGTAGTATTGGTCACCACCAAGAATCCGGAAAAAGGAAGGATACAGGTGAACTACTCCAATCATTTTGCTTGGAGCAATCCGACGATTAATACAGATAATTTCATTACCGATGGTTTGGAATGGGCACGGTTAAGCGATAAGCTGAGTTTGATGGAAAATACGAGCACTTATTTGGGCTATACTGAAGCAGATTACGCTTATATGGAAGCCCGCAAGAAAGACCCTTCGCTTCCCAGTGTGCTGATAAAGACGATAGACGGTGTGGAACGGTATGTACATTATGGCAATACGGACTGGTGGGATTATATCTTCCGTAGCAATCAGCCTTCTATGGAACACAACCTGAACATCTCTGGAGGTTCAGACCGTGTGCGTTATTATCTATCTGGACGTTTCTATTCGCGTGACGGAATTTATCGTATCAATCCTGATAAGATGAAAAGTTACACCTTGCGCTCGAAAGTGGATTTCCAGATATTGGATAACTTGAAATTTACAAGTTCTACCAATATTTACATGAGCGATTACGATTATCCAGTGACCAATGCCCGCGATATGAGCGGAAATAATAACGATGAGGATTGGCGGAAATATACTTATCACGCTTCTCCGTTGTTCCTTCCTCATAATCCGGATGGCTCAATCATGATTAACAGTCCTTATTCTCCGGGACGTGACATTGCTGACGGTACTTTTGCTGACCTGACGTATGGCAAGAGTCATGGAACGGACTCGGAGTATGATTTAATGAATACATTCAGCATTCAATATACTCCTATCAAAGGATTGGATTTGAATGCCGATTATACATTCCGCAAAGAAAGCCCTTATTCACGTCAGTTGCGTGTGTCAACTCCTCACACCAACCAACCGGGCGGAGCTGGAGTGACAGACTATAAACCTAATACGGAGTTGTATAAGGAAAGGCATTGGCATTCACAATACCAAGCTATCAATGCGTTTGCCACTTACAGCCATACGTTCAATAACAATCATAACTTGAAGGCGATGGTCGGATTCAACCAAGAGTGGAGACGCTGGGAGCGTACGGTTGCTATGCGTAGCGGACCTATCTCGGAAGATTTAGGGTCATTCAATCTAGCTACCGGTGAAAATATTGATTTGTTGGGTTCGAAAGCGGAATGGGCTATCCGTGCTGCTTTCTATCGGTTCAATTACGATTATAAAGGGAAATACTTGATTGAATTTAACGGACGTTTTGATCTTTCGTCTAAATTCCCTCATGACAACAGATTGGGTATATTCCCATCGGGATCAGTCGCTTGGCGAATGAGTGAAGAGAAATTTTTTGAGCCTTTGCGTTCGTGGATGGATAACCTGAAATTGCGTTTATCATTCGGTACGTTAGGCAATCAGAATGTCGGTGAATACGATTATATAGCCAAAATGAAAGTAAATCAGGGGAATTATATTGCAAACGGGTCATACTTGAATTACTTGAGTACACCAGGTGCTATATCTTCCAATTTCACTTGGGAAAAATCTCAAACCATTAATGCAGGTATTGACTTGTCGTTTTTCAACAACCGCCTTTCGGCTTCGTTTGACTGGTATCAGCGTGATACACGCGATATGTTGACGCAGGGTAAGGAACTTCCTGCCGTATTCGGTACAGAAGAACCGGAAGAGAACGCTGCAGACTTGCGTACACGAGGTTTTGAATTGTCGGTAAACTGGAGAGACCGTTTCAACTTGTGGGACGCTCCTTTTGAATATAATATCGGAGTAAACCTTGCAGATAACCGCACTGTTATTACTCGCTTCGACAATCCGAGCGGAAACATAGACGACTTTTATGTAGGGAAAGAACTGGGTGAAATATGGGGATATACCATCGAAGGCTTCTTCCAGACCGATGATGAATATTTGACCCATGCCGACCAATTGTTAGTGAACCAGCGTATCCGTAACTACTATTTGGTTAACCATCCGGTAGCGGGTGACTTGAAATTTATGGATATTAATGGAGATGGTGAAATCACTCCGGGAAAACAAACGCTAAGTGACCACGGTGATTTACGTCAGATTGGCAATACTACACCTCGATATACATTAGGTGTCAACTTAGGATTTAATTATCGAGGTATCGACTTCTCCGCATTCTTCCAAGGCATTTTGAAACAGGACTGGTGGCCTGGCGATGATAACGGATATTTCTGGGGACCTTTTACCCGTCAGTACCTCAACTTCTATCCGAAGAGCATAGAATCTATGTCGTGGACACCTGAAAATCAGGATGCTTACTTCCCGCGTCTAGCTGTCTATGCTGCAAATGAGGGAGGAAACTATGAAGGTTCGCAGTTAAGAGTCATTTCGGACAAATACCTTCAGAATGCGGCATACGTGCGGTTGAAGAATATCACTCTTGGATATACTTTACCCGAACGAATTTGTCAGAAGCTGAAAATTATCAGAAGCATCCGTATGTATGTGTCGGGTGAGAATATCCTGACATTCTCTCCGCTGTATAAGAATAATCCGGACCGTACTGTAGACCCAGAACAACTTGGTAACGGTAATGCTTATCCTTTCAGTAAGACATTTGCCTTTGGCTTTGACATTAAATTCTAAAGAATATCAGTTATGAAAAAGAAATATAGTACAATTAAATTAGTTTCCCTTTTTGTGGGAGGCATATTGACGGTTTCCTGTAACGATTCCTTCTTGGACCGTTATCCCATTGCGGAAATCTCGCCGGAAAATTCGTTCAAGACGGCAGATGACTTGCGGTTGTATACAAATGGCTTTTATGAACAACTTCCGTCTATCCGCAACATTATCGATGAAGACTTGAAGACAGACAATGTGTTGTATTCCAGCATACCGGAAGAACAACGTAGCCACGAACGGATTCTTCCCTCTGAAACAGGAAGTGGCGGATGGGATTGGGAAGATTTGCGTGATATCAATTTGTTCTTCGACAATTACCAACGTTGTACCGATGAAGCAGGGCGCAATAAATACGAAGGAGTTGCCCGATTCTTCCGTGCGTGGTTCTATTTCGATAAAGTGAAGCGTTTTGGCGATGTACCCTGGTATGAAACAGTTATTCAGACTGATGATGCAGACTTATTGTACAAGGCACGTGATAGCCGTGAGTTTGTAGTCAGCAAGATTGTGGAAGATTTGGAGATAGCTGTAGATAAGTTAGGAAATGAACGTGCGTCCGATCAAGTTACCCGTTGGACAGCATTGGCTCTCCTTTCCCGCGTCTGTTTATATGAAGGTACGTTCCGTAAATATCATACGGAATTGAATTTGCCCGAAAGCGATGTCTTATTGCAGAAGGCATACGAAGCGGCACAGCGCGTAATGGACGAATCCGGCTATACCTTATATAGTACAGGTAATCCGAATACGGACTATAGGGACTTGTTCGCTTCTACGTTAAAAGAGGAGGAAGTGATTTTGGGACGCCGTTATTCGTTGACTTTGAATCGGATGCATAATGTGAATTATTACCTAACATCACGGACCCAACGTGACATCGGTTTGACAAAAGATTTGGTGGATTCTTATTTACAGATGAACGGAACCCCGTTTACAAATAAGGACGGATATGAGACAATGGGATTTTATGAAGAAATGCAGAGCCGTGACCGCCGTTTAGCACAAACAATTCGTTCTTTGGGATATCAGCGTATAGGGGGAACGGCGACTTTACTTCCCGATTTTGCCGCAACGATGACAGGTTATCAATTGTGTAAGTTTTTATCCGATGAAACACAAGACGGTGACGGAGCATCTTATCAGGATGTGGCGTTTATCCGTTATGCGGAAGTTCTGTTAAATTATGCGGAAGCAAAAGCTGAATTAGGAATCATCACACAGGATGATATTGACCGTACCATCCGGTTGATACGTAGCCGTGTAAGTATGCCTAATTTGGATATGGCGTCAGCTAATCAGTCCCCTGATGCCGTTTTGTCTTCCTTGTACCCCAACGTATCTGGAAGTAATAAAGGCATTATCTTGGAAATTAGGAGAGAACGACGGATTGAATTGGTGATGGAAGGATTCCGTTGGGATGACTTGGTAAGATGGAAGGTCGGCAAATTGCTGGAACCTCATTTCATCGGAATGTACTTCCCTTCATTAGGTGAATTCGATTTGGATGGTGACGGAACTCCCGATTTGTTGCTATACACAGGGACGGCTCCTTCTACGACTGCTTCACAAAGCGTAGAGATCGGAGGCGTGCTTCAACTGACGGAAGGCGACCACGGTAATCTGATAGGTTTCAAGGATAACACGAAACAATTCGATGAATCCCGTGATTATCTATACCCTCTGCCTACGGGAGATTTGTTATTGAACGAGAATTTGGTACAGAATCCGAATTGGGATAAGTAATAAAAGAGGAATGTTATGATTAAGGCTTTTAAGTTTTTCATGCTTGTATTTGTCACGGTCTTCTATGCCTGCGGTTCCGATTCTGTAGAAGAAGGCGCGGCATCTACATCCATAACGATTGAGGCTTCCGCCAATGAAGTCAGTTATGGGGAAGACGTGACATTTACGCTCCAGAATGTGCCAGAAGCAGATGTGGTTTCTGTGCATTGGGATTTTGGTGACGGTGAGACATCTGATGCATTTGTTCCGTCGCATGCCTATCGTATTCCTGATGATTATACGGTAACGGCTTCTGTGGCTTTGTCTACCGGAGAGACGAAAGAATATAAGACCTTAGTAAAGGTTTTTGCAGCAGAAATAAGTTCGGCAGTCCGTCTTTCCATTCCGGAGTCTTTGGCAGACAGGCATTATCAGGTATGTGCGCACCGTGGATATTGGAAAGAAGCCCCGGAAAATTCGGTTGCATCCATTGCGAAAGCGATACAGCATGACATTGACTTTATCGAAATCGATGTACGGATGACAAAAGACAATGAGTTAGTGTTAATGCACAACGCTACGATAGACGAGACAACCAATGGAACAGGTAAAGTTTCCGACTTGACTTTTGAAGAAATGAAATCTTACTATTTGTATTATGACGGTCGTCAGACAATGGAACGCGTACCTTCGTTAGCAGAGGCATTAATGGCGGCAAGAGGAAAGATTTATGTGGATATTGACATGAAGATTTCGGATTACCGTTCTGTTTACAATGTAGTGAAACAATGCGGTATGCTGTCTCAATGTATGTTTACGGTTTACGAATTGCAAGACGCGTCTAAATTGTTGAATATCGACAATACAGTCAATGTATTTCCAGTGGTTTATACCAAGGAAGACTTAGACGGCTTTATGTCTTTGGTTGATAATCTTGCTATTGTGCAATTCAATTCGGATGCTTGGATAGATGACATTTTGGAGAAAGCTTACAACAACGGGATAGCTGGATTTATGAATGTTTATGTGAATGACAAAGATACTCCGGAAACAGACAACTATCGGAAAGCAGATAGATTTGTCGATTTAGGAGGAACTGTCGCACAAACAGATTTCCCTGTCGAGCTAAAAACTTATCTTGACAACTTAAAAAGAGATTAATGACGTATGAAAAAACTATTATTAATGGCAACGGCTGTATTGTTAATAACAGCTTGCCAAGATGACGATAAAGTGAATACCAAGCCGGTAGCTGCGTTTAAGGCTACGGCTACTACGGTAGAAGTGGAACAAAGCATTTCATTTACGAGTCTTTCCTTTGACGAAGACGGGCAGATAAGCCGCTGGCAATGGGATTTCGGAAACGGAACGACCTCGGAAGAAGAAAATCCTACCATTACCTACAGTGCGCCCGGTGACTATAAAGTGGTGCTGACCGTATGGGATAATCAAGGACAGCAGAATGCCAATTCGTTTGATAAGACCATTGCAGTCAAGGAAAAATCGTTATCAGATGAGGAACCGGAACTGATATGGGAATATGCTACCACAACGGGATTTCAAGATGCTTCTTTGGCTGTAGATAACCAAGGGAATGTTATTTTTGGTTGCGATGCTAATAACAGCCGTGGCGATTATAACATTGCGGTGTTGAACAATAAGGGTGAAGAGCAATGGACTTATAAAGCCGGTGATGTGGTAAGAAGTACACCAACTGTTGCTGATGACGGAACATTCTACATCGGTAGCTATGATAAAAATCTGTATGCGTTTAATGCGTCATCCTCTACAATCTTGGCATCGTTTGCAACAGGTGCGACTGTGAAATACTCTTCACCTGCAGTGGATGCAGACGGTACGGTCTATTATGGAGGAAATAAGAAAATGTATGCTATATCCGCTTCTCCTGCAATGACTGAATTGTGGAGTACGGATTGTGGCGGAGACATACAGTCTCCGGTGGTTATCGGTGATGATGCTGTATATGTCTGCAATAATAGTGGCAAGATGCTGGCATTCGCTAAGGCAGACGGCTCTAAACTTTGGGAAATAGAATACGGATCGTCATGTACGGCTGCTCCGGCATTGGGTGAAGACGGAATAATTTATATGTGTGGAAACACATCAGACGGTGGTATTGTCATGGCTGTAAATGCAACGGACGGAACCGTTAAATGGCAATCGCCAAGCATGGCAAAATATGACAATACGGGAGTTGCGCTTGATTTAAATAGACATCTCTTTGTCGGTGATAGTGACGGCGTGATGACTTGCTACAACCAATCAAATGGAGATGTAGTTTGGACATTCCGTAGCCAAGGAAAGATTCGCTGTACGCCAGCCATAACCGATAACGGATACATTTGTTTTGGAGACGGTGCCGGTTATTTCTATATTTTGAATGAAGAAGGCAAGCAGGTATACAAGGAAGTCAAGCTGGGTAATGAAATCTATTCTTCACCGGCAATAGGTAGTGACGGTACGGTTTATATTTGCGTGAATGTCGAGACAAACCAACAGCCTGGCAGATTGTGTGCATTCCGAACAACTGCAACTGGAGCAATGAAAGGCTGGTCAATGCGAGGAGGTAACAGTTTAAGGAACGGACGTCGTTCAAATTAAAAAAGTTTTCAATATGAGGTATTTTATATATATAGTATGTGTCTGCCTGTTGACATTATCGTCTTGCGGACAGAAAGAGAAGAATGATTCGACCAATGAAAAATCGGTCATTGAAAAGAAAAGTGCATCTGTTACCGAAAACTTGGAGTCTGAAGGAATCTTAGTGGTTTCGCATCGGGGTGACTGGCGTAATGCTCCGGAGAACTCGTTGCAAGCCATTCAGAATTGCATTGATATGGGTGTGGATATGGTGGAAATCGATTTGAAGAAAACCAAAGACGGATACTTGGTATTGATGCACGACAAGACCATCAACCGCACAATGAACGGCAAAGGGAAGCCGGAAGACTATACGCTTGCTGAATTGCGGGAATTCTTCTTGAAAGGTGGGCATGGTCAAAAAACCCGTCACAAAATCCCTACTTTCGAAGAAGTAATGACCCTCTGTAAAGGCAAGATTATGGTGAACGTGGATAAAGGATACGATTACTTCAAAGACGCATACGCTGTACTAGAAAAAACGGGTACGGTAGACCAGTGCGTGATGAAGTCGGATCATCCGTATGAAAAGGTGAAAGCGGAAAATGGAGAAGTTTTGGATAAGATGGTCTTTATGCCAGTGGTGAACCTGCATAAGGAAGGGGCTGAAGCCATTATTGACGGTTATCTGAAAAATATGAAGCCAAAAGCTTTTGAATTGGTGTTCAATAACGATTCTGCCGATGTGTTACGCCTTGTCAAGAAGGTAAAAGACAGCGGTGCAAAGATTTTCATCAACTCTTTGTGGCCCGACTTGTGCGGAGGGCACGATGATGACCGTGCGGTAGAGCTGGGTGAACCTGAAGAAAGCTGGGGGTGGATTATCAATCAGGGAGCTAAGCTTATCCAGACAGACCGCCCCGCTCTTCTCTTGGATTATCTGAGAAATAAAGGATTGCATCAATAAAAATCGGATAGAAGTTATTATTACCTGCATAGTTTCATTTGAGGCTATGCAGGCAATGTTAAGCATTTCTAAAGTCAGTGTAAGGTATGATTAAGAATCTGATATTCGATTGGGGCAATGTATTGATAGATGTATCTATGGAACGCTTTGCCAAGTCTTGCGAAGACTATGGAATCCGGTTCACCGAGGATGAAGTTAACAGCACCCATAAAGCTGGTTTCTTCCTGGAATATGAGAAAGGTAACCTTTCGGATGGTGAATTTAGGGATGAAATCCGGGCAAGGGCTGCTATAATTCTTTCAGATGAAGAAATCGATTCGGTTTGGAATAGGATGTTGGGCAACATTCCTATAGAGAAATTGCAACTCCTGTGTCTGCTAAAGGATAAATACAATTTATATCTGTTGAGCAATACCAACTCTATACACTGGAATACGTTTTCCAATAAATGCTTCGATTATAGAGGATTAAACGTCGATGATTTCTTTAAAGGAATCTATCTTTCTTATAAGCTGCATACGGCGAAGCCTGAATCTGCCATATTCCGTATAGCGGTTGCAGATGCGGGGATAGATGTGAGGGAGACCTTGTTTATTGATGACTCTTCTGCAAATTGTATAACGGCTGAATCCTTGGGAATGAAAACATTGGAATATAAACCAGATGATGATTTGATGAATTGTGTATTGGAAAAATTAGAACAAAAAGAAATGATATGATTTTTAAATCAATAATTGAGTTTTACAAGGTCTCCAAGCCGAAGCCTTGTAACGGCGGATGGACACCGGAATCGGAACGAAAGCTGAAACGCTTGCAATGGTCCACTTTCCTTTCGGCTACGTTAGGGTACGGTATGTATTACGTCTGCCGTTTGAGCCTGAATGTGGTAAAGAAACCGATTGTGGAGGAAGGTATTTTTTCGGAAACCGAATTAGGTATCATCGGATCGGTGCTTTTCTTTACTTATGCGGTAGGGAAGTTCACCAACGGATTCCTTGCTGACCGCAGCAATATTAAGCGGTTTATGTCAACGGGGCTGTTGGTGACGGCGCTCGTGAATTTGTGTTTGGGTTTCATACATTCGTTCGTCTTATTTGCCGTGCTTTGGGGAATCAGCGGGTGGTTCCAGTCGATGGGAGCGGCATCGTGTGTAGTGGGGCTTTCGCGTTGGTTCGATGACAAGAAGCGTGGTTCATTTTACGGCTTTTGGTCGGCAAGTCACAATATCGGCGAGGCTTTGACATTTATTATTGTGGCTTCTATCGTAAGCGCATTCGGTTGGCGTTATGGATTTTGGGGAGCTGGATTGGTAGGTTTGCTGGGAGCGTTGATTATATGGAATTTTTTCCACGACACGCCGCAAAGCAAAGGATTACCACCTGTAAATCAACCTAAAGAAATAAAAGTATTGACCGAGGAAGAGACTGCTGACTTCAACAAGGCGCAGAAACAAGTGTTGCTGATGCCTGCCATTTGGATATTGGCATTATCAAGTGCGTTTATGTACATCAGCCGATATGCTGTAAACAGTTGGGGTGTTTTCTATTTGGAGGCACAGAAAGGGTATGATACATTAGATGCCAGCTTTATAATCTCCATTGGTTCTGTGTGCGGTATTGTCGGAACGGTTTTATCAGGTTTCGTTTCCGACCGCTTATTCAAAGGCAAGCGCAATGCACCTGCACTGATATTCGGTTTGTTGAATACCTGTGCATTGTGTTTGTTCTTATTGGTTCCCGGTGTGCATTATTGGTTAGACGTGACAGCAATGATACTGTTCGGTCTCAGCATCGGCGTGTTGTTGTGTTTCTTGGGTGGACTAATGGCGGTAGATATTGCACCTCGTAACGCTTCGGGAGCGGCATTGGGCGTGGTTGGTATAGCCAGCTATGTCGGTGCGGGTGTGCAGGATGTGATGAGCGGTATTCTAATAGAAGGGAATAAGATGGTGATGAATGGTGTGGAAACGTATGACTTTACTGCTATTAACTGGTTTTGGATAGGTGCGGCATTATTGTCAACACTCTGTGCCCTTTTGGTTTGGAACGTGAAACCGGCGGAACATAAGTAACTTTTTAAGATTAGTTTTTATAGGATTGTGGATTTTCCTATGCTTGGTTCCACAATCCTTTTTATTTTTATAAAATTCAATTTATGGAGAAAATTTTATCGACACTATTCATCGCATTTTATACAATAGGAGTGGATGCACAAAATATTCAGTGGAAAGATTATATGCCAGAAATCCACGGCACATTAAGGGGTAAATATGAATATCAGACTACGACTAACAAACAGCGTTTCCAAGTGCGGACGGCACGGGTGAGCGTTTCTGGGAACATAATTCCTATCGTAAGCTATAAAGCCGAAATAGACCTTTGTGATGAAGGTGAAATAAAGATGCTGGATGCTTATGCACGGGTTACTCCATTAGAAGGGTTTCACATTACCATAGGGCAAATGCGTGTTCCGTTCACTATTGACGCACATCGTTCTCCCCATTTACAGTATTTTGCCAACCGTTCGTTTATTGCCAAGCAGATGGGAAGTCTGCGTGATGCAGGTGCCACGTTGAAGTACGTTCACAGAAACGGGCTCCCATTTTCGCTGGAAGCTGGTTTGTTTAGCGGGTCGGGGCTGACAGAGCAAAAGGGCTGGCATAAGTCTCTTTCGTATTCAGCGAAATTGGAGTTAAAACCTTTTAAAGGATATAACCTGACATTAAGCACCCAACGCATCCGTCCTACAGACAAGAATATCTACATGTATGATTTAGGCACTTATTACGATTGGAACAATTGGCATTTCGAAGTGGAAACCATGTATAAAGAGTATCCCAACTCATTATTCAAAAGTGTATGGGCAGTAAACGCTTTTGTCAATTACGATTGGTTCATCCGGAAGAAGAAAAGTCTGTTCAAAAAGGTTTCTCTCCTTGCTCGTTTCGATTATATGGGCAATAACAGTGACGGCACCTTAGATGAGCAAGGAGAGTTCCTGATAACCGATTATGAGCGCAAACGCATTACGAGCGGTCTGACCTTCAGCTTCGGAAAACCGTTTCAGGCAGACCTTCGCTTGAATTACGAAAAGTATTTCTATGAGGATCGCTCGTTTGCTTTAGAGTCGGAACAAGATAAGTTGGTGGTGGAGATGATGGTACGTTTTTAAACCTCAATTAATTTACTTTGTTACGTAATGCCTTCGAAGAAAATCGATTGAAATTGACAACTATAGCAAAATTCAAAGATAGATAAAGAAGCTGTCTCAAAATAAAAATAGGCCTTCATTTTGTCTAAAAGAGCGTAATGAAGGATCTTGAGGACACAAGCTGATGCACACGAGATCCTTCACTACAACACCCGTCTTCGCTATTGGCGTGTAGCAAACAGCCGATTGCCAACCTCTGCAATGTCTAATGATAAATCTCCACTTTCAATTTTTAATTTCTTCAGCGTTTACAATCCTTGCTTCTTCGCTTCTTCCCAAATAGCATCCATCTCTTCCAGCGTCATATCCGTCAACTTTCTTCCGGCTTTCAGCGTATGTTCCTCTAAATAATTGAAGCGGCGGATAAACTTCTGGTTGGTATGTTCCAAGGCGTTATCGGGATTGATTTTATACAAACGGGCTGCATTGATGAGGCTAAACATGACATCTCCAAACTCGGCTTCCGCCTTGTCTTTGTCCATTGTAGCCACTTCCGATTCGAATTCACTGATTTCTTCCTTCACTTTGTCCCATACCTGCACACGGTCTTCCCAATCGAAGCCAACATTACGCGCCTTGTCTTGGATGCGGTAGGCTTTAATCAGTGAAGGCAAGGCTTCGGGCACCCCGCTCAATACAGACTTGTTCCCGTCTTTTTCCTTCAACTTAATCTGCTCCCAATTCTCGGAAACTTGCTCGGCTGTATCTGCTTTTACTTCACCGAAAACATGCGGGTGACGGAATATCAGCTTGTCGCACAATCGGTCGCATACATCCTTGATATCAAAATCTCCCGTCTCGCTTCCTATTTTTGCATAAAATACGACGTGAAGCAACACATCACCCAGTTCCTTACAAATGTTCTTCTTATCGTCCTTCATCAGGGCATCACAAAGCTCATATACTTCTTCTATCGTATTGGGACGCAAACTTTCGTTAGTCTGTTTCCGGTCCCAAGGGCATTTCACCCGCAACTCATCAAGCACATCGAGCAACCGCCCGAAGGCTTCTATTTTTTCTTCTCTTGTATGCATAATCTATCGTTTAGTGAATAATTAATAGTGAACAGTGAATAACGGCAATTAAAATACCAACTGTTATTGCTTGCAAAAGTAAGGAAAAGCTTCGGGAAAACCTAATTGAAAACAATGAATAGTTAATAATGAATAGTGAATAACGGCGGTTAAAAACACAACCGTTATCCACAATCCACTATTAACTATTAATTATTAACTATTAACTCAGAAAGACAGCCCGTCGTTCCATCCCGGATTCTGTGTCAGATTATGATTCAACGAACGTTCGTTGATAGGAATCGGATACAGATAATCACGTTCTTCATTAAATGCGGTACGAATGATATTGTGATGATAATCGATATATCCATGACCGCCTTCCGACAGGGTTATATCTGAACCGATTTTGTAAATCTGAGCACCGTCAAGAACCGGTTTGTCATCACCCTCATACAAAATCACATCTATCGCGCCATCACCACTCAAGTCATATTCTCCTGCACCGGGGAAATACATACCCATAATAGACTGATTGATGCAAGTACCTGCTTTCCAACGTACTAAGTCATCGTAACGGAAACCTTCTTGAGTCAACTCTATGGCACGTTCACGGCGGATTTCCAAAATAACTCCTTCATTGCTTCCTGTTACATTGGAATAACCATAGTCATCAGAAGCCAAATAAGGGTCTGGATTTGCGTTTGCTTCTGCTAAATTCAGATGAGGCATCCCTACACGGTCACGGATTACATTAACCGATTTATCCAAATCAGCCTGAGTTAAATTCCCTAATTCGGCTTTAGCCTCAGCAAAATTCAACATGACTTCTGCCAAACGGAATATAGGCAAATCACAAGTCGAACGGTCGTTACGGTCTACCTGACCACCCGAATCTGTCGGGTCTTGCACAAACTTGACAGGCTGATATCCCGTTACACTAACCGACAAGTCGGGAGCCAAAATGTCCGTCTGCCCGATACGGTGATAACCCGGAGTACGAATGCTCTGAGCCAAACGCGGGTCACGGTCTTTCACTTCCTCTGTAAAAGGCATCGTTTCCCATCCTTCACGGTCGGTAAAGCGTGTTCCGTCTTTCATCAAATAAGCATTGATGAGTTTACGGGTTACGCCCGGACGTCCTTGTGTAGGAACCAATGTATGTGCCGTAGCATTGTGGTAAACACTCATACCATAGTCAAACTTAATAGCCAAGATATATTCATCGGGATTGGCATCTTCTTCAGCAAAAAGCGTCAAGTAATCCTCTTCCGGATTATCCGTCGAATACAGATGATATTTACCGCTGTTTATCAATTCTTCCGCTGCATCCGCTGCCTGTTGTAAATAATAGGTATAATCATGTCCGTCCAAAGTCAAGTTATGATATTTCCGGTATGTTCCTTCATACAAGCAGAAACGAGATTTCAATGCCAATGCTGCCCAACGGTTTACACGGAAAGGACTGCTGGTTTCTTCTTCCTTGGTAGGCAGATTCTCGATAGCATAATCTACATCAGCCAGCATATTGGTCATCACCAATTCACGAGAATCACGGGCTTTATACAAATCGGGGTCGTCCGAAAACAGTTCTTTATCATACCAAGGCACATCGCCGAAACGCTTTACCTTATCATAATAGAAGAAAGCACGGAAGAAACGTGACACAGCTGTATATTTAACGGCTGCTTCTGCATCCTCACACTTATCTATATTTCCCAACAAGGTATTAATACTTCGCAAAACAGTCCACGACCATCCGCCCCCACTGGCAGGCACGATACGGTTTTCACCTCCCAACATCTCGTCAGATAATTCCTGTTGCACATACAAATCGCTTTGTTCATCGTAAGGCGACTTATTAAGAATGCTATTATAGAAATTATTGCTGAAAAGCTGAAGGTCTGTTTCGGTCTTGAAATAGTTCGTGTCCACAATCTTATCCAGCGGCTCTTTGTCAAGCCAGTCATCACACGAAGAAAGTCCGGCAAGCAACGCCAACGCTATAAATATAGTTTTCTTTTTCATAATTGTTTTTTCTCTTCTGTTTAAAAGTTCATGTTAGAAAGTGACATCAATACCGAACAGGAACGACTTCTGCCACGGATAGAAAGCATTGTTGTAAGCATCGCTCCGGTCGATAGCGCCTTCTGGATCAACATACTTGGTATGTTTCTTGAGAGGAGACCAGTAACAGAGGTTTTCACCTGTAAAATAGATGCGTATAGCTTCAATACCGGCTTTTTGAGTCCATTGTTGTGGAAGGGTATAACCTACGGTTAAAGTTTTGAAACGCAAGTAACGCAAATTCTGCAAATAACGGTCGTTTACATTGCTCAGCACACCGCCTGATGCCGAATAAGCCATCGCACGCGGGAAATAAGCGTCCGGATTTTCGGGCGACCATACATCTTTCAAGAAATCTTTCTGCAAGAAAGACAAGTAAGGATAAGAATACGGACCCCAGAAAGGCATCGACTGACCGGTAGGATACCAATAGTGGTTACCTGTTCCTTGAAAGAACGCCGACACATCAATACCGTTCCAGCGTACACTTGCCGTAATACCGTATGAAAGCGAAGGCAATTCATTACCAAGTATCTTACGGTCTCCCGGATTGTCTACATTGTTGCTGCCGATACCGATTTTATTATCGCCATCCAAATTGACAAACTTCACGTCACCAGCCTGCCAGCCTCCAGTCTGCCCCTTCAATACATAACTCAAATCCAACTGTTCTGCGTATGCCTTTGCTTCTTCGTCACTTTGGAAAAGCCCGTCTGTTACGAATCCCCAAATTTCACCAATTTCCATACCTTCGTAATAAGGTTGGGCAAAAGTCTTGTCTTTGTTATCATACTTTGTAACAACACTCTTATAGTCACTCAAGTTGAAACCGATGCTATACTCGAACGGCTTGCTGCCCAAAGTCAACTGGTCACGCCAGTTCAACGTGATTTCATATCCTTTTGTACGCAAATCTGCCGCATTCATATCAGGCACACTTGCGCCATATACACCAGGCAGTTCCACCCCATCGGTCAACATATCCCGCGTATCACGTATATAGCCATCCACTGTTAGGTTCAAACGGTTGCCCAACATTGTCAAATCGAAACCAAAGTCCCATTGCTGAGCGGTTTCCCACGTCATATCCGAAGCGATAGGTGCTCCCAATGTAGAATATTTAGGCAATACGCTTCCTTCGCCGAATGTGTAACCTAAGTTGGCGATTGAAATCAGACGGGCAAACGTATAATAAGAAGATACATTCTGATTACCCAAACTACCGAACGAAGCCCGAATCTTCAAGTTATCTACCAAACGGCGTGCCGGACGGAAGAAAGGTTCTTCCGAAATACGCCACCCCACCGAAGCTGAAGGAAAGAATCCCCAACGGTTTCCTCTTGCAAAGCGAGAAGTTCCGTCATAACGTCCGCTCACCTCAAACAAGTAACGGCTCATGTAATCGTAGTTGATACGACCGAAGATACCCAACAACGCATATTCGTTCTGACCACCTCCTACACCGGTTATGACCGCTCCGTCTGCATTTTGACCGACCAAACCTAAATCATCCAAATCGGCAGATACCAAGTTTTCGCCGTATGCCGAAACATTCTTGCTTTTCCAAGCCTCGTAGTTCATACCGGCAACTACGGTCAAATGATGTGCATCGTTGAACGTATCGGTATAGTTTCCATAAATATTGGTTGAATAATAATGACTCGTATTAACCCATTCATCCAAACGGTTGGCACCCGCACCTGTAGCATACGAAAGTAATTCGCCATCGGGATATTCACGGTAATACATCGGATTGGAACGGCTCGTATTACGGGTCTGATACAGACGATACGTAAAGTCTCCCGTAAAGCTCAATTCCTTTATCGGAGAATACACTACACGAGTGGTATTCGAGAAGTCTGTGCCACGCTCTACATTGCGGTGCGAATCTTCACCCAATAAAATATGACGCCCATTTGCCACTTTATAATTTAAATAAGGTGTACTATACAACCATGAACCGTCGGGATTCTTCTGTGGAAAGCAAGCTAAAGCGTGGCGGGCACTGTATGCCAATGTGTTTTCTACACTGCCATCACCCAAATAGTTGTATTGCGAACCATAGAACGAAGTATTATTCGACAAAGTAAACCATTCATTGATACGGAAATCAATCTTCGAACGCAGATTGTATTTCCGGAAAACATCGGGATTCTCACGCAAGATACCAGTCTGCTTGTCGAACGAACCGGAAAGGAAATACTTGATATCATCTTTTCCTCCACTGATAGAAAGATTATGTTGCTGCATCGGACGGTTATCGCGATACAATTCATGCCACCAGTCGTGGTTTCCATAATATACCCATTGGCGGCGTCCGTTTCTCACTTCTTCCACTACCCACGGACGGTCGGGATGTTCAGTCTTATCATTCACACGGTCCAGCAAAGCCTGCATATCTTGGTCTGTATAATCGACATACAACGTACCCGAATCAGCTTGCCAAAATTTATTAATGGTATATACCGACCAATAACCGGTTGTTTCATATTCGGTAGAAGTGGTAGGAGCTTGCCAACCGAAACGTCCGCTATAATGTACTGTAGCCTTTCCGTCTTTAGCGGCACCCGACTTAGTAGTAACCAAAATCACACCGAAGGCAGCACGTGCACCGTAAATAGCTGCTGCAGAAGCATCTTTAATAACCGAAATAGATTCTACATCATTCGGATTGATACGGTCCAATTCGCCTACTGCACCGTCTATCAGCACCAACGGTTCGGCATCGTTGATAGAAGTCACACCACGCACATTGATACTGGCAGAGCTTCCTGGAACTCCAGAAGAAGTAGTGACGTTCAGACCAGCCACCGTACCCTGTAACATATTGCTCAATGAGCGGGTCACACGATTTTCCAATTCATCACCTCCTACCGTCGCAACCGCACCGGTCAGGTTTACTTTCTTCTGCTTACCGTAACCGACCACAACCGTTTCATTCAGCAAAACGGCATCTTCTTTCATGTGAACGGTTACGCTGGATTGGTCAGGAGCAACCTTTACTTTCTGCGAAGCAAAACCGATGTAAGATACATTCAAAACTACCTCTCCTGCAGGCACTTGAATCGTAAACGCACCATCGATATCGGTTACCGCTCCAATGGTAGCACTCTCTACCGCAACCGTCACGCCGATTAAAGGCTCATCGTTTGCGTCAAATACTTTTCCCGATATGGTTCTATTTTGAGCAGAAAGTGTCATAGCACTCCCCACTACGAACAACATCAAGAATACAACTACTGATTTTAATGTTCTCATTGTTTATGAATTAAAGAAATGTGTATTTTATAAGTCGATAGTCTGTGTATAGACTTCACCGAAACGGTTTGTAAACTCTATTTTGATGTGTTTGGCACCGTCGGAAGGCATCACACGGAACAAATGAGCCGTCGGTTCCGCCTTGCTGCGGTCTTTCAGTTGAGAAGCACGTTCTTCATCCGAACCGATGAACTGCTCCATGTCTCCCATCGGTTTCCCGTCTTGATACCATACCACACGGCAGGCACTGTCCCAATCCCATACATTGGCTACCACAAAACTGCTTTGAGCCGTAAACTCTCCTTTATTATATATACGGAACTGATAAGAAAAATCGCGGCGAGTAGCCTTGTAATGCCATTTCATATTATCTCCGTCTACATCTACCACCATATAGCCATTGGGCGCACCGCATTGGTTGACCCAACCAGCCCACCAGCCGCCACAAGCCGCACCGATGTTGTGTTCATAAAGCATGGGAGTCACTTCATTATTCTGGAAGAAATGCGTATGACCGGAAAATACATGTACCTTATAATCTTTCAATACCTCTTTCAATTGGGCTGCATTACGGACATTTCCGCCCGGCGAAACCTTGTTCCACACCGGCGCATGCAGATTTAAGATGACCAGACTTCCTTTCGGAACGTAACTTAAATCTTTCTTCAACCATTCCAATTGCTGCCCCGTAAGGCTTTCCACGTAATTCTTCCCGCCCACATAGTTGATGTCTTTCATTGTTACAATGTGAGCCTTACCGATATTAAACGAATAATCCGTGGGACCGAAATAACTTCCGTATACCATTTCACCGTACACCGGAGTGCCTGCCTCCATGTTATGAAGATCTTGGTATTGCTTGTCGAAATCATGATTGCCGATGCATTGGAAAAAAACGGCACCGGTATTCTTTACCGATTCCCGGTATTCCTCGAACAACGGCATATTGTCCCATACCAAATCACCCAACGTCATGGCAACCACTTCACGAGATTGTTTCAGCGAGTCAATAACTTCTTTCAAATCAGGCACCGTTTCCTGCCGCCAGCGTTTCATCTGACGGGCATCACGCACTTGTGGGTCGGAAATGGCTATATAATGGAAATTCTCTTCCATCCGCTTCCGTCTTTCTAACACAAAATTATGTTTCCCGTCCGCTTGCGCCAACGCGCGTACCGATATATAATAATCCCCAGCCAGCCCGTCTTGTTGAGGCAAGACACACGAAGCCGGCACCGAAATGCTTACAAACTTGCTTCGTGTCGTATCCGATACCAAAGCCCATGCTCCTTGCGCATCGGTTTTGGTAAAGCTGATGCCATCGTTTACAACCACACCGGCTATGCCTTGTCCGTTCGAGTCGGTCACTTTCCCATTGAAGTCGAACACTACTTTCTGAGCACTTGCACTCAAGCAGAAGCCACCCATTATCAAACTAAAAATCAACGATTTACCTTTCATCCGTTTCTTTGCTTTATTAAAATTAACCATGCTTTTGTTTCTGAATGCAAAGAAACAGCGATAACACTTCAAAACGGATACAACTTCGTTACATTACCGTGAGAATGTCATTACAAAATCAATACAAGCTAATTGGGAGAAAAAATGAATACGGGTTCGATGGCCATCTCACCCTAATGAAATTGCCAACACACTAGGGTGCGTTGGCGAATGCTCCCTAATGGGTTTATCAACCTATCTAATCCATTTGATTTCCGATAAAGGCAAACAATAAAAAAAAAGGAATGCATCCGCTATCTGCAGATGCATTCCTTTTTTATTTATCTTATTAAGAAATACGCTTAACGAACCTGAATCACCAAATACCGTGATACGCTCCAGAACTGGCTCGGATTTGTAATTTTCAAGGTCAGCTGGCTCTTATCATCCTTTACCAATTCGTATGAACCCTCAGGATGCGTAGTCAGCAATTCGGCACGTTTCGAATATAACTTGATTTCCTTGTCCTGACGGATGTCGATTTCGGTAAAATAATCCTTGTTAAATTCATTATCTTTCAGCACATCGCCCCGCTTCAGAATCTTTTGGTCTTTCAGTTCCGACTTGGTTCCGAATACATACCATGCCGTATTCAATGCCTTATCTTGGGCTGCAACAGTCTCTGTCTTAGCAACATTCTCTGCGGTCAACTCGTCTACATTCTTGTTCAAGTCAGCTACGGCTTCGTCCAATTCGGCGATACGGATGTTCTTCGAAGCCAATTCCGCCTGTAAAGTCTCGATTTGTTTTTGCTTGGATTCCAGTTCGGCGGTCAGGTTCTTGATTGCCTTTTTCAATTGAGCCGACTGGTAATTGCTGTTCTGCAATTGCTTTTCCAATTCCGCGATACGGGCACGGTTGGCTTGAAGCTTCTGACTGATAAACCGGATATCTTCCTTAATTTTTTCGGCACTCGACTTGCTTTCCATAGCACCTCCCTGCAAATCAACCCGGTTCTCGGCTTCATTGATTTCGCGAAAACCTTCCTGTATTTCATTAAACGCGCCCATAATCTCATCCAATTCAGCATCCCGATCAGACAATTCAAGCATCAATGAATCATTCTGAAGTTGCAATGCGTCTTTCTTCTGCCCTGTTCCTGTACATGAAGCCAACAAAGCAACTGCACATAACGAAAATAAAACAACTTTTTTCATAGTTCTTAATCTATTTAGAATTTATACTTCAATTTTCTTTTCCTGCTAAAACAATTACAATCTCTCCTTTTGGCTCGTTCTCAGTGAAATGAGCAATAACCTCAGCCAACGTCCCCCGGACGCTTTCCTCGTGTATTTTCGATATCTCCCGACAAACCGAAACCCGACGTTCCGCGCCGAACAATCCGGCAAATTGGGTCAATGTCTTTACCAGCCGGTACGGAGATTCATAAAATATCATCGTGCGTGTCTCCTCTGCCAAGGCATTCAAACGTGTCATCCGCCCTTTCTTCTGAGGCAAGAAGCCCTCGAAACAGAACCTTTCATCGGGCAATCCCGATGCCACCAATGCCGGAACAAATGCCGTAGCACCCGGAAGGCACTGCACTTCGATACCGTTACGCACACACTCACGCACCACCAGAAAACCCGGATCGGATATGCCCGGAGTGCCTGCATCCGAAACCAGCGCAATAGTCTCGCCCGCCTTCAAACGTTGGATAATACCGTCCAACACCTGATGCTCGTTGAACTTATGGTAAGACTGCATGGCATTCTTTATCTCAAAGTGCTTTAACAAAATACCCGATGTACGCGTATCTTCCGCCAACACCAAATCGGCTTCTTTCAGCACCCGAATGGCACGCAAAGTCATATCCTCTAAATTGCCTACCGGAGTAGGAACCACATACAATTTTCCCATATCATTCGTTATAATAATAGCAAAGGTAGAAAGTTTTTGATTCCACGGATGAATTTAGACCATTATTTAACAGATGTTGTATTATTTCATCTCCCTATATTGTTTTTTTATCAGGATAACCGTATGGATAGCTCAAGTTTTTTATGTAGCTTTGTTTCCACATTGCATTATATAGTATATGAAAAAGAAGATGAAAATACCAACTTGGATATGGGCAGTTGTAGGATGTTTCCTGCTGGTCCCTCTGAAAGCGGAAAACGAATCGTTATGGCAAGTGCATACTCATAATTTACACGCCTCGTATGCTCCGGCTCCAATGGCGAGTGGATGCATCGGCATTTTACCGGGGAAAGAACCGTTCCGGATAGAACAAGTGGTGCTGAATCATGTATTCGATGCTGCTGCTCCGGGCACAGTAAGCCGGGTCATGCGAGGGATTAATCCATTTGGACTGAACATGAAAGTGGACGGCGAAACCGTAGACACGACTTGCATTGAGGGTTGGAATCAAACGGTGGATATGCGGAAAGCGGTGCATCGTACGGGATTCCAAATAGGACGGAAAGCGCATGTGATTTCTGATTTGCGTGCTTTGCGGGGGCTTCCTTATTCAGGATTAATATCGGTACAAGTCGAGGCATTGACAGATATTACCATAGAAGTGCGGTGCGGAATGGAGATTCCCGATGATTACGGAGAAAGTACAGTATATTACCGTGAACTGGATGCCGACAGTACCCGTTTGCACTTACTTGAAGCAAAAGCCGTTTCAGCACGCGGGGCAAAACAGGTTGCTGCAGCATCTGCCTTTCTATTAGAAGATGAAACGACATCTGAACTTTCGTTTGAAGAAGCCACAAAAGAGCTTTGCCTAAATGTATCTATAAAGAAAGGAGAAACGTTTTCGTTTTCGCTTGTAGGAAGTATCTGCTCTTCGCGTGACTTTTTCGACCCTTATAACGAAGCCGAACGCCAAGTGGTTTATGCCGTCCACGAAGGACAGGAACAATTAGTGGGGGCGCACGAGCGGTTGTGGAATGAATTATGGCAAAGTGATATCCGTATAGAGGGAGACGATGATGCCCAGCGGTTGGTGCGCTTCGCCTTATTCAATCTTTATTCTTCTTGCCGTGCCGGAAGCCGGTTGAGTATTCCCCCGATGGGGCTTTCTTCGCAATTCTATAACGGCCATATCTTTTGGGACACCGAGCTTTGGATGTATCCTCCATTGCTTTTGTTACAACCCGAATTAGCTAAGTCAATGTTAGACTATCGGATAGACCGAATCGGTCCAGCCCGAAAGAAAGCGATGGCATACGGCTATCGGGGCGTAATGTTCCCGTGGGAGAGTGATGATACAGGCGAAGAAGCCACGCCCACTTTCGCCTTGACCGGTGTATTCGAACATCATATTACGGCAGATGTGGGTATTGCTTGCTGGAATTATTATAGAGTGACACGTGATACTGTTTGGCTAAAACGTGAAGGCTTCCCGTTGCTCAGGGAAATAGCCGACTTTTGGGTAAGCCGTGTGGTGCGGAATGCCGACGAATCTTATTCGATAGTAGGCGTAACTGGAGCGGATGAATATGCCAATGGCGTGACGGACAATGCCTTTACCAATGCTTCCGCCTCATTGGCTTTAGAATATGCGTGCCGTGCCGGAATAGCTTGTGGTGAGTATGTTCCGCCTATATGGAAAGAAGTGAGCCAAGGTTTGCGCATCTTGCAATTTGAAAACGGCGTGACGCGGGAACATGCTACTTATCAAGGCGAAACCATCAAACAGGCGGACGTAAACCTATTGGCTTATCCGTTGGGGAAGATTTCCGACCCTGAACAACAACGGAAGGACTTGGCTTATTACGCCGAACGCATTGACCAACAGAACGGTCCAATGATGTCGTATGCCATTTTTTGTGTGCAATATGCACGAATGGGCGATGCGGAAAAAGCATGGGAGATGTTCCGCCGGTGCTATCTGCCCAACTGGCGTCCTCCTTTCGGTGTATTATCGGAAACACCCGCCAGCAACAATCCGTATTTTATGACCGGTGCCGGCGGTCTGCTTCAGGCTGTATTAAATGGTTTTTGCGGGCTTCAAGTAACCGAAGAAGGCATTGTGCAATTGCCTTCGGTTCTTCCCCCACATTGGAAGAAAGTAACGGTAACAGGAGTAGGTATCGAGAGAAAAACGTATTTTTGCACCCGCAAATGATTAACAGCAACAAACATGGTACTATTTTCAGAAGATCATACACAAGAAACCAATCGCAGGGGACGTATCGAAGTGGTGTGCGGCTCGATGTTCTCAGGCAAGACCGAAGAACTGATACGACGTTTAAAACGTGCTAACTTTGCCCGCCAACGGGTAGAAATATTCAAGCCAGCCCTTGATACGCGCTATTCTGAAGCCGATGTGGTCTCGCATGATAACAATTCCATACCATCAACTCCGGTAGACACTTCGGCAAGCATTCTGCTGTTCAGTTCCGAAATTGATGTAGTAGGCATTGATGAAGCCCAATTCTTCGACGAAGGGCTGGTAGATGTATGTAACGAGTTAGCCAACCGAGGTATCCGAGTCATTGTCGCCGGACTGGACATGGACTATAAAGGCATCCCGTTCGGTCCTATCCCCGCCCTCTGTGCCATAGCCGATGAAGTGACCAAAGTACATGCCATTTGTGTAAGATGCGGCGAGTTGGCTTATATCTCTCACCGCACCGTCCCCAACGATAAGCGAGTCTTATTAGGAGAAAAAGAAGAATACGAACCCTTATGCCGGCATTGCTATCAAAAAGCATTGAAAGAAGAGGCTGAGCATAAGACATACCGAGAAAAATAAAGCATTCGAAAAGAAAAAAAACAAAAAAGTTGATTTAATATTTGGTCAACTCAAAAAAAGAGCATATCTTTGCACCCGCAATCAGAAATGATGCACACAGGTTTGATTCGCTAGCTCAGCAGGTAGAGCACAACACTTTTAATGTTGGGGTCTTGGGTTCGAGCCCCAAGCGGATCACTCAAACAAAAAGCAAAACAATGAAAACCGCTGATAATCAATCATTATCAGCGGTTTTTCTTTTTATCCATACCGCAAATTGAAGCAGAATACCGCATCTTACTGGAGGTGAAATAGGTGGACTTAATTTCCACATAAAAACAAGTCCACCTGATTGGATTATATTTCACTGATTCTCTGCGTTTTGCATAAAACAAACTCTTTTCAAAACATGTATTTTTACACCATCAAAAAAAGAAGAGTATGGCAATGCAAAGAAACTATTTTACGGTATTGTTTTTCCTGAAGAAATCAAAGCTGCTAAAAAATGGAGAAGCACCAATCTGTATGCGTATCACAATAAACGGAAAACGTGCAGAGGTACAAATCAAGCGAAGTATAGATGTTACAAAATGGAATACGCAAAAAGAATGCGCGATTGGCAGGGAAAAGAAGTATCAAGAAATAAACCACTATCTTGATACGATAAGAACTAAAATCCTTCAAATTCACCGTGAACTTGAGCAGGACGGTAAACCTATTACAGCAGATATTATAAAAAATATCTATTATGGAGAACACTCTACTCCCAAAATGCTGCTTGAAGTATTCCAGGAACACAATTCGGAATATCGGGAATTAATGAATAAGGAATATGCCGAAGGTACTGTACTTCGATACGAACGTACAGCAAGATATTTGAAGGAGTTTATCAGTGAACAGTATAAACTGGCTGATATTCCATTAAAATCAATCAACTATGAATTTATAACCAAATTCGAACATTTCATTAAAATACAGAAAAACTGTGCGCAAAATGCAACAGTGAAATATCTGAAGAATTTAAAGAAAATCATCAAAACTGCATTGATAAAGAAGTGGATAACTGATGATCCGTTTGCAGAAATACACTTCAAACAGACCAAGTGTAACCGTGAATTCTTAAACGAAATGGAACTTCGCAAAATCATCAATAAAGATTTTGATATTCAACGATTACAAACCGTAAGGGACATATTCATCTTCTGTTGCTTTACCGGTTTGGCTTTCACAGACGTAAAGAATCTGAAAAAGGAACACCTTGTACAGGCTGATAATGGTGAATGGTGGATAAGAAAAGCAAGGGAAAAGACCGATAATATGTGCGACATTCCATTGTTGGATATACCAAGACTTATTTTAGAGAAATATCAATCAAATCCAATCTGCAATGAAAAAGGATTATTACTTCCTGTTCCCAGCAACCAACGAATGAACAGTTATTTGAAAGAAATAGCTGATGTATGTGGTATTCAGAAGAATCTTTCCACACATATTGCAAGACATACATTTGCATCACTGGCTATTGCAAATAAGGTTTCCTTGGAATCCATTGCCAAAATGTTAGGACATACGGACATTCGTACAACTCGTATTTATGCCAAAATAATGAATTCTACCATTGCCAATGAAATGAAAGTACTGCAAAACAAGTTCGCAATATAATTTTCAACCATTATTTCATTTCTTACAGCAAATATCGCCCTTTGCCACTGACTGTGCAAGGCGGCCCTGTCGGGCTGGTTGGCTGGAAAAAAATCATCCTCGCTTCGCTCCGGTATTTTTTTCCGCCAAGCCTTGCACCGGTCATTGGCAAAGAACAGCCGGGCCAGTAAGAAATTGAAATACTGGCTCCACGGAGCCGGTCATGTCTAATTTAAATAAAAGAATATGACTGAAGAAGTTGGAAAGAAGGTATGTGAAGGTACAGTAGCAGACCTCATGAAGGACAAGACCGGAAAACAGACGGTTATCACGTTGACAAGAAAGAATGCTTACCGAGTGAAGAAAATCAGAGAACAAGGGACGGATGACGAAGCCGTCCTTTTTCATTTCCGTAAACGCTGTACGGGAATGGGCTCCTACGTACACACCATCGAAACGGCAGACGGGGAAACAGAACTGCATCCAAATGAATTTGAAAAATGGGAAGCTGTGGAATTCCTGTATCCCGGCTATCTGGAAGACCTGCTTGATGCTGCATACAACGCATACAGATGGAGTTCCTTCGAACCTGAAGCAAGGGCGGAAACAGACATCATGCAATATGAAAAACAACTTGTAGAGGATCTGAAACAGATTCCGGAAGAAAAGCAGAACGAGTATGTCAGTGCATACCATAGCAAGTTCTCTGCCTTGCTGGGCAGTCTCTCACGATGTGCCAGTCCGATGGTGACAGGGCCTGCCAAATTCAACTGCCAGCGCAACAACAAGGCTTTGGATGCATACCAGAACAGATTTGATGAATTTCATGACTGGCGTAACCGCTTCAAGGCTGCCATGGAAAGGATGAAAGAGGCTGCCAAACCGGAAGAACAGAAGCAGGAAGAGGCATGGAACCGCCTGAAGCGTGACATTGCAAGCAGCGCACAGACCATTCATGATATTGATACCGGTAAAGCAAGAGGATACAGCCGTGCCTTGTTTGTCAGCAGTATCCTTAATAAAGTAAGCACCTATGCAGGAAAAGGAGAAGTGGAAATCGTACAGAAAGCGGTGGACTTCATTACAGACTTCAATGCGCAATGCAAAAAACCGGTTATCACTCCACGAAACCGTTTCTTCCAACTGCCGGAAATGGCACGCCAGGCCAGACTGAAACTTCAGGAAATTAGAGAACGGGAAAACCGTGAACTGAAATTTGAAGGCGGAACGCTGGTATGGAACTATGAGGCAGACCGCCTGCAAATCCTGTTTGACAATATTCCGGATGACCGGAGGCGCAAGGAACTGAAATCATACGGTTTCAAATGGTCGCCGAGATACCAGGCATGGCAACGGCAACTTACACAGAATGCCGTATATGCAGTCAAAAGAGTGTTGAACCTTCAAAACCTATAAGACATGAAAGACCGATTGAAATATGTAATCGATTCCCGCTACTTCGACGGAACATGCCTGACAAGTATGAGTGACGGATTCCACAATGACTATGGTGGGGAAACAATCGAAGAGCTGCGCATACGGGAAAACAATCCCTATCTGAAAGCCGTAACATCTTCTGATATAGACAAGAAGCTGCGTCTTTACCATCAGTCCCTGTCCGAACCCTTCAAGGAAATCACCGAAGAAGATTACTATGACCTGCTGGATGTACTGCCACCCTTGCGCATGAGACAAAACTCGTTCTTTGTGGGAGAACCGTATTACGGAAATATGTACTCTTTCTGCTTTACCCGTCAAGGAAGATATTTCAAGGGCCTGCGCTCCGTACTTACTCCGCAATCCGAACTGGACAGTCAGATAGACCGTCACATGGAAATCATCAACCGGAAAGCCGTGATCTCAAAAGAGGAAACAAGCAAAACGGTCACAACCGGAACCAGACTCATTCCCTATTATTTTTCACTGGACGGAAAACAGTCCGTATTCATCTGCAACCTTGTCATCCAATCAGATTCCAGACAAGCAAGGACGGACATGGCGAATACCCTGAAAAGTCTTCGCCGGAACCATTATCAGTTCTATAAAGGGAAAGGACATTACGCAACTCCGGACGAACTGATAGACCATGTATCTGGAAAGAAGCTCACTCTTGTTTCCGACGGACATTTCTTTCAATATCCTCCCGGCAGGGAATCCGCAACTTTCATCGGACATATCAAAGAGACATCAGAGGAATTTCTTTTCCGGATCTATGACCGTGAATATTTCCTGTATCTCCTAAAAAGATTGAGGACCGTGAAAAAGGAGTCCGCACAGGAACAAATAAATATCAGATCATAACATTCGGGGGAATGCGGTAGAATGACTGCCGTATTCCCTCATAAAAACAATACAAGTATGAACAAATCAAACACTCTATACTGGAAAACAGCCACAGATCCGGCTGAACGCATTGAGGTCAGACTCGTCCTGAACAGTTATATCGACAATGATAATCTGTATGTAGGACTTGAATCCCGGTCTAAGGAGAATCCGGAATGCTGGGAATCCTACACGGACATCACCGTCAACCTCAATTCCCTTCCCCCGTTCCATGCCTATGTGGACAACCGGGACTGCAACAGACATGTGTATGATTTCCTGACCAATAACAGAATAGCGGAGCCTGCCGGATTTGAATATCAGGGATTCAGAATGTTTCGCTTCAATCCTGACAGGTTGAAGGAACTCGCACCCGAACAGTTCAAGACAATCAGCGCCAAACTGCCACCACAGAATGACATGATAAAGGACATCATCTATCAGGAAAGACATTTCCCTTTGAGAACTGTTCAAGACATTCACGGAATATATCTTGTTTCAAGCAAGGAACTGGAAGAATCTCTGATCGAAGGAGTACGGAACCTGGATGCTTCGGCAAATGAACTGTTGGATGGCATCTGCCTGTTCTGCTCCACACAGGAACTGCGCTATCTTACGGATGCAGAACTGATAGAAACAATCTACGCACAATAAAAAGGAGGAAAAAATATGAAAACCGGAGACATTGTATTTCTGAGACGTCCCTATAAGGGATACCGTGCCGTCGAACTGATGGAAAGACTGGAATGCCGCTGGCTGGTCAGGATTGTCGGGAGCGGTCTTGAACTGGAGGTATATGAAGATGAACTTATATCAGAATTTTAATACGGACAAAGTGTTATGGAAAAATATCAGTTTGCATTCCATTCGGAAATAATCGGCTATACCTCTCCTCATATCGGCGAGGTCAGAAAAGCCATACACAGAAAAGTGGAAAAGTCTGCCGCCATAAAGAATGATATTGAGCTGCACATGTACAAGGTGCATGACGGCATACCGGTTCTACTTAACACCTGCTACCTGTACGATGAAAAAGGATGTATGGTACACGGAAGTATCAAGGGAACCAAGGATTATCTGCTTGAGACATGGAGATACCATACAAACAGACATTCCAAAGGTTTCAGTTCCACAAGAATCAGGCCCTGTACGACAAGCAGGGCTTTTTCATTTGTATAACTCTTAAAATCAGGAATCATGAACCAGACATTACAACTTACAGACTATATTCCACAGTATGTAAGCCTCTACTACGTGGACTACCGGGATAATCTTGATGAGCATGAAGACATCCAGAAGGAATGCATCCGTTCCAACAATACGGAAAAACTCTATGAAAAGGCATACGATTTTTTCGTATATTTGCTGCATTGGTACCAATTATATTTATTGTATTAACCTGATTATTAAATATAAATATGCTTATAACTCGCGACATTTTAAATAAGGCATTAGAAGATAAAGTACCTCTTTTTCATGACGGAGATTACATCGATGATAATGTTATGTATGATTTGTTTTATGCACCAGCAAAATCGAAAATATTACCTAATGGTAGGAAAGGTAAAACAACATTCATTTCAAAGGATGACAGGAATATTCTGTGTGCAGAAATGAAAGGATATAATCCACAAAAACGAAAAGAAGGGTTTGATAAAATTTATTGTAGTTTAAAATGTAAGTCATGTGGAAAAATCTTTCCAATTCATATCACAAAATGGCAAATTATTAGTAGAGGATTTAAAATAAGTGATCAAGTTAACATTTCTGTACATCCTGATAGTTATAATTTATTTACCAATGCATTTAAAGAGCTTTATAACTGTCTCTTATACACATCTCCGAGCCCACGAGACGGAG
>ENA-OXEE01000112-OXEE01000112.1-human-gut-metagenome-genome-assembly--contig:-NODE-112-length-51440-cov-25.8597_pt1 | contig 51440 bp, 39 predicted proteins | sample MGYA00249824_ERZ652242 | MGnify/ENA primary metagenome ERZ652242 (study PRJEB26925, sample SAMN05826943) | human gut metagenome | biome: ENVO:2100002; feature: ENVO:00000062; material: ENVO:00002003... | reverse complement strand
ACGAGATGTAGCTCCGTCTCGTGGGCTCGGAGATGTGTATAAGAGACAGGTCCGCGGTCATAATATTCCAATACCTCTTTATATAAAGCCCATACCTGAGGCGTTTCCTTAGCCGGACGTCCGGTCACTTCTTTGATAATCCGGCGTTGGTTTTTGAAAATATCCTCCATAAGCTTTTTGTTTTTCTCGAATTGGGGAACATATTCATGGTCTTTTCCTTCTTCGCCTCCCATGGCTGCATCACCGTCGCCACGCATACCGATAGTTACCACATCTCTAGTCCCTTTCATGCGTTCAATACCTTCGCGGAAGAAACGGTTCAGTCCTTCCGGATTGGTTGCATAGTTCCATGCGCCGTATTTATCGCGGTTCCGGGCATATTCCTGATGATTCCGTGCCATGGGTTCGTGGTGTGAAGTACCGATGCTGATGCCCATTTCGTCTGCGGTTTTTCCGTTTTCAAGATCGTCTGCATAAAAAGCCCATCCCCACATGGCAGGCCATAAGAAGTTGCCTTTCAGACGAAGAATCAGTTCAAATACTTGTTTATAGAAACGGTGGTCGCCGTAATTGGTACCATAGGTGTTTTTTACCCAGCCGGTCAGGCAAGGAGCTTCATCGTTCAGGAAAATACCACGGTATTTCACGGCAGGTTCTCCGTCGGTATAGGTTCCGGTTTGTGCATAGACTTGGGTTTGTTTGGCGGTCGGTACATCCATCCACCAGTACCAGGGTGATACTCCCATTTGTTCCGATAATTCATAAATACCATATATGGTGCCTCGCATGTCACTTCCGGCAATTACCAAAGCTCGTTCGATGCCTTCCAAAGGCTGTTCTACGACTTGGATAATGTATTTTTCGTTTTTCCCTTCCAGTTCCTTTTTGTTCAGTTTATCGGATTTAAATAACTGTTGGATAAAGGGAGATTCCACACTCCCGACTAAAATGCACGGTTTGTCCGAAGGAGAGTTTACCGCTTCGGCTTTGGTGCCGGATACGCGGAGAAAATCTTCTTGTAAGGTCTCTACTGCAATCAGAATGCCTTTTTCTTCGTTGCTGTCTACCAGAATCGGGCAAGGCTTCCCGTTGTCAACAACTGGAAACCCTGCATCTGTCCGGTTAAATACAATAAACGGTTCTGCCGCGTATGTGCAGCAAAAAACGAGTAAAAACAAAAATGAGATGCTTAGTTTTTTCATGGTTATTGTTTTTTAAGTTTACGGCAAAGATACAAAGAGAAAGCGTTTTTCCCGTTAACGTATGTATCAAAATCGTTTCATTTTGTTGCATAAAAAAAGAGATTGTTCCAAAATGGAAATAGATTGTTAAAAACAAATGTCATCCTGAGCAAAGTGAAGGATCTTGTGTGTATGGACTTATTTTTCCGAGTTCCTTCACAATGTTCAGGATGACAAATTGAGAACTGATTTTTTTACTTTAAAACAATTTCCTTACATGTATGGATTTATGGTTCAGAGAGCCTTTATTCTGCAGCGGGTGCCGGAACAATGACTTCTCCTGCTAAACCGTTGGCAAAGCCGGCATAAGTCGGTTTACGGTTGTAGTTCAAGTCCCAAAGTCCTACAGGTTCACCACCTCTCCAGCCAGATTCAGCCGGGCTGTCCGTTATGCACCACTGCGTGATACCATACTGCTGTGCCGCAGGAATGATTTCGAAGTACTTCTGAATGATGAACTGGTAGAACTCTGCCATCTTCAGTTGTTGGTCGAAGGTTACATTTTCAGTCTTGATGCCTTCGCCGAAGGCTTTTTCTACAATGCCCATATCCAATTCTGAAATCTTGATGAGCTTGCCGGTTGCCGCCATCAGTTGGAACATATTCACGATAGCATCTTCCTGGGCTTTCTGGTCTGCCTCGTTCAGGATGTAGCTGACGTGCATCTGCGTACCGATACCGTCAATCTTGGCTCCGTTAGCTTCCCATACTTCTATCCAGTGGATAAGGCTCTTCAGCTTCTGGTTGCCGTCCCACCACGATTCCAGGTTGTAGTCGTTGATGAAGAGTTTCAGGTCTGCCGGGTTGCCTCCATATTCGGCAAAATATTTTTCGGCCGCCTTGGTCACGATAGGCACATAGTCTTCGTTGCCCAGGTAGTCTTGCCAGTAGAAGTTGGTTTCCGGGTCACCGTTGGTTGCCGACTGCAGGTCGTACCAGCCGTCACCGTCTGCGTCTGCTCCCGATACGGTTTCGTTTGCGGCTTCCCAAGTGGTGACATAGCCGCCGCAAGCTTCCATCATGCCTTTAATCCAGTTATCCATGGCCCAAGTCAGGGTGTCTTTCTTTTCTTCGGGAGTCAATGGCTCTTTGTCACCTTCTCCTTCTATTTCAAAAGCAATATCATCAAAATAATAGGTATTTGCTTCACCTAATACAGCCAAGTTAAAGGCAATGGTATTCATACCGCTTTCTCCAGCTTGTTCTGCAGAAATAGTACCAGTTACTTCCATGTCTTGCCATTCGGTAGTGAAAGAAGGATTCGATGGGAGCATTGCATAGTGAATGTAGCCACCTGGATTATTGTGAGCCTGTGTCTCTGAATTTGCTGCTTTGTCTGCCTTATATTTCATAGAGAAACGGTAATTTGTTCCTGCTACGAGTTGCTGTGAGGCTTTTACAAAGAATTGAGTATCATACGTATTGGCTGGGTTATCAGCAGAATGAACGACAAAAGCATGTCCTACACCGTCTGCACCGGTTCCGGCTTCGCCAATCGTACAAGGATTCGGACCTCCTACACCGGGTTCGGTGGCGAAGAAACAAGATACATCATCTCCTTCAGCATCACCATTGGTTACTAAGTTTATCCAGCGAGTTGCGGCAGGAGTTTCCAAATGTGAAACTTTCAGCCATTGTACTTCAATAGTTCCTACAAAATTACCTGACTGGAACATGACGAAACCACTACCTTCTGCTCCGGGGCTTACTGGTATTTCAAGCTCGGTCCATTCCGGTGTTAAAGCCACTGAGAGTCCGGGATTTGCCGACCATGTTCCGGCAGCCATTGTGATTGATGTCTCTACTGAAGAACGTATCATCATATTAATTGTATAATCTGTTCCCGGAACCCAATTGATGCCGTCTGCTATATGGTATTGGAAATCCCAATTATTGGTAATAACTTCAGGATTTGTTATCGTCAGATAGCCTTTATCACTGATAGTGATACTGGCTTCTGAACCTTCCGGTTTTTGTGACCAATATTGATAACTACCCATGACAGCATAATTGAAATTTCCATCTTCCACTTCGACAGGTTCTGCAGGTTCTGTTTCTATTTCCCTGTCTGCAATTAATCCATTTAGGTAGTTTAGGTTCTGTTGCGAATGCCAAGCAAGGGTATGGCCGTAGATAGTCATACCTGCCTGACGGGCGGCATCAATAAAACTGGTTACGGTAGAGAAATTCATTGTTCCATCATCGCTGACAATCGATGCGTATTTCATTTCATTCCCAGCCGTCATTTCATCGAAGTTGGAACAAGCCAAACTATAGACTTGGTCTCCGTTAATATAGTCTGTAGCTGCCAGAGCAATACCCAACTTGAAATTGGGATTCTCTGTGCGGTCTACGTAGCTTTTCAGTACATCGTAATTGTTTAAGTATTCATACTGGGAAAGGCTCTCGGGCTTAGCTCCTACATCGTATGGCAACATGCTGTCGTCTGTACAGCCCGACAATGCGCCTACGGCAAGTGCTCCCAGTAATATTTTATTTGTATATTTCATAATTTTCTGGTTTAAAGCGATTAACTTATATGAATGTCTGCAACCTGCCCATGCGGGCATTTATTTATTCTTTATATACAGTACTAAATTCTTCGTAAGCAACGCCACGGGTTTGAACCACCAATGTATCTTTTGTAACGTATTGTTTGGTTCCGAAGTCGATGTTGTAATCTAAATAAAGTACATTGCGGTCTTCTTCATTACCCCAGCTGGCTTTGTCACCGTCAATAACAAATCGTCCTCTTCCGCTGGCTTCGAAACCTTCCGTTCCAGAAGTAATCGTACATTCGTCGTTGTCGTTGAAGGTCAGTACCAAATCACAAGTTAAGGTCTCTTCCCCTACTGTTGTTGATACCGGGAAGATTGCCCTATGCAGGTCTTTGGTTGTTACGCTGCATACTTCATCGTCCTCAATATATACTTCGTGGCGGATGTTGGTGGTGGTATTGCCTCCTTCTGTAATTTGGTCAACTCCCCGACGCAAGTATTCCGCATCCCATTTGTTGATGTACTTTACGCAATACAATACGTAATTTTTAGGGGCAGTATCCCACATGTCTGCATTGGTCCAGGGGGCATTGGGCTCTTTGGGGACGCCTAACAGAATAGAGTCTGCATTGGCTACGTGTGTCATGCGCAAGGGGATGACATAGGTATTGGTCAGTGCTCCCGGATCTTCAAAAAAGGCATCGGTAAAGGTGACTTCTACCGCTCCCATTAGGTTATTAAACTCGTTCAGGGTAATCTGTTCTGAAGACAAGCTGTAGTAATTCGAAGGCATTGGTTGCACCGGAGTGACGCCATCAGCAAAATACAAGTTATCGCAAAGTTCATCATCTACCATAATGTCGATTACCGTTGAACCGCTTCCCCCGTAGGCACCGCCCATCGTGGCATAAATCTTGCATTTATGGGCGTTATCGAGTGAAGTGTCATACGTATCTTCTCCCATTACCAAGGTACGCACCGGAGTCTGGTGTGCAAAGTAAACGGCAGAATGGTCATAGTTCGGGAATTCCGCATCGCCGTTCTTACAAGAAGAAATGCTTGTTGCAACAATTCCTGCCATCAGTATAGAATATAAATTCGTTTTTTTCATATTGATTCTGTTTTAGTCTTGAATGTTACTTTTGTGATTTTACCACCCTTGATTCTGAATGAAACCGAAGTTCAATACATCGTTGTATGGAATCGGACCATAATTCATATACGGACGGTAATTTCTTTCTTCCACTTCTTGAATCGGTGTATAAGTCAATCTTCCGCCTGAGCCACGGCTGATGTTGACACCTTGGGCTGCTTCGGTCAGGTCGGCATTCCAACGGCGCAAATCATAGAAACGGATGTTTTCGAAACAGAGTTCCAGACGGCGTTCGTTGCGGATCAGTTCACGCATTTGGTCTTGGCTGTTTGCGCATGCTTCCAGATAAGGGTCACCGTTATCTACACCTACTCCGGCACGGGTACGGATGGCTTTAATCACATCGTAGGCACTGAATCCGAACGAACCGGTTCCTTTGGGTCCCCAAGCTTCGTTGGCTGCTTCTGCATAGTCTAAGAAGATTTCCGTATAGCGGATACGGGCAGAATAGTGACGTTGCTTGGTGTTGTAGTTCGGGTCTAAGTTACAGTCGAAACGCAAATGTTTACGCATGTAGTAGCCAGTGCGGGTAGAGTGTCCCGACTCCCGGTTGATTGCATCGTTGTTTGTTCCATACGACCCGGTAGTGATGGTTGCGCTTCCCGCTGTACTTCCATTGGTAATGATGTAAGTGGCCAAGCGCGGGTCTCTGTTCTCATACGGATTACTAGCATCGTATTCCGACTTACTGTTATCAATGGGATAACCGTTTGCCATAGGGAAAGCGTCCACTAAGTTTTGGGTTGGATTGACACGTCCGTTGCCGTACAGGCTTGGTGGAAAATTATCACCTTCCAGTGTATTGTCGTCGCTATAACCTGCTCTCCAAATAATTTCTTGGGGATTCGAACCGTTTCCTAAGCCTTCGATTTCCGAGGTGTTGCAATACCAAGTATAACCGTCTGCATCGATTCCGTTGATGCCGTCAATGCGTTGCAGTACTGTTCCGGCACTGTTGGCAGCTTCTTCCCATGTGATTCCGGATTCGGCAAAAGCCGGGCTGGCAGCCATCAGGGTAACTTGTGCACGGATTGCCTCTACGATTCTGCCGCTGATACGTCCGGCACGGTATACTCCGTTTACACGGTCGTATTGGTCGGTGTTGATGCCTAAATCCAAGTATTTTTGCGGAATTTCGCTCTCGGTATGACCATCTTTGTAGTCCAACGGTAATAATTCGATGGCTTTGTCGCAATCCGAAAGAATCTGTTCAATGCATGCTGCATACGTGTCGCGCGGTTGACTGAAGTCAGATTCCGGACTTTCTGAGGCGGTTTTGATAGGCACTCCCAATAATTGTCCGTCTGTGCCTATTCCTCCGTGTGCCCTTAATAAATAATACATGTAAACGGCACGCAGTCCGTAGGCTTCTCCGCTGTAGCTATCTACAAACAGGGTTTGGATATTTGTTTCCATAGCGAAAGGAACACTCTCCACTCTTTCCAAAAACAGGTTTAGGTACTGAATGGCATTGTAGCAGTTCTTCCATTGGGAAGCGGGGTCGTTCTGTGCCGTCCAGGCTCCGGTTGCCATCGCACGCCAGGTATTGCTGTTGTCATTTGATACGGCATCATCTGTTGCCACATCGCTGGTTGGCGAAGTGTTGTAAGGAAGTAATATGTAGCCATTCCCCAATACGCCTAAGGCATAATCAGCGTCTGAATACATGGCATCCAAGTCCCGGTTGTTTTCAATGGCAGGTTCGAACAGGTCATCACATGCCATTGTCGCAAACAATGGGAGCAGTGCTAAAAGTTTAATGATATTTTTCATACTTCTTATTTCGTTAATTGATTAAAAAGCAATTTTGACACCTAAATTATAGAAGCGGGTCTGCGGGGCAGTACCGACATTTCGTTCCATTAGTTCACGCTCTTTGGCAATAGTCAGCAGGTTCGAACCGCTAATATAAATGGCTGCCTCTTTCAAGAAGGTCTTTTGCAGCAGGCGTTTCGGGAAATCGTAGGTCAACTGTAATTTAGCCAAATCAAAGCGGTTGGTCTTGTAGAGCCAGAACGTAGAGTTCCGGAAGTTGTTGTTTCCGTCTAACGTTGTCAGACGCGGATAAGTTGCCGTAGCGGCAGTTTCCGGTGTCCAACGTCCGCGAACGACTTCCGAATATTTGCCGTCACCGTATACCCAATAGTACGAATCGCTCTTGAAAGCATGGCCGCCAAATCCGGCTGTTCCCAAGGCGAAGAGGGTGAAGTTCCGCCATTTTGCCGTAAAGTTAATACCCAAGGTAAACGGAGAACCGTACCAGCCGCCGCGTCCCAAGTAGACTTCGTCGTTGGTATCAATCACGCCGTCACCGTTTTGGTCCTTGTATTTCAGGTCACCCGGACGTACCGTACCACCGAAGTTCTGGGTTGGAGAGTTAGCAATGTCATCCTTGTTTTGGAAGAATCCTTCGCATTCCAGTCCCCATAAGCCATCCACCGGTTTGCCGGTACGGTTTTGGTAATCGTAGGCATAATTCTCGTCCCGTTGGGTAGCTTCTGTTTTATAGTAGGTTCCGGTAACGCCCAACGAGAGGTCGGCTTCGCCTACCTTTTTATTGAAGTTCACTGCAAAGTCAAATCCAACCCGTTTGTTGTTGTTGAAGTTCACATACGGAACGAAAGAAGCTGCCGGGTAATAGGTCGAGAAATAACTCGGGTAAATGGTGCTCGGCTGAATAGGCAGACCGTCTGTCGAATTGACAAAGAAATTGGCATCAGCCGTAATCAAGCGGTCCCATAACGAAGTACGGAGGCTGACGGTCAGTTCTTTCCGTTTGATGAAAGTCAGTTCTTCATTGGCTCCGCGTAAAGAATTTACGGATTGTCGGTTTACGCCTTCTTGCCACCCCCACCAAGCACCGTTAGACTGGTTGAAATTAGCTTCATACATGTAGTAATCAGCCAAGTCAATATCCTGGTGCAGGATACTTCCCGATACGCCCAACATTAATTCGTCTACTACCGGTGAGTTTTTCAGGAAGTCTTCTTGGTGCAGTTTCCAGGCAAGAGTCAGTGCCGGTGAAAAGGCATTGCGATGTCCTTCTGCCAGTTTGGCTGAATGGACAGCTGCCCCGCTAAATTCGGCATAATACTTGCCTAAGTAGTTATAACCCAACTGGATGCCTAAGTTGGCATTGCTGGTGCGGTGGTACACCGTAGAATTGGTTTGCTGGTACCCGTTTACCAACAGCATGGCAGACAGGTTGTGCGCCTTGTTGATGGTAGTGTTGTAGTCAAAATGAGCAGACAGGGCAATGGTCTGGTTATCGGTACTGCCGCTGATGTTCTGCACACCCGTTTTTTCATCAGTACCTTCGTATCCAGCACCGGTAATGACATCTGCGCCGTTGTAGCTCGACCAAGTCGGTGTATAGATGCGGTAGGTGTTGTTGAACGAGGTGTTGTAACTCGTTGCATAGTCTACTGCAAACTGGAAGTGGAATGAAAGCCCTTTCAACAGTTTGTGCAGGTCAAAGTCAATACCCGTGTCGAATTGGAACTGGCGGCTGGTGTACTTGTTGTATCCGGCAGCATAGTAGTCGGCAAAGATGTTGCGGTTGTCAATCTGGCTTCCGCCAAGGAACATGCCGTCGAAGATGTTGCTGTTTACACCCATTAAGTCATGAACCGAAAATGCATTCGGGTCAATGTAGCTTAACGGAATCAGCGGTGCAAATCGGTTGGGACGCATGCTGGCTGCTTCGGTCCAGTAATCGTATGTTTCTCCTTCTTCGGTTTCGTAGGTGGTACGTCCCGAGCGTATATCGTAGAACGTGGCATTCGCATTGGCGTAGGCTGTAATGTCCTCGTTGATGGTGACGTCTACGTTACCGCGGATGTTCAAACGGCTGGTGAAGTTCTTGGCTGCTTCACCGAAGTTAAAGATGTCGTTTTGACGGTAGTAGCCTACATTCGAATAGAAGCGTGCCCGTTCGTTACCTCCCGAAATTTCGGCAGTCACATCGCTGCGGTTGTATGTTTTCTTCAGGTAGTCCGATGAATAATAGTCCAGACTTGGGTAGCGGTAAGGATTGATGCCCGAACCGTAGTTGTAAATGTCTGCTTCACTATACAGCGGATCCAGCTCGTCATTGGCACGGGCTTCGTTATACAGGGTCATGTATTCTGCTGAACCTAGGTACTTGGGATAGCCTTTTGGTACATAAAATCCCGTATTGGCACGTACATCGATTTGCAGTTTTTCCTGGTATTTGCCGCGTTTGGTCGTAATATAAATGACTCCTTTCGATGCCCGGCTCCCGTAAAGCACTACTGCAGAAGCACTTTTTAGGAAGGTAATCTGTTCGATTTCAGTAGGCAATACGTTGTTGGCATCACGGGGTACTCCGTCTACCAAGACCAGGTAACCGGCATTGTCGCCGTCCATGCCCCACAAGGAGTTTCCATTCCAACCGCCTACATAGCCTTGCAGGTTATCCAAACTATAGGTGGTATAGTTCTTGTCGTTCACTTGCTCCATGTCAATTACTGAAACGCCTCCCAACAGGTCGTCTTGTGCTACTTTGCGGAATGCTACCTGCACCGACGGTTCTGCTGCCTGAAGCGAGTCAGTCTCATTTGCTTCTGCGGTTTGTGCTCCGATGCTTTGGTAAGCAGGAAGCAACCCTAAGGCAGCGGCAAATAAAATGAATCGTGTATCTTTTACTTTCATTTGTTTCTTCTTTTAATGTTCTACATTTTTCTGCTGTTACAATTACCAGCCCGGATTTTGGTCAAGACCTTCATACAGGTAGGTATCATCGGTCTTCAGCGGGAACCAGTAATGCTTGGAAGAGAATTGGCGGGTGACAAGCACTTCTTCGCGCCAGTTGTCAACTCTTGCATCTCTCGGGTCGTTTTCGGTAAACCATTCGGCACTTTCCACACGCTCAAACTCTTGACTGGTCTTTATGGTATACGGTTCTTCGGTCAGCAACAGCCAACGCTGGAGGTCACAGAAGCGGAAGCCTTCGAATGACAATTCTACAGCACGTTCGCGGCGCACTTCGTCCATGAACGTTTCTTTGTTTCCGGTAAAGTCTGCCGGTACATGTGCCATACCTACGCGGTCACGCAGACGGTTGATGGCATCTTCGGCAGTCAGGGAACAGTTGTTTGCTTTACCGGTCGCTCCGTTGATGGCAGCACAGGCTTCGGCATACATCAGGTAAATATCACCCAAACGCATATAAGGTACATACACTTGCAGACTGCGGCTATAATCGTGAGCTCTGTCAATGGTATTGACGGTATGAGGCGCTAATTTCTGGATAAAGTATCCGGTTCGGCTACCGTTCAAATCGCTTCGCATGTTTCCTTTTGTATGGAGTTGGCAATATTGGTAGGCAGCAATATCACCGCTTACATACCCATTGATGTATTGGAAACCGTCAAAAACAATATCATGGTAGAAGCGTGGGTCACGGTCACGGAATGGATGAGTGGGGTCAAAACCGCTACGAGGGTCATCCAATGGGTAACCGTTTGCCATACCGTACAGATTGACATAATTGGCTGTAGGTTGGTGAATGATATTATCTCCGTCTACGACATTGTTCATTTTAGGACCGTAAGTTGTTGCGGCTCTGAAGGCTGCGGTGTTGATACCGAATGCCGGACCACGGAAGATAGCTTCTACCGAACCGGGTTGTTCCCAGCCTTGGTTCATGGTGTAGAAGATGTCATCGAAGCAAGACGTTGCACTGGCTGAGCGTTCATGGTTGTAAACATCGTCGTATTCATACTGTGCTAGTGCATATTGAGTCTGCCCGCTTTCTACCAGGTTCAGCAATTCGCCAAAGGCTTCGGCTGCTTTCTGGCAATACTCATTATTATAATTATAAGTGAGGGCTCCTCCGGTTTGTGCACCGTTCTCCATCAACGGGCTGCCTGCCCACAGATAGGTCTTGCCCAAATAGCCCAATGCCATGATTTTGTTGATACGCAAATCGTTTTGGTTGGGGGTGTGCATACCGGCTGAAGTGTCTTCCCAGTCAATCGGAAGCAGGTCGGCTGCTTGGCGGAAGTCTGCTGCTGCTTTGTCTGCCGCTTCTTGGAAACTGAGACGAGGCAGGCTCAAGCCTTCCGATTCCAGTACTTGGTCGATGTAAGGCAGTCCGCCCAGATATGCCATCAGTTCGAAATGCCACCAGGCACGGAAGAAATACAACTGTCCGGCAATCAGGTCGCGCTCTTCTTGCGTGCCTACCATGTTGCCTAAATTTGTCAGACCAAGATTGCATTTGCGGATGCAGTACCATGCATGTCCCCATAAATGGTGAGCCATACGGTCATTAGAGGTCGGGTCATTGGTATTGCCGTCCATCCAGCAACCGTCTTGTCCTAATCTGCCAGCTTGCCAGCCCCAAAAGTTTCCCAAGTCTACTTGATGGGTCATGTGCCAGTCACCTTCGGTATTTAGGATTTCATCGTCTCCCCAGTTGAAGGTGGTAGTCCAGTAGCAGTTCTCTTTATCGGGAATGCAGTTGTAGATTTCTTCCACGAAGCCTTGAAAATTGTTGAAGTTCTGGAAGGCTGTGGCTGCATCTACTGTCGAATCCGGATTCTTGTCCAAGTAATCCTCGCAGGCAGTGGTGCCCAATGCCAGTGTGAACAAGCTGCTATATAGTAAGGTTTTATATCGTTGTTTCATACGTCGCTGTCTTTATAATGTGAACTTAATACCTAAATTGAAACGCTTCATGGTCGGGTAAGCACCTTGGTTGCCGACTCCGGCGAAGTTCGATTCGCGGTCGTCCGGCATCCGGGTCCATACCCACAGGTTGTTACCGTTCAAGAATACTTTCAGGTTGCGGATACCCAATTTTTGTACCCAACCGCCATCGAAGGTATAAGCGATTTCGGCATTTTTCAAACGGATAAACGAACCGTCGTACAGGTTCTGTGTGCCTGTATTGTAACTTGGAGTAGTCGTGAAACGAGGTACAACTACTTCGGGGTCTCCTTCAGTCTTCGACCACCAGTTACCTTGGTCATATACTGTATTCAACCGGCTGCCGAAACTGGTCAGGGTAACGTCGCGGGTCACGTTGGTTACGCCATAGAATTGTACAAAGGCACTGAATCCTTTCCATTCAAAACCCACCGTTGCACTGTAAGTGTTCTGCGGGGTGCTGGAATAACCGTAGGGGGCACTGTCTTGTGCGTCAACTACACCATCGGCATTGAAGTCGACAATGTAATAGTCACCCGGCAGTTTGTGCTTTTCGTTGGTGTCGTGTGCCGGGCTACCGTAAATTTGGTCGTAGTTTCCCATAAATCCGGCGTCAATGTGGGCATGGTTCTGGCCAATGCTGAAACCGGCTTCTTTTTGGTAAGCAGGTTGCAATAAGGGGTCGTCCCGTTGGATAATTTCGTTGACTGCATGGGTCATGTTGAAGTTACCCCATAAACGCATTTCGTTGGCAAATACCTTGTTGACACGGAGTTCTAATTCGTAACCGTGGGTCTTTACTTTACCTAAGTTAGCTGCCGGGGCATCCATACCGAAGTAGAAGGGGACAGCACGGTCATCTGAAGTCACGATGACATCGGTACGCTTGTCGCGGAAGACTTCTACCGTACCGGCAAACAGACCGTTCAGGAACGAGTAGTCGATACCAAGGTTGAATTTCTTCACCGTTTCCCAATGGATGTCTGGATTACCTACGGTTGTTTCCCGGTACCAGGTGTAAGGGCTGATGGCTTGGTTCAATGCCATGGGGGTAGCTCCGTTGGTTCCTCCACCTACTCCCCATTGGGACAGGTACAGCCAGCGGGCGGTTACGTTATCGTCACCGATTTCACCGTATGAAGCACGGATTTTCAACATATCCAGCCACTTCTTGGAGAAGCCCATGAACTTTTCTTCTGAAATCATCCAGCCGATAGCGCCTGAGTTGAAGAAGGCAAAACGGTATTCGGGAGAGAATTTTTCGGAACCGTTGTAAGCGCCGTTGTATTCGAAGAAATACTTGTTGGCATAATTATAGGTAGTACGGAACGCCCAGTCTTCACGACGATTCGGGATAATACTACCGGTAGCGGTTTCCTGACGGCTGAACAAGCCCATGGCGGTTACATTGTGGTCGCCGAATTCGCGTGCCCAATCCAACTGTACTTGGTAATTCATGTTGCGCTGGGTCGCATTGTTGTCTACTTCACCGCCGCTTGTAGTCCACATAATCGGATTTTTGCTCGGGTCGAATTTATCGTCATTGTAGAGTGTAGGGTCAAGGTAAACAATTCCTGTTTCCGGGTCAATCCATTTCGTGACAGAATCATGGAATAAGTCGTTGATACCGCGATCGATTTCCACAAATACATTGTCCCACGACACCATGGCACGGGCACGCAAGCCTTGGGTGATAAAGCTCAAATCTTGTTCTAGCGTAAAGTCGGTATTGATGCGTGTAGTGGTGGTGGTCATTCGTCCTGCCAAAGCCAGGTTGGCTGCGGAGTTGGAAACGTTGGAAACATTGGGATAATATCCCCAGCTTCCGTCCGAATATTGCGGCAGGAATACATCGGGCGGTGTACCGTAGGCTCCAGCCCAGTATTGTGCGATAGCCCAGTCGCCTGAATTGGTATAGCCCCACGGGGTTTTCTTGGCTCCGTTTGAACCGGCAATGTTGACTTTCAGGGTTGTGGTTTTGGTCAGGGAGAAGTCTAAGTTGCTGCGGACATTGATACGGTTGTATCCGAAACCGCCGCTGTAGCCACGCCCGTTATCCATGACATTGAACAAGTCACCTTCATGCAAGAAGTCTGCTCCAACGAAATATCTTACAAATTGAGTACCACCACTGACATTCAGGCTGGCATTGTAAGACATGGTATAATCCTTGAAAAGGACATCTTGCCAATCTACGTTCGGGTAGCGTTCGTATTCTTCCAGATTTGCCGGATAGCGATACTTATTAATAACAGACATCGGGGTGATGTAGTCCCATGCACCAGTCCCCTCAGCATTAGACAAAGCCAATTCATGTTCTACTGCGATGTTACGCATCCGCAATGCATCATACGAATCCAATTTGTTCGGCAATTTTGAGGGTACCTTCATAGTAGCCTGTGCCGATACGTCGATTTGTGCCTTGCCTTCCTGACCGCGTTTGGTAGTAATCAAGATAACGCCGTTCGCACCTTTTACACCGTAAACGGCGGTAGCCGATGCGTCTTTCAAAACCGAAATAGATTCTACAGAGTTAATGTCAACCGAACTCATCGGACGTTCGATACCGTCTACCAATACCAGCGGCGAACTGTTGTTCCACGAACTGGAGCCACGGATGACAATCTGCGGCTCTTCTTCACCCGGCAGACCCGAGCTGGCTGTGGTAACCACACCCGGCAGGTTACCGGTCAAGGCTGCACCGATATCAGACACACCACCGGCACGTTGCAGCACTTCGCCTTTGGTCTGGGTGATGGCACCCACTACGGATTCTTTCTTTTGCTGGCCGTAACCTACGACTACGACTTCTTCCAGCATTTCGGAGTCTTCACGTAGCCGGACAACAATCATGTTGCGTCCTTTTACTTCGACATCTTGTGAAAGATAACCCACGTAAGAGACGGTCAGGATAGCATTCTTGTCTGCTAATTCCAAGGTGAAATTACCGTCGAAGTCAGCCACTGTACCAATAGCGGTATTGTCTTTCAGCGCAATTGTCGCTCCGATCAGTGGTTCGTCGTTATTGTCGAGCACCTTTCCCGTTACGACGAACTTTCCTTGTGCAGCCACGGACAGGCTACACGCCAACAATAAGAAGAACAGGATTCCTCTTATTTGCAAAACTTTCCTCCATTCCGGGGAAGGCTTTGCCAAGAACTGTTGTCTTGTGTTTTTCATCATGTGAACTAATTTAATAATGTTTACTTTTCTGATTGCTCCTCTCTGATTCCATATTTCTATATATATGTAAAGGAGCCATACTTGGACTGCATTTACGCGAAAAGATTCGCTTTACTTAACCCTAACAAAATGTTATGTTACGAACCGTAATTGCAGAAAGCTAAAGGAACTTGTGCTTCTCATAAAAAATTAATTGTTAATTGGTAAATAGTGTTATCTCTTCTCAAACTGCAAATATATTATAGAAAGCGGAAAAAGTCAAGCCCCACATGTAACATGTTTTATCATGTATGTTACATTTTTGCTCGAAAAACGTGTGTTTGTGCTTTGTAACATGGAAAATGGAGGGAGAAAGAGGGAAGAAAAGCCAAAAGCATTATCCGGACAAAGGTAATAAATGTTGGTGAAATTTGGTTGCAAACGTGAAAAATGCCGCTTCCTTTTTCACATTATTTTAGCTAAATAAAGTCCGGTTTTTTACATTTGGTTCCTGCCAAAAAGGCATACGGGTGTGTTGGCTTACGAAGCCGTATGCATCAGCCGATGAAGCCGGGTTCGTAAGCCGATGCACCCTGCTTCGATTGGAAAGGAGATTGGCAGGCAAACCTTGCCCTATAGGTATTTGGCTAGTGCGGACATCCATTTACATTTTAAATAAATGAAAGTGCTGTGGTATTTCAAAAATAATTGTTCTAATATTTTGCAAGACTTGATATTATTTGTATCTTTGCACGCGAGATGAATGAGAAGGTGGAGGGGCGGTCAAGCTCCTTTTTTTATTCTTAATAATATTACATGATAGAAACAAACGTGGTAACCCGGATTGTCGAGGAATGGCTGGACGGGAAAGATTATTTTCTGGTGGATGTCTCTGTTAGCCCGGATGACAGAATCGTAGTTGAAATAGACCATGCGGACGGCGTATGGATAGACGATTGTGTGGATTTGAGCCGGTATATTGAGTCGAAGTTGAACCGGGAAGAAGAAGATTATGAACTGGAAGTCGGTTCGGCTGGAATCGGACAGCCGTTTAAAGTGCTGAAACAATATCAAATCTACGTCGGGAAAGAGGTGGAGGTGTTGGATAAAGCCGGGAAAAAATGGAAAGGCGTGCTGGCAGAAGCCAACGAAGAAAACTTTACCATTACGATGACGGTGAAAGTGAAGCCGGAAGGGGCGAAACGCCCGAAACTGGTGGAACAGAATGTGACTTTTACCTACGATGAAATAAAATACACCAAATACTTAATTAGCTTTAAATAAATTATGGCGAAGAAAGAACCTGCTGTCAGTTTGGTTGACACATTTTCGGAATTTAAAGAATTGAAGAACATCGATCGCACGACGATGGTGAGTGTGCTGGAAGAGTCTTTCCGCAGCGTGATTGCAAAGATGTTCGGTACAGACGAGAATTATGATGTAATCGTGAACCCGGATAAGGGGGACTTCGAGATATGGCGCAATCGGGAGGTTGTTGCCGATGAGGAGCTGACTAATCCGAACCGGCAGATTTCGTTGACTGAAGCCCGCAAGATTGACGCTTCGTATGAAGTGGGCGAGGAAGTGACGGATGAAGTGATTTTCGAAAAGTTCGGCAGACGGGCGATTTTGAACCTTCGCCAAACCTTGGCTTCGAAGATATTGGAGTTGGAAAAAGACTCCTTATATAATAAGTATATAGACAAAGTGGGGACTATCATCTCTGCTGAGGTTTACCAGATATGGAAGAAGGAAATCCTGTTATTGGACGATGAAGGCAACGAACTGCTGCTTCCGAAGACCGAGCAGATTCCGAGCGATTTTTACCGCAAAGGCGAGACGGTTCGGGCTGTAGTGGCTCGCGTGGATAACAAGAATAACAATCCGAAGATTATCCTGAGCCGTACGTCTCCGATGTTCTTGCAACGCCTGTTCGAACAGGAAGTGCCTGAAATCAATGACGGGTTGATTACGATTAAGAAGATAGCCCGCATCCCGGGCGAACGTGCCAAGATTGCGGTAGAATCGTATGACGAACGCATTGACCCGGTAGGTGCTTGTGTGGGCGTGAAAGGCTCGCGTATCCATGGCATCGTGCGTGAATTGCGGAATGAAAATATAGATGTTATCAATTATACATCAAATATCCAGTTGTTTATCCAGCGTGCATTGAGTCCGGCTACAGTATCGTCGATTGTAATGCATGATGAAGAAAAACGGGCGGAAGTGTACTTGAAGCCGGAAGAAGTGTCTTTGGCAATCGGAAAGGGAGGAATGAACATCAAGTTGGCAAGTATGCTGACCGAATATACCATTGATGTTTACCGTGAGGTGGATGAAAATGCCATGGATGAAGACATTTATCTGGATGAATTCAAGGACGAAATCGACGGTTGGGTGATTGATGCCATTAAGAGCATCGGTATCGAAACGGCAAAAGGTGTGCTGAACGCTCCGCGCGAAATGTTGATAGAGAAGGCTGACCTGGAAGAAAACACGGTAGATGATGTATTGAGAATTTTGAAAGCTGAGTTCGAAGAAAACGCTGCTGAGAGTGAATAGTTAATAGTGAATAACGAATAGCGTTGTTGCCGCTATCAACTGTTAACTATTAACGATTAATTATTTTCGGACTCTATTAAAAAACAAATGATTTATGACGATAAGACTGAACAAAGTAACAAGAGATTTGAATGTAGGGATTGCTACGGTGGTGGACTTTCTGCAAAAGAAAGGCTATACCGTTGAGGCTAATCCGAATACGAAGATTACGGAAGAACAATATGCTGCACTTGTGAAAGAGTTTAGCAAGGACAAAGATTTGAAGATAGAGTCTGAAAAGATTTTTCAGGAACGGCAAAATAAAGAACGCAATAAGGCTTCCGTCTCGATAGAAGACCTGCAGCCGGAACCCGCAAAGCCGGAAATGATAGATACGGTTGTGCCGGAAGAGGTACGCCCGCGCTTTAAGCCTGTAGGCAAGATTGACTTGGATAACTTGAACAAGCCGAAAAAGGCAAAACCGGCTGTTGCAGAGCCTGTAGAGGCAAAAGAGGAGGCTGCACAACCGGAAACCCCTGTGGTAGTTGAGCAACAGGAGAAAGAAGAACCTGTATATGAAACGGCAACGGCTGAACAGCCGCAAGCTGAAAAAATAGTGAATGAAAACCTTGAACAGCCTGAACCAGAAGAAAAGGCAGAAGACTCGAAACCGAATTTAATGGAAGAAAAGAAAGAAATCCCCGAAACGCAGACAGCTAAAGACACGACGGACGATGGTATATTCAAGATTCGTCCGACCGAATTCAAATCGAAAATCAATGTAGTGGGTCAGATTGACCTGGCTACCCTGAACCAGTCTACCCGTCCCAAAAAGAAATCGAAAGAAGAAAGACGCAAAGAGCGGGAAGAAAAAGACCGGCAGCGTCAGGAACAACGGAGGCAGATGAAGGATGCCATTATCAAGGAAATCCGGAAAACCGATGAAAAGGCGGAAAAGGGTAATGATATGGATGCCAATCCGAAGAAAAAACGGAACCGTATTAATAATAAGGAGCGGGTGGATATCAATACAGCCGGAAGCGGTGCTCCTTCGAAAAACGAAAAACAGAGCAAAAACACCCAGCAAGGCGGTGGCAAGCATAATAAAGACCGTTTTAAAAAGGCTGTGGTGAAGCCGGAAGTGAGTGATGAAGACGTTGCTAAGCAAGTAAAAGAGACTTTGGCACGCTTGACCAATAAGGGAAAGAATAAGGCTGCCAAGTACCGCAAGGAAAAACGCGAAACGATTCAGAACCGTCAACTGGAGCAGGAGGAACTGGAACAAGAAGAAAGCAAGGTATTGAAGCTGACCGAATTTGTTACTGCCAATGAATTGGCAAACATGATGAACGTGCCGGTCACTCAGGTTATTTCTACTTGTATGAGTGTCGGGATTATGGTTTCTATTAACCAGCGTCTAGATGCTGAAACCATTAATCTGGTAGCGGAAGAATTCGGATTCAAGACAGAATATGTCAGCGCAGAAGTAGCTCAGGCTGTAGAGGAAGAGGCAGATGCGGAAGAAGACTTGCAGCCTCGTGCTCCGATTGTAACCGTAATGGGACACGTAGACCACGGAAAGACTTCGTTGTTGGACTACATCCGTAAGGCAAATGTTATTGCTGGTGAGGCTGGAGGTATTACCCAGCACATCGGTGCTTATAACGTGAAACTGGAAGACGGACGTCACATCACTTTCTTGGATACTCCGGGTCATGAGGCATTTACTGCAATGCGTGCCCGCGGTGCGAAAGTGACCGATGTGGTTATCGTCATTGTGGCAGCCGATGACAATGTGATGCCTCAAACGAAAGAAGCGATTAATCATGCGATGGCAGCAGGTGTACCTATCGTGTTTGCTATCAATAAAATAGATAAGCCGAATGCCAATCCGGATAAGATTAAGGAAGAATTGGCACAAATGAACTTCCTGATTGAAGAATGGGGAGGTAAATACCAGTCGCAAGACATATCGGCAAAAAAAGGTACCGGCGTGAAAGAATTGCTGGAAAAAGTATTGCTGGAAGCCGAGATGCTGGATCTGAAAGCCAATCCGAACCGGAAAGCGACCGGTTCTATCATCGAATCGTCTTTGGATAAAGGACGGGGCTACGTGGCTACGGTGTTGGTTTCGAACGGAACTTTGCATGTGGGCGATATCGTACTTGCCGGAAAATATTATGGTAAGGTAAAAGCCATGTTCAACGAGCGTAACCAGCGGATGAAAGAAGCTGGTCCTTCTGAACCTGTATTGATATTGGGCTTGAACGGTGCCCCTGCTGCAGGAGATACGTTCCATGTATTCGATACAGACCAAGAAGCGCGTGAAATTGCCAACAAACGTGAACAGCTTCAGCGTGAACAAGGGCTTCGTACACAAAAGATGCTTACTTTGGATGAAGTGGGACGCCGTTTGGCATTGGGCGATTTCCATGAATTGAATATTATCGTGAAAGGGGACGTAGACGGTTCTGTTGAAGCATTGAGCGATTCGTTGATAAAATTGTCTACCGAACAGATTCAGGTGAACGTTATCCACAAAGGCGTGGGACAGATTTCAGAATCGGATGTATCGTTGGCAGCGGCTTCGGATGCTATTATTGTCGGTTTCCAAGTACGTCCTTCGAGTGGTGCCGCTAAGCTGGCAGAGCAGGAAGGCGTGGATATCCGCAAGTATTCGATTATCTACGATGCTATTGAAGAAGTGAAGTCGGCAATGGAAGGTATGTTGGCTCCGACTGTGAAAGAACAGGTTACCGCTACGATTGAAGTGCGTGAAGTCTTCAATATCAGTAAGGTAGGTATGGTAGCCGGAGCTATGGTGAAGACCGGTAAAGTGAAACGTACTGATAAGGCACGTCTGATTCGTGACGGTATTGTCATCTTTACAGGTGCAATCAATGCTTTGAAACGTTTCAAAGATGATGTGAAAGAAGTTGGAACTAACTTCGAATGCGGTATCAGCCTGACCAATTGCAATGACCTGAAAGTCGGTGATGTGATTGAAACATTCGAAGAAGTGGAAGTGAAACAAACTTTATAAGCAGTTGATAGTTAATAATTAATAGTTGGTGTCGTACCACTTAATTATTAACTATTAACTGTTCATTATTAATTGGATAAAGTGTCTCCGTTAGATTGGTTTATAGCAGGAATAATTGCTTTGGGAGTTGCCATAGGCTGCATGAAAGGAGCTATCCGGCAGTTGGCTTCCATTGTAGGTCTGCTTGCAGGTTTGCTCTTGGCACGAGCCTTGTTTGTGGCTGTGGGAGACAGACTGGGTGAAGAATTGGGCACATCTGTTACATTTGCCCGCATATTGGCTTTTATTTTAATCGGTGTGTTGGTGCCGGTTGTTTTTCTTTTTCTCGCTTCTGTCTTGACCCGTATTGTAGACGGGTTGCGGCTTGGGTGGCTTAACCGTTTGTTAGGCGCAGGATTGGGAGCAATCAAATACGTGTTATTATTGAGTATTGCCATTCATTGCATGGAATTTATCGACTCTGAAGATAATTTAATCAGTTCAACCAATAAGCAACAATCTTTGTTATATACTCCGGTAAAGGATAGTGCAGGCTATTTTTATCCGGTCATAAAAGACGTTACGAAACAATTAATCAATTGATATATGCAGTTAGAACCCAATAAATATGTAAAAGAACTTACTCAGGAAAAGTACAAGTACGGCTTTACGACGGATGTTCATACTGAAATCATCGAAAAAGGGCTGAACGAGGATGTCGTGCGGTTGATTTCGGAGAAAAAGGGAGAACCTGAATGGTTGCTGGACTTCCGCCTGAAAGCGTACCGGTATTGGCAGACATTGGAGATGCCGACATGGGCGCACTTGACGATTCCCGAGATTGATTACCAGGCTATTTCGTATTATGCTGACCCTACGAAGAAGAAAGACGGACCGAAGAGTCTGGACGAAGTAGACCCTGAATTGCTGAAGACTTTCAATAAGCTGGGGATTCCGTTGGAAGAACAGCTTGCGCTGAGCGGCATGGCAGTAGACGCGGTTATGGATTCTGTTTCAGTGAAAACCACATTTAAAGAGACTTTGATGGAAAAGGGCATTATTTTCTGTTCCATCAGCGAGGCGGTACGCGAACACCCGGATTTGGTGAAGAAATATTTAGGTTCTGTAGTCGGTTATCGCGACAATTTCTTTGCCGCGCTCAATTCGGCTGTATTCAGCGACGGCTCATTTGTCTATATTCCGAAAGGGGTACGCTGCCCCATGGAACTTTCTACGTATTTCCGTATTAATGCAGCGAATACAGGACAATTCGAGCGTACGTTAATTGTGGCAGATGACGACAGTTATGTATCTTATTTGGAAGGTTGTACGGCACCGATGCGTGATGAAAATCAGCTTCATGCAGCGATTGTAGAGATTGTGGTCATGGATCGGGCTGAAGTGAAATATTCGACTGTGCAGAACTGGTATCCGGGTGATGCGGAAGGCAAAGGAGGTGTCTATAACTTTGTAACCAAACGAGGAAACTGTAAGGGAAGAGACAGCAAATTGTCGTGGACACAGGTAGAAACCGGTTCGGCAATTACATGGAAATATCCCAGTTGCATCTTGAGTGGCGACAACTCGACGGCAGAGTTTTATTCGGTAGCGGTAACGAATAATTTCCAGCAAGCAGATACGGGTACGAAGATGATTCATTTGGGCAAGAATACCCGTTCGACGATTGTAAGCAAAGGCATCAGTGCCGGACGAAGCCAGAATTCATACCGTGGATTGGTACGCGTATCGGAGAAGGCAGACAATGCCCGCAACTATAGCCAATGCGATTCTTTGCTGTTGGGAAGCCATTGCGGGGCACATACTTTCCCTTATATGGATATTCATAACGAAACCGCAGTGGTGGAGCATGAGGCAACGACTTCAAAAATATCGGAAGACCAATTGTTTTATTGTAACCAGCGGGGCATTCCAACCGAAGATGCCGTAGGGCTGATTGTAAATGGATATGCAAAAGAGGTACTGAACAAGCTCCCGATGGAGTTTGCCGTAGAAGCACAGAAATTGCTTTCGGTATCGTTGGAAGGAAGTGTTGGATAGTTCATTATTCACTATTAATTATTAACTGAAAAAACGATGTTAGAAATAAAAGATTTACATGCCTCTATTAACGGCAAAGAAATATTGAAAGGAATCAACCTGACGGTGAAGACAGGTGAAGTGCATGCGATTATGGGACCGAACGGTTCGGGAAAGAGTACGTTGAGCAATGTTTTGGTAGGGCATCCGGCATACGAAGTGACTAAAGGTTCGGTTATTTTCGATGGAAAAGACTTGTTGGCAATGAGTCCGGAGGACCGGAGCCATGAAGGGTTGTTCTTGTCATTCCAATATCCGGTAGAGATCCCGGGGGTGAGCATGGTGAATTTCATGCGTTCTGCAGTAAACGAACAACGTAAATACAAAGGACTTCCAGCACTGACAGCAAGCGAATTTTTGAAACTGATGCGCCAGAAACGGGAAGTGGTAGAATTGGACAGCAAGTTGGCAAACCGTTCGGTAAACGAAGGCTTTTCGGGCGGGGAAAAGAAACGGAACGAGATATTCCAAATGGCAATGCTGGAACCGAAGTTAAGCATTTTGGACGAGACCGATTCGGGATTGGACATTGATGCTTTGCGTATTGTGGCAGAGGGAGTGAATAAGCTGAAAACTCCGAATACCAGTTGCATTGTCATTACGCATTACCAACGTCTGTTGGACTACATCAAGCCAGACATCGTACATGTATTATATAAAGGTAAGATTGTGAAGACGGCTGGTCCGGAACTGGCATTGGAACTGGAGGAGAAAGGCTACGATTGGATAAAGAAAGAATTGGGAGAATGAATATGAAGGCAGAACAACAGTATATCGACCTTTTTACACAATGTGAAGCATTGATTTGCCGGCATAGTGCGGAAGGGCTGAATGCGCCGCGGGCAAAAGCTTTCGCCGATTTCGAACGGCTGGGCTTTCCTACGCGCAAACAGGAGAAATACAAATATACGGAAGTCGGGACATTCTTTGCTCCGGATTTTGGATTAAACCTGAATCGGTTGGAGTTTCCGGTAAATCCGTATGAAGTATTCAAGTGTGACGTGCCTAATATGAGCACTTCCCTGTATTTTGTCATCAACGATTCGTTTGATAAACACGATCATCCTTCTGCGCAATTGCCGGAAGGTGTGCTTTTCGGGAGTTTAAGAGAACTGGCAATGCAATATCCGGACTTGATAAAGAAATATTATGGGAAGCTTGCCGATACGTCGAAAGACGGACTGACTGCATTCAATACGATGTTTGCACAAGACGGTGTGCTGATGTATGTTCCTAAGAATGTGGTAATGGAAAAGCCGATTCAGTTGGTGAATATTCTGCGTGCGGATGTGAACACCTTGTCGAACCGCCGTTTGTTGATTATTCTGGAGGAAGGGGCACAAGCTAAATTATTGGTTTGTGACCATGCCATGGATAATGTAAATTTCCTTTCTACTCAGGCGACGGAAGTTTTTGTAGGCGAGAATGCTTATTTTGATTTATATGAGTTGGAAGAGACACATAATAGCACCGTCCGTTTCAGCCAATTGTTTGTAGAACAGCAGGCAGGAAGCAATGTATTGCTGAACGGCATGACTCTTCATAACGGCACGACACGGAATACGACAGAAGTGCAACTTGTGGGGCGTGGAGCAGAGATAAATCTCTGTGGTATGGCGATAGCTGATAAGAATGAACAGGTGGATAACCATACGACAATCGATCATCGTGTGCCTGACTGTACAAGCAATGAGTTGTTTAAATATGTGCTTGATGACCAGGCAGTAGGTGCTTTTGCAGGAAAGGTTTTGGTGCGTGAAGGTGCCCAGCATACTTCTTCTCAACAGACGAACCGGAATATTTGTGCCACCCGTGAGGCGCGAATGTACACCCAACCGCAACTGGAAATTTATGCGGACGATGTGAAATGTTCGCACGGAGCTACGGTAGGACAATTGGATGAAAATGCTTTGTTCTATATGCAGCAGCGGGGCATTCCGTTGAAAGAAGCCCGTTTGTTGCTGATGTTTGCTTTTGTCAACGAGGTAATCGACTACATCCGGATGGATGCTTTGAAAGACCGTTTGCATCGGTTGGTGGAAAAACGCTTCCGGGGCGAATTGAATAAATGCCAAGGATGTGCGATTTGTAAATGATAGGAGTTATGTATAACATTTCAAAAATCAGGGAAGATTTCCCGATTCTTTCACGGACGGTATACGGAAAGCCTCTTGTTTATTTAGACAATGGAGCGACGACCCAAAAGCCGCGTTGCGTGGTAGAGTCGATAACCGATGAATATTATTCGGTAAATGCCAATGTACATCGGGGGGTACATTTTCTCTCGCAGCAGGCAACCAATTTACACGAGGCTTCTCGCGAAACGGTGCGCAAGTTTATTAACGCACGTGGCACCAATGAGATAGTCTTTACCCGGGGCACTACCGAAAGTATTAATCTGGTGGCATCTACTTTTGCCGATAGCCAGATGCAGGCAGGTGATGAAGTGATTGTTTCGGTCATGGAGCATCACAGCAATATTGTTTCATGGCAATTGCAGGCTGCCCGTAAGGGAATTGTGTTGAAAGTGATTCCGATGAACGACCGGGGAGAATTGTTGTTGGATGAATACGAAAAGCTTTTTTCTCCGCGTACCCGTATCGTGTCGGTAACTCATGTGTCGAATGTGTTGGGTACGATTAATCCGGTAGATAAGCTGATTGAGATAGCCCATGCTCACAATGTACCTGTATTAATTGATGGGGCGCAAAGCATTCCTCATTTGCCGGTAGACGTACAGGCATTGGATGCCGATTTTTATGTATTCAGTGGTCATAAGGTATATGGACCGACTGGAATCGGCGTATTGTATGGTAAAGAAGATTGGCTCGACCGTCTTCCTCCTTATCAAGGTGGAGGAGAAATGATTAAGAATGTAAGTTTCGAGAAAACCACATTCAATGAATTGCCTTTCAAATTCGAAGCCGGTACTCCTGATTATATAGGCAGTACAGCGTTGGCTAAGGCGTTGGATTATGTTTCTGCTATCGGTATGGAGAACATCGAAGCATACGAACATGAGCTGACTGAATATGCGATGCGGCGTTTGAAAGAGATTCCGGGCATGCGCATCTTTGGCGAAGCGGAACGGAAAAGTTCGGTTATTTCATTTTTAGTCGGGAATATTCATCATTTCGATATGGGAACATTGCTCGACCGATTGGGCATCGCTGTCCGTACAGGACATCATTGTGCCGAACCGTTGATGCATCGGCTGGGAATAGAAGGTACAGTCCGTGCATCGTTTGCGCTTTATAATACCAAAGAAGAGATTGATGCGTTAGCCGCTGGTATTGAGCGTGTGGCGAGGATGTTTTTATAAGGAACAAAAAAACGTCACTAAGAAAGGTACGCTGAAGTCTACCACGAATCCGTGAAAAATGGATACGACTACAAACTTTTGTCCAGCATAACGGGTAATAATGGGCAATGTGGTGTCCATCGTGGTAGCTCCTCCGGCGGAAATCGGTGCTAAATTTCCGAACCAGCGGACTAAAAGCGGAGCACATAACAGGGTGATAATTTCGCGCATGATGTTCGATAGCAAAGCGATTGTGCCCAGTTCCGGACCTTTATATTCGGTGATGAAAATGCTGGATAATGAATAATAACCGAACCCAGCCCCTACTGCCATGCAGTCGGCAGCGTTTCGGTTTGGAAACAATACGCTGGTGGCTGCTGCAGCCGATAAGGTACCCAAAATGGTCATAAGGGGAAGAAATATCAGGCGCGGATTCAGGCTTCGGAAGTTTTTCAGCGTCTGTGGGTCATTGCCGATGCTTAAGCCTACACTGAACATCAATGCGCAGAGGGCATAAAAACTGATGTCGGTCTTTGTTATGTCAATAGGGATGGCTTGGAATAGTCCGCATACACATCCTAAAGCAAAAAATCCTACGATAATTAAACTGCCTTTCATGCCTGGCCTCCTTTCTTTCTACATACCCAATACCATAATACCCACGCGCAGATGCAGCTGCCGATGACGGTTGCGAGGGTAATGATAAAAGCTTCTATTCCCAATGTAGCGAGCCCTTCGATTATTTGCCGGTTGCTTCCTACCTCTATTCCCAATAAAAACAACAATATCCAGATGAGGGCCGTGATGAGAAGGCGTATTCCCGGATATCGTTTTTTGCGTAATAGAAATCCGATGCACATGCCTCCTAACATGAGTCCGATTACAGTAAACATATTCTTTCCGTTTTTGGGTACAAAAATAATCGTTCAGACTCTAATATCCATCATCCTTCTTGTAAATTCTGCTTATGCCGGTTTATTAAAGCGATAGATGCATTTGCCGTCCTCTTAAATTTCCTCAAAATGTATGCGATAAGGCAGATATTTTGTATTTTTGCATGCTGTAAAACATGATATATCAACTTTAAACAAAATAAGATTATGGCTAAGAAAGCTCTTTTAATGATTTTGGACGGTTGGGGTTGTGGAGACCACCAGAAAGATGATGTGATTTTCAATACTCCGACTCCGTATTGGGACAGCCTGTTGGCTACATATCCGCACTCTCAACTTCAGGCAAGCGGTGAAAACGTAGGTTTGCCTGACGGTCAGATGGGTAACTCGGAAGTAGGTCACTTGAATATCGGTGCCGGACGTATCGTTTATCAGGACTTGGTGAAGATTAACCGTGCGTGTGCTGACGGAAGCATCTTGAAGAATCCGGAAATCGTTTCGGCATTCTCATACGCGAAAGAGAACGGTAAGAATATCCATTTCATGGGCTTGACTTCGAACGGCGGTGTACACTCTTCATTGGAACATCTGTTCAAATTGTGTGACATTGCCAAGGAATATGGTTTGGAAAATACATTCATCCACTGTTTTATGGACGGTCGTGATACCGACCCGAAGAGTGGTAAAGGATTTATCGAACAACTGGAAGCACACTGTGCTCAGTCGGCAGGTAAGATTGCTTCTATCGTAGGACGTTTTTATGCAATGGACCGCGACAAACGTTGGAACCGCGTGAAAGAAGCATACGATTTGCTGGTAGAAGGCAAGGGCAAACAAGCTACCGATATGGTACAGGCTATGCAGGAATCTTACGATGAAGGAGTGACCGACGAGTTCATCAAGCCGATTAATAATGCAAACGTTGACGGTACGATTAAGGAAGGCGATGTAGTGATTTTCTTCAACTACCGTAACGACCGTGCGAAAGAGTTGACTATCGTATTGACTCAGCAAGATATGCCGGAAGAAGGCATGAAGACCATTCCAGGCTTGCAGTATTATTGCATGACTCCGTATGATGCTTCATTCAAGGGTGTTCATATCCTGTTCCCGAAAGAAAACGTAGCAGATACGTTGGGCGAATATCTTTCGAAAAACGGAAAGACTCAGCTTCACATTGCCGAGACCGAGAAATATGCACACGTAACCTTCTTCTTCAATGGCGGACGTGAAACTCCGTTCGATGGTGAAGACCGTATCTTGGTTCCGTCTCCGAAAGTGGCTACATACGACTTGAAGCCGGAAATGAGCGCATACGAAGTGAAAGACAAGTTGGTTGAGGCTATCAATACGCAGAAATACGATTTCATTGTTGTCAACTATGCCAACGGTGACATGGTAGGCCATACAGGTATTTATGAAGCAATCGAAAAAGCTGTAGTTGCTATCGACAATTGCGTTCGTGATACCGTAGAAGCCGCTAAAGCAAATGACTATGAAGTGATTATCATTGCCGACCACGGTAATGCCGACCATGCATTGAACGAAGACGGCACACCGAACACGGCTCACTCGTTGAATCCGGTTCCGTTTGTCTATGTAACGGCTAATAAAGACGCGAAAGTAGAAAACGGTGTATTGGCTGATGTCGCTCCGTCTATCTTGCACATCATGGGCATGGCGCAACCGGCAGACATGACGGGAAAAGATTTGATTAAAGACTAATTTTATAATTGAACACAGAGACGCGGAGACACAGAGTTTCTTCTTGATGAGGAAAATAAAGCTCAGTGTCTCCGTGTCTTTGTGTTTTTTTAATTTAAAAAGTATGGTTCAAGTAGGAGATGCTATCGTAAGTTTCGATGTGTTTCGAGAAAAGTTTTTTTGCGATTTAGACGCTTGTAAAGGTGCGTGTTGTATTGAAGGCGATGCGGGAGCACCGGTAACGTTGGATGAAGTGGCAGAGTTGGAGGGAGTATTGCCGGTGATTTGGGACGAATTGTCTCCTGAAGCACGGGCGGTGATAGATAAACAAGGAGTGGCGTATACCGACCAAGAAGGTGATTTAGTCACTTCTATTGTAAATGGAAAAGATTGTGTCTTTACGTGTTACGATGAGAAAGGATATTGCTATTGTGCCATAGAGAAGGCATACCGGGAAGGGCGTTGCAACTTTTATAAGCCGATTTCTTGTCATTTGTATCCTGTCCGCATAGGCGACTACGGACCTTACAAAGCGGTGAATTATCACCGTTGGAATGTATGTAAAGCCGCAGTCGCATTGGGACAAAGCAAGCATGTAGCTGTTTATCAGTTCTTGAAAGAACCTTTAATCCGCAAGTTCGGTGAAGATTGGTATGCCGAACTGGAGAAGGTTGCAGAGGAACTTCAAAAGCAACATATTATTTGAGCTTGAATCTGACGGTTTTGACGGGACGGAGATAATAAGTACGTTTTTCTCCTACAGCTGATATAGTTGAACTTCCGAAAGCAAAACTATGTAGACAATCGTTGCAGAGATAACGGTCATCTTCGTTGTCCATAAAGACGGCATGACCATTCTCTTGCAAGAACTGGTTCAAGTCGTAAAGGTTAAAGCTGTATTGTCCGACGAAGTTTTTGGCTTCTTCTCTAGTAAATACCCGCCAGTTGCTGATGCCGTCTATTTCATATCCTGTTAAAGAAGCTTCTCCTTCAGCAGCCAGTATTTCCCATTGTTCGGGTGAAATAATAATGGCTTCATATTCAGTCTCGGAAGTGGCTTTCATTTCCCATACATAAAAGCTTTTCCAGAAATCTTCCTCTTCGGGAAGTTCTGTTACTAGGTATGTATCGACATCAGTGGGCACATTTGTTCCAGGTTCTTCGGGTTCTTCTTTGTCATCGTCTGGAGAGTCTGGTACGGTTTCGCCTATACCGAATTCCACATCTACAGCCGTATGCCATCCTTCGGCTTGGAACTCTCCGTTGAGCGTAATCCCGTTTTCATAATTCCCTGTAAACTGATAAGGATATCCGGGTTGTAAAGCAGATTGATATGTATAGCCATACGTTTTATTTCCGTCCGGTAATTCTACTTGAATGGATAAGTGGGTTGAAGGACTCTCGTTGGGAAAGATGTAAACTGTTTCACTAACCCATTGTCCGTTTTCTTTGGTACAAGGTATCAGGCAGGATTGTTCATCATTTTTATACTCTCCGGTAAAAGAGATGCCCGAACTTACGGGGGAAAGGTTAATGTTTACGGCTGTAGCTTCGTTTGGAACATCGTTGATGATAAAACCGACGGAGGCAACCGCATACGATAAAGTCATTTGTACGGTAGTGGATTTGGTCAGGTTGATTTGTGCCTGTGCCATTTGTATGGGAGTTTGTGCAAAGTTGTTTTCTTTGAAACTGATATAACTTTCTAGGGTAATATCAAAAGGCGTTAGATATTCGTTTTCAGAGATGCCGGATAATAGGATGAGGGTGTATTTCCCTTCTGGGAGACTATTATTATATGGAGTAGAAGCGTCTGGAATAGTGGTTTGTTGGATACATGCGCCTCCTTCGTCAAAGAGAAAGACGGAAAGCGGATAGTTGATTTGGGCATTGTTATCACTTCGGGTAACGATTTGAACCGTATGTGGGACATCTTGCAGTGTTTTCCCTTCGTCAGATTCTTCTTCAAGTTTGTATTCTCCGCAAGCGCAAATAAGGGCGGAGAACAGCATGAGCCAATAGAAATGTTTAATTGTGTTCATAATAAATAGAATAAATGTTTTCTATTAACAACGCACGATTGCTGATTTGTACATATCTGTTTCGGGAAAATTGTAAGTATTTTGAGACGCTATCTTTTCAATTATGCTGGATTGCAAATTATAAGTGGTTGAAAGATTTTAACTAATTAATAATCAGGTAATTACTTGCGTATTTCAATATTTTTTGGTACCTTTATAGCATAAAAAAGTACTAAAAAGTAAAGGAATGAAAGACAAGAAAGTACGTGCAATAGATATTCTTCGTATGATACCGTGTGAGGAACTTGCAAAATTGTCCCTGTCGACAAAAGTCGATTACTGCGCCAAGGCTTTAAGCGGAGAACGTGTGTTCTACTTGTTGGTATATGCTTTTCTGGCAGCGGATGAGGTCAGTCAGCGCAAGCTTGAGACCGTGTTCAATACCGACATGTTCAAGACATTGTTCAACATCTCACTGGACGCGAAAGTGACCCACGGATCCATCTCGACCCGTTTGTCAAAGATAGACCTGACTTTCTTTGAGAAAGCTTATGAGGTTATTTATCAGCGTTTTTCACGGATGTACACAAAAGAGGAGGCCTTGCCCATGAATCTGATTCGGGTGGACAGTTCGATGGTGGCTGAAACATGCAATAAGCTCAAGAAAGGCTTCACCGTAGGGAAAAAGCCCGGTGGCGGGAAAACTTCACGCAAACAAATAAAATACACGATGGCTTATGACGGGTTTTCCGCCAAACTGACGGAAGTGTTCAGTGATTCTACTTATTTGAGCGAGGATATGGCCATGCCGGAAGTCCTGACACAGCTCATCAAGAAAGACTCCAACCATGAAAACCTGTATGTGCTTGACCGCGGGTTCTCTTCCCTGGAGAACTATGACAATGTAACGGAGCAACGAGGCAAGTTCGTGGGGCGCATAAAGACCAACCGTAAAATGGAAGTCGTAAGAAGTCTGATGGACGAAACCACAGATACGGATCTGGGAAATCTGGAACTTCAGGACGACATCGTGGTGCATTTATACGACAGGGAAAAGAAGGAGTTTTCAGAAACGGAGTACCGCGTCATAAAAGCCCGTTTTAAAGTCCCGAGGGATACCACGCGTCCTGCCAACAAAGGCAAAGTCAAAAGGGTGGAGAACGAAGTCTATCTGATAACCAATGACTTTGGACTGACAGCCAAGCTGATTGCGGAGGCTTATAAAAAGCGTTGGGATATTGAGGTCTTCTTCAAGTTCCTGAAGCAGAACTTGTCGTTCTCACACTTCATATCCACAAGCGAGAACGGGATAAAGGTCATTCTATACATGACCCTTATCACCGCGATGCTCGTCATGATTTACAAGCGGGAAAACGAAATGGGATATACCATTGGCAAGTTCAGTTTCTTTATGGAAATGCAGGATTGGGTGGTAAAGCTCATGACTACGCTGCAAAATGAAAAACTAAGTCTGCTCGCATATGAAGACATGAGGCTAAGGGCAAGAATCCCATAATGGCTATTTTTGTTACTATAATATGATATAACCTAAAGAATCTTTCAACCACTTATGATTGCAAATCCAGCGTGATAGGGTGGCTGGGTGTGACGGGAACACAGAGGCTTTTATGTCTCTTGTATAGTCTGATATTAAATATGGAGTATATTATTTGCGAATATTTCTTTTGTATTTCGGTTTTAGCTGGCATCCTTCTACGGTTTCCGTACCAAAAACATACGGTTTTGGTTCGAAAACCGTATGTTTTTGGTTCGGAGAACGTACGTTTTGGGGACGGAAACCGTAGAAGGGAGACTATTGGGAAGAGATTCTGATAGAAGCCGGTCAGCGATTTTGCTGTATTTCTTCCATGACCCGAAGGAAATTGCCCCCCCATATCAGGCGGATATCTTCCTCGCTATAACGTTCGTAGAGCAACCGGCGGGTAAAGTTAATCACTTCGGATGAATCGTTGCATCCGGCGATTCCTCCATCACCGTCGAAGTCGGTGCCTATGCCTACATGGTCTGTGCCAATCAGGTTAATGATGTGGTGCAGGTGTTCGATGGCGTCGCGGATATCGGCTGGACGGTCTGTGCGGAGAAATCCGCTATAGAGACAGAGTTGCACGACCCCGCCTTTGCGTGCTATGGCTTTTAGTTGCTCATCGGTCAGGTTGCGCGGGTGGTCGCACAAGGCTCGGCTGGAAGAGTGCGAGCATACCACAGGCTGAAGGCTGATGTCCAAGGCATCATAGAAGCTTTGTTCACCTGCATGGGAAAGGTCTACCATCATCCCCACACGGTTCATTTCGCGGATGACTTGTGCGCCGAAATCGGATACGCCTAAATGTTCTTCATTATAGCGTGCCGAACCGCAGATGTCATTATTTCCGTTGTGGCATAAGGTCATATAAACCACGCCCCGTTGGCGGAACCGCTCCACGTTGCTCAGGTCTTTGCCGATAGCGTATCCGTTTTCTATCCCTAACATGATGGCTTTCTTTCCGGCTTGTTTCAGGCGGTAGAGGTCGGCGGGGCGATAAGCGATGTCTACGGCGGTGCAATTCATTGCCACCATGCGTTCTATTTCGTTCAGTAGCTGGTCGGCTTTAGCGGTTGCGGCAAGCAAGGCTTCGTCGGTGCGTTCTTTTTGCGGGATATAGGCGACCATGATGGTTGCGTCTTGCCTGCCTTCCGTCATTTTGTGCAAGTCGACCTTTATCTTCGGATCGCGTGTTTCGAACCGGATGTTTTGGTCGAAGAACATCGGGGTGTCGCAATGCGAGTCTAAAGTCAGGATGCGCCGATGTAAGGCTTTGGCTGTACGGAAAGAGTCGGCTTCTTGCAAGAGCCAGCCGAAGAGAGGCATCATGCAAGGGTCGTTGTTCAGGATGAAGCATTCGGGATGCCATTGGACACCGAGCATCGATTTGCATTCGGTGCTTTCTATGGCTTCGATGATGCCGTCTGAGGCACGTGCGGAGACGCGGAAGCCGGGAGCGGCTTCTTTTACTGCTTGATGATGGAACGAATTGACCGGCAGGGTGGTTTGTCTCATGATTTTGGCTAACATGCTATCAGCTTCGATGTTTACGGTGTGAGAAGCGAACGAACGGTCTAAATCCTGGCTATGTTTAATGAGTTTACCTTCGGCTTGAGAATAGATGTCTTGGTAGAGGGAACCGCCTAAGGCTGCATTCATGATTTGAATGCCCCGGCAAATGCCCAATATGGGAATCTGACGGTTAGCAGCCAAGCGGGTTATCAGAAGTTCCTGACGGTCGCGGTATGGATTGATGCTGTGTAATTCTTTTACTGGCTCTTCTCCTAAGAATAACGGGTTAATATCTCCGCCTCCGGTTAATAACAAGCCGTCAATACTATCAAGAAGATTTATCAAGATGTTAGCGTCATCAAAGGGAGGTATGATAAAAGGAACGCCTCCTGCTTTCAGAATGGAAGTGTAATATCCAGATGCAAGAGTCAAATTTCCATCGCTGAAATTTCCGGTGATGCCGATAACCGGCACTTCCCTATGATTGGGAAACCGGTTATGGAGTGTGTTGTATGTGTTGTCGATGTCAAATGTTTGAAACGTTTTCATAAGTTAAATGTTTAGAGGAAACACAGCAAAGATAGGGATAAATTCAGATTTATTTTTCATCTTTGCTAAAAATCTGATGATATGGAATTAATTCGAACGCTTTCCCACTTGGTCAATAGCTTGCGTTCTTCGTGTATACGGAGACGGGTAGCGGTGGTTTGTCCCAATGACCCGCATACGGAATATGTTATTATACGGAGCTTGCGTGAAGAAATAGCCGAATATTTATTGGTGGTTGATGCGGAGCATAAGGAAATGGCATATAGTTTGCGAAGTGCTTCTCCCGACTTTGTCCGGGTGTATGAGGCGGATACGCCTGATGATGCAGCCGCTTTGGCGGTAGAATTAGTTCGTACAGGTGAGGCTGATATTTTGATGAAAGGATTAATCAATACGGATAATCTTTTGCGTGCCGTATTAAAAAAAGAGACGGGTTTGCTTCCTCCGGGAGGCGTGTTGAGCCATGTGGCGGTGGCACAAATCCCATTGTATCATAAACTATTGTTTTTTTCGGATGCGGCGGTGATTCCTCGTCCTACATTGGAGCAATATCGCGCCATGATCACTTATGATGTAGCTTTATGCCGTGCTTTAGGCAACGAGCAACCCCGTGTGGCTTTGATTCATTGTACGGAGAAGGTCAATGAAAAATTCCCGCATACCTTGAGTTATGTCCAATTGAAAGAAGAGGCTTTGCAGGGGCATTTCGGAGAAGTCTTTATTGACGGGCCTATGGATGCTAAAACGGCTTGTGATAGGCATAGCGGCGAAATCAAGGGATTGTCTTCTCCGGTGGTGGGTAATGCCGATGTGTTGATATTCCCGAATATTGAGGCTGGGAATACGTTTTACAAGACACTTTCTTTGTTTGGCGATGCGAATATGGCTGGAATGTTGACCGGTACGATTGCGCCGGTAGTGGTTCCTTCGCGGAGCGATTCGGGGAATTCAAAGTTTTATAGTTTGGCATTGGCATGTATGGCCAGTAATTTAATGCAAGAATCTTATGAAGAGAATATTGGTTATTAATCCCGGTTCAACTTCTACCAAATTAGCGGTTTACGAAGATTTAGAGCCTGTATGGAAGCAAAGTGTTTTTCATCCGGCAAAGGAATTGGCTCGGTTTCATCATATTAATGAGCAATATGAATACCGCCGGACGTATGTGCTCGAAGCCCTGCAAAAGGCGGGCATACCGATGGCTTTTGATGCGATTATTGCCAGAGGAGGGATTTTAAAGCCTACGCAAGGAGGAGTTTACCGGATTGACGAGCGTATGAAGCATGATTTATGGCATGCGCCTATGGAACATGCGTCGAATTTGGCGGCTTTGTTGGCAGATGAATTTGCCAAGGATATGGGATGTCCGGCATTTATTGCCGATCCGGTTGTAACAGACGAATTGCGTGATGTAGCCCGTTTGTCCGGTATCCCCGAACTGCCCCGGCTTTCTATCTTTCATGCGTTAAATAGCCGTGCGGTTTCCCGCCGGTATGCAGCTTCGGTAAATAAGCGGTATGAAGACCTGAATTTAATCGTTGCTCATTTAGGGGGCGGAATTTCGGTTAGTGCCCACCAGCATGGGAAAGTGGTTGATGTAAATAATGCCTTGAACGGGGAAGGGCCTTTTAGTCCGGAGCGTGCAGGAACTGTTCCGGCTCGTCAGTTGGTTGATTTATGCTTTAGCGGGAAATATACCCAAGCTGAAATCCGGAAATTATTAAATGGAAGAGGAGGTTTGGTGGCATATTTGGGTACAACCGATGTGCAAACGATAGTACGTTGGGCACATGCAGGCAATGCCAAACATAAATTGGTGCTGGAAGCAATGGTTTATACCGTGGCAAAACAAATCGGTGCGATGCATGTGGCACTTCATAGTCAGACCGATGCCATTATCTTAACGGGCGGGATAGCAAACAATGCATACGTTATTTCCTTATTGCGCGAATGGATTGAAGGATTGGCACGAATTGTGGTCATACCGGGTGAAGACGAGATGGGAGCTTTGGCTATGAATGCGTTAGGAGCATTGAATGGTGAATTGCCTTTGCAGGAATACTTGTGAAATTGAAAATTAAAAATTGAGAATTGAAAATGAGCCGACAAAGCATCTGTTAACACTTGATAGTTTTCAATTCTCAATTTTCAATTTTTAATTCTCAATTTTCTACGTATTCCTGTTTCCGTTTCGGGTTCATCGGGAACCATCCTTTCAGCACACGTTTGCGTTGGTCAAATATTTCTTTGATTGTCCAAAAGGATGAAAATGCGAAAACTCCGAGCAGGCTTGAAATCAGAATGTTGCTGACGAATATGGAGGCAATGATTCCCGCGATGCCTAAAACGAGAAACCACCACCAGCACCGTGTGCCGAAATAATATTCGGCTTTAATGACAATGGGATGAAACATCCCGATAATCAGAAAAGTGCAGATGCCGATGATGATTCCGTCTATATGACAAGTTAAAAGCCACTCCATTATTTTACTTCTTTACGGATAGGTATTTCTTTCTTGATGCTTTGCTCAAGTGAGATTAATGTTTCTGTAGCCGTAACGCCTGGAATTTCTTGAATCTTAGTATTCAATAATTCCATTAAGTGCTCATTATCCGTACAATACAATTTGGTCAGCATTGTGTAGGGACCAGTGGTGAAGTGGCATTCTACGATTTCTGGTATCTTTTTCAGCTCTGCTACGACGCTTTTATACATTGAGCCTTTTTCCAGTTTGATACCTACATACGTACAGGTGCTATATCCGAGGCTTTTGGGATTTACGTGATAGCCTGAACCGATGATTACACCTAAATCAATCAAACGTTGCACACGTTGGTGAATGGCAGCGCGTGAAACGCCGCACTCTGCAGCCACATCTTTAAAAGGGATGCGGGCATTCTGTGAAATGATTTCCAGAATTTGCTTGTCGAGATTATCAATCTTTTCCATAAGAGTTTATCAATCTTATTATATCATTTTGTAAGCAAATATAGGAAAACTTTTTTATTACATCAGCATGTAAGACGAAAAAACATCTTTTTTTGTCGAAAAACAACGTTTTTATAATGTCATGCCTTGAGTTGAGCGTTGATTTCTTCCATTTTCCGTCTTCTTTCCAAGGAGAAAGTGTCGCTATGGGTATCGGCGAAAGTGAGCAGTTCCAATGCTTTTTCATTCAGCATTTGCCCTTCTTCTGTTGAGGGTTTAAGGCTCGCGTCGAACCGGAGCAGTTCTGCCAGCAATTCCATGCGTTGTAAGCATTCTTCTTCTGAAAATCGAGCCTGCATGTAAGCCAATATAATATCCATGCCTGCTTCATAAAAGAAATCTTGCGGTTGGTGGAAATAACTGCGGTACATTCCGTTCACGTCTATTTGTAAAGTCGTACCTTCTTCTTTCCCTCTTTTCTCTATCAGTTTTTCCAAGGCTTCAAAGAATTGGCGTATCAGCCTCATGATATAGTCTTTTTCTAGCATCTTGTTTAATTCTTACAATTCGGAGTGCAAATATAAAGTTTTTCTTAGATTTATGCTTATCTTTGCCCTAGATTAAAATCAAAAATACCATGCATCCGTTAGAGTTATTCAAATATTGTCCGAAGTGCGGGTCTTCTCATTTTGAAGTCCGCAATGCGAAGGCGAAGAAATGTGCCGATTGCGGCTTTGTGTATTATTTCAATTCGAGCGCGGCTACGGTCGCTTTTATCCTGAATCATAAGAATGAATTGCTGGTATGCCGGCGTGGAAAAGAACCGGCTAAAGGAACTCTCGACCTTTCGGGAGGCTTTATTGATATGTATGAGACGGGCGAAGAAGGCGTGGCACGTGAAGTGATGGAAGAAACCGGATTGAAGGTGACCGAAGCCGTTTACCAGTTCTCGTTGCCTAATACCTATTTGTATTCGGGCTTCTTGGTGCATACGCTCGACTTGTTTTTCTTGTGCCGGGTGGAGGACGATAGCCGTTTGAAGGCGATGGATGACGTGGCGGATTCGTTCTGGATGCCGCTCGACCAAATCAATCCGGATGAGTTCGGGCTTGACTCGGTACGGGAAGGAGTGGCTCGTTTTTTGACTTTACATAAATAGAAACTCATCACGGAGGACACAGAGGCGCACAGAGTCTTTTAATTTATAGTCAATCTGAAATGAATTGCAAAAAACATTTGTCATGCTGAACGTAGTGAAGCATCTCGGATGCGTCTACGTGGATGTACACGAGATCCTTCGCTTTGCTCAGGATGACAATACAAAATATTTTTCGCAAACCAATTTTGTTTGACTATAATTATCGAAATCTGTGTAATCTGTGGTGAACAATATAAACTGTTACTTATGAAGAGAAAGAGAAAACTCGAAATGGCGGGATTGTTGTGCATGATGCCCTGGATGGCATTTGCCCAACAAGTAGAGCCGTTGACCGACCCTGTCCGTTTGTTTGAGGACGGAAAGACGTTGTTCCAAAGGCACGATTATGCCGCGGCACAACAGACCTTGACACAGTATTTGCAACAAGAACCTTCGGCGGAATTTGCCGAAGAAGCAGCTTATATGTTGGTTTGCACTTCGTATGAACTGAATAAGCCCGACCGCATCCGCCAATTGGAAGCGTACGTAGGGCAGTATCCCGATTCGCGTTACATCAATCGGGTATATGCCTTGATAGGGTCCGCTTATTTTTTCGATAAGAATTATCCCGAAGCCATTACGCATTTCAAGATGTGTGATATTCATCGGCTAGCCGATGATGAACGGGATGCTTCTTTGTTGCGTTTGGGCACTTCGTATCTGAAAGAAGGGAATCTGAAGGATGCTGCTTTGTGGTTTTCTGTCTTGAAAGATGTGAGCAAGGAGTATCAGCTTGACGCGGTTTATCAATTGGCTTATATTGATTATGCCCGCGGGCGGTATGACGAGGCATTGGAAGGCTTCCGGCTTGCGGGAGCCGATGAGAAGTATGCGCCTTATACACCTTATTATATAGCAGACATTTGCTTGGAGAAACATGAGTATCAGAAGGCGAAACAATTGGCGGATACGTATTTAGAGGCTTATCCCCGGCATGAATATGCCTTGTCGATGCAACGCATCGCGGGTGAGGCAAGCTATGGGATGGAGAGGTATGCCGAGGCGGTAAAGCCTTTGGAAACTTATTGCGGATCGCCCGAAGGAAGTAAAGACCGAAAGGCTTTGTATGCTTTGGGCATGAGCTATTATCAGACCGGTGTCTGCTCGAAAGCCGTGGAAGCTTTGGGTAAGACGGTAGATAAGCAAGATGCATTGGCGCAAAATGCGTATTTGCATAGTGGAATGGCTTATATCCAATTGAAAGACCGCACGCGTACCCGTATGGCATTCGAACAGGCTTCGGCGATGACGTTCGACCGAGGTGTACAAGAGCAGGCTTTGTATAACTATGCCCTTTGCATCCACGAGACTTCGTATTCGCCTTTTGCCGAATCGGTCACGGTATTCGAGCGGTTCTTGAACGAATTTCCGAACTCTGCCTATACCGAGAAAGTGAACGATTATCTGGTCGAAGTGTATATGAATACTCGGAGCTATCAGGCGGCATTAAACTCTATAGCTAAAATCACCCATCCGGGCGACCGTATTTTGGAAGCCAAGCAAAAGTTATTGTTCCGCATCGGAACACAGGCTTTTGCACAAGCCGCTTTTGAGAATGCGATCGAATATTTTACCCAATCCATTGATTTAGGACGGTATGACCAGCAGACCAAGGCAGACGCTTATTATTGGCGAGGAGAATCGAAATACCGTATGGAACACTATGCGGAGGCGGCTTCCGACTATCGGCTTTATTTGGAATATACGCCCGACCGCACAGGGGGAGAATATGCCTTGGCTTTGTATAATTTGGGTTACGTAGCCTTTAAGCAAAAGCAATACGAACAAGCCTTGACGTGGTTTACCCGTTGCTCGCAAGCGAAAGACCGGCGTATCGCGGCAGATGTGTACAACCGCATGGGCGATTGTCATTTCCATGCCCGCCGGTTTGAGGAGGCGAGTGCCTATTATGTACAAGCCTTTACGGTTGACCCCAGTTTGGGCGATTATTCGCTTTTCCAGCAAGCTTTTGTGAGAGGATTGCAACGCGATTATGCGGGTAAGATTCAGACCCTAAACCGCTTGCTGACCGAATATCCGGCTTCGCAATACATTGATGATGCCTTGTACGAGCAAGGGCGTGCTTTTGTCCAGCAAGAGAACAATGCCGGAGCCATTGAGCGGTACACGGTCTTGCTCCAGCGTTTCCCCGAAAGCCCGCTTTCGCGTAAGGCGTCCAATGAGATTGGTTTGCTTTATTATCAAGAGGATAAATATCCCGAAGCCATAGCCGCTTATAAGAAAGTGATATCCGATTATCCGGGAAGCGAAGAAGCCCGTCTGGCTCAACGCGACTTGAAGTCGATATACATCGACCTGAATCGGGTGGATGATTACCTGAGTTTTGTATCATCGCTTCCGGGAGGAGCCAATTTCGATGTGAATGAACGCGATTCGTTGACCTACGTAGCCGCCGAGCGGGTGTATATGCGGGGCGAAACGGCAGAGGCGAAAGCCAGCTTTACCCGTTATCTCCAGTCGTTCCCGCAAGGTGCGTTTAGCGTGAACGCTTCGTATTACTTGGGCTTGATGGCTTATAACGAGCAGAACTATGCCGAGGCTTCGGCTTATTTGGATAAGGTATTGGCATATCCCGACAATAAGTTTTCGGGCGAGGCGATGAAGCTCAGTGCCGATATTGCTTATCAAGGAAAAGAATATGAAAAAGCCTTGGGCTTGTACGAGCGTATGGCAGACCGCTCCGTTTCGCAAGAAGAGCGGGTGGAGGCTTGGCGCCGTGCGTTGGAATGTGCCCGTCTTGCGGATCATTCCGAAAAGGTTATCACTATCGCTTCTTCTTTGTTGGCTCAAAGCAAGTTAGTGCCCGAAGTAGAGAATGAAGCACGCTATGCCCGTGCCAAGGCTTGTTTGGGTGAAGGAAAGGCACAAGAAGCTATGGGCGACTTGACGGTATTGGCAAAAGACACCCGTAACGTCTATGGCGCTGAGGCGAAATACTTGCTTGCCCAACTTTATTTTGATGCGGGTGAAACCGAAAAGGCGGAGAAAGAAGTGCTGGATTACATCGAGGTCAGCACGCCTCACGCTTATTGGTTGGCGCGGAGTTTTGTGCTTTTGTCGGATATTTATGTGAAAATGGGACGCGGTTTGGATGCCAAGCAATACCTCTTGTCCTTGAAGCAGAACTATCAGGCAGATGATGATATCCAAGAGATGATAGAAACCCGTTTGAAACAATTGGAAAATGAATAGAGTGGTTTATAAAAACGCAGATTTTCGCAGATTAACGCAAATTGATAATTAAATTATTATCTGCGAAAATCCGCGTTAATCTGCGTTTCAAAAACGCTATATATTTTATGCTTATGAAATCAATAATTATAGCAATAGGGCTGGGCGGTTTGTGTATGCATCATGCATACGCCCAGGAACAAGCCGATACGACATTGAACCGTACGGTGGTGGTGGAAAACCAGTATAATCCGGAGGTGATGGACGCATTTAAAATCAATGTGTTGCCCGAAGTGGAAGAACCGACTGTACCTAAACAACATATTGATTATGCCACTTCGCTTCATCCTTTTTCAGCATGGGAGTTTACGCCCATGCAAGCGATGACCAGCGATGAAAAACAACAGAAAGCTCCGGGCGGTTATGCCCGTGTGGCATACGGTACCCGGAATAATGTGGATGCACGTTTGTCTTATCTTTGGGACATTTCCCGGCGCGATTGTTTGAACTTTAACGCTTCGTTTTATGGGATGAACGGAAAAATCTCTTCTTCCTTGCCCGATGCGGACGATTGGAAATCACGTTTTTACCGTACGGATATTTCACTCGATTATCAACACGATTTCCGTAAGGTTTCGTTGGGGATAGGAGGAGCTTTTGTTTCTCAGGTATTCAATTACATGCCGGTGAAGTCAGATACGCTTCCTGATATAGAGTCGGTTATCGGACGCCAGCGGTATACGTTAGGCGAAGGCTATTTTCGCATTGCTTCCCTGAAAGGTGCGCTCCCGATTGAATTTGCTTTCCAGACGGGTCTGCGTAGCTTTAGCCGAAAATATGATATTGCCCGGATGAATCATGGTTCGGAAAATATCTTCCATACATTGGGTTTTGTATCCGGTGCGATTAATGAAGAGCAAAAGGTCGGAATTGGCTTTGCAATGGATAATCTGATTCATGATGTAGACCAGGCTGATTACACCCTGCTCCGGCTCAATCCGTATTATACGTTCGATAACGGGCGTATGCGGTTGCGTGCGGGAATACACGCCGATGCACAATTCGGACACGACGGAAAGTTGATGGTTTCGCCCGACGTGAAGCTCGATTTCTTCTTTGCCGATACCTATCGGGTATATGTGCACGCCACGGGAGGAACCGAGTTGAACGACTTCCGCCGGCTGAATGAACTTTCTCCGTATTGGGCACAAGTGGGGCAGATGCAGACTTCATATACTCCTGTTGATTTGAAGGCTGGTTTGAAAGGTGCTCCGATGCCGGGGTTAAGTTTTCATCTTTATGGAGGATACCGGATAGTGAAAGATGAAATATTTAAAGGATGTCCGTTTGTAATGGATGAAGATTTCCCTTATGCTTATGTGCCGTTTATGCAAGAAAAAGCCAAAGTGGGGTATGGAGGCGCGGAAATTGCTTATCAGTATAAAGATTGGATAGATGTTTCGTTGGGAGGTGTTTATTCCCATTGGGATGTGAAGGAAGAGAAGGAGGCTTTGCTTTATCTGAAACCACAATTCGCTTTAAATGCCTCTGTCCGGGCTAAAGTGTACGATGATTTATGGGTGAAGGCACAATATCGTTTCGAGAAACGTGTGGGGATGAAGGTCATGGAAGATGCTGAGTCCGTGAATAATCTGTCGCTTTCGGCAGGATACGAGTTTTTCAACCGTTTGAATGTTTTTGCGGGTGTAAATAATCTTTTGAATTGCGATTATCTTACCGAGACGGGCTATCCAGTACAAGGGTTTAACGTCATGGCAGGGGTGAGTGTACGTTTTTAGTTAATAATGCGAATCAGGAGTTAAAATGTATTTTGAATGTCCGCATTTTATCAAATTACTTGTAGGGGCAGACCCCGCCCCTACAGGTTTAACTACTAAAACTTTACTGAACTATGGAAAACAACAAGAAAAACATTTGGGGGATTATCATTCAGACGCTGATTACGATTCTTACCGCTATCGGAACCTCATTAGGAGTGACTTCGTGCTTGTAGGAAATGAATAATTTATAATGAACAGTTAATAACGGAGTGTGTTTCCGCCAGCAGCTATTCACTATTAACTATTAACATTTATTTGTCATTCTGAACGTAGTGAAGCATCTCGGATGCATACACGTGGATGTACACGAGATTCTTCACTACGTTCAGAATGACAAATGAAAGAGAACTTCAACTATTAATTATTAATTATTCACTATTAACTATCAAAAGTTTTCCATTTTCAATTTCCGTAATTTTCAATTTTCCATTTATTATGGTGTGACTTGACGTTTTTTTTCATACATTTGCCCCCAAGAAAACATTAATTGGGATACGGAATCATGCAGAATAATCTGGTTATAGTGGAGTCTCCGGCTAAGGCTAAGACAATCGAGAAGTTCTTGGGTGACGGTTACAAGGTACTTTCAAGTTACGGACATATCCGCGATTTGAAGGAAAAATCGTTCAGTATTGATGTAAAAAATCATTTCGCTCCGATTTATGAGATACCGGAAGATAAACGGAAATTAGTCGGTGATTTGAAAAAAGAGGCAAAGAAAGCCGATATGGTATGGCTGGCATCCGATGAGGACCGTGAAGGGGAAGCCATATCGTGGCATTTGTATGAAGTGCTTCAGTTGGAACCGGATAAGGCGAAACGGATTGTGTTCCATGAAATTACGAAAACGGCAATATTGAATGCTATCAAACATCCGCGTAGCATCAATATTGATTTGGTGAATGCCCAGCAGGCACGCCGGGTGCTTGACCGTATTGTCGGTTTCGAACTTTCACCTATCTTGTGGAAGAAAATCAAGCGCTCTCTCTCGGCTGGGCGTGTGCAGTCGGTGGCTGTCCGCTTGATAGTGGAGCGTGAGCGTGAAGTACATGCATTCGTAAGTGAGGCTTCGTATAAGGTGACGGCTATATTTTCGAATGCGAAAGGCGAAGAGATTCGGGCTGAATTGGGACGGCGTTTCAAAACCAAAGAAGAGGCAGAGGCTTTCTTGGAGAAATGCAAGAAAGCGAGCTTCAAGATTGAGGACATTACGACAAAGCCGATGAAGAAGTCTCCAGCGGCTCCGTTTACGACTTCCACTTTGCAGCAAGAGGCGGCACGTAAGTTAGGATTTACGGTGGCACAAACCATGAGAATTGCCCAGCTTCTGTATGAGAACGGATTGATTACCTATATGCGTACCGACTCGGTGAATCTCTCGGACTTGGCTTTAGAGGCAAGCCGTGATGCGATTGTTTCGCGTATGGGCGAGAAATATGTACAGATTCGTCACTATACGACGAAAACCAAGGGGGCGCAAGAGGCGCACGAAGCCATCCGTCCGACTTATATGGCGAACGAGACGATAGAAGGGACCGCTCAGGAAAGACGTTTGTATGAATTGATATGGAAACGTACGTTGGCTTCACAAATGGCTGATGCCGAATTGGAAAAGACTACCGTTTCCATTTCGGTAAGCGGGATGGACGATATGTTCGTAGCGGTAGGCGAAGTCATTATCTTCGACGGTTTCTTGCGTGTCTATAAAGAATCGTATGATGAGGAGACGGAACCGGAGGGCGAAACACGTTTGCCTTCCGCATTAGAGATCGGCCAGGCGTTGACGTATAAGGAAATGTTAGCGATAGAGCGTTTCACCCAAGCTCCTTTCCGCTACACGGAAGCCAGCCTGGTGCGTAAACTGGAAGAATTGGGCATCGGGCGTCCTTCTACATACGCTCCTACAATCTCTACGATTCAGCAACGCGGCTATGTCGAGAAAGGCAATCGGGAAGGGGTGAAACGTTCTTATCAGATATTGTCTTTGAAGGACGGAAAGATAGCGGAAAGCACAAAGACAGAACTGACCGGAAGTGAAAAGTCGAAGCTCCTTCCTACCGATGTGGGGATTGTCGTCAATGACTTTTTGAAAGAATATTTCCCTCAAATCATGGATTATAACTTTACGGCAAATGTTGAAAAGCAATTCGATGAGATAGCCGAGGGTGAGAAAAAGTGGACCGATGTCATGGAACATTTCTATGAAGGTTTTCATCCCTTGGTAGAAGAAACCATGGCAAGCCGGTCGGAACATCGGGTAGGCGAACGTATTTTGGGTACAGACCCGGAAAGCGGAAGGCAAGTATCGGTAAAGATTGGGAAGTATGGTCCGGTAGTTCAAATCGGTACGGTAGAAGAGGAAGAAAAGCCTCGTTTTGCCCAGTTGCAGAAAGAATATTCTTTGGAAACGATAACGTTGGATGAAGCGTTAAGCTTGTTTAAATTGCCTCGTACATTGGGTGAAATAGGCGGGCAGACGGTGTCGGTCGGCTCAGGGCGTTTCGGGCCTTATGTGCGTTATGATAAGATGTTCGTGTCAGTTCCCAAAGATATAGACCCGGTTACAATGACTTTGGCGGATGCAGAAAAACTGATTCGCGAAAAACAGGATGCAGCAGCCAAACGGGTAATCAAGACTTTTGATGAAAACCCGGATTTACAAGTATTGAATGGGAAATACGGGCCTTATATTTCGTATGAAAAGAAGAATTATAAGATACCGGAAACAATAGATGCCGCTAGCTTGACATTGGACGCTTGTTTCAAGGTCATTGAGTTGCAAAAGGAAAAAGCGGAGACCCGCAAGATCCGTAATTCTTCTAAACGGAAATGATGGAACGGGTATATCTGATTGGCTATATGGGCTCGGGCAAAACGACCTTGGGAAAAGCGTTTGCCCAGGCTATGCATTTGCAGTTCATCGATTTGGATTGGTATATCGAAGAGCGGATGCATAAGACCATAAAAGACTTGTTTGCCGAACGGGGCGAAGACGGGTTCCGGGAAGTGGAGCGGAACATGTTGCACGAAGTGGGCGAGTTTGAGAATGTGGTGATAGCGGCGGGAGGCGGTACGCCTTGTTTTTTTGATAACATGGAGTATATGAACCGGACGGGCGAAACCGTATTCCTCAACGCCTCGTTTGAAGCCTTATTCCGCAGGCTGAAGGTGGCGAAAGCCAAGCGCCCCTTGTTGGCGGATAAGACCGATGAAGAGCTGGCTGAGGTGATTCGGAACGGGCTGGCAAGCCGTATGGGCTTTTATGGAAAAGCCAAACATTGGTTCCCGTCCGATTATTTGGAGAGCCGTGAGCAGATAAGCGGGTCGGTAGAACAATTGAAAACCTTATTGGAAACAGATAAAAGGAGTTAGAGGGCATAACTCCCTGAAATAACTCCTTACTATAGATGGACAAAAACAGATTTATAAACGAAGATTTTATGTTGTGAAATGAGAAAATGGCGTATTGAAGACTCAGAAGAACTCTACAACATTACGGGGTGGGGTGTTTCGTACTTTGGTATCAATGACAAAGGTCATGTAGTGGTGACTCCGAGAAAGGATGGTGTGGAGGTCGATTTGAAAGAATTGGTCGATGAGTTGCAGCTTCGGGATGTAACGGCTCCTATGTTGGTGCGTTTCCCCGATATTTTGGACAACCGTATCGAGAAAATCTCCAATTGCTTTCAGCAGGCGGCAAAGGAATACGGTTATGATGCCCAGAACTTCATCATCTATCCCATCAAGGTAAACCAGATGCGTCCGGTGGTAGAAGAGATCATCAGCCACGGGAAGAAGTTTAATTTGGGTTTGGAAGCGGGGTCGAAACCCGAACTTCATGCCGTGATTGCCATTAATACCGACTCCGATTCGCTGATTATCTGCAACGGATATAAGGATGAGAGTTACATCGAACTGGCTTTGCTGGCGCAAAAGATGGGCAAGCGCATTTTCTTGGTGGTGGAGAAGCAGAACGAGCTTCGCCTGATAGCCAAGATAGCCAAGCAACTCAATGTGCGCCCCAACATCGGCATCCGCATCAAGCTGGCTTCTTCGGGAAGCGGCAAGTGGGAAGAGAGCGGAGGCGATGCCAGCAAGTTCGGGCTGACTTCCAGCGAGCTGCTCGAAGCGCTCGACTTCATCAAGGAAAAGAAAATGGAGGATTGCCTGAAGCTGATTCATTTCCATATCGGAAGCCAGGTGACCAAGATACGCCGCATCAAGACCGCTTTGCGCGAAGCCTCGCAATTCTACGTGCAGCTCTATAAAATGGGGTTCCCCGTGGAGTTTGTCGACATAGGCGGAGGCTTGGGCGTGGACTATGACGGCACACGCTCGTCGAATAGCGAGAGCAGCGTCAATTATTCTATTCAGGAATACGTCAACGACTCCATTTCCATTATGGTAGACACCAGCAACAAGAATGATATTCCGCATCCCAATATTATTACGGAAAGCGGACGCTCGCTTACGGCACACCATTCGGTATTGGTGTTTGAAGTGCTCGAAACGGCTTCGCTCCCCGCCATGGACGAAGAGTTTGAAGTCGGTCCCGAAGACCATGAGCTGGTACATGAATTGTATGACATCTGGGACAACCTGAGCCAAAGCCGGATGTTGGAGGCATGGCACGACGCGCAACAGATACGCGAGGAAAGCCTCGACTTGTTCAGCCACGGCATTGTAGACTTGAAGACACGCGCTCAGATAGAACGCATGTATTGGTCGGTGACCCGTGAAATCAACCAGATAGCGTCGGGCTTGAAACATGCTCCAGACGAGTTCCGCAACCTCGATAAGTTGCTTGCCGACAAGTATTTCTGCAATTTCTCGCTTTTCCAGTCGCTTCCCGACTCGTGGGCGATAGACCAGATATTCCCCATTATGCCTATCCAGCGTTTGGACGAACGTCCCGACCGCACGGCTACTTTGCAAGACATCACGTGTGATTCGGACGGGAAGATTGCCAACTTCGTGACTTCGCGCAATGTGGCGCACGATTTGCCGGTGCATTCCATTAAGTCGAAAGAATCTTATTATATAGGCGTATTCTTGGTAGGGGCTTACCAGGAAATCTTGGGTGATATGCACAATCTGTTCGGAGACACGAACGCGGTGCATGTCAGCGTGAATGAAAAAGGATATACCATCGATCAGGTGATTGACGGAGAAACCGTAGCCGAAGTGCTTGATTACGTGCAATACAGCCCGAAAAAGTTGGTGCGCACGCTTGAAACATGGGTGACCAAGTCGGTAAAAGAGGGCAAAATCTCGCTGGAAGAAGGCAAAGAGTTTCTTGCCAACTACCGTTCGGGCTTGTATGGATATACTTACTTAGAATGATTTTTATCAAACGCAGAGGCGCAAAAACGCAAAGTTTTTATTTAGAGACAGCTGAGTGCACAGAGAGACATTGGTTCCGTATCCTTTGCCTTCTCTAAAAAAATTCTCTGCGCCTTTGCGTCTCTGCGTTTAAAAATAAATATAAAGCAAATGAAAGAAAAACTGACTATTATCAAAGTAGGAGGGAAGATTGTAGAAGAAGCCGATACACTCGACCGGCTTTTGAGCGACTTTTCCGCATTGTCCGGCAACAAGCTGCTGGTTCATGGAGGCGGACGCTCCGCCACTCGTATCGCCGCCCAGTTAGGCATCGAAAGCCAGATGGTGAACGGACGCCGCATTACCGATGCCGAGACCCTGAAAGTGGTGACTATGGTGTATGGCGGGCTGGTGAACAAGAACATCGTGGCAGGCCTTCAGGCGAAAGGCGTGAATGCCATCGGATTGACCGGTGCCGATATGGATGTCATCCGTTCGGTGAAACGTCCTGTAAAAGACATCGACTATGGTTTTGTGGGAGATGTAGAGCGGGTGGATGCCGATGCGTTGGCTGCTCTTATCCGAAGAGGAGTGGTTCCGGTGATGGCTCCGCTTACCCACGACGGGCAAGGGCATATCCTTAATACCAATGCCGATACCATTGCGGGCGAGACCGCCAAAGCGTTGGCTCGCTTGTTTGACGTGACTTTGGTCTTTTGCTTCGAGAAGAAAGGCGTATTGAGCGAGGAAGATAACGAGGAGAGCGTTATCCCTGTGCTTACGCCCGGCTTGTTCGAACAATATGTGGCGGAAGGCATTATCAAGGAAGGCATGATTCCGAAGCTGGAAAATTCTTTTTCTGCAATTGATGCCGGAGTAAGCCAAGTCATAATCACCTCAGCATCAGCCATTGGCAAAGATGCGGGTACGGTAATCAAAAAATAATTCAAAAAAAATAGCGGATGAGTGTAACTTTTGTGCTACTCATCCGTCATTCCTATAGAAAGCAATGCAAGAAATCAGTTTTCGAGACGATATTTTGCCCTTGAAAGATAAACTTTTCAGGCTGGCGCTCCGCATCACGCTCGACCGTGCGGAAGCGGAGGATATTGTTCAAGATACGCTGATTCGGGTATGGGACAAGCGGGACGAATGGAACCGGATGGATTCGGTGGAGGCTTATTGCTTGACGGTAACACGCAATTTGGCGATAGACCGGAGCCAGAAGAAGGAAGCTCAAAATGTAGAGCTGACACCCGAAACGCAGGAAATGCCCGATGCATTGGTGCCCGACAGGCAAATGGAACAGGACGAACAAGTATCAATCGTGCATCGGTTGATAAACGGGCTTCCCGAGAAACAACGTTCCATTATTCAGCTTCGCGATATCGAAGGCAAGAGTTATAAAGAGATTGCCGAGATATTGGAACTGACCGAAGAACAAGTAAAGGTCAACTTGTTCAGGGCAAGGCAACGGATAAAGGCAAAATATAACGAGATAAACAATTATGGATTATAAGTACATCGAACAGCTATTGGATAAGTATTGGGATTGCGAGACTTCGCTCGAAGAGGAACAAATCCTGCGCTGCTTCTTCCGCCAGAAAGAAGTGCCCGCCCATCTGTCGCGCTTTCAATCCTTATTTGCTTATCAGGATGCCGCAAGGATGCCGAAGCTGGGAGAAGATTTCGATGAGCGTGTGCTTGCCGAAATCGAACGTCCGGTGGTGAAGGCAAAACGCTTGACGTGGCGCATGCGGATGATGCCCTTGTTCAAGGCGGCGGCTGTAATGGCTTTTCTCTTTACGATAGGTGGGGTAGTGAAGCATTCGATGAACGGCGAGCGGGGCGGTATCGTTTACGTGTACGACCAGTTTGAACACGAGCGTCAAGACCCGCAGGTGGCGTATAAAGCCGATTCGCTAAAAACGCCTATAAAGAATGTGCCGGAAAAGGACATGATAAACAAACAATGACATTTTCATTTGCTTTTAAATATATATTAGTTAGTGCTTATTAGAAAAATCATTGATGAGGCTGTGAAGTTTCAATTCTCTCAAATTAAAATTACTAACTCAATATTGGAGGAAGAATTACCGCGTGAGCAGTGATTCTTCCTTCTTTTTTTGTAATTTCGCCTCCGTTATGATAGCAAAGAAACAGATTATATACGATTCGGATTTCGGTCAGGTGTTTATCGTGACGCGCCGGACGGTACGTAATGTGACGATGCGGCTCAAAGAAGACGGGCTGCACGTCACTACGCCGCCTTACCGCAGCGTGAAGGCATTGCTGGAGGTGATTGCCCCTTTCCGTGAACGGTTGCTGAAGTTGAAGTCGGATGTGTCGCCTAAGCCTTTCGGGTGGGATTATACATTGGAAGGAGAATGTTTCCGCTTGTGGCTGGAACCGAGCAAGTTGAAGCATTTTACTATACGTTCTACGGAAGAAGGGGTGAAGATATGTTGCCCCGAAGAAACTGACTTCTCGGACAAGCGGGTGCAGATGTTGGTGCGGAATGCCGTAGCCCGTGCTTTGAAGAAAAAGGCGGAAGAGTATCTGCCTCCCTTAGTGGCATGTTTAGCGGAGCGGTACGGCTTGTCGTTCCGTCTGGTCAAAATCACGAAGGCACGTTCCCGGTGGGGAAACTGTTCATCGGAACGGAACATCAGCTTGTCGTATTACCTGATGCTGCTTCCCGCACATCTGATGGATTACGTTATTTTGCACGAGTTGGCTCATACGCGGGAGATGAATCACGGTCCTCGCTTTTGGGAGTTGCTTAACCGTATGACGGAGGGGAAAGCGTTGGCGTTGCGCAAGGAGTTGCGTGCTTATCGTCCGGTATTTTGACATCACGGTTGATGTATGTCAAAAAATGCGTATGCTTCGTTTACAAGCGTGTCTATATTTAACGGATTTCCTTTACCTTTGCAGCCGTTTTCGTTGAAGACTTGAAACGCAAGATTACACAGATTTAAATAATTAATAAGGAACAATTAATAGTTAATAACGGCAGACGGATACGCTTTCCGTTGTTCATTAT